>ERZ795057.86-NODE-86-length-96176-cov-25.750991_pt1 | contig 96176 bp, 78 predicted proteins | sample MGYA00375141_ERZ795057 | MGnify/ENA primary metagenome ERZ795057 (study PRJEB30186, sample SAMN05720163) | activated sludge metagenome | isolation source: Anaerobic digester | place: Hong Kong | collected 2015-01-26 ...
GAGCAGAACATCGATCTGGAAGTATATGAAAAAATGGGATATACCTCTGAATGAATCGGCTGAATGATAAACGCCCCTTATCTATCTCTAAAAAAGTCTTTATTAACCCGGCAATAATATGTGTAAATGTTGTCCCAGCCAAAGGCTGGTAAACCAGACAAAAACACAGGCTGGTAAACCAGACAAAAACACAGGCTGGTAAAATTCCGAGCCCCGAATCAAGTTCGGGATAAACTCCAGCCTGTCCCGGATTACTGTTCGGGGCCGGAATCCACAATGAAATCGACTGGATGGCCCCGGATCGGGATCCGGGGCAGGCTTATCAAGTCCGGCATGACAATTGATACTTTTAATTGCCAGGTTAATAATATATACTCCCAGCCACGTCCCGAAAGTAATAGTGTGACAACCTCCCAATACTGGTATAGATTTCGACCGATCCTGCCAGTTCAATAAATCAACCCGACAACAGCGCCTGTCATACAGGTAGCTATTGTCCCGGCAACAATGGATTTCATGCCCATGCCAACTATCTCGTCCCTCCTTTCAGGTGCCATCCCCCCCATGCCCCCTATCATGATGCCCAGTGAACCAAAATTAGCAAACCCGCACATTGCATAAACCATTATCAAACGGCTCCTCTCACACAATTCCCCGTCAGTAAGTCTTGAAAGGTCAATATATGCCAGAAGTTCATTTAGGACCGTCTTTGTTCCCATCAGTGCCCCTGAAATGCCGGCCTCATTCCATGGTATTCCCATAAGCCAGGCGACAGGCGACATAATAAGCCCAAGAAGCCTCTGAAGCGTAATTGGTCTCCCTGAAACATCCGGCAAAAAACCAAGCAGAATGTTGCACAGATACACCAGTCCTACAAGAACAACCAGCATACAGATAATGTTGATAAGCAGTTTAGTACCTTCAATTGTGCCGCGTGTAATTGCATCCATGGAGCTCTTTCCTGCCTCAGGTATCTTCATTTTTTCCGATGAAGGCTCCCCTGTCTCAGGGATGATCAGTTTTGCTATGGTTATGGATGCCGGCGCGCTTATTATTGACGCTGTCAGGAGATGTCCCATTATATCCGGTATTAATCTGCTCAGGATACTTGCGTACAGGGCCATAACCGTCCCGGCAATAGTGGCCATGCCTGAAACCATTATGGTGAAGAGCTCGCTTCTTGAAATCTGTGCAAGATATGGTCTTACAAATAGGGGTGATTCTATCATGCCTACAAAGATATTGGCAGCCGTGCCCAGGCCTTCCACCCCGCCGATACCCATTGTTCGCTGAAAGATAAGGGAGAAAAACCTTACGACCTTTGGAAGGATCCGCCAGTAAAACAGGAGTGAAGATATGGCGCTGACAACAAGGACAAGCGGAAGCCCGCGAAAGGCGAGTATGTAACTGAGACCCGGGTTTTTTTCGTCAAAGGGAAGCGGGGCGCCTCCGAGGTAGCCGAATACAAAACCCGTCCCTGCCCTTGTTGCATCTTCAAGGGCCTGGACCACCCTGCTGAGAAGAAAAAAGAATTCCCTGCTGCCCGGAATTTTAAGCAGGAGTAGAGCAAAAACAAACTGGAGACCGACACCTACCAGAAGTGTCTTAAGGCTTACACTGCGGCGGTCTTCGGAAATGATCCAGGCGAGGAGTACCAGGACGCAAAGGCCAAGCATGCTCTGAAGTTTGATAAATGCCATTCCATTCTATAACCACATCAAAACTAATAGTCAAGCACCCCTGACACACCAGCAAGGCATCATCTGTCCCGCGCTTCGCGGGATTACCTTCGATCGCTCCTCCTTGCGGCGTATTGCTCAATACGCCTCAGTCGTCGCTCCTCGGCGCCTTGCACCTAATACCTTGCTGTTGATCAGGGATATTCCATAACCCGCCTGGATATTTAAATTATTGATTGAGCAGATATCACTTTTTCAGCGCACCCCTCAGCTTTTCGCTTGCTTCCCTGTCAACCTTCATTGTTGCGGCATCTATCACAACACCATATTGTTCTCTTGCTGCTTCTATGCTGACATATCCGTCTATCACATCATTTTCTATCTTTTCCAGTTCGCGTTCAAAGGGATTTCCGTATCCCCCTCCGCCGGCAGCATCCATAATAACAACATCTCCCGGGCCGAACTGAGTCAGGCCGTACGGATTTCCATGCTCGCCGTTAACAAGAAAACTCGCCCTGGCACCGCTCCTTCCTCCAAACAGCCCTTCCGGAGGATACTGGAATCTTCCTGACTGAATCCCCAGATTCACAGGAGGTATGGGGGCATATTCATCATCAGGGACACGGAAAACAACCCTTCTTCCCAGTCCCCCCTTCATCATGCCGGCGCCTCCTGAATCAGTAAGTATCTCCCTCTTTTCTATGATAAGCGGAGTGTCACTCTCAAATATCTCAACCGGTGTATTGGCCCCGTTTGCAGGGAATATGTAATCATAATAACCATCATTGGTTGAACTGGCGCCCATGCCGCCACCCCTGATTATCACCGAGTGCCAGGATTTTCCATCCTTTCTTTTTCCGTAAAAGACATTCATTGTTGCCGGAGTGCCGCCGCTTGCTGCTATTACCCTGCCGGGCAGGGCATCTGCCAGTGCCCTGTAGATAATCTCGGTTATAAAATGCCCGATCTGCATGCGTGCAGCTACGGCAGCAGGAAAGCGGCAATTTACAACACTGCCCTCGGGTGCCATCATTGCTATAGGTGCTGTGCACCCGTCATTGTTAGGTATGTCAGGGTCAAACATGCTCTTCATTGCCATGAACACATAGGCATATGTAAAATTGAATACCACATTCCCACCCCAGTCCACCTGAGGAGAAGATCCGTCAAGATCAACAACTATATCGCTACCCTTTACATTTACGGCCAGCTTTATGACTATATCGTTCTTTCCCTTCATCTGTTCCACAATGCCTTCGGCCCTGTATATGCCATCAGGAACTTTTGAGATAGCCTCCCTCATGCTGGCCTCTGTGCGACCGATTATCTCATCAGCCAGATCATCAAGCCCTTCAAGCTGGTATTCATCAAGCATCTGGCAGATTTTTTCAGCACAAACATGATTGGCGGCTATCTGGGAACGTATATCGCCTATGACCTCATCGGATGTACGGACATTCCACCTTATCATTTCAACAACCGCCTGGTTAAGCACACCTGCATCCTCGAGCTTTACAAGCGGTATAAAAAGCCCTTCCTCAAAAACATCGTGGTTGTCGGAAGCAACCCTGCCGCCTACATCTGAATGATGAAACACGCAGGCGGTAAAAGCTGTAAGCTGATTATTATAAAATATCGGGGAAATCACACAGACGTCATTCAGATGTCCGGCCAGTGCCCATGGATCGTTTGTGATAAATACATCGCCCGGTTTGCAGTCACTTGCCATAAGCTTTGTTACAAGCCTTTTTATGCCCAGGGCCATGGCGCCGGATTGGCCCGGTGTTGCAAAAGTCCCCTGTGCCAGCTCTCTCCCTTTTCGGTCAGTAAACATGCATGTATAATCGTGGGCATCTCTCAAGAGGCTTGAAAAAGCCGTTCTGGCTACCGTAGTATCAGCCTCGTCCACAATGGAAATCAGTCTGCGCCAGAGTATCTCAAGGGTTATTGGATCGAACTTGTGACCCATTTTATCCTCCTTATTTTCAGACGGGATATACAGGAGCTACCGGATAACCGGACTTTTAAAAAAAAGATAAAAAATAATGTTTACCCTGTTAATCCTGTCAAAGAATGTTTTGGCTTGAACTTCTTAAAATTCTATCCACAGAAAACCGTATTCATCAACAGAAACAGATGCATCTTCGCCAACTATGACAGTCGATTCCCTCTCTTCTATAATAGCCGGACCTTTAAACTCCGCTCCGGGGAACATCCTGTAACGGTCATAAACCGTGAACGGAATAAATTCCTTTGCAATACCGGAATATGCCTGACGCTCACCCTTTACTGCCTGGCCAAGTGAATTAAAACCTGTTTCGAGCCTGGGAAGCTGCAGCAGCCTCTCAGGCAGGCTGGCCCTGACCTTGAAGTTAATAAATTCAACAGGCGAATCAGGATATGTCCTTCCATAAAGCCTTTTATACACATCGTCAAAGCGGCTCCTGACATCTTCCTTTTTAACGGTCAGAAAATCATTTTCAGGAATCGGAACATTTGTTTCAGAACCCTGTCCTATAAACCTGAGATCTACTGAACGGTCAAACTTGATATCCAGCTCTGTGTCGGATTTTTGAAGCGTCCTGATTCCTTCGGCCTCCATCTCCTTAAAAATCTTCTCTATCTCGCTGAAATCAGCCGCTTCAAGTGAAACCTTGTGGCTCCTTACAAGATCGAAGGCCCTTGGTGCTGTAAAAAATCCCAGAGCTGAACCTACACCGGCATTCGGAGGAACAATTAATTTCGGCGCTCCGAGTTTTTTAGCCAGTCCATAGGCATGAACCGGCCCTGCTCCTCCAAAGGCGGCAACAGTAACGACCTTGGGATTTCCTCCCTTTTCAGCAATATGTGTCTTTGCCGCACCTGCCATTGTCTCGTTTATCAGATCGTGTATCCCCCATACAGCCTGTATGAAAGGGACATCAAGAGGCCTTGCAATCTTTTCCTCTATCCCGCGTCTTGCAGCCTCCTTATCCAGCTTCATCTCTCCGCCGAGAAAATAGTTTTCATCAAGATAACCAAGCAGGAGATCAGCGTCTGTCACACCTGGGCCTGTGCCTCCCCTCCCATAACAGATGGGTCCGGGATCGGCCCCGGAGCTCTCAGGTCCGACCTGGAGGGTGCCCAGCCTGCTGACCTTAGCAATACTCCCGCCCCCGGCACCGATCTCCATCAGGTCAACCACAGGTACCTGAATGGTAAGGCCGCTTCCTTTCATAAACCTCTGAACCCGGCCCACTTCAAATGTTGGGACAACACCGGCCACCCCGCCCTGAATCAGACACGATTTTGCTGTAGTTCCTCCCATGTCAAAACAGAACATCTCAGGAGTCCCGAATAGCTTGCCGTAGTACTGTCCTGAAATAACTGCAGCAGTGGGGCCTGACTCGATAATCCTGACAGGGAACTCTGCAGCCGTCTCGATTGAAGTAATGCCGCCGCTTGAAAGCATGATAAAAAGCTTTCCTTTTGAACCAATTGATTCAAGTCTTTTTGAAAGCCTGGTCAGGTACCTGCCTGTCAATGGTTTAACATAGGCATTGGTGACGGTAGTGCTGGTCCTTTCGTATTCTCTTATCTGCGGCAGCACCTCGTATGAGATGGAAACTGAAATATCAGGGGCCATACTCAGTATAGTCTCCTTGATCATCAGTTCGTGGGCCGGATTTTCAAATGAGTTTAACAGGCATACTGCTATCGACTCCACTTCCATATCAAGCAGCTGCTTTACAGCCTTCCGGCCATCTTCAGGATCAAGTGGCCTCAATACTGTTCCGTCGCTTCTTATCCTCTCATCCACCTCAATGCGAAATCTTCTTGGTATCAGTGGCTGAGGAAATTCCGCAAAGATATCGTATGGGGCATAGCGGATTTCTCTCCCCAGTTCCAGAACATCTCTAAAACCCCTCGTGGTTATCAACCCTGTCTTTGCACCTTTTCGTTCAATAATCGAATTAATAACAAGTGTTGTCCCGTGAATAACCTCATCCAGCTTTTCCACAAAACCAGGGATCTTCACCTCAAGCTCCTTTATCCCCTGTTCTACGGCATCCGAAGGATCTCTGGGAGTTGTCAGACACTTGTTGATCGTCAATTCTCCTGTCTTATCGTTAAGCAGAACAAAATCGGTAAAGGTGCCGCCGATATCACAGCCCAGGCGGTAGAACTTTTCAGTCATACATAAACTCCTAACAGGTTGCGCATTTCTAGTTTTCAGTCAGCAAACGCAAATACCAAACCCAACAATTTCTATTTACTGTTTTTGATTGCTTCCAGGACCTTTTCAGGGGTAATGGGAAGATCCCTTATCCTTACTCCGATTGCATCGTATATAGCGTTTGCAATGGCAGGTGCCGTAGGCACAAGACCCGGTTCGCCAACGCCCTTTGCTCCATAAGGTCCGTCTTCATCGCCAGGCTCAACAATAACGGGTTCAATTGGAATGACATCCATGGCTGTCAGCATCTTGTAGTCCAGGAAATTGGGGTTCATGACCCTCCCTTTTTCCAGCTTTATCTCTTCTGTAAGACCATAACCCACACCTGTATAAACAGCACCATAGACCTGTCCTAATAAGAGCGTGGGATTCATAGCCTTTCCAACATCATGAGCGGCAACAAGTTTCAGTATCTTTACCTCTCCTGTTTCTCTGTCAACCTCCACCTCAACGCCTGTGGTCCCAAATGCATAGGTCATGGAAAGATTTCCCTTCAGTTCTCTGTCCAGTGTCTCTGTTGGTGGATCATAAAATGCCTCGGCAGCGACAACCCTGCTCTCCCCTGTTCCAACGTGAAGACCCCTTCTTAAAATCTGGCTTACCTCCATATTGAAATGGGGATGGGAAGGATCACGTTTGAGAAAAACCATCCTGTCTCTTATATCAAGGTTTGCAGGGTCTGATATCAAACTGTAGTCAAGCTCAGGCTCCACGAACTCCGGATTTTTCTTCATCATTTTCTTAAAGCCTGACTTTATCAACTGCGGCATATAATCTGCCGCCATCTCCAGAATCTGCTTTTTGGCCTTTTCACATGCCCTGATTGCAGCATTGCCGGCCATAAAGGTATGCCTGCTCGCGTGTGTACCTGCATCCCAGAGGGATAATGCCGTATCACCGAATATCACTGAAACATCCTCTGGTCTGAAACCCAGAGACTCTGCAACAATCTGCGAAATCACGGTTGGAGAGCCCTGTCCCTGATCGGTTCCGCTCTCAATAACATCAACAAATCCGTTTTCGTCAACCTTGACCATAATTCCGTGGCCATCTGACAGGGTTACTCTTGCCCCGCCAGCCACATGGATAAGTGAAGCCATCCCAACCCCGCGGCCATTTTTTTTGCCTTTCTTTTCGCCCCAACCGATACTTTCCTTTACGGATTCAATACATTCTTCCAGGCCGCAGGAGGTTATCTTCAGTCTCATTGGCGTCAGGTCACCTGGCCGGTTTCGGTTAATCATCCTGAATTCAGCCGGATCAATACCCGCCTTTTCAGCCAGTGTGTCCATTGAGGTTTCTACTGCAAAACTCGCCTGAGGGTTTCCATATCCCCTCATTGCCTGGCAGTAGATATTATTCGTGTAAACGCATGTTGCCTGATAGTATATGTTCGGCACACGGTAGAGGGAAGAAACTGGCATCATCATTACCGAAGGCGTTGTTGCGCCCCAGGATGTATATGCCCCGTTGTCGAGAATCGCTTCAATTTTTCTGAATGTGAGTCTTCCCTCACTGTCACAGCCCTGTTCTATTGTAAACCTTGCAGGCTGTCTTGGAGGAAGCGCGCGGAATTCCTCTTCCCGGTCAAAAAGGATCTTTACTGGCCTCCCTGTATTTAATGCAAGCTGAATGCATATGAATTCATAAATATCCGTATCCAGCTTTGTACCGAAGCTGCCGCCGACAATTGGATTTATTACGCGAATCTTTTTTCCCTTTAGACCAATCTGGGAAAAATATTCTGAGATCCTTCCCTTGTCTCCAAATATGACATTTGTCTGGTTATAGAGGGTCAGATTTTTGTTCATGTCAAATTCGGCAATACATCCGCTTGTCCCCATGCAGCACTGATTCACCCAAGTGGTGCTTACATTGTCTTTTACCGTGAATGCCGACTCCTTTAGACCCTGCTCAATATCCCCGGCCTGAAATTTCCACGGCAGAGGCAGGATATTGGTCCTGACAGGCTTTCCTCTTGCATCCACCTCATGAACCAGAGGCGCCCCCTCCTTCATTGCCTCTACAGGATCAAACACCGCAGGCAGTTCCTCATATTCGACCTCTATCAGGTCAATTGCCTCCTGAGCAATCTCAAGGCTTATTGCCGCGACTGCTGCCACTTCATCTCTGAACTGGCGGACAACATCCTTCTTCAATACGGTCTGATCCTTTAAGAATCCTACTCTCACATCCGGTATATCTTTGCCGGTCAAAACAGCTCTTACTCCCGGGAGTTTTTCTGCCTTTCCGGTATCAATTCTCTTTATCCTTGCATGTGCATAATCACTGTAAAGAATCTTTCCATACAGCATCCCGGGACGTTTAAAGTCATCGATGTAAACGGCCCTGCCCGTCACTTTATCAGTTTCTATTGTCCTTGGAATGCTCTTCCCTACAAACAGATGATCGGACATGGTTTCCTCCTGTTCATCTTCTGGTTTTCATGTTGCTTAATGTTAGTTATCATTTCTTGGCAGCCATTTTGATGGCCTCAACAATCTGGACATATCCGGTACAGCGGCAAAGATTGCCGGCGATACTTGTCCTGATCTCATCTTCTGTGGGGTTAGGATTATTATCCAGAAGTGCTTTGGCTGACATTATCATGCCGGAGGTACAGAACCCGCACTGGACTCCGTTATTCTCAAGAAATGCCTGTTGAAGCGGATGCAGGTTTCCATCCTTATCTGCGATTCCCTCAACAGTAACAACAGACTTGCCTTCAATCTCCGCAATGGGAAATATGCATGAATTTACGGCATTGCCGTTTACAATAACAGTGCATGCGCCGCACTCCCCGACACCGCATCCTTCCTTGGCACCCGTAAACTCAAAGGTTTCCCGCAAAGTCTTTAAAAGTGTCCAGGTCACTGGAACTTCCGCAGTTACAGGGTCACCGTTTAAGGTAAATGAAACAGACACCTTTTTCATATTTATCTCCTTCGAACAATTAAACTACTGTCAACGGTTTTTTATACTTTCTCTAATGTGACATTCGTATAACTTAAGATTTTTCATCACAGAGTGATTTAAAATGAAAAATCATTGAAATACTTACCTTTCAGTGTTGTCTGCCGGCCTTATTCCATGACCATACCTTTGCGTTCAGCAGCCAGCCTGGCCATACGAGGGAAAAATACCTTAATCATATCACTCCGATACCATGCCTTGCCTCTTAAACTGTCTCTTGGAGACGCCTCTGACGAGGCAATTTTGCCGGCTTCTGCAAGAACATCGTCTCTAAGAGTCTTACCCTTTAAATATTCCTCTGCCTTTGGGGCTCGGATAGGAGTAGGCGCAAGAACACTCAATCCGATCCTTGCATCGAGGATAGTCCTGTCTTCCGCCATCTTAAGCGCTACTGCGACCCCCAGTATCGGAAGGTCCATGGCCTTTCTTCTTGAATGCTTCCAATAGGCACTTCCATAATTGCTGTTATCCTCCGGGATATCAAATTCAACAAGCACCTCATCTTCTCTGCGAACTGTCCTGGAGGGGCCTGTGTAGAATTCGGCTACAGGGATTCTTCTTTTTCCTTCAGCACCTTCGAGAACAACAACCGCATCAAGAACCAGAAGTGGACCTGCTGTATCTGCCGACGGAGCCGCATTGCAGATATTTCCTCCAATCGTGGCTACATTCCGTATCTGTACCGAACCTACCTTTGAAGCACCATCATGAAGTGCTGAAAGCTCACTTTTGACCAGTTCAGACTTCTCCAGCATCCTGTGGGTTGTCATGCCTCCTATATGGTATCCCTTATCCTTTTTAATATACTGAAGATCCTTAAGACCTCTCAGAGACACAAGCACTCCCGGCGACAGCTTTTTGTTTCTTATATTGACCATCACATCGGTTCCGCCGGCAATCAAGGTCGCCCCAGGGCCATATTCTTTCAAAAGGCTTATGACTTCCTTTATATTTTCCGGTTTTATATAGTCATAATCGATCATCTCTAAACCCCTTAATCGTTAATCCCGATTATCAAATACCCGTTTGCTCTTTCTTTCCGATCTTGGCAATGAACTGTAATCTACCAGCTCAATGTCCCCGCTTACCAGAATCTGCTTTTTGATTTCTCCTGCTATCTTCTTTTTTATTTCCTCGTCCTGAGCCTTGTCAGCATCAATAGCTCGCTCAATTTTGATAGTCATGTAATCTTTGCCGTCTTCCTTTCTGTCCAGTATTATCTGATATTCACTTCCAATTCCTTTGATTCCTGACAGGACATGGTCAACCTGGCCAGGATAGATATTCACAGCCCTGAAAATAATCATGTCATCGGAACGTCCCAGAAGCTGGTCATGCCTGGGGAGAATAGACCCGCAGGGACACTCTCCCGCTATCAGCCTTGTCAGATCCCTTGTCCTGTAACGTATCAGCGGCACAGCCTCCTTTTTCAAGGTAGTAACCACCATTTCGCCGGTCTCTCCTTCCGGCACAGTCTTAAGTGTTTCCGGATCAAGAATTTCAAGTATATAATAGTCAGCCCAGTAATGGATTCCTGCATGATGAACACAATCCAGACCTGTTCCCGGTCCATAAAGCTCAGTCATGCCAGGGATATCAAACATATGCTCCAGACCGAGAAGATCACCGATTCTCTTCCTCATGGCCTCGCTTGAACGCTCTGATCCAAAAATCATCTTTTTGAGGTTTATTTTGTTCCTTATACCTCTTTTATTGACTTCCTCAGCCATTAAAAGGCCCATGGACGCAGTGCAACACATTGCCGTTGTCTGAAAATCAATCAAAAATTCACACTGCATATCCATATTACCCGGACCTGCAGGAATCGCCATAGCGCCGAACTTTTCACATCCCAGCTGAAAACCTACCCCGGCAGTCCATACACCGTAACCTACTGCTATCTGAACCCTGTCTTCCGGGGTCAACCCGGCCATTTCATAGCAACGTGCAAAAAAATGAGCCCAGTCTTCAATATCTTTCTGTGTATAACAGAGGACCTTTCTCTTTCCGGTTGTGCCTGATGATGCATGTATCCGAACCACGTCTTCAAAAGGCACTGACAGCAATGGAAACGGATAACCATCCTGAAGGTCTTTTGATGTGGTAAAAGGAAGTTTATCTATATCATCGAGTGAACGAATATCCTCAGGTCGCACACCCGCTTCATCCAATTTCTTTTTGTAAACTGAGGACCCGTTGTAGGCATGTTTCACCGTCCACTTTAGTCCTTCAAGCTGAGCATCCGTTAATTCTTCACGTGTTTTGAATTCGGGCATAAACGTCTTTGTCATGCTTACTTCCCCTTGTTAAATAGTTATCTTCTTATTCACCTGAAATGAATTCATAATTCATACACCTAAAGCTCATCAGCTATTTCATAAGACTCGGCAGGAATGTTACCAGCCCCGGAAAAAGCATCAGTATCAAGATACAGACAATATAGGCCGGCAGAAAGTATGTAACACCCTTAAAAACTCTCCCTAAGGGAATGTCCTTGGCCATTCCGGCCACCACGTATGTTGTAGCACCAACAGGTGGTGTTACAGCACCAAGGGTTGTTATAACTGTAATGGTTACTGAAAACCATATTGGATCGTAGCCAAGCTCAATGGCAACAGGATAAAAAATAGGAATTGTGATCAAGAGAAGGGCAAGGGCGTCCATAACAGCCCCGCCAATAATAAATATAATAAAGATAATAGCCATAATAAGAAAACTGGGTATGGGAAGTGCAGCAACCCATGTTGCAATGTCAAAAGGGATTCTTGTTATTGCAAGAAATCTCCCGAAGATTACTGCGCCTGTCACCAGGACCATAACCATGCATGATATTCTCAATGTATCCACAACTGAGTCTACAAAACCCTTCCAGCTGAGTCTTCGCTGTACAAGACTTATAACAAGTGCAAGGAAGGATCCTGCTGCACCAGCCTGTGTCGGAGTAAAAAACCCGAAGTACAGTCCTATCATTACAAGAAAAAACAGAATAACCATTTCTAAAGAGCCTGGAAGGGCGTATATCTTTTCTTTAAATGTCGTTTTGGGACCTACTGGTCCCCATGCAGGATACATGCGGCATAGAAAATAAACGCTGAGCATAAAAAGTACAGCAAGAAGAATACCTGCTGAAACACCGCCGTAAAAAAGCTTGCCGATGGATTGTCCTGTATACAGTCCAATAACAATAAGAACAACACTCGGAGGAATTACAACACCAAGTGTTGAACCACAAGCTATAGCTCCAGTGCTTAGCATGGGTTCATATTTATATTTTTTCATCTCAGGAAGGGCTACAGCGGTCATAGTCGCGGCAGTAGCAGCATTGGAACCGCAGATCGCGGAAAAAAGGGCACAGGCTGTAATCGTTGACATTGCAATACCGCCTCTGATCTGCCCCACCCACTTATAGGCTGTTTTATACAACTTTTCATTTACCCCGGAATAATATGCTATTTCACCCATGAATATGAAAAGAGGTATAACGGTAAGACCATACTTGGAAAATGTAGACCATATATCACCACTTATCATGCCGAGTGCGGCTTTGAAGGAAACCGCATACCAGAATCCGCAAAATCCAACTACAGCCATGGCAAAACCGACAGGCGTGCCTAAAAAAAACAGGATAAGCAATAGTATGATTATTCCAATTACACCAACAATAGCTAAGTCCATCTATTCAGCTCCTTTTCCATTTATGAGCAGTTTAAGAAAGTCAACCAGCAAAACCAGGGTAAGAACAAAACATCCGAAAGCAACTGCATAGGTAAAAGGATAAAAAATTATTCTCAATGTCTCTGTGAGCTCACCCGTTCTGCATAGAGTTGCAGCCCATACAGACATTTGCCAGCCTGCAACAGCAAAAAAAATCATGCAGATAAAATAATTTATTCCATTCAGCACAGACCTTGTCCTTGCAGAAAATCTGTTTACCAGGACATCAACAGCAATATGGCCCCTTTTAATCTGTGTATAACCCAGGGCAAAGGCTGTAGTAATAGCCCCAAAAAATCCCATCAGCTCAAAAACACCCTTAATCGGTATCCATACGACTCTTAAGAATATGTTTGCGCAGGTAATAGCTATCATCCCTACCAGAAAAATACCCGCTATCCAGATAAGCAGCTGGTTTAAAAAGCGGGTAATCTTATCCAAGAGTTCCATATTTATCTTCCTCTCAGTCGACTAAACTTGGTTAGTCTGTGTTGAGTGGCTGAGAAGGTTAGACTTTCAGCCACTCAACAATATCATTGAATAAAGAGCTATGGTAAACGCGCTATCTTTTAATCTTCAACAACTACCGGGAATATTTGTCTTTAAATGACTTGATATCTTTAAGAATGTCATCGGCAGGCAAACCTTTAGCCTTGGCATCTTCCACCCATTTGCCTTTTATCGGCTCGAGCAGTTTGTCCCACCTTGCTGCTTCATCTTCGGAAAGTTTTGTTATCTCGATGTTATAGTTTTTCTTTGACCATTCAATGGATTCATCAACGTGATTATCCATATATTTTCCTGTCCATTCCGACTGTTCTCTTGCCAGATCGTCCATAACATCCTGTACGTCTTTTGGCAGGGAATTCCATGTATCCATATTCATAACAACGGAGAAGGGATATACCGGCCCATTAAAGATGGTCACATATCTGCACAGTTCAGCATATTTGAAATCCATAAGGGTTTCCAGAGAGGATGCCGCACCCTGGACAACTCCCTTTTGAAGTGCTTCCGGAGTCTCTGACTGTGGCATGCCAACAGGGGTAGCGCCCAGTGCCTTCAATACCTGAGCAACACCGCCCGAGGCCCTGAGTTCCAGTCCTTTCAGGTCTTCCAGATTTTTTACTGGTTTCGTTGAGTAGATGTTTGCAGGAGCGCAGGTAAACATTGTCAGGACCTTAACTTTTGCAAATCCCTCAGGATTATACTTTTTGTAAAGATCCCATAGTGTAAGGCTTGCAACAGCAGCATTTGGGAAACCAAAGGGCAATGCAACGGCATTAGTAACAATAAAACGGCCTGGCTGATAGGCCATGCACAGACAGCCGATATCTGCCTGCCCCATGATTACACCGTCAATCATATTTTTTGCGTCGAGCAGGGTCCCACCAGGATAGGTATTAATAGCAACCTTGCCGCCAGTACGCTTTTCGACTTCGGTTTTCCACCTTTCCATTTGAACGCAAGGAAACGTTGGTGCAGGTGGGAAGTTAGCATAGCTAAGTTTGATAGGTTCCGCCGCAGCAGTCGCTGGGATAAAGGTAATGGCCAATAATGCTGCCAGGATTATTCCTGACAGTGAAAATAGTACTTTTCGTCTCATTTTAAGACCTCCCTAAATTATGTACGACTTGTTAACCCCTTTTGACTATGAACCTTCCTGTTTCTCTTCACCTCCTTCCCTGAAAAAAATTCAGAGTATATGAATAACAATATATGTTACACGCCTGTTCTCAACCTTGTATTCTAAAATATGCTTGGTTCGGTATATTCACCAAAGACGTCCCTGAAAACATTAGCCATTTCACCAACTGTTGCATAAGCTCTGCAGCAATCGACCAGGTAAGGCATAACATTTTTTTTCTCCTGTGCTGCATTTTTCAGTGCATTTAAAGACTCACCAACAGTCCGGTTGTCTCTCTCATTTTTTAATTCCTTGAGTCGCTTAATCTGCCGTTGAGCAGATTCCTCGTTGTATTCATGGAGTTCAACCTCCATATCAACGCCTTCTGTGTATTTATTTACCCCAACCTTTATAACTTTACCTTCCTGCAGATTACGTTCAAACTCATATGCCTGCCTTGCAACCTCTCTCTGGACATATCCCGATGAAACAGCTTCCACCATCCCCCCGATCTTCTCAACCTTTTCCATTTCTTCCAGAATCTTTTGTTCCATTTCCTTTGTAATCGTTTCAATGAAATAGGAACCTGCAAGCGGATCAACAGTATCCCTCAGGCCTATTTCATCCATCAATATCTGAAAGGTCCTTAGAGATAAAAGAGCAGCCCTCTCGGTCGGTATTGTATATGCCTCATCAAATGAGCAAAGTGCCGTCGTCTGCGCACCGGACAATGCCGCAGCAAGCGCATAATATGCCCCACGCATTATATTGTTTTCCGGCTGCTGCTTGGTTAATCCTGATCCTCCGCCGCCAAAAATTCCCCTGAGGAAAAGCGCCTTTTTATCCTGAACTCCATATCTTTCTCTCAGGAGTTTTGCCCACAGCTTCCTTGCAGCCCGGAACTTGGATACTGTTTCCCAGATGTTGCCGAATATATTCAGGTTGAATGAAAACCGTCCTACAAAATCCTCTGCACTGTATCCACGGGCTACTACATTGTCGATATATGCAAATGCTATCATGAAGGCATAGGATATCTCCTGAACCGGTGTACATCCGGACTCCCTGATATGGTACCCGCAGACTGATACAGGATTACATCTGGGGAGCTCTTTCATGGAATATTCAATAGTATCACCGATAAGCCTTACTGCTGGTTCCACAGGATATATCCATGCACCACGGCCCACTATCTCCTTCAGGATATCATTTTGAGGTGTAGCTGATATCTCTGTCTTTTTATATCCGAACTTCTCAGCAACTGCCTGATACATGGCCAGCATAATCGATGCCACGGCGTTGATTGTAAGTCCACTTCCAATCTTACTGAGATTTATGTCTTTGAAGGCACTCTCAAAATCTCTCAATGAATCTATAGCCATCCCTACCCGTCCGACCTCTCCTTCAGCCATTGGATCATCTGAATCATAGCCCATTTGAGTTGGCAGATCAAAAGCAACATTAAGACCGGTCTGGCCATGAGAAATCATCAGTTTAAAGCGCTCATTCGTCTCTTCCGGCGTGCCAAAGCCTGTATATTGACGGGTTGTCCAGTTCCTGCTCCTGTAACCCAGGGAATGGATACTCCTTGTAAAGGGAAATTCACCTGGTGATGCGAGGTCCTTATCATAATCAAAGCCTGCTCTTACAAGATCTTCCGGTGTATAAACCGGTTTAATCTTGATCCCGGATTGCAGAATGACTTCTTTAATAGCGTCTTTTTCATCCTTGATATATGTTGCTACTCCCATGGTCCTTCTCCTTTTATCATGATGCCCGTATTATCTTTTTCAGTAGAAAAAGAAGTCTAAATCACACCAAGCCAATCAGACTCCAACCAATGGTTAATACGATCTAATTACTGGATTGATAAAAAACCAATTTGTAACTATCTGACAGCATTCTCTCTAATAAAGCCAACTATCTCAGTAAACTTGGTTCCGCCGGGAAAAATTCCATTCACCCCCATATCCTTCAGGACCTGAATGTCTTTATTTGGGATAACTCCTCCCACAACAATCAGCTTGTCATGGATATTCTCCTTTTTTAGAATATCCATGAGTTTTCTGCAAATAGGTATATGTGCGCCGGACATAATTGAAAAGCCAATTACATCAACATCTTCCTGAATAGCCTGATTAACGATGCCGGGAACTGTTTGATGAAGCCCGGTATAAAGAACTTCCATCCCGGCTTCACGCAAGGCATGAGCTACTACCTTGGCTCCACGGTCATGCCCGTCCAGCCCGGGTTTTGCTAAAATAACCCTTATCTTCCTTTCTGCCATATCATTTATGCCCCCGTTTATTATAGTTAAGTAGTGGAATGGCGAGGCCGTCAAAAAAGAAAGACCTTTGAACTATTTTTGATTGTCAAATTCTCTCAGCACAACTTCCTGCCCTCTCAAGATATGTTCCCTTACCAGTTTCTCTACTCCATCAGCGTCCCTTTTTCTGATAAACTCCAGCATTAGACGATGATCCTCGTTGCTTGTCTTTGCCATATCTTCAATCTTGAGAATAACTTTTCGGTAACGATAAATCTGGTCCCTCAATTCGTTAATCAGCTTGATTAACCTTTGACTGTGGCTCAGAGCGTAGAGAAGATCATGAAATGAAGTATTAATCTTGGGCAATGAATCAAGCTTCCCTCGGTCAAAATAAAATTTATATTCATTTATTTTTTTCTCCAGAGGTTCCAGCTCTTCTTTTTTATGCTTAAGAGCAGCCAATCTTGCAGCATATCCTTCAAGAACGCTCCGAATCCCGAATGTCTCTTCAATATCCGCCCTGCTCAACCCAACCACAAAAAGGCCACCTGTGGGATATTGCCCGAGGAAGCCTTCACGCTCAAGCTTATGCAGTGCTTCTCTTACCGGGGTACGGCTGATATTTAAAACTGTGGCCAATCGGCTTTCGATCACTCTGGACCCTGGGGTCAGATCACCCCTGATAATAGCCTTTTTGAGATTCTCATAAACTGTCCGTCCCAGGGGCATCCTTGAAGGCAATGACTTTAAACCATTAAAACCTGCTAATTGGTTGTTTGAGCCTTTTTTTTTATCATTCATAACTAATTTCTATTTTTCCTTATATAACATCACCTTCAATTTATACTTGATTCAATATTCAGTGCTTATCGAAGATATTCCCTGGCAATAGTTGTCTGAAGCACTTCATGAGTGCCTCCGCCATATAACAGAAAGCGATTATCCCTGTAATATCTTTGAACATCATATTCCATGGAATAACCGTAAGCACCATAAATCCTTGTTGCCTCATCTGCTGCCTTGCATGCGCCTTCGGTAGCAAAATATTTTCCCATGGAAGCCTTATTAAGACAGGGGATCTTATTATCAATTAAATGGGTAACGTTATAGACCATTAAATGGCTTGCCTCTATGTTTACCGCCATATTAGATATTTTTGCCTGAATAAGCTGGTATTTTGCTATCTCCTTGCCGAATTGAGACCTCTCTTTACTGTATCTGATAGAAGCATCCAATGCTGCCCTCTGCAAGCCCAGGGCCAGCGCTGCAGTCATAATCCGGATTTCCGCCAGTATAGTGAGCAATACATCAAGACCTCTGCCCAATTCACCCAGCATATATTCAGGAGGAACATGACAGTCGTTGAAATATATCTCTGAAAGCGATGATGTCCTTGTGCCCAGGGTATCAAATTTTTTACTGTGGGAAAATCCGGGCGTATCGGCTGGAATAAAGAAAAACATAAGTCCTTTTAAACCTTTATCCGGATCTGTCTGGCACAGGACTGTATGAAAATCACCATAAGGGCCGCTTGTGGACCATGTTTTCATTCCGTTTATAACCCATCCGTCACTGGTCTTTGTTGCCCTGGTTGTAACAGCACTGAGATCGGACCCTGCCTCTGGCTCTGTCAGCTGGAATGCACCTATCTTTTCACCCCTTAATGCAGGACGAAGATACTTTTCATGCATCTCCTCCGTACCATACAGATACAGACCATTAGTTGCCATAAGGCATTGCATTGCAGTTATGGCAGCCAAACTCATAAGCCCCCTTGCAAGTTCCTCTACAGCAATACAGTAAAGTGTTGTATTTCCGCCGGAACCGCCAACCTTTTTTGGATACCTGATTCCCAACATACCCATATCAGCAAGTTTTTTAAATAATTCCTTTGGAAACTCTCCTTTTTCATCTAACTCCCTTGCAACGGGTATTACTTCCTCATCCACAAACCTCGCCATGGTTTTTCTAACTATTTCCTCTGCATTTGACCTAATCATGAATTCCTCCGTTATCACCCATTGGCTTTAATTTCTTTTAACTGTGCTATCATCTCGGGGACTACTTTATTGAGATCACCCACAATACTCCAGTCAGCTACCTGGAAAATCGGGGCTCTCGGATCCTTATTGATAGCGATAATGTACCGGGAATTCATCATGCCTGCCCTGTGCTGAATCGCCCCTGAAATCCCACAGGCAATATACAGTTCCGGGCGGACAGATTTGCCTGTCTGCCCGACCTGGTTCTCCACCGGAACCAGACCCTCTTCAACGACAATCCTGGTTCCTGCCAGCTCGCCTCCCAGAAGTGAAGCCAGTTCATGCAAAACCTTAAATCCTTCGGAATCACCGACACCTCTGCCCCCGGCTACAAGTACTCTTGCATCGCAGATATCAGTTCCTTTCTTTTCTTCCATTACCACTTCAAGGATCTTTGTCCCGATATCCTCTTCCTTAATCTCAACCTTGTGCTGGATTACACTCCCCTTATTACCTGGCTTTTCAACTGCTTCCATAACCCCGGGACGCACTGTAGCCATCTGCGGACGGGAAAATCTATTCGCGATTGTGGCCATGATATTACCGCCAAAGGCAGGCCTGGTCTGCAGTAAAATCTTTTCTTCAGGATCTATTGTAAGCTCGGTGCAGTCAGCGGTAAGACCTACGCCTATCCTGCGAGACACCCTTGGGGCCAGATCGCGGCCGATATGGGTTGCTCCCATGAGGAGTATATTAGGTTTGTATTGATTGACCAGTTCTTCAATAACCATTGTATATGCATTTGTTCGATAATTTTTAAGGCAGGGATCATCGGCCACGTAAACGTTCTGCGCACCATATTTTATAAGGGTTTCAGACAAACCCGAGATCTGATCACCAAAAAGCAATGCAGAAACATCCTGATTGAGAGTCCCGGCCAGTTCCTGTGCCTTTCCCAACAGTTCAAAAGAAACCTTGCTCAGGGTGCCGTATCTTTGTTCGGCAAATACCCAGACACCTTTTCTGTCACTGAAATCGGGAATAGTCCTCGGTTTGGCATCGGATTTAATGGCCTTTTCCTTGCAAACTTCCAGACATACACCGCAAGAGGTACAATGCTCTAAAATACTGGCCTTCCCATCCTTTAATTCTATTGCTCCATAAGGACATGCCTTTATACAGCGTTTACATCCAGTACAGAGATCAACTTCAATCCAGACTGTCATAGATTATCTCCACTTTGTTTTTTTTGGTTCCGGCCTCAAATTATTAACATTTAAGATTGCCATCTAGCTGGAGACCTTGCCCCATACTGATCTATGCAAACAAATAAATATATATCTTTGTTAAACTCAAAATCAGAATCTCGGAAGTTCATATCTCCTGCATGGGCACGGCTAATTCCGCAATCCAGTTTCCAAAACAGTATCTGAATGGCCTTTTTTTCAGACACTAAATCAATCTGTTTTCCTTCAGTTTTCCAATCAATTGTGACACGACCTCGTCTGTCTTACCCTCGAGAATCTCTCCCTGTCTCTGAAACTTTGGAGCAAATGTCTTGATTACATGCGTCAGAGAACCGTTAAGGCCTACTTCCGTAACCTGAACTCCAATATCAGCCGAGTTCCATACATTGATGCGCGCCTTTTCACTGCAGGCATCAATTAATCTTCCCATATGAGCATATCGAGGCCGGTTTAGTTCCCCTATAACCGTAAGCATGGCAGGCATTGTGCACTCAATCCGCTCAAATCCGTTCTCGAGACGTCTTCTTACAACTATGCTTTTTTCCTTTATTTCCTCAACCTGGCAGACATAGCTGACCTGTGGGATAGCAAGATAATCAGCTACCTGAGGCCCAATCTGTGCCGTATCACCATCTATGGCCTGACGTCCGCATATTACCAGATCAAATTTCCCGATTTTCTCAATAGCCTTCCCAAGTGTAAATGAGGTAGCCCATGTGTCTGCCCCGGCAAAAGCCATATCAGTAAGCAGCACAGCATTATCGACTCCCATTCCCATAGCCTCGGATATTGCATCAATAGCCTGAGGAGGACCCATTGAAATCGCAGTTACCTTTCCCCCCGCAATCTCCTTAAGGTCAACTGCAGCCTGGATCGCATGCCTGTCATCCGGATTAATGATGCTCTCAATACCTTCTCTTATGAGATTCCCTGTCTTCGGATCAAGTTTAACATCTGTCGTATCAGGAACCTGCTTGACTAATACAATAATATCCATAAGATTTACTCCCTGGTGATTATCAGCGATATCGCAACTACAAACAGTTGACAGACTCCTAAAAAGTCCAACAACCGTCATTCAGGTCCCGAATCAAGTACGGGACCGGGGTAACGTAAAAAAGCAATTTATGAATTTTTGCGATTTCATCAACAGTTTATGCTTTAAAATTGAAGAAAGCAAATTAACATTTGTCAACTTATTTACTTTTAGATCTTTCTTATATGACGTTATTATCTTTCAGAAGTTTTAGATCTTCTGCGGAATACCCTAATATATCCCCATAGATTTCACTGTTTTGCTCTCCAAACCGCGGTGGAAAAGAAAGCATTCTGTCAACACTTTCAAGAAAAGGTGTCATAATTGGGGCAGGCGCAAGCGTGAGTTTTGTATTCGTTGTCTTATCCTCAGCAAACAGCAGTCTTCTTTCTACTAAAGGGTCATCAATCATTTCTGCTATTGTCTTTATCTTGCTGACAGGAAGGGTTATAGAATTAAATAAATCAATCAATTCCTCTGACGTGCACTTAGCTGTTATCTCATTTATTGACTGATTTAAATTTTTCACATCTGTTATACGGCCATGATTCTTTTCATATTCGGGTTTATTAAGGGAATTAAAAATCTTGAGAGAAACCATGGATTTCCACTGACGGTCATTACCCACTGCCAGATAAATAAATCCATTGCTTGTCTTGTAAACTGAAACAGGCGCAAAGAATTCGTGGGTATTCCCTCTTCTCTTGATTGTTTTTCCAAAACTGGCAGTTTGTGTTATTGGCACCGTGTGCCATGATACGGAGGATTCGAACATCGAGTAATTTATACATGATCCTTCTCCGGTCGCTGCACGCTTAAAAAGTGCCTTCATAACACTCCCGTATGCGTGTACACTGGTGCCCATGTCAGGAAGAGGAATTCCCAATACCTGTGGGGCTCCCTCCGCCTCACCGGTCAGTTCCATCATGCCTGACCTTGCCTGCAGAATCGGATCATAGGCTGCTTCATTGCTGTCAGGACCAAATCCAGTCAAACCAAGCCAGATTATATCGGGTTTTATTGACTTCAGACTTTCATAATCAATACCAAGTTTTTTGTAATTTCTTGGAAGCTGATTTGTTGCAAAAATATCAACATTCAACTTTTTAATAAGAGAATGAAAAATTTTCTGCCCTTCCGGTGCGGCAAGATCAAGCGTAAGGGCCTTCTTGCCTGAATTAATACACAGGAAATAGGAGTTCATTCTCTCTTCTCCCAGGACATTCTCGCCGATAAGGCGATTTGGATCACCATAGATAGGATGTTCCAGCCTGATAACATTCATGCCGTCCTGTGCCAGCCGAAAAGTCAGGTAGGGCAAAACCGTTGCTTGTTCGAGGGAAAGAATGGTAATATTATTGAAAAGTTCCATAAAACTCCTCCGAATTAAGAATGAGGCCTTACCGGCTTGAAATGAGACTTTTTTTGCAAATAAACGTATTGGACAAAATGTATACTGTATACAATATGGACTGTCAAGAAAATTTTTTGCCTTTATTAAAATCTCAGGCTTAATCTCAAATCTTATTGAATGGAAACTACCCTCCAGAAACTTAGGGCTTTTTGATCTTTTATGAAATGACTTTGTTATATTTCTTTAATGCAGTATTGCGGGTTCGATAAAACTAAGATTTATCATGTCATCAATTCTTCTTGATCAAGCACGATTTTTTCAGGTAAGTTACAGTTAAAAAAGCGAAATGCTTTAGCAAATGAAGATTTTTACGGGCACCCTGCTTATCAACCGATGCCCTGTTTCCGTCACAAGGAAAACACTCTCTATTCCTGCTGCGAACTCATTTTCAAAGGTTAATTTTGGCTCAAGAGCAAACATCATCCCGATCTCAAGAAGATCTTTTTTCTTAGAAGCTATAATAGGTTCTTCAACCAGCTCAAGACCTATACCATGCCCAATGAAGGTAACTTTATAACCTGGTGGACCCAGATAAGTTTCTGAATATCCTAACGAATCAGCTTTTGCCACAGATATGTTAAAAAGCTCTTCAAGACTCACGCCTGGCTTTACCTTATCCAGCACTTCATTATGGATCTCGATTGATGCCATGCAGGCATCGTATGCCTTTTTTGGCATGTTTTTGATTGCAAACATCCTCGTTTCATCAAAATGATAACCGTTTAATACGGTACCCAAATCAATCAGTATTGGTTCATTCGGGGCAAGTTTTTTATTCCCTCCCCCACTTGGAAATGCTAATGATGTTCCTTCCCCGCTGAAAGGAGAATCCAGCACACCTACCATACCCCCGCTGTTTCCGCTTAGAATATGCCATGGATATGCCTCTGTTTGATAGTTTCTTGACCTGAGTTTTGCGCCATGCCCGAATTTTCGTGCAAATGTTTCAAACATGCCTGCGAATTCCATTTCCGTATAGCCTGGTTTAATGTTATCTCTAATATATTCAAAGGTACGGAAAGACAGTTCTGCTGCTTCTTCCATCTGCTCTATATCCCACGCTGATTTGATCATCCTTATCTTATGAATCAGCGAAGAGGCATCCACGCAATTTTGCTCAGGAAAAAGCTGACAATAGAAACGGAAATCATTAACTGGCACTACATCCAGTTCAAAGCCCAAAACCTTGGGTAATTTTCCATAAAAATCAGTTATCATTAAGGGGACATCTTTTATTGATTTTATTTCAATTATATTTTTGATAGGTGATTCCTCTTTGGCACGAGGTAGATACCGTTTTACAAGCAGCAGGGGTTCTCCTTCTGCAGGGATATATAAAAATCCATTCTGGGCAGTACCGGAAAAATATAAAAGATCAACCCTCTGAACAATAAACAGCCCGCCGAATTGATTCATTTTCAATTCAGTCTGAATTCCTGCAATACGATTATAAATTTCATCAGCAGGAAATCTAAATTCTTCTTTCATTTTTACCTTCAATGTCTCTTATATTAAATTATCAATTTATCTTTTAGCACTATATTACTTGATACCTTTTAACAACTACACATCCATAAATAGTCTATTTTCTTCGAACCCTTCTGGCGGTCCCCCGGTTTCGCAATCTCTACATACCCGATAAGCGGGATTTGTCAGCAGGTTTAAATTTGAATCATGGGAATAAAATACTTATATGAATTCCTGAATAATATTTTTTCACAGTATACTAATTTATATAATTATGTTAAATTAAATGATTATGGATTGAATTTTCATTCTCAATAGCATTAATAATTCCGGTATCAATTAACAGGAGCAATAATGGTTAACGAACAAGGTATTGTAGATAAAATATCAGCAAATAATGCAGTTATTAAAATTCAAAGGAGTTCTGCATGTTCAAAATGCGAGGCAAGGGGCGCATGTCATACGCTTTCCGACAAAGAAATAGTCATAGAGGTAGTTAATAATCTTCAGGCAAAAGCGGGGGATGTTGTTGAAATCAGTGTGCCTACAAACGCTCTTTTAAAACTTTCTATGCTTGTCTATCTTTTGCCAGTGGTCGCCCTGATTGCTGGTTCATATGGCGGAGGGGCACTGGCAAAATCTTTTCATATTTATTCAGCCCTTGGCTCGATAATTGGAGGTATTATTGCAATGTGTATTACCTTTTATTTACTTAAATTATTCGATCGAGCTGCTTTGTCTAAAGCTGAATATCATCCGAAAATGACACGAATATTATCTAGCTGTCCATCCCCTCAATCCGACGATAGCATATGAGTCCACATTGAAGACATCTTTTTGCTTCCATAAGAGCCTGTTCTTCCGAAAACCCCGAAACTATCTCAGCTGATGGATTATTTATCCTCTCCTCCATTGAAATTTCAGGCATTTTCTGCCTCGGTAGATTTGAAACCGGCTCCAGTTTATCAAGGCTCAAGATACGGGAATTTTCGCGGATCATATTATATGGGGCTTCCACTGGTTCTCCGACCAAAGCTTTATTTACTGAGGCTGCCGCTCTTCGTCCTGAACCAATAGCTTCGACAACTGCCTTATAATCGCTGACAACCTCTCCCGGCCTGAACATACCCAAATCCCTCCTGGCTACAGGGCTTGCATAGGGTATAACTGTTTCCCATTCAAGAAGCATATCGGAGCGTTCCTTATCAGCTTCTTCTCCTTCATCTTCTTCTTTCCGGACAGGCACATAGATAAGCTCTGGAAAACGCCCTGCACCTGTGAAAAATAAATCCACTGCGACAGGTTTCTTTTCCACTTCCTCTTCCTGTTTTGATACAGAGCATACCTCAACGTGAGTAAGATCAGGTCCTTTACCAATCATCCTGGTAACAGCACTTTCAAAATAAAATTCAACCCCGTCTTTCTTTGCGCTTTCTATTTCATCCTGATTAAGAGAACTGTTTTGTTCTTCAGTTCCAATGACAATATAAACCTTTTCAGCACCGTCTTTTAAAATCTGCCTGGCAGCATTGATACCGGCATTTCCACCCCCGGTTATCATTACTTTTTTTCCTGAACAGGTACCCGCTCCGTCTTCTTTATTGAGCATAAAATCAAGTAAAATTTTAACACCCGGCAACGACTGGAAACCTTCTCCCCTGCCTTTTTCAGCCAGTTGAGTATCCCATCCTCCGGTAGCTACAAACACAGCATCGAAACCGTCATTAAGTAATGATTCTATAGTAAACTGCTTTCCCAGCTTTTGATTGGTAACAGCCTCAACACCTGCATCCAGAATACCATTTATTTCCCAATCCAAAACATTCCGCGGAAGCCTGTTCTCAGGAATGGCTGTGACCAGTAGTCCTCCTAACCTGGATGAAGATTCAAATACTTTTGAATCATGGCCAAGCCGGTTCAGAAAATATGCCGCAGTCAAACCCTCAGCACCACCTCCAATAACGGCAACCTTATGGCCGGTTTCCGGAGCTCTGGGTATTTGTATCCTTTGACCTGAATTTATTTCATAGTCAGCAACAAACCGCTTCAGGCCATTGATAGCTACGGGCTCATCCACAAGGTTTCTTCGGCATTCATATTCGCATGGTTGGACACAAATACGTCCGCAAACTGAAGGAAATGGATTGCTTTCTTTTATAATACGAACAGATTCTTCGTATTTGCCTTGTTGAATCTTGGCAATATATCCGGGGATATCGATCCCTGCAGGACATGACCTCTGGCAAGGTGCTGTACATTCGTCTTCAGTGTACTCATTCTGTATACGCCTTGAATTTGATGTCAGGGTTATAATGTGTTTAGGACATACCCTTTCACATGTTCCGCAACCCGTACAAAGGTGGGAGTTTACGACCGGCAGGTTATCAGGCCCCATTGAAAGTGCACCAAAAGGACAGGCATTTACACATGTACCCAACCCCAGGCATCCTACCGGACAGACTTTTGACCCTCCGTTAAGCAGAAGTGCTGCTCTGCAATCATTAAAACCGTTATAAATATACTTAAGGTCAGCACTTTCAACACCATACCTGCATCCGGGATTTGCTATCTCCGGCTCCGTCTCTTTGTGCTCAACCCCCATAATTGCAGCGACTGCAACATGCACATCGGGGCCACCACCAACACAAATGTTGGGAGGTGCATCTCCTTTTGCAATAGCTTCAGCGGCAGCACTGCACCCCGGGAAACCACATCCTCCACAATTGGCTCCAGGCAAGGCGTCCTCAACAGCAAGGATAGTCGGATCCACGTAAACATAAAATATCCTTGAAGCAATCGCCAGCCCCAGCCCCCCAATCAGACCAATTCCTCCAATGGCCAAAATGGCTATAAGCATATTTTCTCTCCGATAGGTATGATGGCTTCGTAAAAAGCCCCGCTAGCTCGATATCTCGAAATATTAACGGGAAATAAATTCTGTTTTTAACTGATAAATCGTTTCAGCTACGCAGATTCCCAAATTTTTTTAGGGGATTGGAAGCCTGAAAACACAGACACAGTATCTTTCTTGACTGGATTTGTACTGTTTACAAATTCCACCTTAAATCTTTCTTTTTACGAATGAATCAAGTTAATCTTTTAGTATCTACACACCATTAAAAATAAATTTTCTTAAATAATCATTCTGTTTAAAAACAAAATACCCAGCAATTCCCTATTAGGGTATGGAAGCCTTGTTTAATGGACCATCCCCGCAAAACCCAAAAATGCCAGCGCAAGAAGCCCTGCTGTTACAAGGCCCAAAGATGTACCTCTCAGGTGGATCGGGATCGGAGCTGTTGCAAACCGCTCCCTTAAACCCGTAAGTAAAACCAGGGCCAAACCGTAACCAACGCTTGATGCAAAAGCAAAAACAAGAGTTTTGATAAAGCTATACTCATTTTGTATAGATAGAACCGCAACACCAAGCACAGCACAATTTGTAGTAATCAGAGGAAGGAATATGCCAAGCGCCTTGTAAAGGACCGGTACTGATTTTTGCAGAAACATCTCGACCAGTTGCACAAGCGTCGCAATCACCAGAATAAAGGCAATTGTCTGAAGGTATTCAAGCTCATATGGTGTAAGAAGATAGGTCTGCAGGATCCATGTAACAGCACTGGCAAGTGTGGTAACAAAAACAACCGCTGCACTCATGCCGATAGCGGTATGAAGATGGGTAGAAACACCCAGAAAAGGACAATTACCAAGATAACGTGCCAATATAATATTATTTACAAAGACAGCGCTTACAAGTAATAGCAGATACTCAGACATAGTTTAATTCCTCGATTTCCAATAGCCTTATAGATCCATCAAAAAGTTTTTCGAACGTATCATTCTATTCCAGTTCAGATAAATCTCTAACTGATCTCTTTCCTTTTTTGCTTTACACTAATCCAGTTCATCAAGGCCAGTATCAGACCCAGGCAGATAAAAGCCCCGGGGGCCTGGACCATAATAGAAAACGGCTCAAATGAATCCCACATGATAGAGTGGCCGAATAATGTCCCGCTGCCGATTATTTCTCTGATACCACCTAAAAAAGTCAAGGAAAGAGTAAAACCTATCCCCATGCCGAGACCATCGGCGACGGAAGGGATAACCTTGTGTTTGGAAGCAAATGCCTCAGCCCTTCCAAGAATTATACAATTGACCACTATTAAGGGAATAAAAATTCCGAGAACTTTGAACAATGGATAGAAATAGGCCTGCATAAGAAGCTCAACAATGACAACAAAAGAAGCAATCACAACAATAAAGGCGGCAATACGGACCTTTCTTGGTATTAAATTCCTAAGCAGAGAGATAAGCAAATTGGCACAGACAAGTACGAAGGTAGTAGCCAGACCCATACCTAAACCATTTTTTGCGGCAGTTGTCACTGCAAGAACAGGGCAAAGGCCGAGTACCAGACGAAATGGGGGAATTTCATTCCATAAACCCTTGGTGAATTCCTTAAAAACACTCATCTTATTGCATTACCTCCTTTTTTACTCTCGGAAAGAGCTCCAAAGCTTTAACAACTGCTTCAGAAACAGCCTTGCTCGATATAGTAGCACCGGTTATGCCATCAATCTTTCCCCCGGCTCCAGACAGTTGAGCATCCTGTGAAAGCTGAAGCCCTATAAACTGGTCTCTGAAATCCGGTTTTTCAATCAAATCGCCTTTTCCAGGAGTCTCGGAATGAGTCGTAACAGACACTCCCTCTATTTTACCTTCTGTATCAACACCAACCATTATATTAATGGTTCCGTGATAGCCTTTGTCACTTGAAGTTTCATATGCCATGCTTACAGGCTTGCCATCCTTTTTTGCTACAAAGATGGTTTTTTCAATAGACCTGCCCTTGTCGTCTTTACCCATATCGATTTTAACGACATCCTTGAGAGGATCATTGTCATATTCACCCAGAACAGCAATAACAGAGGGTCCTCTTACATACTTTGTAATCTGATATTCCCTTTGAGTCTGTGTAGCCTGGTTTGTATACGAAAGCACCAGAGCGGACCCAGCGCAAATAGCAGTCAAAACCACTACCATACGAATTAAATCACGCAATTTCCTTTACCCTCCCCATAGCTTTCGGTCTGATACGATCCAACAGTGGAGTCAGTGCATTCATCAACAGGATTGCAAAGGGCACTCCCTCCATGTAACCGCCATATATTCGAATAATGATTGTTAACACCCCGCATCCTATCCCATAGAAAATCATTCCCGGAACAGTAACTGGCGCTGTCCCCTTTTCAGTAGCCAGAAAGAAAGCGCCAAGCAATACCCATCCTGAAACAATATGATAAATTGGATTTGCATAGATTTCAGGATCTGCTTGCCAGAAAATAAAACCTATGATCCATGCAGACAAAATAAAAGATAACGGGATATGCCATGTAATTATCCGCCTGAACAACAGATATGCACCACCTAAAAGAACTGCAATCACGGAAATAGTACCAATTTCTCCAGGTACATTACCCAGCAGAAAATCCTGCCACGGCACATAGGAAATAGTTTCCAGCTCATCCTTTAAAACAACAAGTGGCGGATCAACAAGATACTCGCTCGCTTCAAGGAGAAACTGCGGTTCCGGAACGGTAAAACTGGACATCAGATCCCTGTAGGAGACTTGAAGAAAAGTCCATCCCACAATGACTGAGCTGAAAGGATTGTTACCCAAACCGCCAAACACTTCCTTTCCCAGTATAACAGCCACGCATGACCCGACTACGGGAATCCACCATGGACATTCCGTTGAAAGAATAAGTCCGAGCATGAGACCAATAAATAAAGAACTTCCATCTCCAATACGAGAGGGGAGCTTCATTATTTTTTCCCACAAAAATTCAGCCAATATAGCCGTTATCACAGAAATGGCAATAATTTTCAGAGCTGGCCAGCCATAAAAAAACCAGCCGGCAAAGAGCACTGGAATAAGCGCCCCTGAAGTTTCGTACATCATCTTGCGAATAGAATTGCCTGAATGGATATGAGGCGAAATTGAGACATAAAATTCAGGACGTTTCATGATTCCTCCTTCGAGGCTAATATTTCCCGCTTACCGAAACGGATCAAATGCACCATGGGTCGCCTTGCCGGACATACATAAGAACAAATGCCGCATTCGATACAATAAAATATATCAAGCTCTTCGGCCTTATCAAATAGACTGTACTCACAATTTTTTGAAAGTTCATTCGGCATCAGGCGCATGGGACAAGAACGTACACAATAGCCACAATTAATACATGACTGGTTGGAAAAGAGTGACAACTCATCGGCGTTCTGCAGAATAATCGCATCTGCTTCCTGGGTAATGGGAACATTTAAATCCTGTTGCGCATATCCAAGAAATGAACCTCCAATAATAGCCTTCGATACATCTTTTCCGGAAAGAAGCAGCTGTTCAATCAATTCTTCCAAAAGGATGCCTTCAGCTACCCTGACATAAACATTAACATCCTTAAACAGAGCAGAAACCTGGACTGTAGTCTCGGTGGAAATCATCCCTTCCCTAACAGCTTCTATAACACGAACCGCAGTGATCACATCTATAACAGCGCTTCCAACATCTCTGGAATTTCCAATTGGCTGACTTACTTCCCTGCCTGTAACATACTTAATGAGAAGAGGTTCCAGTGCTATGGGATATTTATTGGGGCACTTTATTATTGTAACACCAAGATCCTTTAACTTCTGCTCAAAGTCTAATGGAACGGGATAACCCTCATAAACTGTTAATAAGGTCTTTTTTGCATCTGAAACCTTTTGAAGGACCGGTATGCTCTCCAGTATATCTTTTTCACTATTTATTAAAGCATTTCGCCGCACCGAAACACCTGGCTGTCGATCCATGCCATTGATAATAAGATATTCAACAGGTTCCGCACTAAAAGACTGATAGGAAGGTATACGTGATACCAAGGAAGGCTTGGAGATTCTAAGCGGCAATGGCCAGAAAAAATTATCTACCTCTTTTATGCCTGCGTCATTAATCAAGCTGATGATATCCCGATCATCCAGTTCTTGTTTGGATTCATCGCCAATCTTACTGGTGTTTTTTTCCCCATCGGACTCAATTACAACAGAAAGAATCTCCTGGCCGGAATATCCAAGCCAGGGTTTAATTTCTTTTACTTCTCCCGAAATAGAAGCATAAACCGGAGGGGAAATGCCTTCATTGTCCTCACCTATCCTTTGTCCTGCGACTACCTTGTCTCCTGTCTTGACCAAAGGAATCATTTCTTTTTTGAAAGACCCTAAAGGCAACACTACCTTTTTTGGTAAAGGCAAACGTTTGTAAGTTGGGTACAAGTCGCTTTTCTGAGCCAAGGCATTACAGATACCCTTTATTCGTTTCATTATTTCACCCGATAGACAACAAATTTTAAAATTCTGTTATACGGTAAATCCTCAAGAATCATCTCACGTATGGTTATCTATAAAAAATACACTTTGTTTGTCAAGCCTAGATTTTGCTAATTCTAAAAATAGCATTTTCAGACTTTCGTGTATTTAATATAAGTTTTTTAAATTATCAAATTGAAAACGGAGAAAAAAGACATGCGGCATATAAATCTGTTCTTATACAACAAAATTTCTTTTTTGTTGATTGAAAAGACTACATCCTTCTGATATATTTTCGCTGAATTAATGGTTGAATATTTATAAGATGCTTTTCATAATAAATGGTTGTAGAGCCACTGATTTTCAAAATTAAGAATCGCTTATAATATTTTTTTATAAAATCTGTCGTTTGTTATTTTTATTTGCTCAGCTACAGTCAGGCAATTAAAAAGACTAAACCAGTATTTATTTTGATCCTATAAAATAAATAGATATTTTTTAAAATTGCTTAATATTGGTGAACTCGCAAAAAGTCGTCACCCCGGTGAAAACCGGGGTCCAGGGGTTTCATAACCGCTTGAAAAGACTCAGATCCCGTCCCCGAACAGGGATCCGGGACAGGCTGGAGTTTACCCGCCAATGTTTTTGGCGGGTTTATCCGCCAGTCATTGTGGCGGATTTGTCCGCCTTTTACCAGCCTATGGCTGGTTGGCTGGCCGGAATGACGGAAAGAGAGTGTTTTTGACTTTTTTCGAGTCCATCAATATTAATTATATTTAACTTGTTTGTTTTTAAATTAATTCTGAAATTTATTTATATATAAATATAATAAACTTATTTTTATATTTAATATAAACTATGGCTTTTAAAGTAAGGAATATTTGGCGGGTTAAAATTTGAGACTGTTGACAAATCCCGCCTATCGGAGACGCAGAGATTGGGACAGGCCATTTATGGACGGGCATTAACTAATGGCTTTAAAGATTTATAATTAATTAAGGAGAAATAAATGGAGATAAAGAACGTTCAATTTGGTTATACTTTTGATGACCTCATTTTAGTTCCAGCTCACTCAGAGGTAATGCCTCATGAAGTGGATATCAAGACAAAATTATCAAAAAATATCTGTTTAAACATCCCTATAGTAAGCGCTGCAATGGATACCGTAACGGTATCTGATACTGCAATAACCATGGCCAGACAGGGTGGATTAGGCTTTATCCATAAAAATATGAGTATTGAACAGCAGACCCTTGAAGTTGAAAAAGTAAAAAAATCTGAAAGCGGAATGATTGTTGATCCAATCACTATAGAACCTGGGCATAAGATCCATGAAGTTCTTGAAATTATGGAAAATAATTTTATTTCCGGAGTGCCGGTTGTAAAAAGCGGAAATCTGTTGGGCATTATTACCAACAGAGATTTGCGATTCGAAACTAATTTGGATCAAATGGTTGAAAATGTTATGACAAAAGAGAATCTGGCAACAGCCAAAGTAGGTATAACCCTTGAAGAATCTAAAGCAATTCTTCATAAAAGACGCATAGAAAAACTTCTAATTGTCGATGATGAAGGCAAATTAAAGGGTCTAATCACAATTAAAGATATTGAGAAATTAAAAAAATATCCTAATGCATGTAAAGACCAGATGGGCCGGCTGAAAGTAGGGGCTGCTGTAGGAATTGGTCCTGAAATGATTGACAGAATTTCCGGTCTTATCTCTGCCAACGTTGATGTTGTAGCAATTGATACAGCCCATGGACACTCTGCAAAGGTCATTCAGGCTGTAAAGGATGTTAAAAAAAGATTCCCTGACCTTGAGATCGTTGCCGGCAATGTAGCCACGGCCGAAGGCACTAAAGCCTTAATTGAAGCAGGTGTGGACGCTGTAAAAGTTGGAGTTGGGCCAGGTTCAATTTGTACTACACGCGTTGTTGCGGGAGTTGGTGTTCCTCAGATTACCGCTATTATAGATTGTTTCTCAGAGGCAAAAAAGGCTGGAATACCAATAATCGCCGATGGCGGGATTAAATACTCAGGAGATATTGCAAAGGCACTTTCAGGGGGTGCCAGCTCTGTAATGATTGGAAGTCTTTTTGCCGGAACCGATGAAAGTCCTGGGGAAACAATCCTCTTTCAGGGAAGAAGCTATAAGGTTTACCGTGGCATGGGTTCTCTGGAAGCCATGAAAGAAGGCAGCAAAGATCGATACTTTCAGGAAGAAACTGATATTGAGAAAAAACTTGTGCCAGAGGGTATAGTAGGTCGTGTACCATATCGTGGCCCGCTTTCAGATACAATTTACCAGCTGATTGGAGGTTTAAGGGCAGGAATGGGCTATCTGGGATGTAAAAATATTGAAGAACTGCATATTAAACCAAAATTTGTACGAATCACACCCGCAGGGCTGAAAGAAGGCCATGTGCACGATGTTATAATTATCAAGGAAGCGCCAAATTACAGCCTGGAATAGAAAAATTACTCTATGATACTAGTATTATATAACCACATATAAACACACAGGATCTATACTCCGGCCTGTCAAAATACAATTAGCATGTTTTTCATTTTTTCTGTTCTAAGCGTGTTGATGATTGTTTCAATTGAAGTTGGTTTAAACCATCCTATGGCTGAGGACTTCTTGTGGAGAGACCTTTGCAAAACTCTTGTGCGCCTCAGGCGCAATCTTTATTTGTCCCAAGATATTTAAGTTATAAAAATCTGGTAAAAACCAACAATATCAAGTTATTAAGTACATTAATTAAGATAATTTATTAATTAGATTTGGATGTAGCATTACGATCAATAATATCTTGACTGGCATACTTGTTGAGACTATAAATTCAGTAAAATGCATATAAAAACTTGTATTTAGATGACCTGTCTTAAAAATTATAGAAATAGCAATGGTAAAGATTCGGAGGATTGGGTACATTGTCAAATGAAAAATCATCATAAACTGCCCATATTACAGATACAGTAAAAAAACAGGATCAGCCTATTGCATTCAAAATACTGATTTAAAATTTAATAAAGAATTTGAATTTTGAAACAGAAGGCACCAGTGACAATGGAACTGAAGCAAAACTTTTCTTTAAAATACTTAATATGCGAAGTAAACTAAAATAGTATTTATATATAATTTGTCATTTTGAAGGAGGAGAATAATTTGGAATTAAGTCTTGGTCAAAAGCAAATTGATATCATAGAAAAGATTCTGCATAAAGACCTTATTGAACTCGGAGTCAGTTGCGTATGTCTTATTGATATGGCTGGAAATGTTATTTCAAATCTGGATAACGGCAAAATGAAATATGACATTTATTCCCTTGCAGCTCTTGCTGCTGGTAATTTCGGAGCAGTTAGTGCTATGGCCAAAATTATAGGGGAAGATGATTTTTCTTTGCTTTTTCACAAAGGTCATAAAGAAAATATTCATTTCAGCAAAGTTATGGATGATTTTCTGCTGGTTGCCATCTTCGATAAAGATATCTCCTTAGGATTTTTACGACTAAGGGTCGCAGGGGCAATAAAAAAAATCGCTAAGCTTTGGGAATAGTTTTATTAAAAGATTATTCAGCATTGTTTTTTTCTTAAATTGGTTGAACTATAGCGCAAATAATAATATTATTTTAAATTTAAGGGGTATTTTTTGGCATTTGTAAATCTTAGAAATAAAGAGGTTCAAGCAAAAATAGTATATTATGGCCCGGGCAGAGGGGGAAAAACCACTAATCTTGAATATATATATAATACCTTCAAAAAAAATATTAATTCGGATATGGTTACAATAAAAACAAGAGGCGACAGGACACTTTTTTTTGATTTTTTCCCTGTAAATCTTGGCCAAATTAAGGGCTATGATATTAAGATTCAGCTTTATACAGTGCCTGGGCAGGTAAAATATAATGCTACAAGAAAACTCGTTTTAAGGGGTGTTGACGGCATTGTCTTTGTAGCTGACTCCATGGTTTTAAGGAGGGAAAGAAATATTATCTCATTGGACAACCTTCAAGAAAATTTAACTTCTCATAACAAGAATATAACGAAAATTCCTCTTGTAATGCAATACAACAAAAGGGACTTAGCCGAACAGGGCATTCCTCTTTTATCTTTTGAAACTCTTGAGAATGACCTTAACTCAAAGCTAAAGGCCCCTTCTTTTATGGCCAGTGCCTTTTTAGGAACAAATGTGACTAAAACTATTAGAAAAATTATAGCAATTACGGTAACCTCATTGGCAAATCAACTCAAATAGGGAGACATAAATTGTCTGATAAAAATGATGATAGCATAATCAAGGAGGTAGAAAGTCGTCTGGATTATCTATTCAGGGAAAATGACGAAACTGAATCTCTTGAATTTGAGGAAAATAATATTGATTCTGAAAATTATCCCTTAAAAAAGTTGAGAGGAATAATTTTATCTATTGATTGGGAAATCAATGATGAAATCATGACGAAATTTATTGAGGAGACAAATAGACTGGACATCGAATATAAGGATGATAAAATCATCCGAATGTTTCTTAAACTTCTTGTTCTGATAGCCAAGTATATTAAAAAGAAAAAGGCCCTAGCACATCCAAATGCAATAAAAGTATTTAATTCTGTTTTTTTACATCTTGATACAATAGTATCATCAAAAGGAATAACAAAACGCGAGAAGAAAAAAATTCTTTTCGAGGAGATAAATAAATTTAATAAATTGAAAAAACAAATTGCCGCCAGCAAACCTGCTCCAGCAAAGGAAATAGAAGAAGAAACTGAGGAAATTGAGTTCATGCCTGAGGAGGACAAATTTGCTCCTGAGGCGGCAGCTCAGGAAATAACAGCTGCATTCGAAGAAGAAGAAACTGAGGAAATTGAGTTCATGCCTGAGGAGGACAAATTTGCTCCTGAGGCGGCAGCTCAGGAAATAACAGCTGCATTCGAAGAAGAAGAAACTGAGGAAATTGAGTTCATGCCTGAGGAGGACAAATTTGCTTCTGAAGCAGCAGCTCAGGAAATGCTTGATGAGTTAGCAGAAAAAGAGCCTGAAAAAATAGAACTTGAGCCTTTAGAGGAAAGACCTGTTCCTGAAGTGCCGGCTGAGGAGATAACCCTGGCGTTCGAAGAGGAAGAGCCTGAAGAGATTGAACTAATACCTTTAGAGGAAATGCCTGTTCCTGAAGTGCCGGCTGAGGAGATAACCCTGGCGTTCGAAGAGGAAGAGCCTGAAGAGATTGAATTCATGGATTTTGAAAAGAAAATAGAACCAGAGGAGGCATTAGAAAATACTGAGCCTGAAGTCAGGGAAGAAGAAAGAGGAGAAATATCATTTGTATCTGAAGAAAAAATAGCAGATTATGAAATTCCTGCCATAGAGGAAATGGCCGCTGAAATGGTTAATAAGCAAGAAGACACAGGAAATCTATCTGCTCATGACGCATTTACTTCTGCCCTGGAAGAGCTTAAGGAGGTTATAAAGGCCGAATTCGAAGAGCTTAGAGCAGAATTGAAATTATGGAGAGAGAATAAATAAATGATTCATCGGAGGCTTTATCATGGATATTCTGAGTGGAGACATTTTTTCTTTGGTTTTTAGACGCGTTCAGAAAAAGGATATGGGTGAATATTCTCTTACAGGACAGATGCTGACTCTCCTTATGAATATTGACGGCAAAAAAGATATTAAAACAATTGCTAAAACCTCTGGAATAGACATGAATAATATAAAAGTAACTATTTCAAAGCTCCTCTCTCTCGATCTTATTGAGCCGGTTTTTGAAGCGGTTCCTATGTTGAACAATGAATTTATTGAATATCTTGAAGATCAATTATCCTTAGCTACGGGACCAATCGCTGGTATATTAATCGAAGACGCTATTGAGGCCTTGGGTGTGGGCCCGAAGAATATTCCACAACATAAAGCTGCCGAATTAACAGATATGCTGTCACGTCAGATCCCGAGAGAAGAAAAAAGGATTTTATTTCAACAGGCTATGATTAAAAAAATTAAGGATACCATAGGAAACATCTAAGAAAGGAGATTTCCTCAACTAAAATAACTGAGACCTTTCTATGTTTGCTAACTTGAAACAACATAATTTCAGTTATTTAATTAATTTTCTCAAGTCATTAACCTAAAATTATTGGAGATGAAACCATGATTGTAGTATGCGAAGAGTGCGGCAGAAGATACCGTGTTGATGTCGACAAAATGAAAGGTAAGGTTGGCAAGGCATATTGTCATGCTTGTGATCATTTAATAGTTGTTACCAGGCCTGTGCAAGAGGAAATGATATCATTTGAGGATTTTTCTGAAAGCAATAATGTTTCCGCTCCCCATATGGACGAAATTTCTTATTCGGAAACACATGAGGAAACACCCCCTCCAGAGAAACCACAGAAAAAGGAAAAACGAACCAGGAAGGAAGAGTCTAAGTCAGCTAAATTTAAGACAAAAGGGTTCGGACTTACCATTAAAATGCTTATTCTTTTCTTTTTTATTCCCATCTTACTAATGATAGGGGCCAGCATTCTCTATTTCTGGCAATTGAATAATCTTTCATCGCTTATTACAAAAGAGTCCTCTGATATTGTTACAAAAATGGCAGAAGAAACAATTGCTGAAAATGCCAGATCAGTGGCTGCTCAGGTCAGGCTTTATATTTTGGGTCATCCCGATTTAAAGGCTGAAGATCTCTCTAATGACGCTGAATTTCAAAAAATTGCGGTACAGAAAGTTGGTAAAACCGGATACACTGCTTTGCATACGGTTCCAGATAAGGATGGAATAATGCGTAACTGGGCTCACGTCAACCCGAAAATTATAGGCATGGACATGAGTAAACTGAAAGGGCCCTTGGGAGCAGCTTTCCCAAGCTTCTGGAAAGTTTTCAGTACAGGCAAGGGTGGGAAAGAATCAAAGGGTTACTATACCTGGCAGGATGCAGATAAGAGTTTTAGAGAAAAATTCATGGTCTGCACACCAGTTACCGGAACCCGATATTATATTGCAAGCACCACATACCTTGATGAATTTACAACTCCCGTTAAAAATCTTGAAAAAAAGGCCAGAGCTATTACAACTAATACAAGAAATATAAATATTGCAATCCTGGTCTGCACACTAATACTCGTCGGCTTTGTCGTTTCCTGGTATGGACTCAGGCTTACAAGAAAGATAAAATACCTTACTGACGTAGCCGAACGAATAAGCATCGGAGAACTTGATGCCGAAATATCATTAAAGGCAACTGATGAAATCGGAGAACTTCGTGATGCGATATCGAGAATGCAGGATAGCATACGAATATCAATAGAAAGATTGAGACAAAGGCGCTAACTGTTAAAAACTTTTATTATTCATGGCATATCAATTGGCTGTGTTAATAATAAGTTAATTTTTGAACCATTTCCGAATAAAATTCAATGTTTTATGAGGGACAGAGATGATTATTATTCCCAAAGAAAACCCTGTTATTGAAAATTTGAACAGTTATTACATAGATATCAGGAAATTATTAGAACATTGCCAGGGAAAAACCGGCTCCGGCGGTATTCACTTTATTTCCCCAACATCTGAATGTGTCATTTTTTTTGACAAAGACAGAATCATGAACACCATTATTCAAAATAAAAACGGAGATATTGAAGAAAATGTTTCGATAGACCGCATTATAAATGAGTCTGAAAACAAAAATTTCAAAGTAAATGTCTATGAAATAGACAATGAAAAGATTAACTTTCTGGCTAATCTATCTTCAGCTGAGGATCTCTATAAGGATCTCAGTACTGATTTTACTGATCTTGAAGGACTCATAAAAAATATGAATTCTGAAAACCTTACAGGATACATCCATATCTCCATTAACAAAAACAGGGAGAACGGACTTATTTTATTCAACATGGGAGAGATCCTTGGCGGTTCGTATTCCTGGGAAAAAGGTGAACTGAACCATTCGAAAGAAGGCATGGAAATCCTTAAGAAAAAATTAAAGGAATCCGGTGGTGTTTTTAATGTCAGGAAATTTTCTTCCAAAAAGAAAGAACCGCCGAAAACAGTTAAAACAACCGCCAAACAGTCACCCGCAAATGTACTTGTTATGCTTGAAGAACTGATGAATATCTTTGAAAACATATTCAAGGACAACAAAAAAATAAAGTCAGAGTTTAATAAATCACTTAAAATGAAATTTATGGAAAAGGCTGATAAATATCCTTTTCTTGACCCATTCGCCGCTGAATTTGAATATGTAAATCAAAAAATTTCGTATACTGGCGATACGGAAGAAGAAGAGCTGATTAAAGGCATTATCGAAAGCTTAAGAGAACTCGCGGATGAGTTAGATATAATGGATCAATTTTATGAATATCTGGCTCCCTGGATAGAAAAATATTCAAAAAAAATCAAGGAATTCCGTGTTGAGTTGTAAAATTCCACTTCATTATGATTCAGGACTCCATTATTTCTTAGTCATTTTCCAGATTTTTTACCAGAGTAAAGTTGTTTCAGGTTGAAATATAATGTCTAACCCTATTTCACGAATCCTTACCGATAAGCCTGCACGATGGTATGCCGAATTACTAGACAGCCTGCCTGTTGCAATTTACCGGTCAACAATCGAGGGGAAAATTATATATTGCAATAATTCCATGGCCCAGTTGTTTGGGTTTGCTTCTGTTAATGACTTTATTGGCTTCCAGGAAATTAACCTTTATAGAGACAAAAGAGACCGTGGTGACATTGTAAAAGCAATAATGCAGAGAGGTTATATTAATGATCTCCCATTGGCCTTTAAAAGAAATGATGGAACAACCCTATTGTGTTCTGTGTCAATGCGCCCGCTTATAGACGACGATGGCATGATGGTTTATATTGATGCAATCCTTCGAGAAATTACTGATATCAGAATTTCAGAAAAAAAGAAACCAATACATATTCATGAGCTGGCCGAAGCAACAAATGATTTCCTGTTCTCTTTGGATCTTCAGTCAAATTTACTTGATATCAGCCCTCAAGGACTTGACTTTTTTGGCATTAGCAAAGAAGAATTGATAGGCAGACCCTTCAAGGAATATGTAGTTCCCAGATATCGTCCACTTTTCATTGACTTTATTTCAGGCATTCTGAAGTCTTATGCAAAAGAGGAAATAATCATAATTAATGACCAGAAAGGTTCTGAACATTGCTTTGAATTCAAGGCATCATTAAAGAAAAAGGAAGGCAAACCAGACCATATGGATTTTATAGCCTGGGATATTACCAAGAGAATCAAACACCAGAATGATCTTTTAAACAGGCAGAAGTTAAAAGGTGTGCTGGAGATGGCCGGAGGAATAGCTCATAATTTAAACCAGCCCCTCATGGTCATCAACAATCTTCTTGTGGAGATATCCTGCAGTTTGAAACCTGATGATCATATGTTTTTCAAAATAAAGAGAATGAATGACCAAATAAATAAATTGAATTCAATAGCAAAAAAGATTGGAACCATCGCCAAATATGAATCCATGGACTACGTGGGCGGCGAGACCATTGTAGACATTGATAAGGCCTCATTAACTACTAATTGATAAGGACTGAATATGATAAGAGATATTCTTATTGTTGATGATGATCAGGAAATGCTTCTCTCTCTTAAAGAAGGGCTTGAAAAATATGGTGAAACCTTCTCTGTATTACTTGCCGGTGATGGTGAAGACGCTATCAATAAGCTAAAGGGAAACCATATTTCACTTGTTGTGACAGATCTTAAGATGCCAAGGATTGATGGATTTACTCTTTTAGCCCATATAATGGAACACTATCCGGATATACCCGTTATCATTATCACTGCCTACAGTACACCTAAAATGAAGAGTATGGCTAAAGAAGGCGGGGCTGTAGGATATATTGAAAAGCCTTTCCTGGTAGAGGGGCTTGCTCGTAAAATAATGTTTACACTTAGGAATGAGGCAGATGGAGGCATACTTCACAGTGTTTCTTCAGGCATGTTTTTGCAGGTAATTGAAATGGAACAAAAGACCTGTACAATCAGAGTCAATAATACCTTATTGAGCAAAAAGGGTGTTCTTTTCTTTAGAGACGGAAAACTTCTGGATGCCAGAATAAATGGTGCTCAGGGAGAAGCTGCAGCACTTCAGATATTGTCCTGGGATAATGTTACCCTTTCCATCCAAAACGAATGTCTTCAACAGAAAAAAAACATTTATGGAGATCTGCAAGCTATACTCCTGGAAGCAATGCGGCTAAAGGATGAAGATCAAAGAAGAAAAGAAGTGCGCAGAAAAGAAGAGGCACACAAAAAAGCAGAAGCTTCTAAGAGAGAAGAGACACAGAAGAGAAAAAAGGCTGCAAGCAGAATAGAGGATGAGAAGAAAGCCAAAAAAGAAAATGCAGTGCAGAAAACAGAAGGATCATTTTTTGATACTATAAAGGTTAAGCTGGAAAATGAAATTGGCGAGAGAGCTGGAGTGCAGAAAATTTATCTGGACAATTCCTGGGACAGTTTTATTTCTCTGATTTCCGAGACCGGAAAATTCTTTGATGCCGGAAAATTGAAAACCTGCTATCTTGACAAACAAGAACCCAATGATTTTATTATTATACCTGGAGAAAAAAGCACAATTATTACGCTAAAGCCGAATAGTCCGATCGAAAGGATTATGGAGGTACTGAACAGTTAAATGGGTATTCAAAAAGATTAATATCATTTGAAGGATAATATGAAAGAATTATTTAATGATATTTTAGGGATAGAGGATATCAGGGGTGTAATGCTGTTTTCACTGGATGGCGAGGTTCTTTTCAGCGAATTCGTTTCCTATCCAAATATCAGCCCTGAAGCAAGAGATTGGCATCCTCTTGTGGAGGCCTTAATAGGCGTGAGAGAAGGAGAATTTGCGTTTGAAAAATACAGATTCTATATAAGAAGTACTTCATTACATTGCTTAATGGTAATAATGGATATTTTTGCGCCTGTTTCTATGGTCCGACTAAACTGCGATCTACTGCTGCCCTCTCTGCAACAAACAACAAAATCAAAAGGCCTGGGACAATTCTTCAAAAAGAAAAACAGTTGATAGAAGAGGTGAATTAAAAATATTTTTTATTTAAGGACTGATATCAAATAGAAATTTTTCAAAAATTACTTGTATTCGCTGTAAAGACAACCCTGAATATATCTACTTAAACCCTCTCCGCTACAAAAAATACCGTAAAAAATGCAGTTTTTGAGAGGGATACAATCTGTTGCGCAGCCTCTGTAGATGGAGTATATTAAAATTTTAGTACTAATATAATAGACTGAAAAAAATGCCTGAAAATGAAAAAATAACAAAAACCCCGCTGCTCCAATATAATAAAGGTGAATTGATCATTAAGGAAGGTGACTATGGCATCTCTGTATATAAAATTAATAAAGGTAAAATCAGCATTTTTAATGAATGGGATGATAAAAAAGCAACCGTGGCAATATTGGGACCAGGCGAAGTTATAGGCGAAACAGCTTTTTTATATAAAGGCTCCAAAACCCGTACAAACTCTGCAAGGGCAATTGAAGATTCGGAATTAGAGGCATGGCATCCCAGTATACTGGCAGAAGAATATGAACAACTGCCTTATATGATTAAATATCTTGCCAATGAAATGCTCAGGTCTCTTAATAGAATGAATAAGCACCTCATAAAACTGCGCATTGAACAAAAGCAGAGAGGCAAAAAAGAGGAAAAGGCTGCAGATCCGTGGGAGTCAAGGAGGGAATTTTACAGAAAGCCAGTCAACCTGCCCTGTGTTTACAGGCCGGTGTCTTCTCCTCAATATGTTAATTTACAAGGACAAATAGCTGATATAAGCCGCGGTGGTTTGCGTCTGAATGTAAGGATAGAAAATTCAGAAAATTTCCCCCACAGTATAGGACATCAATTTATTGTTAATACAGCTTTGCCGAATGGCAAGGAGATTGAATTATATGCTAAAATAGTTACAGCAGAAAAGAGCGGCGGCGGTAAAAGGCTTATAATGGGTCTTGAACTTATCGAAATATCTCAGGAACATCAAAAAGACCTCGGATTTTTTCTAATGCCTTAGTAAGGTGTTAATAGTGAGCATAGATCAACGTATTTATGGATATATAATAAAGGAAGAAACCTTTCCGGACAATTCATTTATTATAAAGGAAGGGAGCATAGGTAAATGGGTTTTCGTAATACTTGAAGGGCAGGTTAAAATTAAAAAGAAGTCGTCCAAAGGCATTGTAACGATTAACATATTGAAAGAAGGGTCCATCTTTGGAGAATGTGAATTCTTTGAAAAAAAGACTGAGCTGCGAATTACATCTGCTGTAGCCTACGGCACTGCCCGTGTCGGCCTGCTTGATTCCGACCAACTGCTTAAGGATTACGAAACCATCTCTCCTCAAATTAAAGGGCTTATAAGGGCTTTAGTCAGAAGACTTAAGTATACAACTGAAAGCGTAGTTTCTATGACTGCGAAGGCAAAGGAAAATGCATAGTAATTCTATATACAGGAACATTTAAAATGGATAATGCCCAAGAATACGATAAAGCAAATATTGACTCCAAGATAAAAGAGGCGGAGATCTATCGTTCTATGGGACTATTCTCGGAATCTATAGATGTCTATGAAAAGATTTTATCTGCAGTATCAGATCTTGACTCCCGGACAATGGAGAAAATTCACAAGGAAATGGGGTATCTGAAAAAAGAGCTTGCAGATGTGGAAGAACAGGAATCTGAAAACTTAACCTCGGAAGATCTTTCAGTCATCAAAAAGACACTTGCATTCAGCGAAAATATCTCCACAACCCTTGACAGCGCATCTGCCTTCAAAGAATTAGGGCTTTACGGACAGGCTGTTTCAGAATTTGAAAGGCTGTTTCAACTCGATTATCCTTTTCACAAGATTACACCTGAAATTCTGGAATGTCTTTTAAAGACATATGAACCGGCAGAAGCGACAGATAAGATAAAAGAAATAATCAACCGACAAAAGCTGGGCAACAGGGAAAAAGGTGAAATCATCTTTCTATTCGGAAGGGATATGGAAAACATCGGGCATAAAGGCCCGGCTTTTAAGTTTTTCAAATATGGCCTGCAACTTGACCCTGAAAATCAGAAAATAAAAGACAAAATTATATCGACCAGCCCCGTACCCGCAAGCAGATCCAAGTATGAGCACATTATCAATAAGAAAATGATTACTGCTGAACAGCTAAAGACAGCCCTTTCAACAGCAAAAAAATTAAAAAAAAGCGTAGAATTCATCCTTATACAGAACTTCAACATTAAAAAAGATGAGGTGGGCAAATCCCTTTCCCTTTTTTATGGATGCCCATTTAAAACGTACACCACTGATATTCCTGTGCCAGTGGAATTACTGGGCAATCTGAAAAAATCCTTTCAATTGAATTCCCTATGGGTACCTCTAGGATTTGACAAAAAGGGTATAGAAATACTCATTGATGACCCTAATGACTTAAATAAAACCGATAGTATAAGAAAACTTTTAAAGACTAAAAAAATCATCCTGAATGTAGGGATTAAAGAAGATATTGAAGCTTATATAAAACGTTTCTTTTCAGATAAAGAATTTTTAGCTTCAGACGAGCCTGATAAAGTAAATGCACTGACAGAAGACATGGATGATTTCATTCCTGACATGTCTTTTGAAGAAGAAGAGACTCACGATGACGAAACTGAGCTCTCAGAGGCCTCTGGCAAGGTGGTAACCCTTGTGGATCATCTTATTGTGAATGCTTATCGAAAAAATGCATCAGATATTCATGTTGAACCTTCGGTTATCACAAAAAACACCGCAATCCGATTTCGTATTGACGGGCTTTGTCAAGATTATATCAGGCTCCCTAATTCCATGGCAAAGGGAGTGATTTCAAGGCTGAAAATAATGGCAGGACTTGATATTGCAGAGAAACGGCTTCCCCAGGACGGAAAAATAAAATTTAAGCGAAGAGGAATACCTGCCTTTGAACTTCGAATTGCCACATACCCGACTGCCGAGGGTTTTGAGGATGCTGTATTAAGAATTTTACCCAATGCCGGTGCCATGAAGATGGAGGAAATGTGGCTAAGTGAACGTGATCTGAAGGTCTTGAAAAAGGTTCTATCACAACCTTATGGACTTATACTTGCCGTGGGCCCTACAGGATCGGGAAAAACAACAAGCCTGCACGCAATCCTTCGATATCTTAACAGACCAGAGCTAAAAATTCTGACTGCAGAAGACCCCGTGGAAATAACACAGGCAGGTCTGAGACAGGTTGAGGTAAAACCCAAGATCGGCCTTGATTTTGCGAGAGTAATGCGCGGATTTTTGAGGTCTGATCCTGATGTTATAATGATAGGGGAAATGCGTGATGAGGAAACGGCTGATATAGGTATCGAAGCGTCGCTTACCGGTCATCTTGTATTATCGACTCTGCATACCAATAGTGCACCTGAGACTATTACCCGACTTTTAGACATGGGATTAAATCCTATCAATTTTTCAGACGCCTTTCTGTGTGTGCTTGCTCAAAGGCTTGTAAGGAGATTATGTACTAAATGCAAAGAAGAGTATCACCCTTCAATAGATGAATTCAATGAGATAGTCCATGATTATGGTGAGGAATTTTTTGAGAATAGTGGGATAAAATATACCCCTAATCTTACTCTTTATCGTGCGGCTGGATGTGAGGCATGTTCAAACTTAGGATACAAAGGCCGGCTTGCAATACATGAATTGATGGAAGGCACTCCGGAAATAAAATTACTAATTAAAACACAGGCTACAACAGAATCAATATTCAAAGAGGCAATAAAACAAGGCATGAAAACTCTGGTTCAGGATGGTATACTAAAGGTTTTCCAGGGTATTAGCGATATGAAGGAAGTACGCCGTGTTTGTTTGAGCAAAACCTGATTTTACGGACTTTTTAAAAATAAACTACCCCGCCACAGAGCAGCGGGGTATCTATAAAGGCAATGCAACGCCGCAAGAGGCGGAGAATTAACCCTCGTCCGCCTTTTACCAGCCTCTGGCTGGCTGGCGGATTAAAAAATGGATATTTTGAAATTACAATGAAAAGGAATAGGGAGAATTATTATGGCATTAAGTTCCATTACAAAACCCAGAACGGAAATCATAGTTAATGAATTTATTCGAAGTGTTTATAACTGGATGGCTTTTGCACTCGCACTGACAGGATTCGTGGCATTCTATATATCGCACAGTCCGACAATGGTCCGAATAGTATTCGGCAATCCATTTGTATTCTTTATACTCATTCTGGCTGAACTAGGATTGGTCTTCTCCATCAGCGGGATGGTGAATAGAATGAGTGCAACCAGTGCAACCTCTCTATTTGTCCTTTATTCGGCTCTGAATGGTGTTACACTGTCTTTTATATTTCTTGTATATACCAAAACATCAATTGCCAGCACTTTTTTTATCTGTTCAGGGACATTTATAGGCTGCAGCATCTACGGCTGGTCAACAAAAAGAGACCTGACTTCATGGGGAGGGTTCCTGATGATGGGCCTCATAGGGATTATTATTGCTTCTCTGGTAAATATATTTATGCGAAGCAGTGCCATGAACACAATAATAAGCTATATAGGAGTTATTGTCTTTGTTGGTTTAACCGCCTACGATACTCAAAAGTTAAAGAATATGGCACTTACACAGCCTGAAGGTCTTGACGGGGCTGTAATCAGGAAAGGTGCAATACTTGGAGCTCTCTCCCTTTATCTCGATTTTATAAACCTGTTCCTGATGTTACTGAGGATATTCGGGCAGACTCGCGAATAAACTACGCTGCCGTAGAGCAGCTGGGAATCAAATCCTTGTCCGCCGTGTTTATGGCGGGCTTGTCCGCCTTTTACCAGCCTCTGGCTGGCTGGCGGATTGAGAATAATAGAAAAACTCGTCCGGGATAATTACATCCTTATTAATACAATACTAAAAAAATATTTTTTTAAATGTCACGGGTATATTCTTTAACATATAACTCAAATTTATGTACCCTTCTTATCTAAAGCTTTATGAAAATAATGTGCTTCACAGCCGGCTTGAGAATGCGTTAAGGCTTTTGGAATCGTGTCACCTATGCCCTCGCAGATGCGGCATAAATCGCCTGAAGAATGAAACCGGATTTTGTTCTACAGGAAGAAAGGCAAAGATTGCAAGTTACAATTCACACTTCGGTGAAGAAAGTCCTTTAGTTGGAGCACATGGTTCAGGAACAATATTTTTCGGTTCCTGTAACCTTCTCTGCAGCTTCTGCCAGAACTATGATATAAGCCACCTGGATCATGGTGTAGAGGTAGGGCCTGAGGAAATAGCCCACATGATGATTCAGCTTGCAAACAGGGGTTGCCACAATATCAATTTTGTAACTCCCACCCATGTGGTTCCGCAGATTATCGAAGCCTTGATCCCTGCTATTGAACAGGGCCTGAATATACCACTTGTCTATAATTCAAGTGGATATGATAATAAAGAAACATTGCTGCTCCTGGACAAGATATTTGATATCTATATGCCTGATTTTAAATTCTGGGACAATAAATGGGCGGAGAGATACTGTAATGCGTCGGACTATAGAGAATACGCATTAGAAGCAATAAAGGAAATGCATCGTCAGGCAGGTGATTTAATTGTTGACGATAATGGCATAGCCGTTAAAGGCTTGATAGTAAGGCACCTGGTAATGCCTAATAATATATGCGGAACAGAGAAGATTCTAAATTTCATTTCAAAGGATCTATCCCCTGAAACATATATCAATATCATGGATCAATACAGACCATGTGGGACTGCAAAGATGGATGGCTTTATTGACCGACAGATTACGGCCGATGAATATCAGGATGCATTAAATGCAGCAAAAAATGCAGGGCTGACACGACTTGATTCTCAAGACCAGCCCCGAGTAATTATCAGTTTCCAATGAAATCCGAAAGAGTCTTTATAATAGGAGATGTTCACGGCTGCCTGGATATGCTCCTAAGGCTGGCAGAAAAAGTTGCCTGGTTACCGCAGGATGATACAATTATTTTTCTTGGAGATTATATTGACAGAGGTGAAGACCCAAAAGGTGTAGTGGATTATATAATCTCATTAAGAAAAAATTCTTTTCGAGTAAAGTGTCTTCTGGGAAATCACGAAGCTATGTTCCTGGACTACCTTTCAGGAAAGAATATGTTTTTATATCTTGCAAATGGTGGAACTGCCACCCTTCGAAGCTACAAATACGGAAGAACCATGGGCATTGACTCCCTGATACCCCCTGCGCATATGGACTTTTATCATTCACTTGAGATGTACATCGAGCTTAATGATTATTTTATCGTACATGCCGGGTTCAGACCAGGCGTGAAAATAAAAGATCAGTCAATGGAAGATATGATCTGGATTAGAGCCCCGTTTATATACTCAGATTATGACTTTGGTAAAAAAGTCATTTTCGGCCATACCCCATTTCCTGAACCCCTTATCATGGAAAATAAAATTGGCCTTGATACCGGAGCTTTTTTGGGGAATAAATTAACGTGCCTTGAACTACCTGGACTGAACTTTTACTCGGTAAAACCATGAATAATACGATAGGAATAACAGCAACAATACCAGTGGAAATTATTTATGCTGCAGGCCTCAAACCGGTGGATTTAAATAATATCTTTATTACTTCCAAAAACCCAAAAATTCTTTTATCCCAGGCAGAGGCTGCCGGTTTTTCACACAATATCTGTAACTGGATCAAAGGCATATATGCCACTGTATTAAATAGCGGCATAAAAACCGTCATTGCTGTAACCGGAGGTGATTGCAGTAATACGATAGCATTGGGCGAACTGCTTCATCGGCGAGGAGTTGAGGTCATATCTTTTGAATATCCACTAGACAGGTCACGAGATGCCCTGGAAGGACAATTTGAGAAGCTCAGGAAGGCCTTTTCGACAACCTGGCTTGAAATAGAGGGAGCCAGATCACGTCTCCAAATAATCAGGAAAAAACTAAGAATTCTTGATGAGTTAACCTATATTGGAAATGTTGTTAGCGGACTTGAAAATCATACATTTCTGGTCAACAGTTCTGATTTCGAAGGAAATCCCGACGAATTCGAGGATAAACTGGATAAATTTCTAATTGAGGCAAAACAGCGAAAGCCACGAAAGGAAGAAATCCGATTAGGATACCTGGGCGTACCGCCTATTTTCAGTCAATTCTTTGAATTCATCGAAACATTGGGAGCAAGAGTTGTTTTTAATGAGGTGCAGAGACAATTCAGTATGCCCTTTGACAAGAAGGAATTAGTAGACCAGTACCTGGAATATACCTATCCTTTTGACATAAATGGCAGGATTCAAGACATTAATCAGGCCATCCAGGAACGCGAGCTGGATGGCCTGATCCACTATACTCAAACATTTTGTTACAGACAAATATACGACATAATACTCAGAGAAAGCCTGAAAATTCCAATACTTACTCTCGAAGGAGATCGGCCTGGCCCCATTGACAGCCGAACTGCCCTTCGAATTGAGACATTTGTAGATATTTTATCTGACCCTGTTAAATCTTCTTCCCGCTAATAAAGGCCTCAGCAAGTTCAACGTCCATCTTGCTCCCGATATAGAGAGGCGTCCGTTGATGTAATTCGGTTGGGTCTATTTCCAGGATAGAACCATAGCCGTTACTGGCATATCCCCCTGCTTCCTTTACGACCATTGAAAGGGGATTAGCCTCTACCATCAGCCTCAGTTTCCCTGATTTCTTTTTGGGATCTTTGCTGTCGGCAGGGTACATAAAAATACCGCCCTTGAGCAGATTTCTATGGAAATCGGCCACAAGGCTACCAATATATCTGGATGTGTAAGGACGGCCTGTTTCCTTATCTATGGCCTTAAAATAATCCACCATTGCCCTGGTCTTCTCATCCCAGTAAGGGTAATTTCCTTCGTTTACACTGTAGATCTTTCCTTTTTCCGGTATTTTTATATTCTCATGGGAAAGCAGGAATTCACCTACACTTGGATAAAGGGTAAAACCGTGAACACCTGTACCATTTCCTGTAGTGTAAACCATCATTGTGCTTGATCCATAAATAAAATAGCCTGCAGCGACCTGTTTTATTCCCTTTTGAAGGACGTCGTTTAACAGAAAATCAATGTTGTTTTCGTTGCTCTGCTTTTTATAAATGCCAAATATAGTCCCGATATTGACATTGACATCTATATTTGAAGAGCCGTCAAGAGGATCAAAGACAATGATATAATTGCCTTTAGGATATTGTTTCGGGATATCGATAAGATCAGCATTTTCTTCTGAACCCATACAACACAGCTCGCCTATGTGCTGCATCCGTTCAATTATTATTTGATTCGAAAATACATCTAATTTCTGAACCTTTTCATCCTGGACATTCACCTCGCCGGTGTAGCCCAGGATATCAGCCAACCCGGCTTTGTTAACCTCCCTTGAAATGATTTTTGCTGCAACTATCAATTCATTAAGCAAAATTGTGAAAGATCCTGTTGCTTCAGGATTATCACGCTGCTGGTTCAAGATGTGCTGTGTGATAGTTGTGCCAACACTCGTTTTCGTCATTTAAAATTCTCCATAACCATCAATGTTACATTTATTTTATCTCTCTGTTAACTGCTTTGCGCCCCTGAGCTGTTATTTAAGCCCATGGAAACGACACTCTATCAGTAGTTAGAGAGCTTAGTTGTAAATCAAGCCTTTTATCGTTAATACTTTAGAAGGCTATCCCAAAACTCAGGGTCTTCTTCTCTCCAATTAGGTCCAAATCTCTTATCACAAAAGCCGCTTAACTTGTCATACCATCTGACCCACACATTCTTCTTCTGTTCCAGGGCTTCCAGCATGTCAGCCAGGAAAATATCAACCTTGCTGATTTCATCCTTTGGAACATAATAGGAGGCTCCCTCTTTGAAAGATTTTTTGAGGTTATCCTTTGAAAGAGCATGGGCAGTCAGCATAAGGGCCGGTATTTTCTTTTTATTTGCAATTTCCAGTAAATCATATCCCCTGACCCCCATAATATCCAATACCACTGCATGGTAAAAGTTGCTTTCAAGGAGTTTTTTTCCTTCCTCAAAGGACGAGGCCCTGTCTATCTTGCACATGTCAAGGAGTTCAGTTAAAAAATCTAAAATGTCCTTCTCATCATCAACGATCAAGATATTCTTTCCTTTAAGAAACTTCTCAGGCTCCATTTTTATTCCTCCTAAAATTAGTTCGCTTAACCCGGTTAACTTCCAGCACTAAATGTTATTATGGATCATTTGTTGTGCCTCTCTTATCTTACCACTTTCTGCAACTGATTAGCCATGATAAATTATACATATTGTTCCTTATATTCCAATCTGTATATTTCAGCTAATGTTAAAAAAACCGTAATAATCAAAGGCCCGTAAACAATACCGAGAATACCAAAAAGTTTTATACCTCCGATTATTCCGATAAAAACAAACAGTGAATTCATCTGCATTCCTTTTCCTATCATACGTGGTTTTATCAAATACTCTATAATTGAGCTATATAAAATATTATAGATCAGGTAACCTATACTGATGCCAATTTTACCCTGTATCATCAAAACAATAGCAGCTGGCACAAATATCACTGAAGCACCTATAATCGGAACAAAAGCCATTACACCAAGAATTGTTCCCCATAAAAAAGGAGAACTTAACCCAAAAAAGAAAAAACCAAAGCCTCCTAATATACCCTGAACAATACCGGATAGGCCATTACCTACAACAACAGCCTTTCCCATTTCCTGAAATTTTTCAATCAACTTATCCATCTGACCGCTGGGAACAGGTAAAAGCTCTGTAATGTACTCCCTCAGACGACCTCCATCCCGGAAAAGATAATAAATAATTAACAGCATTAAAAAGAAATGGATAATAAAACTAAATAGATTAGATGCTATAGAACTGATTTGGTTATAGAGAAAAAGGCCGATCCGCTTCCCCAATGAAGCTGCTAATTTTTCCACCTTATCTGCCGTAGGATCTATACCCACCATAGCCCCAAATCTTCTAATCCTCTGTGCCCAAATTGAGTCGCTTTCAAGCGTCTCCTGTATATTCTTTATGGAAACAGCATTACGGGTATGGTTATAAAAATCAAATGCCTCATTTGAAAGAGTTCCGACAAACCATCCAAAAGGAATTACTATCACAAGCAAGATAAAAGTCAGCATAAATGCGGATGCCGTATTCTCATGGCCCTTAAACAATCTTTTTACCCTTTCATACATAGGATAAGATACACTTACAATCAAAAGCGCAAGCACGACTGCCGATACGTAAGTCCAGAAAATACTCAGAACCAGCCCCAGAGAGCACAGCAAAAAAAAGAGAAAAAACTTATTTCCAAGCTTGTTTTTCATTGAAAGCTTAAAGTCCTTTTTTGGAACTGCTGTGTGCCAATCTAAAGATAGTCTGGCGGAAGTGCATGGGAATCGAACCCACCTGCCGAGGTTCTAGCCCGGCACACCGGATTTGAAGTCCGGGAGCCCCACCAGTGAGCTTTCCACTTCCACGCTATAATCAACTATTACAGATTCATTTTAGGTTTGAGGGACTTTCTTGTCAATGCCTCATTTTTTTATTCAGGTAAATAAAAAATATAAGCCCTGCTGCTTCAATCATGATAAGTATTCGATTATAATATTCAAAATCCTTCGTATCGGCTCCGCAGCGCCCCATAAGAGCTGATCACCTACGGTAAAAGCTGTTAAATATTCAGGTCCAAGCAGCATTTTCCGCAGCCTGCCCACTGGAACAGTCAGAGTGCCATTAACAGCAGCAGGCGTTAGATACTGAATTGTTTCACTTTTGTTATTCGGCACAATTTTTACCCACTCGTTCCCTTTTTCAATCATGTCGGAAATTTCATCAAGAGGGATATCCTTGTTCAGTTTTATCGTCAATCCCTGGCTGTGACATCGCATAGCTCCTACGCGAACACAGATCCCATCAACCGGAATCGGTTTTTCTAACTGAAGTATTTTGTTTGTTTCAACATTTCCTTTCCATTCTTCTCTCGTTTGTCCCGATTCCATTGCCGAATCAATCCATGGGATAAGACTTCCGGCCAGAGGAACTCCAAAATTTTCAGTTGGAAATATGTTTCTCCTCAACTCCTTTGTTACAATTTCGTCAAGGGCAATTGCGGTTGATGATGGGTCATTCAACAGTGCCCTGGAAACATTTCCAAGCTGATCCATCTGAGCAATCAATTCTTTCATGTGTTTTGCCCCTGCGCCAGAGGCTGCCTGATAGGTCATGGAGGATACCCATTCAATGCTCCCGGACGCAAATAGACCTGATAGAGCCATCAGCATTAGACTCACGGTACAATTGCCTCCCACATAGTCTCTGATTCCTGATAACAGGCCAAAATCGATGACTGACCTGTTTACGGGGTCCAGCACAATAATACTGTCATCATCCATCCTCAATGCGGACGCTGAATCCAGCCAATAGCCATTCCATCCATCGTTACGCAGTTTAGGATAGACCAGTTTTGTGTAGTCACCTCCCTGACATGTTACAATAATATCCAACGAAGACAAAATATCGATATTGTATGCATCCTTTAATACGGGATCGCCAATACTCACATCCGGGGCCTTTCCTCCCAAATCAGACGTAGTGAAAAAAATCGCCTCGAATTCCTTAAAGTCCTTCTCCTCTTTCATTCTGCCCATGAGTACCGATCCAACCATGCCTCGCCAGCCAATAAAACCGACTCTCAACATCTTAACCTCCAAAATAAATTTAAAAAAATGACGGCCCGGCAGAAAATTAAATCCTGCCTGATTTTAATACGCCGACTTCAACTTTATTCCTGCGAAATCGGGAATGCCCCCGGCAGATTGTAAAATCCATTCGCAGCAAGGATAAATCCCGCTGTCGGGAACAGACCCATTTTATAGACTCAGGACAAAGTTGCCTTATCAATAAGGTTTAAAGGAAAAAACTCCATAATTCACTCTAAAACATATATCCTGACAACTTTCCTTTACCTTATTCACGAGCCAACCAGATTAAGCCAATAAAAAATTTGTACTTTCATGTAGTACATTTTTACGGATCAGTAAAAAAACCGTTTAAGGATATAAAGATAGAGTTAAATCCAATCTCTTTCAAGAAAAAATTCATTCGCCGACCATATGTTCCAGAGCCATAGAAACCGATTCGTGGATTACGAGATCGGCATCGCGATCAAGAGAAGTTTTATCACGATTAATGATAATCAGCCTTGCCCCATTCGTTACAGCATGGCTCGGAATAGATGCCGCTGGATAAACTACAAGAGATGAGCCCAGAACAATGCACAAATCACATTCACCGGCACAAATCATAGCTTGAGTCATCCTGTCCTGAGGCATTGCCTGACCAAATGATATCGTATCCGGTTTCAATATGCCAGAACACTCATCACAGTAAGGAACTTTTATTCCTGAGCTGATACGATCCTCAATTTCATCCCTGTTATATTTCTTTCCGCAATTAAGACAGGAAACTGAAAAGGCCGTTCCATGAACCTCAATTATCTTTTCCGGCGAATTTCCCGCCTTATGGTGTAAATGATCAATGTTTTGAGTAACTACAGCCAATAGTTTTCCCATGTCTTCCAGCTTCTTTACTGCCATGTGTGCCCGATTTGGAAGAGCATCTTTCATGGCGCCATAAGACTCAGTGCTCATTTCCCAGTATTTCTCACGGACTTTTTCATCAGAAAGGATTTTTTCAAAATAGAAATCAGAAGGATCATATTTTTCCCACAAACCGCCCGGACTCCTGAAATCCGGTATACCTGACTCAGTGCTAAGGCCGGCACCACTAAACACCAGTATCCTATCCGCTTTATTTATCATATCCGCGCCTTTAGCAAATAATTCATACATAATAAATCTCCTTTTTTCCGAAAGCAGCGCTGTTAACAGTATTTGTATATATTTACGGGCAGTTTCTTCATTTCAGGATAAGGCCCCATTTCATATAACAACAGCTCAGACTCACGCAATTATTAGCGCAAATTTCAAATCAGGTCAATTAACTATTGATCATCCAGGGGCTTGCCTATTTATCCTGGGTATTCTAATATTGATAAACTCGCAAAAAGTCAAAAAGCACCATTTTTCGTCATTCCGACCCCGAAGCAAGTCCGGGATAGACTCCAGCCTGTCCCGGATTCCTGTTCGTGGCCGGAATCCACAATGATTTCGACTTGATGCCCCCTGATAGGATTCCGGGGCAGGCTTATCGAGTCCGGCTTGACGATTGATGTTTTTAATCGCCGGAGTAATAATATATTCTCAAATATCCCTTCACAACATGGATTTCCACCCTCTCCCCTGCTCTTACAAAAAAAAATACCGAATTTCTCTTGACAAGTTGATTATTGCAGGTGTATTTCGGAGTGAATGTTCACTCCGAATAGAAAAAAGCAACCTGTGCAAAAAGCAAATAAAAAATCAGACAAGAAAACTGCCATAATTGAAGCCGCATTAGATCTTATTGCAGAAAATGGTTTTCAGGGAGCGCCAACATCCAAGATTGCAGATAAAGCAGGTGTCGGCGTCGGCTCTATTTACAGATACTTTAAAGACAAGGAAACTCTGATTCACGAAATCTTCAATGATTTGGCCGAAAAAATAAACATTGAAATTCTTAAAGATTTCAAACCTGAATCACCTTTCAGGGAACAATATTTACGGATCTCTACTAATGCATTTAACTATCTGGTGGAAAACCCCAAGGTCTTAGCCTTTACCGAACAGTACTTTAATTCGCCGTTTGGTGTACAGCACAGGTTAAGCCAGATGCTTGGCAATAACGGTATCATAAGACATGAAAACCCGTTACTTATTATCTTTGAAAGTGCTATAAAGGAACGTATCATCAAGGAATTTCCTCAACCGGTAATAACTGCATTGACCTTTGGCCCAATTGTATTTGCCGTGAGGGATATTCTAAACGGCCTTATCGAATATACGGATGAAATGGTTGCCAAAATCGTGGAGGCATGCTGGGATGCCATAAAAATATGATCTTTTAAAACAAGTTGAAATCAATAAACAACGGGTTTTATATAGAGTAGGCCTAAACAACGAAGCCGGTCAAATAATTGTTTTGTTTATTGATTGTCAAAAAACCGAGTTTTGGATAAAAGATATGAACTTATTTTATAAAAGACAATTAACAAAGTCTGCTTTTGGATATGACCATTATTAATACTTGGAGGATTTCTGATGCAACTGAATGGAAAAGTTTATAAATTCTTCAACTACATTTTGGTTCTTGCGCTTCTCTCAGCGTTTTTTTTAGTTGAAGGATGCGATGAATCTAAACAATCCGTACCCCCTCAGACTGTACCTGAAGTAGCAACAGTGACGGTTCAGGCTCAGGACATACTGCTGACTACAGAATTGCCGGGCCGTACATCCCCTTATCGGATCGCGGAAATCAGACCTCAGATCAATGGTCTAATCCAAAAACGCCTTTTCACTGAAGGCTCGGATGTCAAAAGTGGACAGGTACTTTATCAGATTGACCCGGCTACTTTCAAGGCTGCTCTGGCCAGTGCAACTGCGAACCTTGCTGTCACGAGAAAGTCGGCGGAGCGAGCGCAGGCAGCTCTGGAAGCAGGTATTGCCCAAGTCACTCAGCAACGCGCCACCCTGGAGCTTGCCCAGACGAATCGCCGGAGATTCGAGGATGCATATAAAGACAATGCTGTATCAGCCAGCCAGAGGGACCAGGCCGTTACCAATGCAAACGTGGCTGAGGCTACGCTTAGGGCTGTTGAAGCCCAGCTCGAAAGCGATCGAGCGGCGGTTGCTGTAGCTGAGGCAACTATTCAGCAGGCAGAAGCAGCGGTAGAATCAGCCCGCATTAATCTGGCCTATACAGAGATAACCGCCCCTATCTCAGGCCGTATCGGCAAATCAAACGTGACGGAAGGAGCTATCGTAACAGCCTATCAGCCAGTCCCCCTTGCCACTATACAGCAACTGGACCCTATTTATGTGGATGTTTCCCAGTCCACAAGCGAACTTTTGCGATTGAAACGAAGAATTGAGAAAGGCCAGCTTAATCGTGAAGGAGCAAATCAAAGCAAGGTAAAGCTCCTTTTGGAAGACGGTACTGCCTATAAACTGGAGGGGACCCTTAAGTTTCGCGATGTTACAGTTGATCCTAATACAGGATCTGTAACCCTTCGTATCGTCTTTCCAAATCCCGAAGACATCCTCTTGCCAAGCATGTTTGTAAGGGCCGTCGTTAAAGAGGGTATCAAGGAACAGGCCGTCCTTATTCCACAGCAGGGAGTTGCCCGTGACAGTAAGGGCAATCCTTTTGCACTAATAGTAGACAGCAATGAAAAGGTTGCCCAAAAAACGCTCACGCTTGACAGAATCATCGCCGACAATTGGCTGGTTTCATCAGGTCTTGCACCGGGCAATGTCTTAATAGTAGAAGGAATACAAAAAATTAGGCCTGGAATGTCTGTTAAGTCAGTCCCATTTAAACAAGACGAAAAAGCAAAAGAGATGGCTGAAAAAGAAACCATGTCTGACACCGGGGTTAAATAAGGGAGGTACAAGATGCTATCAAGATTTTTTCTGGATCGTCCTGTCTTCGCCTGGGTCATCGCCATTGTCATTATGGCGGCCGGCGGACTGGCGATTTACAGCCTGCCCATTTCCCAGTACCCACCCATTGCTCCACCATCCATCGCCATCGATTCCTTTTATCCCGGGGCTTCAGCTAAAACTGTTGAAAACAGCGTAACCCAGATCATAGAGCAGAAGATGACCGGCTTTGATGACCTGCTTTACCTTTCAGGCACAAGTGACTCGGCAGGATCTTCCCGTATTGAATTGACATTTAAACCCGGAACAGATCCTGATCTGGCCTGGGCCAAGGTTCAGAACAAACTCCAGCTGGCAATGGCAAACCTCCCGGAAGTTATACAGCGATCCGGTGTCAAAGTCAGCAAATCTACAAGAAATTATCTTTTAATAGTTGGCCTGATATCAGAAGACGGCAGCATGGACGGAGACGACCTGAGGGATTATGCACAGTCAAATCTGGAAAAGGTGCTGGCGCGAGTCCCGGGAGTCGGCGAGGTTAATAATTTCGGTTCCCAGTACGCCATGAGGATATGGCTGAACCCGGATAAGTTGACTGACTATCGCCTTACTATTGAAGATGTGATACTGGCACTCCGAGCCTACAATGTGGAGGTTTCAGCCGGTCAGTTCGGCGGTGCACCGGCGGTAGAAGGGCAGCGCCTCAATGCGTCCATCATAGTCCAGAACCTCCTCAAAACACCTGAAGAATTTGCCAGCATCCCGCTCCGAACCAATCAGAACGGGTCTGTCGTGCGTATCAGGGATGTGGGACGTACGGAACTTGGCACGGAAACCTACGACATTCAGGGTTTTCATAATGGCAAACCTTCGGCAGGCTTGGCTATCAGGCAGGCGCCGGGCGCAAACGCCCTTGCTACAGCGGATGCAGTAAAAGAGAAGCTGGCCGAAATGAGCCGATACTTTCCCCCCGGGATGAAGGTTGTCTATCCCTATGACACCACTCCTTTCATCAGGGTGGCAATAGGAGAAGTGGTCAAGACCCTGCTTGAGGCGATTCTCCTGGTCTTCCTGGTAATGTGGCTGTTCATGGGAAACATACGTGCCACCATGATACCGACCATCGCAGTCCCCGTAGTACTGCTGGGAACTTTCGGCGTTCTGGGTCTATTCGGTTTTTCGATAAACATGCTGACCATGTTCGCCATGGTTCTGGCAATAGGCCTGCTGGTGGATGACGCCATCGTTGTTGTTGAAAACGTTGAACGTATAATGACTGAAGAGGGTATTTCCCCCAGGGAGGCTACTGCCAAATCAATGGACCAGATTACCAGTGCCCTCATCGGTATAGGTCTGGTTCTGACAGCTTTATTCGGGCCTATTGCATTCTTTCCAGGGTCAACAGGTGTCATATACCGGCAGTTCTCCATAACCATATGCACCGCCATGATACTTTCAGTGCTGATGGCTCTGATCCTTACTCCTGTCCTTTGCGTATCATTCCTCAAACCCGTGCCGAAAGGCCATGAACCAGCAGAAAGTGCAGTCTTTTTTCTTCGCCCCTTTTTCCTCTGGTTTGACCGGGTCTTTTTCCGGTTCAGAGATATATGTATAAAACTGGTCGGTCATGCACTTTTTCGAAAACTGCGTTATTTTGTTCTGTTCATAATTATAATAGCGGGACTCATGTTCCTTTTTTTAAGAATGTCTACGAGTTATCTCCCGGATGAAGACCAGGGAATACTGCTTGCACAGATCCTGATGCCCACCGGTGCCACTATAGAGCAGACACAGGCAATCGCTGATGAAGTACAGCACTACTTTATGGAAAAGGAAAAAGAAGCAGTTGAATCCTGCATGACTATTTCAGGTATTGGTTTTTCAGGGCGTTCGCAGAATAATGGAATGGTATTTGCCAAACTCAATGAATGGAAGCTTCGTGACAGGCCTGATCTTAAGGTCAAAGCAATTGCCGGAAGGGCTATGCAGGCATTTTCCCGTATAAGGAATGCCATGGTCTTTGTCTTTCCTCCCCCGGCCGTTGTCGAACTCGGCACTGCACAGGGAGTCGATTTTCAACTGGTCGATAGGGGAGGCCTTGGCCACACTGCCCTGATGAATGCCCGCAATCAATTACTCGGAATGGCATCACAGGACTCGAGGCTTGTGAATGTTCGACCAAACGGAATGGAAGACGTTCCCCAGTTCCGAATAAATGTTGACTGGGAAAAGTCAGGAACTCTGAAACTTCCCATATCTTCTATTCACAACGCAATATCTGCTGCCTTCGGCGGCGCCTATGTCAACGACTTTATCCAGGCTGAAAGGGTAAAACGTGTTTACGTTCAGGCAGACGCTCCCTTTCGCATGCTGCCTGATGACCTTGACAGGATTTATGTTCGGAATACTACAGGCATGATGGTGCCTTTTTCCTCATTCGCATCTACCAGCTGGGAGACAGGTTCTCCAAGGCTGGAGCGTTTCAATGGATTTCCCTCCCTCAATATCTGGGGTGAAGCCGCTCCCGGGCACAGCTCCGGAGAGGCAATGAAGGCCATGGAGGAGATAACTGAGAAACTGCCTCAGGGAATAGGCTATGACTGGACAGGGCTCTCTTTTCAGGAAAGGCAGGGCACGGCACAGGCTCCTTATCTGTATGCCTTTGCAATCTTCGTCATGTTTCTCTATCTCGCGGCCCTTTATGAGAGCTGGCCCATACCGATAGCGATCCTGCTGGTACTGCCTCTGGGTGCAGTAGGCGGCATTCTCTCATCAACCCTTCGGGGGCTGCCAAACGACATATATTTTCAGATCGGATTACTTATTACCCTCGGCCTGACTACAAAAAATGCCATACTTATCGTTCAGTTTGCAAAGAAAAGCTTCGAGCAGGGTGCAGGCCTGATCGAGTCTTCGATTGAGGCCGTGAGACTTCGGCTTCGTCCGATCCTCATGACCTCACTGACAACGGGTCTCTCTGTACTGCCCCTGGTTTTTGCAGGAGGTGCGGGTGCAGGGGCCATGAATGCCATTGGCACTCCACTGCTTGGGGGCATGATAACCGGAACCATTCTGGTTGTTTTCTTTACACCTCTTTTCTATGTTCTGGTAAGAAAGACCTTCGATAAATTCAGAAAAACAAAAACAATCCAGCCTGCTGACATGCATTCTTCAGGGAGGCAGTGATATGACCAGGTATTCGATATATTTACTGATTGGAATTATACTCTTTGTCAGCAGTTGTTCTCTGGCCCCGAAATACGAACAGCCCAAAGCACCAATTCCTGCACAATGGCCACGTGGGCAAGCATACGGCGAGATGCAGGATACTGCTGGAAAATCTTCAGTCTCAGACCTGAAACGGTACAGTTTCTTTTGTGATGAAAAGCTTCTTAAGATTATTGAAATATCCTTGAATAACAACCGTGATCTGCGGCTTGCTGCTTTGAACGTTGAAAGGGCACGGGCTCTTTATGGAGTTCAAAGGGCAGAGCTTTTTCCTCCGGTTGGTGTAACAGGAAGCGGAAGCAAACAACGAAGTTCCTCCGATTTCACAAAGCCGGGAGAACAGAGGACAACTAAAAAGTACAGTGTTGACCTGGGCATCACCTCCTGGGAGATTGATTTTTTCGGCCGTATACGTAACCTTGGAGAACAGGCGCTTCAGGAATACCTGGCCACTGAACAGGCCTGGCGAAGTGCAGAGATTGCTCTGGTATCAGGTATTTCAAGGGCATATATGCTTCTTGCTGCAGACCGTGAAAATCTCAGACTCAGCCGATCTACGCTCGATACTCAGCAGGAAATCCACGATTTGATCAGGAGGCAGTACGAAGCCGGTCTCGCGAATGAACTGGATCTGCACCGGGCGCAGACCCAGGTGGAGGCCGCACGGGGAGATGTTGCCCGCTTTGTTCAACTGGTAGCACAGGACCAGAATGCATTAAATCTTCTGGCCGGTTCCACGGTTCCGGAAGAACTTCTGCCTGATGACCTGGAAAGCATTGGCAGCCCCAAAGACATATCTCCGGGGCTTTCCTCCGAGGTATTGCTGAACCGGCCGGATATAATAGCGGCAGAACACCAGCTTAAAGCCGCATATGCCTTTATAGGAGCTGCACGTGCAGCTTTCTTTCCCCGAATCTCACTGACAACTGCAATTGGGACCTCAAGTGATGAATTGTCAGGGCTCTTTAAATCCGGGACAGGCACCTGGAGCTTTGCGCCGCAGATTTCCATGCCTATCTTTGATGCGCGCACCTGGGCCGCCCTGAGGGTGAGCAAAACAGCAAGGGAAATTGCATTGACTCAGTATGAAAAAGTTATCCAGACGGCCTTCAGAGAGGTTTCAGATTCACTGGCCATTCAGGGAACGGTTGAAGATCAGTTAAAGGCCCAGAAATCTCTGGTTAATGCCCTTGCCGAAACCTGTCGCCTTTCAATAAAGCGCTACAACAACGGAATTGACAGCTACCTGGGCGTTCTGGATGCGCAACGCTCACTCTACTCGGCACAGCATGGCCTTATAGCGCTCCGCCTCTCCAGAATTATTAACCGGATAAACCTGTACTCAGTATTGGGCGGCGGCAGTGAGTGATACTTTTACGGCCTATAAACGGGGCTGGAATTTATTCAAGGGCATATGCATTTTTGATTATTCTCAAATCGATATTTTTTTACACACAATTGCTATACTGCCGCCCTCAAATCTTCTGGCTATGCTGCGGGCAAAAAATTTGAAAAAAAAGTGCCTCTTCAGCTCCGACTTGATGTATTCAGACATGTAATATTTTTTAGTCAGTATTTTGAGGCCTAAATCCTCTGTCATTCTGAATAACGAATCCTTTGAAAAATGGTGTATATGAAAAGGAGGATCCCAGTTTGTCCATTGATCGTGCTGCATAACTCCATCGATCCCGAAGTAGACAGGGACTTCAATAATCACAATCCCATCCGGTCTTAACAGATGAAGCAGATCCTTTAAAGTTCCTCTTGGATCCCTGAAATGTTCCAGGCTGTGCCACAAGGTTATTGCATCAAAAACAGATCCTATCTCGTCTATTTCTCCGCAAAAAAACTTTATACCTAATTCATTCTCAATATAGTCCCTGTTTGATTCGGTAACATCATATCCGCTGCAATCATATCTTTTTTTGCAGGCATACAGAAAATATCCCTTTCCACAACCTGCATCCAGAATCTTTCCATTAGCCAGAAACCTGCCGAGCAATCTGAGCCTGTGGTGATTGTTTGTTATCTGCTTTTTGAACTCCCTGGTACCTTTATCAGCCTTCTCATAATGTGATTCAAAATAGTTGTCGTTGTAAAGCCTTTTAAGATCCTTATTATTGGGGACAGGTGTCGTAATGCAATGTCCACAAACCATACAGCGTTTAATCAGATAACCATCGATATCGATATACGGACCAATTTTATCTGAATTACAGATATAACACTTCACGGGGTTTGGCTCACTTTCTTCCTTTCAGAAACAAATATTTCCAGGTGACCAGAATACTATCCTGATTTCTTACCTGTCATTTCCCTTATTTCGACCTTGATTATTGCAATCCTGTTTAAATCATCCACTTTGAAATCAAAATCCTGATCAGAATACTGCCTCATAATAATCTTGACAGCATTTATTTTATCTTCAGCATCATCAATGATAGAGGCCTTTCCGGATCCTATGACGCTTATATATTTCATCCCCCATCCGCAAGGTTTTTCGCCTTTTATAATATCGATATCTTTCTCAAACTCAAAGCAGACATTCGGGTTCTTCTTGATTATTTCTATTTTCTTTCCTTCAAGAGCACTGTGGAAATATAATACATCTAACCTGTAGCCAAAACACAAAGGCACAATATATGGTTGATCTCCGTCTGACAGGGCTAAATGGCAGACATTAGATGAACGGATAATCGATTCAATGGCTTTGACATCCTTGATCTCTTTTTCTTTTCTTCTCACCTTTATGCCCCCTGATAAAATTTGTAAGTCCCACAACGTTGTAAAAGAATTTTCAAAGCTGCGACTTAAGAATAAAAAGTTCAGGCATAGGGAAACCTAATACTCCTCCCTTCCTGTGGCGCGTTAGACAGGGAAATGACAAATTTCAAAGGTCTCAAGGCATGAATCAGGAAGGATTTTCTCCCCTGATCGGTACAATGCAGATAAAACGAAGCGTTTCCGAACAGGTATTAGTGATGCTGTGTTTTTCGTTATCGTCAATGTAGACATACTGGCCAGCTCTCAGGTTCACATTTTTGCCGTCAGCATCTTTTAAAAAACCTTCACCCGACTCCACCTTGATAAGGTGAGGAAAATCATGAGTATGATATGGGCTGCTGGATCCAGGGTCAATACTGAAGCATCGCAATACAATCTCATTTGATCCTTCTGAGGGGCCAATTACTATTTGCTTCCTGACTCCCTTAAAACCTTTTATTTCTTCAGATGGAACATCGTCAATATCAATAACTTTCATTCTTTCTCCTCCTGAGCTTGCGATAACAGGCAGGTTTCAGCCTTTCGGCATACTGGAATTAGTTTTTGAAAATCCAGGCACTATGGAAAAGGCTTAGTTTGATGGTTTCATAAAGAGTAAACTTATGCCGTATACAGTATAATCTCCTTGTAGATATTGTTATTTAATATCAAAAAAAAACCAATTTGCAAACAATGCTTTTTAGTTGATAATCGAACCCTCAATATGACGCAAAATTCACCTTGACATACTATAAAAAAAATGCGAAAAACTTTAACTATCTAAATGAGGTAAAGGATATGGATTTTTCTTCTATCAGAGCCATTAAAAAAGCATATAAAGCTATTATCGCCGCTGCGGCATTAGCAGCCGGGCGGCCTGCGGTCCTGATAAGGAATACCAATATCTGATTTTATAAAGATTAGTATAATACAGGGCTGCAGGTTGTTCCAGTAGCCCTTTCTATTTTTAGGGCTGCGAAGACCTCGCAGCCTTTTTTGTTTTTTTATCATAATGAATTTGATGGTCTCGTAAAAAACAAACTACATGGACTTTCATTTAACAAAAAAAGGAGAAGTGGAGGGATGCGAACTAATATTGTGCAGATGGGAGCAGACGAACTAACCTATGAAATCCGCAATATCATCGGCATTGTGGAAAAGCTCCAGAAACTCGGGCTTGAGGTAGACATGGAAAACATTGGAGACCCTGTTGCCAAAGGTGAACGGGTCCCTGAGTGGCTGAAGAGTATTGTCTCAGAGCTGGCGCTGGAGGATAGCACATACGGTTACTGTCCTACACAGGGTATAGAGGAAACAAGAATATTTCTTTCAGAACGCAATAACTGTAATGGAGGAATCCGGCTTCGGAGTGAAGACATTATATTCTTTAATGGCCTCGGCGATGCAATCACCAAGGTATACGGACTGCTTCATTCCACCGCGCGGGTCATTACACCCTCACCAACCTACACAACCCATTCATCATCCGAAGCAACACATGCCGGTCTCTCTCCGATCACCTATACCCTTGACCCTCACAACAACTGGGAACCTGATTTGGAGGAACTCCGTAAAAAAGTAAAATATAATCCCGCCGTTGCAGGAGTCCTGATAATCAACCCTGACAATCCTACAGGAATGGTTTATTCTGAAGAATCTCTGAGAGAAATTGTTTCTATCGCCCGTGAGTATGGCCTTTTCATCATTGCAGATGAAATCTATGAGAACCTTGTCTACAATCGACGCAGAACTAAATCTCTATCGGATGTTATAGGTGACGTCCCGGCAATATCCATGAAAGGAATATCAAAGGAGTTTCCCTGGCCCGGTTCCCGCTGCGGTTGGATCGAGACCTACAACCTTGACAAGGACTCACACTTTGCATCCTATGTTAAAAGCATCCTTAACGCAAAGATGCTGGAAGTCTGCTCAACTACACTGCCCCAGAGGGCAATACCCCGGATTATCAGCCATCCCGAATATCCGGGACACCTGAATGAAAGACGTCTGCGCTATGAACGTTTCTCCAGCATCGCCAGCAATCTGCTCCAGGGAGTTAAGGGGGTCATCGCTAATCCAGCCAATGGGTCATTCTATATGAGTGTCGTGTTTGAAGAAGGTGTCCTAAATCAAAATCAATCCCTTCCTGTCCATAATCGTGATGTCAGCAAGTTGATAGAATCATTTGTCTCCATGCCCGGAGTCTCTCCGGATAAACGCCTGGTGTATTTCCTCCTGGCGGCAAAGGGAATTTGTGTGGTTCCTCTTTCCTCATTCAATACAGCTCTTCAGGGATTTCGTGTTACGCTCCTTCAGCCTGAGGAAAATAAATTCCGCCAAATGATTGAAACGTTAAGGCAGGGAATTAATGAGTACCTGGGCCGTCATGACAATTAACACAGGTTATACTCGAAGTATTGTCTTAAAGGGATTATTCATCGGCCTTTTTGCTGTCTCAGGAGCCTTCCACCCGGAATCCCTATGCTGTGTAAGCAGTAAAAAATACTCAGGCATTTAATGTAAGAAGAAGTCTGTTTAGAGATAAATCAGGATAAACATATTTGAAGCTCAAATGGAATGATTCACCTGTCATTTCTCATTCGGTCCAAATGAAAACCCTTTCTCCCTGAACAGTCTCAGGCAGACATCTACCACATCACGATGATAGAGTATACCACTGTTTTTCTCTATTTCCTCAAGGGCCGCCCTAAGGCCGCGGGAAGGCCGGTATGGCCTGTGAGATGCCATTGCCTCAACCACATCGGCAACGCCAATTATCTGAGCCTCAAGAATAATCTGCTCGCCTTTCAGCCCCTGCGGGTATCCGGAACCGTCAAGCCTTTCATGGTGCTGAAGGACAATCTCAGCTGTGGGAGCAGGCAGGTCCACCACCTTCAGTATATCATAACCTGTCCGGGGATGAGCCTTAATAAGCTCCATCTCAATCTCACTCAATCTGCCCGGCTTGACAAGTATTTCCGCTGGCACCGACATCTTGCCTATGTCGTGGATGTTACCTGCAATCCTGATGCTGTCAATCACACCACTCTGCAGACCCAACTCCTGTGCTATTGAACGGGCAAGTCTTGATACCCTCCTCTGATGCCCTGCGGTATAGGGATCCCGTTTCTCCAGCATTGTCGATATGACATCGATGGTTCCGATAAGGTTCTTTCTGAGCTTGGAAGCAGATATCCTCAGGTCCTCCGCAGCCTTTTTCTGTTCCGTAATATCCTCGCTAGTTCCTTCGTATCTAATGATCTTTCCTGCTGCATCCTTGATGACGCGGGCATTGATCGACACCCAGATGATACCCCCGTCCCTGCTCCTGACCTCTGTCTCGAATTGTCTGGTTTTTCCATCTTTCAGCAGGGTTCTGATATATCTTTTTCCATCTTCTGCTCTAAGGATTAACTGCTTGTTAATACTTCTGATATCTTTCAGCATCTCCTCCGGGGATGCGAAACCGTGCATTCTCGCCATAGCAGGGTTGAGGCTGATAAACCTGCCCTCAGGTGTGGTCTGAAAAATACCCTCGGCAGCATTCTCGAAGATGGAGCGGTAATTCTCTTCACTCTTTTTAAGGGCCTCCTCGGCGAGCTTCCCCCTTGTGATGTCCCTGGCAAAGATGACAATACGGGAGATTTCATTCTCCCCGCTTAAAACAGGATAGGCATAATTTTCATAATAAACACCATTTCTTTCATCCTCAAAGTGTACAGGGTTGCCTTCGGCAAATACACTGTCGAACTTTTCCTTTCTCAATTTAGCAACTTCATCGGAAAAATTATCATAGAGATATGTGCCCGAAAGTTCTCCGGCGTTTTTTCCTATCCTCTTTGCGACCGTAATGTTCGCAAGCAGCACTTTGCCTGATCGGTCAATCATAATAAGGCTATCGTGTATGGAGTTTATGGCGGCGTACAGGTTTTCTTCGCTTTCCCTCAGTGTCTCCTCGGTCTTTTTTCGAGCTGTTATGTCCTCGATTGTTACCATGTTACGGCCATCCTCGAACAACACCGGAATGAAGTTAATAATTTTCTGAGTTCCATCCTTGCATGTTACCATGAAAACACGGGGCCTTTGCTCACCTTTACGTGTTGTCTCCAGATCATTTAACCATACAGATATTACCTCATGCCTGTAGGACGGATCAGGATAGGCCATTCTAAACCACTCTTTTCCTGAGGAAATATCTGAAATTTCATACCCGGTAATCTCGGTGAACTTGGGGTTGATATAGCTGAATTTACCGTCTTTTTCTATCATTACCATACCAAAGGGCGCATTCTCTGTCAGGATATCAAGCTTTTCTCTTTCCGCTCTGTACTGATCTTCAACCTTTTTACGTTGAATAATGTTCCACATCCCTTCCAGAAGAAGTGAAATATGGGCAGCATCCGATTCTTTGTAAGGATCTGACTTGTTTGCAAGACCGGCAACGAGTACGACATGGCCATTTTCTATAACGGGGACTGCCATGAAGCGTATGAGGGGGACATGTCCATCGGGATAACCTTTTTTATAAGGATTATGGTCTTCATATGTATTTACGATAATGGATTTCTTTTGCCGGATTGCCTCGCCCCATAAACCTGCTTTCTCAATTCGGAATACAACAGGCTTGCCGTCAACCGCGCATTGCTCCATTGCCTTGCGGGTCCAGATGTGGGTATCCATGATGGTTTCGTTTTCATTTATAAATCCAACAAATGCTAACTGACTCTCGCTGATTTTCTGACATTCCTCCACGACAAAAGCTATGATTTCTTCAAGCGGTACATCAGCCATCTTGTTGAGTTTAAGCAGCACTTTAAGCCGCGGGTCATGAACCATCTGCAAGGCATCCTGCTTAGAGCCCTTGATAATAATCGTATTTGGTTCTTCATGCTGGTTTGACATCGATCTCTCCGTTATTTATATCTGGCCAGGTGGAAAATTCTGGAATTCAGAGGGCATGTGCAATAAAACGACGGAAATTTATGATTAAATGCCTCACGGCAACTTAAAAACTGTTCCTGCTAATAAATATCCTACAGCAACATTGAGCCTTTTTCAAATCCGGCATCAAACAGCCTGAGGTTTATATCCCTGAACCTCTTTGCTGTTATACTCTCGATAGTGGTCCTTATCTCCTCATGAGTCAGTGGGCCGTCTCCAAAAGCTGAAAAAAATCCAAGAAGTGCCAGATTCAGAGACATGGGGGCGCCAAGCTCCATGGCCAGTTTTCCAGCATCGACAGATCGAAATCTGATTTCCTTCTGTTCAAAGAACGGTTTCAGGCCCTCTTTTGGGAATTTTCTTCTGTCTGCGTTCACATAAAATCCTGCACCTCTGGCGAGAAACGGAAGGTTCCTGTATCCTTCATTCTCCTCCAGGGCGAGAACCAGATGGGCTGTGCCCTCCTGAACCAGAGATCCTTTGGCATCACCTATCCGCAAATGCGACACCACAGACCCGCCTCTTTGAGCCATCCCGTGTGTCTCGGCGCACATCAGGTTATGTCCCTTGTCAAGGGCCGCCTGAGCCAGAACCTTTGTCATGAATAGAATACCCTGGCCTCCAAGACCGCAAAGCACGATGTTTGTTGTCTCCATTAATGTTCTTTCACCTCCACTATCGCCTTCTGTGGGCAGACCTGAATACACAGGCCGCAATCAGCGCAGATATGCCTGTTGATATTGACCCTTCCCAGATCATCGTCATAGTAGAGGGCCGGGCATTCAAAACGTTCCAGGCAGAAATTGCATGAAGTGCAGTCATCCGTCACCTGCACTTTTATTTTTTTTGGAATGGCCTTTTCATGGTTATCGATCACGCAGGGATGACGTGAAATGATCGCCGCAATGCCTCCATCCCTTGATTCCGTATATTCAAAAGCCTTTTTTAAAACAGTATTCATACCTTCAAGGTCATAAGGATCAACCACCTCTATATACTCCACACCGCAGCCGCTGACTATCCGCTCGAGAGATATAGACTTTGCCTCACTTCCGTCAGCCCGTATCCCGATTCCCGGCGTGGGCTGCATGCCCGTCATTGCAGTAACCTCATTGTCCAGGATCACCAGAACGAATCGCGCATTATTATACACTGCATTCAAAAGGCCTGCTGTCCCTGAATGAAAAAATGTCGAATCCCCTATTGTCGCTACAATTGGCTGTTTCTTTCCATCCTGCTCAAATGAATGGTAAAAGCCCGAGGCCATGGTAATGGCCGCTCCCATATCCAGGCATGTATCAACCCCGCCAAGGTTAAGGCCCAGGGTGTAGCAGCCTATATCGGATGTGAATATGGCCTTTGGGATAGCCTTGCGGATAGCGTAAAAAGAAGCCCTGTGAGGACATCCCGGGCACAGGCTGGGCCTTCTCACCGGAAGTTCAAGGTTCTTCACAAGTTCCCTGACAGCAATGTCTTCTTCTCTCTTAAATGGATTAAGGCCAAGTTCCTTTAAAACCCTGTTTACGACTCCGTATACCACCTCCGGAACAAGCTCTCCCTGCTCCGGCACATGACCGGTCAGTCTGCCCAGGACCCTGTTTCTGTCCCTTAACAGGTACTCTATCAGGGTATCGGTCTCTTCGATTACGAGCAGCCTGTCGCAGGCCGATGCAAACTCGTCGGCCAGTGCATCCGGAAAAGGGAAAGGCGTGCCGATTTTCAGCAGGGGAATATCATTCCTTCCCTCTTCCGCAAGGATGTCCCTGATCACCGCACTGGGAACCCCTCCTGCAACGATACCCAGGGCATAATGCCTGTCATGCTCAAGGTTGTGGAAATTAAAGTGATTTGCAGATGAGAACCTTTCACCGATCTCTTTAAGTTTACGGTTCAGCTCTCCGTGAAGCATAAGCCTGAATTTTGGTGTAGCAGCCCATCTCGAAGGATTCTTTTCAAAAGAGGCCTTTTGCTCACCTGTTTTGATCGGCTCGGGGCTGATATTCTGTCTTGCATGACATACTCGGATTGCAGGCCTTAAGACAACAGGGATCTGAAATTCTTCGGACAGATCCATACCGAATTTTACCATCTCCCTTGCTTCCTGCGGGTCACCCGGATCAAGGACCGGAACCTTCGCCAGCCTTGCCATGAATCGGGTATCCTGTTCAGTCTGTGAGGAATGCGGCCCTGGATCATCACATGATATGATCAAAAGCCCTCCGATATTGCCTATATAGGCCGCGCTCATAAGGCTGTCAGCCGCTACATTTAATCCCACCTGTTTCATACAGCATGCAGAGCGCTTGCCTGCAACTGCCGCGGCAAAGGCATTGTCAAGGGCCACCTTTTCGTTGGTAGACCATTCAGTGTATGTATTCAAACCCTCAGCCTTTACTCTGCTTATTACCTCAGGCAGGATTTCAGAGCTTGGTGTCCCGGGATAGGATGTTACCATCTGGCATCCGGATTCTACCAATCCCAGGGCAATAGCACCGTTTCCCAGCATGATTTCTTCGTGTTCCATATGGATATCTCCAGCGGATTGAACAATAAATAAGATTGTGAGTGATCGGTTATTGGTTATTGGTTATCGGTTATTGGTTATCAGTCAGTGACCATTACCCATAACCCGGGTTTGGTATCCTTGTAAAGTTTTTAAAAAGTACAGTATACAAGTTAAATTCTGTCTTGAAAAGTTAAAATAAGAAAAAACCATGAATCCCGCATATGATAGATTTTTGAGTGGCATGCTGTTAAATAACTTTAAAACTTTTGATGAAAATATGATTTTGCTGATTATTAAAGAGTGTTGCATTAATAGATCCAAAGCAGCGTCGCTACCTGTATAGAACACATCCCCATCACATCACCAATGTCATAAATAATCATGCTTGACACAGATTTCTTACTGTTTTACCGTGTTTTTATGGTCAAAATAATAATATAATTTCAGATATATTGACTTATCAAAAATTTCATCACAATATTATTGACTGGAGAGCATAATGGATCAAAAGCCGGTTGCCCAAAATATGGTTGCCCTCATCAGCTATCAGGAAACATCAGTGGTAAGCAAGACCCTGCTTGACAAGAAAACAGGAACAGTCACACTGTTTGCCTTTGACAAAGGACAGGGATTGAGCGAACACACTGCTCCCTTTGACGCAATGGTCACTGTGCTTGACGGGAAGGCTGAGATTACGATTGCCGGAAACCCTGTTTTAGTGAAGCAGGGCGAAATGCTTGTAATGCCGGCCAACCAGCCTCATACACTGAAGGCAGTCGAACGATTCAAGATGATGCTTATAATGATAAGGTCGTAGCATGATTTCCAAACAGATTTCACGACGGTCTTTTCTTAAGGGAGGCTTTGCGGGAGCTGCCGCCCTGGGAATATCCCGTCTTCCAGTGCCCGCATCAGTAAAAGGTGCTGACCCTAAAGAACTGGCAACGCTGATCGACATCAGAAAGTGCATTGGTTGCGAAGCCTGTGTAGAGGCCTGCCAGGAAACAAACGCATCCAAATTTCCCGAACCCGTGAAACCCTTCCCAAAGATGTTTCCCGAACGCGTCAAGGCCGAAGACTGGTCGGACAAACGGGATGTTAGCAGCCGCCTTACCCCTTACAACTGGGTGTTCATTCAGGAGGCCTCAGTAAAAGAAAACGGGCATAAGGAAACTTATACCTTCCCACGGCGTTGCATGCACTGTCAGAACCCTCCGTGTGCAGACCTTTGTCCCTGGGGTGCAGCTCGAAAACTCAAAAACGGAATTACGAGAATTGATTCACATCTCTGTCTGGGTGGTCAGAAATGTAAGGTCGTATGTCCCTGGCATATCCCTGAAAGGCAGACCGGTGTTGGGCTGTACCTGGATGTAATGCCCTCCTTTGCAGGGAATGGAGTGATGTTCAAATGCGACCGCTGTTATGACAGGATTGAAAAGGGACTCCTGCCTGCCTGTATAGAGGCATGCCCCGAAAATGTCCAGACTATCGGGCCAAGAGAAGAAATCCTTAAAGAGGCCCACAGGATAGCCGCCGAAATTAACGGATATATTTACGGAGAAAAAGAAAACGGAGGGACCAATACAATATATGTCTCACCCGTACCCTTCGACAAACTCAACGAGGCCGTAGAAAAGGGACCGGGGAGACCTCATTTTAAACCGGTTGAGGACGCCATGGCCAATGCCGATAATCTGGCAAAGGCCATGATAATTGCTCCGGTTGTTGGAATAGCTGCGGCTATAGTGCGTTTCTTAAGGATTTCCAAATGAGCCGGGTGTTCTTCAAACAGCAAAAACCAAAGGAGTGAGACAGATGCGTGCTGGACCAACGCCTAAACCATCCTTTGAAAGCAGAATTCTGCAGAAAGTTTATGTACTGCTCATTTTCTTTATGGGTCTGACAGGATTTGCCCAGATGCCCATCTTCAAGCGGTACTACATCGCTGATATCCCCGGCCTTGGGTGGCTGGCTGATTTTTATTTTACACATACTCTTCACTATATTGGAGCCATTGCTCTCCTGGGTCTTTTTGCATACTATGCGGTGCTGTACCTCATGCAGGGAAGGAAAATTCACCGACTGACGGCCGCTGCCTATGTCCGAATTGTAATCATATCATGTATTGTAGCCACAGGTATCATCAGGGTTCTTAAAAATCTGCCTGATGTAACGTTTTCTCCCCGGTTTACCCAGTTTGTGGATCTTGCCCACCTGGGATCCATGCTTATTTTAATGATTGTGGCTCTTCTATTTCTCATCTTTAAAAAGGGTTGGACCGTTGAGCGCCGATATACTGGGTATCTATAATGTACCGCCCTGTAAAATTCTCCTATATATGGATCAGATACTATTAAATTGATTTTTGGTGTAACCTGATACAGAAAAAAGCTTATACAATTTTCACACATTTGATAAACCAGTAACAGGGAGTCAGGAACTATGAATAAAATCAAAATTGATAGCAGTGTCGTTTTTTTATATCCAATGCCTACAGTACTGGTAGGCTCTATTGTTAATGGGAAGGCAAATTTTCTGGCCGCAGGCTGGATTTCAAGGGTTAACCTGAAACCGCCTCTGTTTGGAATAGCATTAGCACCTCATTATACAAATAAAGGTATTGAAGAAAACAGGGAATTCAGCATTAACATTCCTGATGTTTCCTTACTGGAGCAGACTGATTACTGCGGGATGATTTCGGGCAGTAAGATAGACAAATCACATGTCTTTGATATTTTTTATGGTGATCTTAAAAAATGCCCCCTTATTGCAGAATGTCCTGTTTGCATATCCTGTGACTTATACGATGCAGTAAAGTTTCCTTCAAATACTCTTTACATAGGAGAGGCAAAAGAGGTCTTTACTGAAGAAAGATATATAACCGACGGCAAGCCGGATGTAAAAAAAATAAATCCGTTTATGCTGACAATGCCTGACAATAACTACTGGTCTGTTGGTGAAAATATCGGCAAGGCATGGAATGCAGGCAAAAACCTGAAGAAAAAATGACAACTTAAGATGAACTCTCCAGTGGGGATAGATATGTTTATACCCACTGTAATATAAACTAAACAGCCTTTATCAACCAAAACATTATTTTAAAGGCTGTTGTCCTTATCGGGATGGATAGATTTATCCACCAAACCTGTATAGAGATCTGGCATGAAGATACGATTCTCCATATCATTAAAGCTATTAGTATTTATTCTTCCATTAGTGTGTCTTCCTATTATAATTGTGGGTTATTTTTCTACCCGGGCCTCTGTCGAAAGGGTCAATCGCCTGGTACATCATGAACTTACTGTTGAGGTTGAAACAACCGCCAAGACTATTGATGATGTTTTCAAATATTGCCGTCTGGATCTTGAGATCATATCCAGCCTGCCCGTACTTGAGGACTACCATGCTGCAAGGTCCTTTCGTCTCGAGGCGGAGTCTGAATTCAATTATGACAATATAGTAAGGCTTTTCAAGGACTTCATTTCCAGGACGCCATATTATCGCAGTATCCGTTACATAGACAACCTGGGGATAGAACTGATAAAGGTCTCCAAAAGAGACGCTGTCAGTGATCATGAAGACCAGAGTAATCAAGAGTTTTTCAGGGCCGCGAAAACCTTGAAACCTGGAGGTATTTTTATTTCCGACATCCTGCGTGAACGCTCCGGAGAAGGATTCGTGATCCAATGGGCTAAGCCGATCTTCAGTATCTGGAAGGAGTTTTCAGGGGTATTGGTCATAGATCTTGATTATGATCAAATACTCGAAACCATTAATGAGATTCGCGTCGGAGAACGGGGATATGCATTTCTGATCGATCAGTTGGGCAGAATTGTGGCCCATCCCTTTTATGAAATTTATAAGTATAACCCGGGCAACTATCCTAACCCTACCATTGAACAATTGGGCTCAGAAATGATGGGGCGCGTTACAGGATCAATGAACTACTCCTTAGAAGGAGAGGACAAGGTGGCGGCATTTGCCCCAATACTTAGCCTTGGGTGGTCCATGGCCGTTGCAATTCCAAGTGTGGAGCTTAAAAAAGAAGCCCAGGCAATTAAAACTAAAGTTATTCAGGTTGTGCTCATATCATTACTCTTTGCCTTAGCGGGAGTGAGCATCCTGTCATATTATCTGCTCAGACCGGTACGCAACCTTGTTACGGCCACAAAACGTATAGCAAACGGCGATTTAAGCCAGGACATTCCCGTTCAATCGAGAGACGAACTCGGGGACCTGACAAGTTCCTTTAACCGTATGGTCAGGAACCTTTCAAGGATACAGGATGAACTTGTACGTTCTGAAAAATTAATATCCCTCGGAAGGCTTTCAGCTGGCGTTGCCCACGAGATCAGAAATCCTCTCAATGCAATGAAGGGAGCTATCGTCTATTTACAGCGGCGCAGATCAGATGATCCTCTTATCAAAGAATACACACACCTTGTCTCCGAAGAGATCGACAGGCTGAGTGAATTTGTAACAGAGTTCCTTTATTTTGCCAGACAGGCTTTTCCTGATCTTGTCCGTGTAGATCTGAATAAATTGCTCCTTTCTACCCTATCTCTGTTTGAAAGACAGGCTGAGGAAAAGAAAATATTCTTTCACAGCCAGACGGACCCTTCACTGCCGTTAGTTCTTATTGATCCAAAGCAGATTGAGCAGGTGTTTGTTAATCTGATAATCAATTCCATGGATGCCATGCCTGATGGAGGTCACTTGAAAGCCCGCTCACGTTTTTTGGAGCCTGATGAATTAAATCCGTCCGGCTCGGTACAGGTTATACTTGAAGACAACGGCCTGGGTATTTCTCATGAGCACCTCAAAAACATATTTGATCCTTTTTTCAGCACAAAAGAAAACGGAACAGGTCTTGGACTTCCTTTATGTTTAGGCATATTGGAAGCACACGGAGGTCGAATCGATGTTTCAAGTGAAGAGGGCTTGGGCACAAATGTAATAATAACTTTGCCTTTATCGTCTGAAGAAGAAATCAAGGAGAACCCAATTGAATAAGAAAAAGATACTGGTGGTTGATGATCGCATTAATACCCTGAGAGTGCTGATGGCGATCCTAGCGGATGAAGGTTACGAAGTGGTTCAGGCCGTAAGCGGAAATGTGGCCATGGATGTGTTCAAGGATCAGGAGGATATTGATGCCGTCCTTGCCGACCTTAAGATGCCTGGAATGGATGGGCTGGAGCTGTACCACAAGATGAAGGAGTTAAGAGAGCCACCGCCCTTTATTATTATGACGGCCTATGGCACCGTCAAATCCGCAGTGCAGGCGTTAAAGGAAGGCGTTACCAACTACCTTATCAAGCCGCTGGATTTTGATGAATTGATAATTGTACTCAACAAGTGCATCCAAGACTATAATATTTCCAGGGAACTCGCCTGTCTTCGCAGGCAAATCAAGGAGGATATCTCTTTTCATGATATCATCGGCACCAGTAAAAAGATGAAGGAAATCTTTGATATGGTTGAGACGGTTGGCCCTACTGACGCATCCGTATTGATACATGGAGAGACGGGAACGGGCAAAGAACTTTTGGCCCGTGCTATTCACCTTGAAAGCCAGCGGAAGGATGAAAAGCTTGTATATATAAATGTTGCGGCCTTAACAGAGAGTCTTCTTGAGGCAGAGCTTTTCGGATATGTAAAAGGTGCATTCACTGGAGCCATAGGTGACAAGATTGGCCGACTTGAAACGGCCGACCATGGTACATTGTTTCTGGATGAAATCGGACATATGAGCCTCACATTTCAGGCAAAACTTCTCAGGTTCCTGCAGGAGATGACTTTCGAGCCGGTTGGGAGCACTGAATCCCGCTCAGTCAATGTAAGGCTTATCACTGCAACAAATCTTGACCTTTTAAATGAGATAAAGGCAGGTCGTTTCCTGAGCGATCTGCTTTACAGGATTGAGGTGATTTCCATACATCTGCCCCCGCTTCGCGAAAGAAGAGACGACATTCCCCTGCTTGTCAATCACTTTGTAAAAAAATATACCGGACAGTATGAAAAAACAGTAGACGGATTAAGCAAGGAGGCTATGGAAACACTTGTCAAATACAATTGGCCTGGAAATGTCCGTGAACTTAAAAACTGCCTTGCAAGGGCAGTTATACTTTCCAAAGGGACAACGATAGGAATTGAGGATCTGCCTAAAAGGTTTTTAAACAAACCTTCCAGCTCATCCTTGTCTGAAAGAGAAGGCATCATTCCTAATAGTTCAGGTCAGGGAATTAAAATCCGGGATATGGAAATAGAGCTTATCTCTCAGACCTTACAACAATGCCATGGCAATAAAAGCCTTGCAGCACGTTATCTAGGTATATCGCGTAAATCGCTTTATGAAAAAATGGAGCGATATCGAATCTCAGATGTAAACAAGTGAGCCTTTTATACTCACCTAGTCATTCCAGTATATTTGACAATTTGAGTTTTTTCACAAAATTCAAAAAAATACCCCACCACCTGTTATCTGCACCTTTTCTTTATCTTGATCTGAAATATTTCAGATCAATCCAGGCTGAGAAGCATAATCCATGATCAATGCATCAGCCAGCGTGGAAGGATAAGAGATATCCAGGGAAAGTAGGTTATAAGCAAAAGGCTTAGAAGCAGGAGAAAAAGAAAAGGTAACACCCCTTTAGCAACTTCTGTGAGAGTTTTGCCCGTTATACCCATGGCCACGAACAGGTTGAGCCCGAACGGAAATGTTAAAAATCCGAACTCCACGTTTACTATCATCATAATGGCAAAGTGAACGAGGTCAATGTCAAACTTCTGAAGGGTTACAAAAAGTATGGGACACAGCACCAGGATGGCGGATACGATTTCCATAACGCATCCTATTATAAGGAGAAGAATATTGATACAGAGCAGGAAGAAATATTTGTTTCCTACATGAGCTATGATAAATTCAGCCGCCTTTACCGGAAGTTGTTCCCTGGTAAGCAGCCAGATGAAGGTCATGGCGCATGCGATAATAAAGAGAAGAGATGCAGACAGAATGGTACCTTCCTTCAGCACTTTATGGAACTTGGCCCAGGTTAGCCCTTTATAGATAAACGCTTCAACGAAAACTGCATATACCACGGAGACGGCTGCTGCCTCTGTAGGAGTAAAAATCCCCGAATAGATTCCTCCAAGGACAATGATAGGCATTGCCAGGCCCCATGAAGCCTTCCTGATGAGCACAAGGCCTTGCTTGAAGGTCACTTTTTGTTGAGTACGCCAGTTATGTTTCCTGGCAAGTGAATATGAATAAAAAATCAGAATGCCTCCGATCATGAGGCCTGGAAGAATCCCTGCCATAAAGACTTCACCGACTGATACGTTCATCACGAGGCAATAAAGGACCATCGGGATAGACGGAGGAATCAGTATTCCCAGTGAACCCGCAGAGGTAAGCAAGCCTATACTGAATCTGTCACTGTATCCGCTTTTTACAAGGGCCGGTATCATTATGCTGCCGATGGCTATCACCGTTGCAGGGCTTGAACCTGATATGGCCGCAAAAAAGATGCAGCCCAGAATCGAGGCAATGGCAAGCCCTCCTCTGAATCTTCCCACCAACAGGTTCATAACAGAAATCAAATAGGTTGAAATAGACCCCTCTGCCATTATACTCCCTGCCAGAATAAAAAAAGGGATGGCGAGCAGTATAAAATTATCCATTCCGTTAAATAGTTGCTGTACAACCGCCTGGAGTGGAATTCCGAGTTTAAAGTGCAACGTTGCTCCGGTGACGGTGAGAAGTACAATAGCAATCGGAGTGGAAAGGACCAGCAGTATACCGAACAGCACGAACATAAAGGTGACCATGATTACTCCCTCCCCCTGTTATATTCTTCCCTGCAGAAAATAGACCTTGCGTGCCTTATGGAAACCATAAGAAAACGAAATGAGATCACCACGGAAAATATGCCTATAGGCAGATAGGCGATCCACATCGGCATCTCCGTGGCAGGGGTTAACGCTTTGTATTTCATCAGTTTGCCAATCTGAACCCATGAAAACCAGCAGACGATAGCCATGGAGACACTTGCCGTCAGGTTGGCAACTGTCTTGAAAAGATGCGCCAGCCAATCAGGGGCATATTGAGTAACAGCCTCCATACTGAAATGCGTACCGTATTTAACGCCAAGACCGGCCCCCATAAAGGTTACGAGCACTGTTAGATACCGGGCCCATTCTTCAAACCAGTCATAGGCTAAACCGAAAACGTAACGCGTTACCACCTGAAATGTGGCTACGAAGGCAAGCACAAGGAGCACATAGCCTACGACGAGTTCCTCGGTGTTACAGACGATATTGAAAATCTTCTTCATTTACATCCTCTTAAGATCTTATTTTGAGAATAGTATCGTGTTTTATCAGGAAAGGGCCTTTTCAGGCCCTTTCCTGACCTCCTTTGGAAAAGGACATTCCAGGATCTATCGTACCATGAGACTACTTGTAATTGCTTATCTTGTCCTGGATCATCTGGTAATATGTCATTCCGGCATACTTTCCATATTCCTTGTCATTAGCAATAGTTCCTGTCTTTTTCTCATATTTTGAATGCACAGGCTTCATGGCGTCCATAAACGCCTTTCTTTCATCGGATGTCAGGCGTATAACATTGACGCCTTTTTCTTCCACCTGTTTTATGAGCATTTCTCTGAGCTTTTTGTTTTCATCCCTGTTCACTTGAATGCCCAGCTTTGCAGCCTCATAGAAGATCTGTTGCTGTTCGGGTGTCAGTTTTTTCCACAGTTCCGGCTTTAAAACAATGATACACTCGGTGAGTATATGGCCTGTCATTGTCGCATACGGGCAAACCTCTGTGAACTTCATAAGGGCTGAGATCAGCATGGGATTGTCCTGGGCGTCAATTACGCCAACCTGAAGCGCGTTATAGACCTCCGGAAATGGCATGGGCACAGGGCTTGTTCCAAGCTGCTTGAAGGCGTCCAGATAAACTGGGCTTTCCATCACCCTTACCTTAAGCCCCTTCATGTCTTCCGGTTTCCTGATCTCCCTCTTTGTGTTTGTAAAGTCTCTCATCTCGTTTTCCGTTGTCCCTATGGCTATCATTCCCTTGAAGGTAAAGAGATCAAAAAAGACCTTCTGGAATTCAGGATCATCAATCACACTGTAGGCGACCTCTCTGCTTGGCCATAGAAAAGGCATGTCCCATAATGCCACCTCAGGCACGAAATTAGAGAGTACCGCTGTTGTTACTGTTGCCATGTCAAGAACGCCGCTCTGTACTTGTTCAGCCATTGAACGCTCTCCCCCGAGCTGACCCATGGGGAAGACATCAATCTGGATTTCTCCGTTTGTCTTATCTTTCACATAATTGGCAAAGGCAAGGCATCCCAGATGCTGCCCGTGTTTGGGGGGGGCTACATGGCCGTATTTTAAGACCATACCAGCCGATACCGTACCTGCAAACGAAACCACAAAAATAAACGTAAAAAAATATAAACGAAACCTCTTCATCTAAAACCTCCTTAATCCCTTTTAAATACACCTAGTTGTCATAAGATACATTTTTCCTGATGATTAAACCTCCCTCATTTTGGGGAGCCATTTTTTAATAAAATACTTGAGCAAATAGTATGCCACCATACTCTATTTACATAACCTGCTGATTATTTGGATGATTTACATTAGGGCAAGAAATTGGCTGGTTTTATTTGTGTTACTTAAAGTTACACATTATTCAAATCAACAGGGAGTAAAATTGATGGACTCGTAAAACGGCCGAAAATACCATTTTCGCTCTTTTCTACGAAAACCGTAATCCAGTTTTTTCAAGCAGTTAAATGCCTTTCGGGCTTTGCTTGGAATTTATCCTGTACTTGATGTTAGGCTGGGATTAAGACTTTTTGCGAGATAATCAAAATTGGTTGGAACAACAAAATAACATTTTAATTTCGATACATTAAATAATGTGTTACGATAGGTTACAGTTATTATACACATCTTTTTGAAGTAAATGAACTACCCCGCCGCAAACAGCGGGAACTTGTCTGCCTTTTACCAGCCTTTTACCAGCCTTCGGCTGGTTGGCTGGCTGGCAGATCAAATCCTCGTCCGCCTTTTATCAGCCTTTGGATGGCTGGCGGATTAAAATGAAGGCAGCTCTATATCTCCCTCTGCAATTGAAAGGGGATAGATTATCTTGCGTTTTCCTTCTTTAGTCCATTGAATAACACAGGCAAGAGCTTCGGCTTCAGGATCTTCTCCAAACAGGGTTTGATGTCCCTTATGGAATTTAATTCGTCCCATGGCCCCTACCCTGTCGGTCTCCTCAAGGCATGTAACAATCCTGTCAGGATCAAGGGAGCCTGCCTTTTCAATAGCATCTGCAAAGATGTAAACCGATTCATAGGACGGGGACGGGCCGTGGCCTGCCTCTATACCCCTCCCGAATTTCTCCATGTATGCCCGATAAAATGCGTCCGCCGGTTTATACTTGTCTGATGGGACATTGCCAAGTTCAAAAATAAGATTCATTACCCCTGCGACCTTGCCTTCGGATTTTTTCCATGCACTTGGTCCTATCATGGGTGAAATGAAGCCGCACAATAGTGCCGGTACTTTCAGATCCTTCCATTGCCTGACAAGATTGCTGCTTGTAGGCATGTCGAATATAGGCAAAATTATCTGGGCTCCCTTTTTCCTGGCCTTTGTTAATGCCGCACGGAAATCAGTGGCCCCAGTCGGGTAAAATTCCATGCCAAGGACTTCCCAGCCTGCCTTATCAAAAAACAATTTGAACATCAGTGATGTGGTAGTCCTCTCCCATGCCCTGTCCTGATTTATTACAAAAACCTTATTGAAACCGAACCGCTCATTTAAAAATTTCATCATGTTAATAAGACAGGAAACAAGATATTTTGAATTTATGCAGATTCTGAATATATACTTATACTTCGTATCCTTCATTATTTTCACCTCAGCCGCCGGCAATACGCCAAGTGCAGCAAGGAGAGGAACCTTATGACTTGAGAACATATCCATTGCCGGTAACATGACCTCAGATTTGTAAGGGCCTACAACAACTGCATTTACCTTTTGCTTAATGATTATATTCTCTATTCTTTTTAGGGACTCCTCAACAGGTATGCCCGGATAAATCTCAAGCAAATCGATCTTCTCAATCCTGAAACGCATTTTTTTATCGCCTACCTTAACACCGCCCAGCGCATTAATTTCATCTACCGCCAGTTCAACAGCCCTGAAGCTCTCTCCGCCTTCAAGAGTCCTTAATGAAGTGGCTACACCGAGTACAATATCATCAGAAGCATGGCTCGATGTGTTAAGAGCGAAAAATAATATCAAAAGGAATATATCTCTAATGCCTGGGAATCTGATCTTCATTCATCTTCTCCTGATAAATTTAGGTTCAATCAATGTAGCTGCTAAAATATATGCAGGCATAAAGCACAAATTGCCAAAGAAGGAAAGATCATAAAAACGTCCCGACTAATTACTTAAACACATGCTAAAATAAAAAATTATACTGTGCAAAGAAAATTTAATGCCTTCAGGTAAATCTATTCTTGCCCTTTTAAAGGATGAACTTTGAACCTTCGGTATGAAAATGCCTTCCGCCATTTGCTTGTTTCCGGGGCCATCAACATCAAGAGCAATACAAAATCTTAGCAACAGGAATCCCGACTCCATTTTTCTGTTGTTCTGTAAGTCAAAAATAAATCACTTTGAATTGATTCAGCAACCACACCTGAAGCGGTAGTAATAAATCATTGAATAACTCTTTTTTTGAGTCACCTACCCTTATTTTAAGGAGTATTCATTTGCAGTCCCTCCACTGTGCCACATTTTTACTAGAGCCGCCCCAACCAGTGGTACTCGTATTACATTTTTATTAAAAAAAACTCCTTTTGCCTTCTGTCTTCATCCTTTCTTCATCTTGCTCTGTTATATTCCGGCAAAACTGGATAGGGAAGATGCTGGACGACTTTCCTGTAATCAAAACAGTTTTTATCAAGGGAAAAGAATTATGAGATCCACTTTCCTTCCGTTCTCTAAACCATCCATAGGCGAACGTGAAATAGAGGCAGTAGCGGAAATCCTTCGATCAGGCTGGATTACAACCGGCCCCAGGGCCGCAGAGTTTGAAGAGACCTTCCGGGGATACTGCAATGCAAAGGATGCTGTTGCCCTGAATTCTGCAACAGCGGGCATGCACCTTTTGCTTTCCGCCCTGGGCATCGGCCCGGGGGACGAAGTGATCACCCCTTCCATGACATGGGTCTCCACGGTGAACCTGATTGTACTTTCAGGCGCAACACCGGTTTTTGCCGATATCGACCGTGATACCCTTATGGTTTCAGAAGATAGTATCGAGCCCCTCATCACCGATCGTACAAGGCTGATCATTCCGGTGCATTTTGCCGGTGCCGCTGCTGATATGGAACCATTGCGTCATCTGGCCTCGAAGAAAAAGATCCATCTTGTAGAAGATGCCGCCCATGCTGCCGGTACAGAATATCGGGGTGAAAAGATAGGCCGGCACGGAAGCGCCATATTTTCCTTCCATCCAATAAAAAACATGACCTGCGGTGAGGGTGGTATGTTCTGTTCGGATAATTCCGGTCTTGTCGAACGAATCCGCCGGTTAAAATTTCACGGCCTCGGGGTTGACGCCTATGACCGGGACATTCAGGGGCGTGCACCTCAGGCTGAGGTCCTTGAACCCGGGTTCAAATATAACCTCACCGATATTGCGGCTGCCATTGGACTTGGCCAGCTGGCCCGGCTTGATAGTTTCATTGAAAAAAGATCACGGCTGGTACATCGATATCTGGAGCTGCTTGGCGGAATAGACGAAATCATGCCCCTTGCCGTGCCATCCTATCCTGTTCGCCATTCCTGGCACCTGTTCATAGTCCGTCTGGTTACAGAGCGGGCAGGCATGGACAGGGAAACCTTCATGTCTGAATTGAAAAGAAGAAATATCGGTACCGGTATCCATTTCAAGGCAGTGCATACTCAGAAATATTACCGTGAGGCATTACAGCTGCCCGAAGGTGCCCTACCGGCAACGGAATGGAACTCGGAACGCATATGTTCGCTTCCCCTTTTCCCTGATATGGTCATGGAGGATGTGGACTATGTTGTGGCAGCTATCAAGGAGGTTCTAAAATGAATTCACCTGAGCTTTCGATTGTCATTCCGGTCTATAATGAAAAAGACAACCTTCCGGAATTGATCGATCGCTGTCTTGCCTCCTGCAAGACAACCGGCCGTAACTTTGAGATAATCCTGGTAGACGACGGAAGCAGGGACGGATCAAGCGACATTATTGCTAAAGCCTCTTATAATAATCACGAAGTGATTGCAGTAATTTTAAACAGGAACTATGGCCAGCACGCGGCTGTATTTGCAGGACTTGAGCAAAGCACTGGTGAGATCGTCATTACACTGGATGCGGATCTCCAGAATCCACCCGAAGAAATACCCAACCTGGTGCGAGAAATGGATCTTGGTGTCGATGTCGTTGGCACCGTGCGGGAAAACCGTCAGGACACAACCTTTCGACGCGCTGCATCTTGTATGATCAACCGGATTGTTCAGCGGGCCACTGGAGTGATGATGCATGACTACGGCTGTATGCTAAGGGCATACCGTCGAACAGTTGTTAATGCCATGCTCCAGTGCAGGGAGCGCTCTACCTTCATTCCCATCCTGGCCAACAGTTTTGCCGGGAGCACCTCCGAAATTCCTGTCAGACATTCACCGCGAAAAAAGGGAAAATCCAAGTACAGCTTCCTGAAACTGATTTCGCTCCAGTTTGACCTGCTCACATCCATGTCCACCTTTCCCCTGCGCCTTCTTTCATTCATGGGTGCAGTGATCTCAATGTGCGGAGTAGGTTTTGGTGTACTGCTCATGGTGCTGCGGTTTATGTATGGCGCGGCATGGGCGGCTGAAGGCATATTCACACTTTTTTCCGTGCTATTTGTCTTTATCGGCGCTCAATTTATAGGGCTTGGGCTGATCGGAGAATACATCGGCCGTATATACCATGATGTCCGTGGCAGGCCCCGCTTTTTTGTTAGGGAAATCCTCGGCACTACCTCATTACTGGCAAAGCAAAAAGCTCAGTTTCCAAACCGTGGTGAGGATAACGAATTGGACGAAATTAACTTATTTTCAGGAAAAAGCTATGAAAGCCATCATACTTGCCTACCATAATATCGGATGCGTTGGGATAAGGGCACTCCGGAGACATGGATTTGATATCAAGGCCGTATTTACCCATGAAGATGATCCGAATGAAAACATCTGGTTTGAATCAGTTGCAGAACTGGCATCGAGTATGGATATACCTGTCTATGCACCGGCCGATATCAACCATCCTCTCTGGATTGACCGGATAAAAAATATGCAGCCTGATATCATCTTTTCTTTTTACTACCGGAACATTATTGGAAAGGAAATACTGAATTTACCGCCTGCAGGGTGCCTCAATCTCCACGGTTCTCTCCTCCCCAGCTACAGAGGGCGCTGCCCGGTAAACTGGGTTCTGATCCACGGTGAAAAGGAGACGGGCGTTACACTGCACTTCATGACACCGCGGCCGGATGATGGCGACATAACAGGATACAAGCGAGTACCCATTGACGGTAATGACAATGTCCTGAGCCTTCACAAAAAACTTGCATCTGGAGCAGAAGACCTTCTTGATGAACTGCTGCCGAAAATACTCGAAAACAGGGTAGAACGTATCCCGCAGAAACAATCACTGGCAAGTTACTTCGGCGGACGCAAACCTGAGGATGGCGAAATCGACTGGAAGCAAAGTGCCGCTGCCGTCCGCAACCTTATTCGTGCTGTTACCAGGCCCTATCCGGGAGCCTTCTCATATCTCGGAAATCATAAGTGTATCTTCTGGCAGGCCAGTCTGTCTGAAACATCAGTCAATGCCGGTCCAGGCACAGTAATCTCTGTTAATCCTCTGACTATTGCCTGCGGTAACGGAGCGGTGGAGGTTCAGTTCGGCCAGGCCGAAAACGGTGTATTTATAAGCGGCAGGCAGCTTGCCCTGGAATTCAATCTGACGATCGGCATGAAATTCAACGGTAAGACTGATGTCTCAGCAAGGCAGAAAATCAAAAAACATGTACTCATCCTTGGTGTAAACGGCTTTATCGGCAACCATCTGAGTGAGCGGTTGCTGGAAAGCGGAAGATATGAAGTGCATGGCATGGACCTGTGCTCAAATACCGTTGAACGCCTGAAGGAGCATCCGGATTTTCATTTTACAGAAGGGGACATCTCGATCATGCGTGAATGGATCGAATATCATGTGCGCAAATGTGACATCATCCTGCCTCTGGTGGCCATTGCGACACCCATAGAATATGTCAGAAACCCCTTGAGGGTGTTCGAACTCGATTTTGAGGAAAATCTTCGCGTGGTCAGGTATTGTGTCAAATACAGCAAACGCCTCGTATTTCCCTCAACATCCGAGGTCTATGGCATGTGCACCGATACTGAATTTGATGAACAGAACTCAAATTTCGTCCTTGGTCCCATTTATAAACAGCGGTGGATCTACTCTTGCAGCAAACAGATGCTCGATCGTGTGATATGGGCCTATGGATTTGACAGGGGGCTGCAATTCACCCTCTTTCGTCCCTTTAACTGGATCGGGCCGAGGCTCGATTCTCTCGAATCAGCAAGGATCGGCAGTTCAAGGGTAATTACCCAGTTTATCCTGAACCTTGTAGAAGGTAATTCTATTAAGCTGGTTGATGGAGGAAGGCAAAAACGCTGTTTCACTGATGTTAAGGACGGCATTGAGTGCCTTTTCAGAATTATTGACGATAAGGATGGCTGCTGCAACGGCCGGATTTTCAATATCGGAAATCCTGACAATGAGTTCAGCATGAAAGAACTTGCTGAAATATTGATGGAGAAATTTGCGGCACATCCGCTCAGGCAACACTTTCCACCTCAAAGCGGCATCAACCATATTGAAGCAAGGGCATTTTACGGTCCCGGTTACCAGGACGTTGAACATCGAAGGCCATCTATCCGCCAGGCCAGAACCCTTCTGGGCTGGGAGCCTGAGGTGCCGTTTGGTCAATCAATCGAAAACACCCTGGACTATTTTCTAAGGGACGTGGTTGAAAAATCGGAGCGTCCTCTATGATCCATGTAGGCCTGCGAATCGATGTAGACACCCTGAGAGGCACCCGCACAGGGGTTCCGAACCTGATCGACCTGCTCGCTCGCTACAATATCAGGGCCAGTTTCTTCTTTTCAATGGGACCTGACAATATGGGCCGTCATCTGTGGCGACTGATGCACCCAACATTCCTCATTAAAATGCTAAGGACAAGCGCGGCACGTCTTTACGGCTGGGACACACTTATGCGCGGAACTCTGTGCCCTGGCCCTGTGATTGGACAGATATGCAGGGATACCATCCGAAACACCGCCGGAGCTGGCCACGAAATAGGCCTGCATGCATGGGACCATTATCGCTGGCAGACACGGGTTGAGCGGATGGATCGAAATGATATTACCCTTGAGATTCAACGGGGCTATAATTTGCTCACTGATATAATTGAAAGGCATCCTGATTGTTTTGCGGCTCCTGGCTGGAGAATTACCCCTGAAGCACTTATTGCACTCGACGGTTTTGCGTTCAGGTTCGAATCCGATTGCCGCGGCTACTCAATTTTCCGGCCTGTGTTTGATGTTAAGCACATAAGCCATGTCCAGGTGCCTGCCACTCTTCCGACCTATGACGAACTTATAGGCATAAAATGCACACCTGAAACCTATAATAATTACCTGCTTAATCTTATCAGGCCGAATCAACTCAATGTCCTGACTATCCATGCTGAAGTAGAAGGGATCAATTGTCTTCCTCTGTTTCAGGACTTTGTGGACAGGGCACTGCAAAAGGGTATCGTCTTTGGGCCCCTTGGTGAAATACTTTCCCGAACAAAAAATATTGCTGAATCAACTGTGTGTAAATCCTCTGTGACCGGAAGAGAGGGATGGGTTGCCTGCCAGGAGAACTATCAAACATCTTCAATCTATGAAAAAGTCCGCAATTTATGAATAATATGAATAAACAGCAGAATACAACCGCAATAAAACCATACGCAGCGCTGCTTCTGCTATTTTTTTTATTTTCCTACATGCTGCCGCTGGGTGTACGAAATCTTATCCCTCCGGACGAAACGCGTTACGCCGAAATTCCTCGGGAGATGATTGCCCAAGGGGACTGGATTGCCCCGCACCTGAACGGATTGCGTTACTTTGAAAAGCCGGTGCTCGGGTACTGGGTGCATGCCGTATCCATTCTGCTTTTAGGAGAAAACAACTTTGCAGTGCGCCTTCCGTCCGCATTATCTGTCGGGCTTTCGGCCTTATTGATTTATGTTCTTTTTTGCCTGAAAGGCAGCAATGGAGCTAACGATTGGAGGCTGCAGGGGATTCTGGCTGCACTCACCTATCTGACCTGTATCGGGGTTTTCGGAGTAGGAACCACTGCCTTGCTTGACAGCCTGTTCTCTTTTTTCCTGACAGCAGTAATAATTGCATTCTATTTTGCTGCTGAAGCGCCTCCCCGATCTACCAGGGAAAAGATATTCCTGCTGCTTTCAGGCGTATTATGCGGCATTGCCTTTCTGACAAAGGGTTTTCTGGCATTTGCCATACCGGTTCTGGTTTTTGCCCCCTACCTTATCTGGCAGCGCCGTTATCTTGACCTTTTTCGCATGCTCTGGCTGCCTGTCCTTACTGCCCTGCTGGTTGCATTGCCCTGGTGCATATCAATACACCTGAAGGAGCCGGATTTCTGGCGGTTTTTCTTCTGGAACGAACATATACGCCGCTTCATTGGGAACAATGCCCAGCACAAAGAGTCTTTCCTGTATTTTTTACTGACCGCACCCGGCATGTTTCTGCCCTGGACTTTTATGGTACCTGCGGCAGTGCCGGGGATAAGGGCACTTATAAAGGAAAAGGGGTATCAGGGCAGGCTTATTCGATTTTCCATATGCTGGCTGGTGCTGCCGTTTCTTTTCTTCTCCGTATCCAAGGGCAAGCTTGTTACATATATTTTACCATGCTTCCCGCCTTTTGCGATACTCATGACATTCGGTCTTTCACATGCATTCAGAAGGGGCAGAAAAAAGGCATTTCAGTGGGGGGCAGCAGTCACAGGCATACTTTTCGGCCTGATCCTCTTAGCATTTTTTTATTTTCAGTTTTTTGATCACAATGGATCTCAGTTATACAGCCGACACTGGAAAGCAGTAATGGCAGCTGACAGCCTTATTTTTTTATTACTATTCTGTTTTCTGGCCATCAGAAATCATGAAGGGACGAAAAAAATTGTCTTGTTTGCTCTGTCTCCGTTTTTATTATTTCTTGCAGCACATCTTATTATCCCCGACCCTGTTATCGAAACTAAAGCGCCCGGTCTCCTTCTGGAACGATACAAACATGGCATCGATAACAATACTCTTATAATTTCAGATGAAGATGCGATTACAGCCGTCTGCTGGTACCTGAATCGGAGCGATGTCTATCTGGTCGGGAGGTCCGGAGAGCTTGATTACGGACTGGGCTATAAAGATGCATCATACAGATTGATTGACATTAAATCAGCTGCAGACCTTATAAATAAGAATCAAGGGAATATATTGCTTGTTGGCCGGGCTAAAAATATTTCCCAATGGCAGAATCAGCTTCCAGAGCCCCTGTTTCAGGACAGAAGCGGCCCTGAAGGATATGTCCTGTGGCGGTATTGAAATATTGATGAAAACATAATGAGTCAAAAATACGCCTGTTTATTACTCCGGCCAAGTTTGCCTCGGACTCGTATCCGGGAAACTGAGACCAGCAAGTAAAAAAGGAAATATCATAACAGCTATCATCACTCAGAAATTTAAAAGACCTTAATGGAGTGGACATGATTAACAAGATATCCAGTATCATGATTGTTTTGTTGTTGAATTTGATTTTTATCCCGACCGTCCATGCTTACGACAGGACAATTGTTCTTTTTCCGATGGCAGTTTATGGGGATAAGCCGGAACCTTATCTGCGGCAGGGTTTTAAGAGCATGTTTACATCCAGGCTCTCAGGAGAAGGGTTTGAAGTTAAAGATGATGCAGCCATTACAAAACTATTGAGTGAACAGGAGATAAACGGAACAATAACACAGAAAAGGGCTGAAGAAATTGCGAAGGACATTAATGCGGGATACGCTATTTTCGGAAGTCTGACCACAATCGCCGGCGGTTACAGTCTTGATCTTTCACTCATTGAGCTTCTGGATAAGGGATCTAAGATAACCAGAGTTTCAGAGGCGGTGGATGAAAATCAGTTTATCCCTAAATTATCGGATGTTGCATACAGGTTCAGGGCAATAATTGAGGGAAGACAGTTCGCCTTGCAAAGTATGGGAAACAGGCAGAGTGCATTTCAGAAGAAAGATGCTTCAGGAGGCCTTTTTTCAAAGTTTGGAACGGAAAGTCATCAAATAAAACCAGATAGTAGTGAAGAGGGATTTATTTTCAAGCCTGTTGAAAGGCATCGTGGCTCTATACCTGAAGGCAAGCTACCCCTAAAAATGGCGGTCATGGCGTTTGATATGCGGGACATCGACGGCGACAGTCTGAGAGAGCTTCTTGTTCTTGGAAGGGAAGGACTGTTTGTCTATCAGAGAGAAGGTGAATCCTTTGTTGTGAAAGGCTCGATTAAGCCAAAAATGGGGGAAGATTTTATCAAGGTCAGTGCAGGTGATATGGATAATGATGGAAAGGCAGAGATATATCTTGTGAGCAGTTACGGCCTCAGGGCCAGGACTTATGTTCTGGAATGGACAGGAGGATTCAAGAGGCTTGGTCAGGAATCGGGACATCTAAGGGTAATAAGAAATCCAGAAGGAGGCATGGATTTTTTACTCTTTCAGGACTCAAAAATAGATGAATTCTTCAGCGGCGGGATATACCAAATGACTTATGTCGAGGGAAAGTTTGTCAGGATTAAAGAACTTCTCCCAAAGTTCAAGGGGGTGAGATTTTACAGCCTCGCTGCTGTTGACTTGACAGGGGACGGAGAGAATGAATGGATTGGCCTTGGCAGTGAATCAAAGCTCTATGCCTGGGACGGACAGGGAAATACCTTGTGGAATGGGAACGAAGGAATTGGAGGTACCAATAATTTTATCAGGCTTGGTGGGGCCTTCCGTGACGATGATCCAGCGCCCGCGATTTCATTTGAAGGCCGTATCCTGATTGCCGACATTAACGCAGATGGGAAAAAGGACGTTCTGGCTGTAAAGAATATTCCGCTGATAGAGAACCTTCGCGATTTTAAAGTATACACTAAATCCAAACTAATCGCATATGAAATTGATGGAACGGACCTTTATCCTGCATGGGAATCAGGGGAAATTGATTTTTGTGTAACGGACATGCAGGTAAACGGAAAGGATCTTTTCCTCGCAGTAGAAAAGGAAAAGCTTATAAATATAGGGGAAGGCTCTGGCAGGATCATGTGGTTTGGTCTGCAATGATGAGCATTAGTTATTTCTAAGGCAATTTATACGTCAATGTTGTCAAAAGTGAATTTGACTGGATGCCTGATCAAGACTTTTGAAGAAAGGACCAAAGGTTTATCATCGACGGATTTTTACGTGATCATCATCTTTCTTTTCAGTGTTATTTCGATTTGTTATTTTATAGAATTGAGGCAGTTAAAGGTGCATTTTATAGACCAGAGTTGACCGGCAAAATTGACTTTCCCGGTAAAACATAGTCAAGACTGTCGTTGGAGATATTTGACAATGAGGATTCTTATAGTTGATGACGAACAATCATTACTGAAGCAATTAAAGCAGATATTTGAAAGCCAGAGATATTCCATTGATACGGCATCCGATGGAGAAGATGCGCTGGATAAACTGTTCGAAACTCCGTTCGACCTCATTATCCTTGATATCATGATGCCCAGGATGGACGGATTAACTGTCCTGGAGCACATACGAAATTCGGAAATCGATACGCCGGTGCTTATGCTTACCGCAAAGGGCGACGCAAAGGACAAAGTAAAAGGGCTTGATCTCGGAGCTGATGACTACCTTGCCAAACCATTTTCCCTGGACGAATTACTGGCACGTGTCCGGGCCTTGCTCAGACGATCCAGCAGCCAGTCCGAACCGATGCTCCAGGTCCAGGATCTCAAGCTTAATACCGTCAGCCGTGAAGTAACTAAAGGAGGAAGGACAATCGAACTTACTCCGAGGGAATTTTCTATTCTTGAATTCCTCCTTTACAATAAAAACAGGGTCGTGTCACGTTTCAGCCTGGCAGAACATGTATGGGGTGATGATTTCGACCTGTTCAATATGTCCAATTTCATGGATGTTCATATCAAAAACCTTCGACACAAAATCGGTGATACAGGTGGCGGCACCATCATCCAGACCGTTAGAGGTATTGGATACACTATTAAGGACTTGGCATAATGACTGTAAAAACAAGGATAGCGCTCTTTGTTGCGGGAGCTGGTTTTATTGCCAGTCTGCTCTTTTCAATCGTAGTATTTTATGAACTCATAGAACAGCCTTTTGACCTTTTGGATACGGAACTGGAAGAGGAAGCATATAGGTCCATAAAAAAGATTGAAATGAAAGAAACGGGATCGGAGTCAATGACATTAAGTAAAGCTAATTATCGAACTTATCCGTACTGGGTCAGAATTTATGAGCCAAAATTCAACCGGATAGTGTATCAGTCAAACCTGGCAAAATTAGCACACCTTCCCATTGTAAAACCGGGGTCCAGTGCTATCGCCAGCATCATCATCCCAAGAGAAAAAATTAACCTGGGTCAAGACAGAAGCCAGGAAGTGACATTCAGGCTCAGGACTTTTCTGATTCCTTCAGAAGGGAGGGAGCTTACCGTTCAGGTCGGCCATCCCATGATAAAACTAAAAGAGGAAATCCAGGAACTGATTCTCGGGCTTGTTGTAGGACTTGTCTTTTCCAGCCTCGCCTTAATCGTAATCAGCTATTTTATTGCCGGCAGGATATTAAAGCCGATTGGTTCAATGAAAGACCTGAGCCGTAATATCAGTGAAAAGAATCTTGACCAGAGATTACCGGTCGGGAACGGACATGATGAATTCAATGAACTGGCAAGGACGATTAACACAATGCTGGACCGGCTGCAGTATTCATTCATAAGGCAGCGAGATTTCCTGTTCGATACCTCCCATGAACTAAAAACCCCCCTGACAACAATGCGGCTGGCAATAGATGAGATTTGCACAACTGACATGGAAACCTTTCCTTCTTTTTCAAAAGAAACCCTCCTTAGATTAAATGATCAGGTGTTGCGTATGGAACGACTTGTCAAAGATCTTTTAAATCTCTCATCGCTTGAAATGCTGAACTCCATAGAAGCACAGCAGTTTGATTTAACCGGGCTATTATTATCACTCGAAGCGGATTATCGCCTTTTTGCAAACGCTCAAAATGTTCAAATGGATATTAAGCTTCCAAGACAGCTTATCCTTCAGGGTGAAATTGAAAAGCTTAACAGGGCATTTTCAAATTTATTTGACAATGCCATCAAATATAACATGAAAGGTGGCAGGGTTGAAGTGGCTGGAGAACAATCCGATTCCGATCTGACAGTAACGATAGCCAACACGGGTCCTGGCATTGCCGAGGCTGAAATAGACAAAGTATTCGATCAGTTCTACCGGGTGGAACAGTCCAGATCCATCCAGCACGGCGGCTCAGGCCTGGGACTGGCCATTGCGAAGAGAATCATCGAACTTCACAGGGGCAAGATACAATTAGAAAGTGAACCAGGGGTGTGGACAAAGGTAACAGTCTCTCTGCCACGGAGTTTGGAAAACGTACATACAGGTTTGAGCACTTAAGGCAATTGCAGCTCCCCCGACATGAGAAGAGGTTATCCTTTATGTGAGAAGAGTTAATATAGCCTTTCTATCATTGATTCAATATTCCTGATTTAATCAGCCGACCTGGGGCTTAGCGGACTGCTTGACAGGATTTATAAAGGAACATGGGAGGCCCACCAGGCATTTGCCGCACACATCCGCCTTACCAAGGTGCTGAAAAATCTTTTCATTCTTCAGGCAGGCTTCATAACACTTATGACGATAAAAATTGTCTTCAAAAAGGGCTTCATTTATACAACGCTCAACACACTGCCTGCATGAAGAATCATGGCGGTACAGGCATGCTTCCCCGGTTGGTCTGGAATCAGGTTCAACAAAGGCCGATGTCACTAAACTGCCTATCCTGCCGCAGCACCCGCTTTCAGTGATGAGCATATTATTAAGGCCGAAAGACCCAAGACCGGCCACAAAGGCAACATGGCGGTGCGACCAGTCGCTGATCAGCCTTTCAGGATCAAAATTGTGAGTAGGAGGCGTCAGTGCTGTATTATGGCCTGAAGATTCAAGAAAGGCGCTTAAATGCCGGCCCAGTTCGGATATTAAAGTATTGGTCTGGATGTATGCTGCTGCCCATTTTTGAGACGCATCCGGGCCTTTAATATTGCTTCGGATAATGGACTTTTCAAAGGGAATGAAGAATGCCACAACGGTCTTAGCCTCTGGCAACAGATCCTCTGGCATGGCATGTGTTGAAGACACGGCCGTTTTCAATTGCGCAAACATTGGATCATTTGCCGAGGAAAAACCAGCCAGCGGTGTCCGCCAAAACCTCTCCCTGCAATGTTCATTTTGGAAACGGTCCGTGAAGCTTATTATCTCTTCAGTGATTTTCTGCTTCATTATCAAAAAGCAAAGCCTATTACTGTTAAACTTCAGGATATTTCCTGAATCTCTTTACGGGTGACCACCCAGTCTATCAAACGCTTCAACCATACAACAATTCCCGCAAGTATCACCCTTGGGATCGTGATCCACCATGCACAAACGCCGATCGCCACAAAAAGCAATGTATCTTCCAGAAGCGAGTGAGAAACTGCAATATGATAGTTCAGGATATCCGAATTTTTTCGTGACAGACGCCCGCGCTCCACATGATCCACTATTACGCCTGCCCCGTATGCAAGACCAAGTGTATTGGCGACAATCCACAGAAATGCGGCCTGGTAAGGTATTCCCAGCAGCATTAAAGGATATTTCAGGATATTGGAAAGAAGCTGCGTAACGCCAAATTCCTCAAGTATGCGCTGCAGAATCATTAAGAGGGTCACAAGGATTATCACCTTTGCACAGAGGTATAAAATAGAAAAGAGCCAGGTCTTCAGCTCAAGGCCTATTCCGGCAACAGGCAGAGAAGCGTTTGATGCCGAGGCTGCAAGATGCTGCTGATCAGCAGGCAGCATTAAATTCAAAAAAAACGCACCGACAAAGCTCGCACCGAGACGCACAAATATTATTTTCAAAAAGTGTGAGCCTGTCTTTTTCTGTACAGCCGTCTCCACAGGGAGATTATGGGAAATCAGGCACATCAACGCTAGGATTGTTACCGCTCGTCCGCTGAGGCCAAGCGTCTCTATTACAGCAATACATGAGTAGATATTCAAAAGGCACGAGGTTACAAATACCAGGGCGGAATTCCCCGGAAGCCCGAACAGGGAAAACAGAGGTTCGGCGAATCCGGCCAGCACGTTAAGTATCCCTGTCATCTTCATAAGTAATACTGCAAACGAAACTGGCACCATAATGGACAGGAGCCAGAGACTTGTCCTGGCAGCTGTTGGCAGTGCCAGCTTAAAGCAGTAATTCAGCCTAACGGGCCAGGGCCTGGAATCGACTTCAAGCATATTCATCATCTATCAACTCGGAGTTATTATTTGATAAAGAGGATTAATCCAGCCAAATCAGACTTCTCATCCTGATTTGGCTCACACATAAACTATATCAATCGGTGTGCTGGTAATCCTTTCCAGAAAATCCTCTCGCACAATAAAATCAACCTCGATCCCAATTGCTCCTTCGCCAGGAAAGACAAATTTCGGTTCAAATGCAAAGACCATCCCCTTTTTCAGATGTATTTCATGGCGTGGAGTAATTACCGGGAGTTCATTGATCTCCAAACCAAGGCCATGCCCGA
>ERZ795057.88-NODE-88-length-95321-cov-8.393666_pt1 | contig 95321 bp, 85 predicted proteins | sample MGYA00375141_ERZ795057 | MGnify/ENA primary metagenome ERZ795057 (study PRJEB30186, sample SAMN05720163) | activated sludge metagenome | isolation source: Anaerobic digester | place: Hong Kong | collected 2015-01-26 ...
AGGGCTTATATTATCTTTTATAGCCGGTTACTTCTCTCAGGAAATCTTTCCGTTTAACGATATCCGCTTTCGTTTCGACAGCCTTTGGTGAAAATCCATCGACAACGCCAATAATACCTTTCCCCTGTTCAGTCTCTACAGTAATAACCTGAAGGGGATTGGCTGTAGCAGCGAATATTCTGCAAACTTCCTGGATGTTTTTCAACGCATTTAGAATATTGATCGGATAGCCATTCTTGATAATCAGAACAAAGATATGCCCTGCCCCAATATTCAACGCATTTTTAACCGCCATTTCAACAAGTGTTTCATCATTTCCTTCCCTTCTGACATAACATTTGCCTGAGGCTTCATTAAAAGCAACACCAAATTTCATTCCCGGTACACTCGTTACGATTGCTTCATAGATATCTTCAACGGTCTTGATAAAATGAGACTGTCCGATAATCACATTACAATCTTCCGGAAATTCAATCTGTACGATTTCGTTTTTCATTTTCTCACTCCCTGATGTCTTTCAACTTTTTAACAAGGAAGCTTGCAACATCAATTCCGTGTGTACCCCGTCCAAATCCTGCATCCATTCCTGATTCCACGGCAATCTCATTTGTAATCTGAGTTCCACCGGAGATAAGAACCAGTTTGTCTCTAATACCTTTTTCTTTACAAAGCTGGTCGAGTTGCTTCATGCCTTTCAGATGAACATCACCGTGCGTGATGATCATACTGCTGAGAATAGCATCAGCTCCAGTTTCTATTGCCGCATCTATCAGTTTTTCAACAGGGACACTGGTACCGAGATACGTATAGGAAACGCCAAACTTTTCTATGCCCCCATGTTTTATATCCAAAATTTCTCTCATCCCAACAGAATGCTCATCATTCCCAACCGTACCAGCTACAACATGAATTGGATTTTCATGGGTATAAGCTGTAACTTCTTCCGCTGAAAGAATTTCAGGCTTCTCAGGAATCTTCAATGTGTTTTTGTCAACAAAGAACGGAACTTTTGCCTTGAGTTCAATATAGGAACCCTCTGCCGGATGAAGTACGGTTTTCGAGATGATCGTTGGTTCTTCAAGACCGAGTCGTGTTGCTATTTCTATTGCTGCGGCTTCTGCAACATCAGGATTTTCGGGAATTGTCATATCCAATTGAATAACCCCGTCATTTTTCCATTCAACTTCCGGCTTGATCAGACCTTTTTCATCTTTTTCCCTGTTTGTCTCCATCCTGACCATTACATTATCCGTTTCATCAAGTTCATCTATATACTGAATCTTTTCAGGTCTTTCAAAAGTAGAACCGTTGATCGCATCACTTGGATTAGAATATTGTTCAGGTATGTTATTATAGCCAAACATCTCTACCGGCGAGAAATAATCTTCATCTCTGTCTACCACCGTGTTTGCACCAAGCTCTCCATCTTTTTTCCTTGCTATTCCATCTCCAAATCTTTCCGGAAAATAACCGGAATCGACAAAGAAGCCCTTTTCGACCGCTTCAAAATAGCCACCGTTATCAATTATATCTTCCATATAAAGAATAGATCTAATCTTGAGATCTCTGATCGGTTCTCTGAGATTTTCCATCTTTGGGCCAACGAATTCCTGCATTCCATCAGTGGCAACAAGCGTGTGTTTAGCCGTTTCAACTCCTCTTATCGAGTTGATATGCCATGGAACATTTCTTCCTTCATCAGGGGTGATGGTTGACTGGAGGTCCGCTTTGGTCAGCCGGCTGAGAACTGTATCCAGTACATGTATCCTCGTTGCATCAAATAAATCTGATTCGATATACCTTGTATTCATCTGTGCCCTGAATTTATATTCTTTAAAGATATCTCTCAATGCGAGTGCATAAACAAAATTTAATCTGAACTCAGGTGATGGAGCGGTCATCGGCGGAACGGTTGAAAGCGAAATAAGGTCTTTTCTCATGCCAACCTTAACAGAAAATAATGAATTGATCCCATGCTGTACTAATAATTCAGGCATGACCTTCCAGGCTACTTTCGACGAAGCATTTGCATTATGAGCTCCGTCAATCTGAAGAATATCGGCAAATGCCATGATATGCTTGGCCTCTGCGGCATCAACAAAAGATCTGATCGGATTAATCCCTCGGTACAAGACATTATACTGAGGATCCTGATGCGCGCCGTTCACACCTTCTTCGGCAAAAAGGACCGCTACCTCCGGACCAGCAATTCCTGAAACATAGGAATGAAAATTAATAGGTCTCCCAACTTCCTCTTCAATCAGATCAAGGGCCTTCCTTGAAGCTCTGAGTTGTTTTCTCGTGATCGGGATTCCTCCGATTCCTTCAGGAGAACCTTCAATCAACCCGTCAAAGTGAGACTGACCAAGTGTTCTGATAACCATGATATGATCGGCACCGTGCCAGGCAGCCATCCTCATGCGTCTTATATCATCTTCAAATCTCCCGGAAGCAATCTCAGAAGTGATCACTTCCTGTGGTTGAGGGTCTATATTGTTGAAAAACTTGGCAGGTGGAAGTGGAACACTTTCCTTAAGATTTTCAGACATATTATCATACTCATATTCACCAATTTTCGTACCGGGATCCAGCGGCTTTCTCCAGGTCCATCCCCTTCTCTTCGGGCGATAGCTTTCAAGATCTTTTAAGATCTCATCGACATTAATTTTGACATTTTTATCAAGTGACATCTGCTATACCCCCTTATAAACCTTTTCAATTTCATCCCAGTTTTTACCGGATACCAGTTCCTTCCCATAGGTAAGATAGTCCTTTCCGGATATCTCCGCCATCTTAACGAGAATGCCTCCAACTCCCTTCCCGAGCAGATCTCTTTCAAAAATCCCATCAACAATGATCTTGGCTTCCATGGAATTAAACCCCATTCTTAAGAGTACGGATCTTTCAATAGATGGTGATGTGTTCTTTTTAGCAAGGTCAATGAGAGGATTTACTATCTCTTCCGCTCTCTGCCAGAAAAGTTGATTCAATTCTTCATCAGTCAACTTATCCAGCTGTACTCTTCTCTGTTCAAACTTTTCACTTGTCAATTTGTGTTTCCCCCTTTTATGATCTTTATCTTTGTAAAAGCAGTTATCTAACTGTCATTCTCTCTAAAATATCCTTGTATTTGCCATTTTCACTCTATTATATATGATTTTATTCTTTTCTCAAAACCAGAAGAGAACATTTTAGTCATAATCATATTTATATGTTTCTTGTATTTATTATCTCATTTATTTATTCTTTATACTTATTATTATTTCTTATATAGTTATTTTAAATATATTTCCATATCAATATTCTTTTTATTATAAGTATTAGATTATCTATGTATTTTACTATATGTATTATACGTATATATATATTCTTTTTATCTTGTTATTGTATTTCTTATATTTTTAGGATTATTCCTTTTATGATATTGTATGTTATAATTAATTAATGAAGCTAATCAAAGGAGAGGAAAATGGAAGAAAAAACAATTCAATTAAACGTACCTGTGCGGATAGAACAGGTAGAAAAATTATCAAAAGCCGTCGCGATCGTCATGGCAAGCCGAGAGAGAACCGATAACAACAAAAGGATAACCAAAGCAACGTTCATCAGATCGCTTATCGACGTAGTGGATTTTGACGAAGCCGATCTAAAAGACATATCAAACGAAGAAGAATTACAAAGTACTTTAAAAAAACAATTGAGTAAAAGTCAAGCTTCAGAACCCGAAACGATCACGATACAAAAGATAGACGTCGCACCACTTGCGGCAATTTACAAGAAATTTGCCACAGATGATCAAAAAAAACTAATCGCGGGTGATTTTATCAACACACTTTTCGAAAACGAACTCGTGAATGCCCAATCATCAGAGGATTTATGGGGAAAAATACTGACTGAATCCACCGACGCAACAAAATAATTAATTTTGTTGCGCATAAAATGCCTTTTAAGGCGTTTATTTTCACTCTGATGTATAAATGTTCATCGGAATTTTCCATTGAAAAATATCGATTTTGTTCAAAAAAGCTGATGTCTTAACAAGATTCATCAGCTTTTTTGAACCCCACTTTCAATTCTTTTATAATACAAGGCAGGAAAAACCTCTGAGAAGTGATAGGCATTTTTTAGTTTTTATTTTGCATTCGATGCACAAACTGTTAGATCTCCGGAATTCTAAGCATTTAAAATATACTTTTTTGTCGTCTCACTAAATCATATTCCCTTCATCATTTTATTAACGGAAGCACATCATTCATAAAAATTTTTTTTATCACAATTCATATTTTATTTCAATTCATAACAGATATATTCAAAGTATATATAATCATAGATATATAATATATATAATTATATATTTAGACTATTATGAATATAATTATATATATAATTATATCATTTCATTCTATACTAATTTCTTAATATATCTATATTCTATAATAGATATTATGGTTATTATAGTATATATAATTATAGAACTCTTATTATTAAAAGATTACATATTTTACTCCATCTATTGATTAGCCTAATAATTATTGCGATCTTCGATGACTCATTATCAAATTAGTTCATCTTCTTCCTGGATGTTTTTATAGTCATATAAATAACCATTTCCTACCGAATATCACTTAATGGGACATTTTAAATCCGCCCTTTCTCTCGCCAAACCTATGCAAAATGTAGTAGAAGATATATTCGACCGAATTCATAAAGAGAATTTAAAACTATAGATTTTGTAGAAAAGTCTGGTTCATCAAAGTATTTAAAAGGCTTGAAGGCCTCTCAAATATTTTTTCAACAGCGTTAATCATAGATACAAAGGGGACTAAACGGAGAGAAAGCAGATTTTTCTATCAGATAATTTCATCAAAATACCTCATGCGACGTTTATATATCCTCACCGTATCATTATTTGGAGGTGGTAATTATGAAAAATATTATAATGAAAAAGAGTGTAAAGATTTTTATCGTAGGTATCTTTGTTTTACTCATCGCAAGTGCTGTTTTTGCTGATACAACACAACCGGATAGGTTTAAACTTGATTTTGATAACGCTTATCTTATGTTCATGCCAAACAGTTTATCTCTACAGATCATCGCTGAAAATAACGTTTTATCTTACGGAGAAGATTGGGAAGTCAAACAGCTAAAACCTTATCTGTATCATTTAAGGCTCAGAAGCTGGCAAGGATTTTACTGGCAGCTCAACACATCACGAAAGGAAGTATACCGAGTAAGAAATGGCCAATTTGGAACACTCGGCGGAGATCATACAACGCTCCCCGTAACTGTCAGTGCAGTACAAAATAATTTCAAATTGACATTCTCAGATTCATATTTAATCTATAGTACGGCCTCAAATTCTATTCAAATTGTCGCCGAAGGAAACGTTCTCTCTTATGGTGCCAACTGGACAAAGATACAGATGAAACCTTATTTGTATCATTTGAAGAAAAACTCCTGGCAGGGATTCTTCTGGCAGGTCAATACAAGCAGAGAGGAACTTTATAAAGTTACAGGAACTATTGGAACATACGGGGGAATCTCGGAACATAAAAACGTGGATGTAATTGTTTACTATTAATCGATTTGTATCGAAAGAGATGATGCCTGGGAACAGCTTCCCAGGTATCATTCCATTCGCAAATTACATTGCGTATAAATTATACATACATCCTGATAAACTTCATCGCTCAACATGAGCAACAGAACTATTGTAATTATTCCCTTAGCATTCAACTTTCTTCAAAATACCGGTGAGTTTACCGATCACGGTTACTCCCATCCACGATAACTATATCATTTGATTAACTTTCTATTTGCTGGATAGATTCCCGACTTAAAACACACTAAACTCATTGATCTTTAATTCTATTAATATACAATATATTTATTTGCTATATTATATATAATATCTCTATTATATATTCTCCTTATTATTATAGATTCATAATTAATATACAGAATACTGTATATATTCCATATATTTATATTTTACTTACTCTTTTCTATAATTGAATGTAATAAGATAACTATGTTTTATGAGTATAATCTATTGTATTTTATATTCTTTTATTTATATATATACTATAATACTTATTATTAGATATATATCTTTCCCATTTTCTTTTATTTAACTCTTTAACCCATAATTCCATCACTTCCGCTTTATATCGCTCTATCTGTATAAAAAACATTTCTATTTCTAAACCATTCGTTTCAGTGTTCAGGAAAATAGAATGATATATCATTTTATACAGACCGGAATTTATAATCTTTTCTATTTTGTGTCATGTATCTTTAGGCATTTCATCATCGAATCAAAAATGATTAAAATGATTACTATTACTGAGGAATAGGAGATGATAAGACGTGTTAAATCCTCTTTTTCACAATCAGCATCACCAAAATAGTCGACCAGTAATTTATAGATTTGCCATTCAATGTCTACCGGATTCACTGGTCTTTTCTTTAGGGATATACACAACACTTTTTGGCATATCACCCTATAGCCAAAAAAACAATATTTATGGTATTATTTCTCGTTAATCTGACAGGGAGTGATTAAATGAAAAAATTTTTATTTTTACTGATTCCGATCATTGCAATATTATCTCTTCATCAATATAATGATACCATCTACATTTGGCCATATCATATTGAACCTATTAATCCCGATAAGGCTAAGGTAATAAAAAACATAGATGGTGATACAATCAAAGTGATGGTTAACGGCAGGGAAGAAACTATCAGAATGCTCGGGGTCGATACACCCGAAACGGTTCATCCTTCAAAGCCTGTGGAATATTATGGAAAGGAAGCCAGTAATTTTACAAAAAATATGTGTCCTGTTGACTCGACGGTTTATCTGACATATGATTGGGACCCAAGAGACAAATATGACAGATTACTCGCTTATGTCTGGTATAAAAGAGATGGGCAGTGGATTATGCATAATCTGAATTTAATTGCAAACGGATTTGCCCATGCGTATACCGTTTTTCACTTCGACACAGATTATAAGACACTGTTTATCGAAGCAGAACGGAATGCAAGAAATAAAGAATACGGCTTATGGAATACAGATAGTAATCCTCAGAAGGAAATTGATGGAAATCATAACACCACTACTCAAATAAAAGCAAACCAACAAAACGGATTGATAATGAATCAATCTGTCGGTGATCTGAAAATCATATTTGTTCAATTTAAAGGAAACGATGAATACGTCGAAATAAAAAATTATTCAAAAACACCTATTCCGCTTGAAGGTTATAAACTTATCAGTACCGAAGGCAATCAGACTTATGAGTTCGAACCGATCATCTTATCCCCATCTGAAAGTATCGAAATACATTCCGGTATAGAGGCCACCGAAAATATATGGAGCTTCTCAAACATTCATAATAACAATGGAGATGGTGTAACACTCGAAGATCCAACCGGTAAGCTGATCTCCTATTATTTCTGGTAATCTCAGAAAAAGGATCTGTCTTTTATATGAAGGAATAAAATGAGGAAAAATAGCGGTTGGATGAGCTGCGACGACCACAGTGTGAACATATTAAAAACACCTGTACAGAAAACGTATTGAATGAAATAGAAGGATGGATACAGATATTTTGTTACAGAATTTCTTTTCTTTGATATATTGCTGATAAGGACAAAGAAGATGAATAGCAAAAAGGAAAGATATTTTTTCTCGTTAAAGCCCAATATCCATAACAACGAATAGTATCCGGAGAGGATATAGGAAAGATAAATTTTCTTATGGTAAAGATAGATCAGAGAAAGAATTACCCCCGGGGTCATACAGACGATATCACAAAAATAGATATCGAATGAAAAGGAAAAGGTAACGGTTATTATACTGAATATTAAAATAAAAATTTCTTTATTTTTGGTTTTCTTATCGTGTAATCGTTTCTTCAAAATGCACCTTGTTAAACAACTGAATAATATTTGCCCTGAAATCAACTTTACCAGACTTAAAATCAAGTTCCGTATTCAAAAGATCCTCGAGGATTGTATTTAGTTCTTTTTCCGTATACTGAAAACAGATCTTCTGTTTTTTCTCAGAACGATCAAATGAAAATCCAACAATCTCAGATACCACTGGGATATTAGTTTTGACTTTGGCCGCTATTTCTTTAACCGTATTGAAAGTAAAGAGGTTAATATTTGATGATAGACATACCATCCTGATCTTTGCAATTAATAGATACACAGCGCTCAATCGATACAATATCTGCATCTGATTGTACTCCAGTAAAATTGTTTCGATCTTATCAAGCGCTTTTAGGGATTTACGATCAACAAATTCGTTTACAAAGATCTGAAGTGATTCCTTGGAATACGAGTAAAACATCTCATCGAATAAGTCTTCATCTATTTTACCATCTTTTGCCATCATCCTGAATTTGTTCAATTCGTTGTTGATCTTCCACAGATCATTCTCAGTCTCCCCAATCAGTCTCTCAACCTGTCGGATAGTCAACCGGAGTTTCTTCTCAGAGGCAAGCTGATTGACAAGTTGCTTCCATTCTCCATCTTTCCATGGTTTTGGTAAATTAAAATTCCTTTCATTTTTTTTAAACCCTTTAAGTGATTTACCGACACCGATAAAAAGAAAATTATCTTCAGATTCCTCTAACATCGTCGTGTTTTCCTTAAGAAATTCTATCTTTTTTTTGGATAATGTACCTGGAAAATCGCATAACACACAATAGGCCTGAGAAAATAAAGTCCTTCTGTAAAGTTCCGGGATAAATTCTTCAAACGATTTCCACATCTTCAAATCAAATGTGCGAAAAATCTTTCCCTCTCTCTCGGCAAATTCCATACAATATTTATACTTTGTAAAACTATCATCGCCAACTAAAAGTTCATACATATCTTTATAATTCACCAATTAATACTTTGAAGATCGCTTCCAGTTTTACCGCTTCAATGGTTAATTCAAGTATTCTGTCTTCCAGATCCATCCGGTGCTTTTTAATTTCTATAAGTTGTTGTGTAGTTAACGTGCCGTTTATGATTGCCGTCGTAGAACTGTTTATCGTTTTCTCAAGTTCAGAATATTGATCTTTCAGTATAGGAAGCTGTTCAACTATTACATCATGCATCAGTTTGTACTTTCTTATTTCAATCTCATCGAGTTTATCCTGTACGGAATGTGCAACGGGTTTTTCAAAATCGGCAGAACCACCAATACCCGCTGATATTCCTTGTAAAAAAGAATTATAATCTGTACGGAAGGCCGCATAAAGTGAATTACTATTGTCCTCATCCGAATTGAACAGATTTAAATATCGCCTTATGGCTATCATTACCACATCATCATCGATCTTTTCAGGCGAGTAGTCAGACAATCCATTTATCTGTGGTTCTCCTGAATCAAGTGAGGATAATGCTTCTATTTTGATAGAAATATATGCCATATCTACCTGGGTCAGTTTATTATTAGTGGACACTAAAATATCAGTTTCATCATCAGTCTTAAGAAGAACCTTTTTCTTTAAGTAATCGAAGAAGAGGTCAACAGCTTTTAATTTTCTCTTGACAGTTTCCCGTTGCGCTTCTTTGTATCTTCTTTCAGACTCACCGGTAGAAAGGAAATTATAAGATACACCGGCAGAAAATTGATAATCCGTCTGTGTGGAAAAATCGGTAGAGACAGAAAGCCTTGTCTGCATATCGACTTTTTCAAACATCTGTACGCCTGCTTCCACACCAAATATCCCCTTTTTTTCAAAAGGGTCGTAGCCCGCAAGAATCTGACCTTCAGCCTTATTCATCCATTGAAAATAGGGTAACGAGTATTCATTTGAAGTTGTTTTTTCAACCCCTGTCATGACTTCATCCAGAGTATATGCAAAAACGGAACCAGAAAATACACCTATCAAAAGAATTATCAGATATGAAATATTTTCCCTCATCAAATCATCTCCTCAAAGATTATCACATTCGCTTTCTTTCGTATTGGTTAAATCGTTTAAAAATCCCTTCTTTCCGGTACATAAGTTGATATTTCAAAACTTTCCCTGATTTCATCAATCGACATACCACAGCCAAGTAACACCATCAGTTTTATTCTTGCCTTCTGACTACTCTGTTCATGACCCAAAATCACTCCAAGTCTTTTTAGCGCAGCTCCGCCACCTCTGTACCCGTAAATGTCAAGGACCCTTCCCTTATAACATCTTGAGACCAGTACGATAGGAACCCCTTTATCAAGACAATGCTGAATGGGGTCTGTCAATTCAGGTGGAACATTACCTCTTCCGAATCCTTCCAAGACAATACCCTTTGTTCCATTTTTAACCGCATAGTCAAGAAATTCACCTTTATCACCTGGAAAAGTCTTTATCAGACAAGTCTTTGATTCAACTCTTGATGTTTTTATATAGGTTCTTCTGAGAGATTTTCTGAAAAAAAAGACACCATCATCATCTACGATTCCTAAGGGGCCAAAACCCGGAGAATCAAAGGTTGCCACATTGCTGGTATACGTTTTGGTGACTTCTCTTGCGGCATGTATTTCATCGTTCAGGCAGACAACTGTTCCACAACCCCTCGAATAATCAGATGCCGCAACTTCGACTGAAGAAAACACATTTCTCGGGCCATCGGTGCCCAGTTCATTGATATTTCTCATAGCAGCCGTTACAACAATAGGTTTGATCGTATCAACGGTTAAATCAAGCATATAGGATGTTTCTTCAAGGGTGTCAGTCCCATGTGTAATAACTACACCCGTAACATCTTCCCTGTCAACAAGCTCCTGTACCACACATGACAGTTCAAACATTATTTCAGGTGTCATATACGGACTGGGAATATTACAGAAATCGATGGTCTCTATATTGGCAAAACGTTCCAGACCATTCAGCTCAGCTATTTTCGAATTCCCTACATTCGAAGGGATAACACCTTCCGTTTCCTTTCTCATGGCAATCGTGCCGCCCGTCGTAACGATAATCACTTTTTTATTCATTTTAACCCCCGTAAAAATCTAAATATTTCTTTCTCTGTATTTTTTCTTTCTGAATAATCTAATCTGTTGAGATTATATTCTTTTAATCCCGCAAGAGACCTAATCTTTTTTAAAAATGGATAATTCTCACTTTTTAAAGTTATCAGCGACAAGACTGACATGTTGATCGCGTTAAGTATTCCTTCCTGCATATTCTTTGAAAGAGATTCAAGAAATCCTATTTCATCCGCGTAAAATATTTGCCCTGAAAATATTTCTTTTTTCAAAACATCTCCAACTCGGTCAAGCGATTCAAGAATAGGTTTTAAAGAATGATCTGAAGTCTTCCTGCCCAATTCAACCGAAGTTTCGTTGATATTCTTCCACTCAAGGATCAGATGCTGTTCTGGGTTAAAATATGTCCTGAACCCTTTAACAGGAATACCGGTCTTTAGAATCTCCGATAATATTGAATTAAGGGATGTGGTTTTACCCACACCCCTTTTTCCCGTTAAGACAAAGATTCTATTTTCCATCCCTGATGATCTCAGGAATGGAATTTATGGCTTCTTCTAATTTTGTAACATCTTTACCACCGGCTTGCGCAAAATCAGGTCTTCCGCCGCCGCCGCCGCCAAGTATTGAAGCAAGGGCTTTGGCCATTTTACCGGCATGAACTGATTTACCGGCCATTCCCTTCGAAACCTTTACGGTAAAAGAGACGTTATCCTTTGTCTTATTGAACAGGCAGACAACACCTTCATCAAGTTTTTCTATGGCATTGTCCGCAACTGTTCTCATAACCTGTGGATTGATATTCTCCTGGACGATGGCAAGGTATTTAATTCCATCTACTTCCTTTATTGCATCATCCGAATTATTCAATTTTTGATTACTGAGTTTCTCTTCAAGCTCATTTATTTTCCTCAAAGACTCCCTTACCTGCCCCTGAAGTTTAACAACGCTGTCATTGATGAGATGTTCTTCGGTATTCAAGAACGTTGCAACGGATTTAATCACTGCCCTTTCGCTATCAATTGCAATCATACTGTTCCAACCGGTTGAACCTTCGATCCTTCTAACACCGGAAGAAATTCCAGTTTCACTCTTTATTCTGAAAGGCCCAATTTGTCCTGTATTCTTCACATGGGTCCCCCCACATAATTCCGCACTGAAATTTCCCATCCTCACTACTCTCACTTTCTGAGAATATTTCTCATCAAATAGAGCCGTTACACCGGAGGCCTTTGCTTCGTCCAGATCCATTTCATCCGTAATAACATCAAGTACATTCATAATCTGCTCATTGACTATCGTTTCTACCTTTTTAATTTCCATATCCGTCATCGGTTTATAATGAGAAAAATCAAACCGAAGTCTTGTTGGAGAGACAAGCGATCCGGCCTGTTTGACATGAGTACCAAGAACCTCTTTCAAAGCAGCATGCAACAGATGAGTCGCACTATGATTTCTCGCTGTTGCCAATCTTGATGCATTATCCACTTCAAGTGTCAAAACAGCTCCTTTTTTCAGAATACCATTCAGTATTTCCACTCTGTGAACAATGACTTTATTGTATGGATTAAAGACTTCCTTTACTTCTGCCGAGAAGGCTTCATTAAAGATTTTTCCCTTATCAGAAACCTGTCCACCTTTTTCATCGTAAAATGGTGTGTCTTTGACAACAACATCCACCATCTCACCGGCTTGGGCTTCATCGATCAGTTCATCGTCTTTCAAAAGGAACAGAGCCGTAGAGTTTGCAGAGAGCTTCTCATAACCGACAAATTCTATATTGGATATGGTATCCGGATTAAGTTTCTCATAAACTTTTGAAACTTTCGCATACTCAAGATTTCCCCTTGCGGTTCTGGCCATCTCTTTCTGATTCTCCATCAGTTCATTATAGCCTTCGATATCCACTTTTTTATCCTGCTGTTCAGCAATTTCTTTCGTCACTTCTACCGGAAAACCATACGTATCATAAAGCTTAAAGGCATCTTCCGCGGATATCTCATCTGAATCTTTTAAAAGTTCATCAAGCAATTCAAGTCCCTGTTCCATCGTTCTTACAAATTTCTTTTCTTCTTCAAAAACAATTTGCGTGATGATCTCCTGTTTTTCCTTCAACTCGAGATAATGGGACCCCATTTTTTCGACAACAACTTCCACGAGTTCTGAAAGGAACGGTTTTTTCATGCCATGAAGCCAACCGAAGGTCAAAGCTCTTCTGATAATTCGCTTAAGTACATAACCTCTGCCATCATTCGAGGGAAGCACACCATCGGAAATCATAAACACTGCCGATCGGATATGATCGGCAATTACCCGCAAAGTAGTCATTTCCCTTTTGCCTTTTGTATAATCAATCCCGGTCAGTTCTTCCGCTTTTTTTATAATTGGCTGAAACAGATCTGTTTCAAAATTGGAAGGGACCTGCTGAATAATAGACGTTAATCTTTCAAGTCCAAGGCCCGTATCAATATTTTTTCTTGCAAGAGGTGAAAATGTTCCATCTTCATTCGCATTTAATTCGGTAAAGACAAGATTATAAAATTCGAGAAATCTCCCACAGTCACATGCAGGTGAACAGTGCTCCGGGTCCGGACAATTATCGTTGGGACCCATATCAAAAAATATTTCCGAACATGGGCCACACGGTCCGGTAGGTCCGGCAGGTCCCCAGAAATTATCCTCTTTGCCGAGTCGAACTATCTTATCGGCAGGAAATTTAATCTGTTCGGTCCAGATTCTGAATGCCTCTTCATCTTCTTCAAAAACAGAAACCCAGATCTTCTCTTCCGGCATCTCCATTACTTCAGTTGCAAATTCCCAGGCCCATCGAATGGCCTCTTCCTTGAAGTAATCACCAAACGAAAAATTCCCCAGCATTTCAAAGAAAGTATGATGTCTTTTTGTTCTCCCAACTGAATCAATATCATTTGTTCTGACACATTTCTGACAGGTAGTAACTCTCGGATAAACGGGTTTTACCTTTCCCCAGAAAATTGGTTTAAACTGTACCATCCCAGCTATTGTAAAGAGAAGCTGAGGATCGTTTGGAATAAGAGATGAACTCGGTAATCTCTCATGCATTTTTCTCTCATAAAAACTTAAAAAAGATTCTCTAATATCTGCTGCTGTCATATATCTCAAAAGTATTTACCTCCAAATTAATATCATCTGAAAACCATCATCAAGAAGAGCGTCAGAGGGCCGACAAAGACAAGAGAATCAATTCTGTCAAGTAATCCGCCATGCCCCGGTAAAAAATCTCCCGCATCTTTTAAATGATGGCTTCGCTTGATGGATGATTCAAATAAATCTCCAAAAGTAGCTCCCCATGTAATAAACATTGTCAGGACAAAAACTTCAAACAGGTTCAGATCAACCCCCATTCCGTTTCCGAAAAAGGTTAAATAGGGTAATATTAGTTTTACCACAACGGTTATGATGATAAGTCCGAAGAATGTCCCTACCATCCCCCCGACAAGTCCTTCTACTGATTTCTTCGGACTGATACTCGGCATCAGTTTGTGTTTACCGTATCTGATACCTATAAAAAACGCAAAAGAATCGAACAACCAGGGTGAAGTGACTGCATATAACGCATAAACCCATCCGTAATTTTTATAAATATACAATATGCATGTTAGCGATAAGGCAATGTAAATTACTCCAAAGATAAGATTTACCGTAACATCACTCGATTTTTTTGAATCCTTGTAAATCATCACACATAATCCCGCAATCACGGGGATAAGGATGCCATAAAGCATAAAGAGCAGATCCGATCTGTTAATTGCGATCAATACGCCCGATAAGAGGACGTACCCAGGAATTATGGACGTGAGGAGAACCACTTCTCTTGTATTTTTCTTCTCGCCGAGAAAAAGCTTAACATATTCATTTCCGGAAACAAGACTGGCCAGAAAACCAAGCAGTATAAATGTCCAGAAATTATAAAAGAGTAAAACAGCACCAGTACCAAAAATAATCCCGTATTTCCACCTGTTCTGTATTTCTTTTTTATCAGGTGCCAATTAAATCAACTCCATCATCTAATATACTTCCAGCTTCTGCAGAGAATACCAGTACGACAAACAGAAAACTTCACGATTCTGCTTCTATTGCCCCAAACCTACGGTTTCTCTTTGAATACTCGGCCAATACTCTAAAGAATTCTTTTCTGTCAAAATCTGGCCAGTGAATATCCGTAAAGATCATTTCAGAATAAGCAAGCTGCCACAGCAAAAAGTTACTCAATCTCTTTTCACCAGAAGTCCTTACAAGAAGATCGGGATCCGGAACATCAGGTAAATTGAGGAAATTCCTTAAATATTCAGAATTCTCATCATTCAGTACATCTTCTTTGCTATCACCAGTTTTAATCTCTTCATATAAACGAAGGAAAGCATCCCAAATTTCCTGCCTTCCTCCGTAATTCAATGCCAAAATCATATGCAGCTTGTCACAATGCTTTGACTTTTCTTCTATATTTTTTGCCGTTTCGTATGCTTTTTTGGGTAAGGCTTCAATATGTCCGGTAAATCTTATCCTCACACCGCGTTCTATCATCTCCGGTGATTTACTCTCAAGATAATAAACAAGCGTCTGAAACAGAAATTCAACTTCTTCATTCGGCCGTTTCCAGTTCTCGGTAGAAAATGTATACAACGTACAATATTTTATCCCCACATCATTGCAAAGTCTTACAACCTTTTCAGCAACCTCTGCCCCTGCGGCGTGTCCGTCAGAACGCTCCAACCCGTTTATCTTTGCCCAACGACCGTTCCCGTCCATTATAAAAGCGACATGAACGGGCAAATGCATTTTTTTTATTTCTTCCAGTTTATAGGACTCTTTCATTTCATGTCCTTGTTAGACTTCCATTATTTCGCTTTCTTTTTCTTTAAAGACCTCGTCCATTTTAATAACATACTCGTTGGTCAAATCCTGCACCTTTTCCTCAAGCTTATGTGCATCATCTTCAGGAATATCACCGTTCTTTTGTTCTTCCTTAACCTCTTTTATCACTTCTCTTCTGATGTTTCTGACCGCTACTTTTCCCTGTTCGATGATTTCATGAACCATTTTAACGAGTTCCCTTCTCTGTTCTCCGGTTGGTGGTGGAAAATTCAATCGGATACTCGAACCATCATTGATCGGAGTCAATCCAAGATTTGAGGCCAATATGGATTTTTCTATTGCCTTTAATACCGTTTTATCCCACGGTTTCACAATAAGAGATCTTTCCATTACCGAGATGCTTGCAAGCTGTGGAATCGGTGTCGGTGTGTTGTAATAATCGGCGGTAATTTCTTCAAGCAGCGCCGGACTCGGTCTTCCTGTTCTGATATGTTTTAGTTCTTCTCCTATGGAATCAACACTTTTCTGCATCTTCTCTTTTGTAACCTTTAAATGATTATCCATAAACCCTATCCCCTTTCTTTTTTTTATAACATAAATACACCATTGCTTAAAAAAGCCTCTGTGTATTATAGCATAAGCATAAAATTCTAAAAATGTATTTTCAATTTACTTTCAAAAAGCCACAGGATGTCATGAAGGCATCAAATGCGGCAAAACCTTTTTCATCACGTTTATAAACACCGGCATTTTCTAATACGGCGGTAAATTTCTCTCCAATCTCATTTTTAATCAATTGTATTGCTTCATCCTTTTCCATCAGGTTATTATTCTCCATCATGTCAATAATCCAGTCTTTATGTTTAAAGAGCGGATCATCCTCCGTCAAGATGTCCAGCATCTCCCTGTTTCTTTCCCCCGTCAAAAACTCCGTAATCAATTCAGTCTCCCTCTCTAATCTGCCGGGCAATATGGCAAGACCCATTACTTCAATCAGTCCGATATTTTCCTTCTTTATATGATGGAGGTTCGGATGCGGGTGAAATATCCCTCTCGGAAACTCGTCAGAGGTTCTGTTATTTCTGAGTACGATATCCAGCTCATATTCTCCATCTCTATTAATCCTTGCAATAGGGGTAACCGTATTATGCGGAACCAGTTCATCATTTTCATAACTCTCATGATAAATCTCAACCGATTTATCGTCATAAACTCTCCATTGACTCAATATCTTGTCGGCAAGTTCTACGATATGATTTTTATCATTTGATCGGAGTCTTATACTCGATAAAGGCCAATTCAACAGGCCTATCTTGACGTCCTTATGTTCTTCAGCTTCAAAACAAGCCAGAATTTCCGCCTTCACCATCGGCATATCATATCTCCCGCCCTGATAATGCTCGTGCTCTAAGATTGATCCCCCGACGATAGGTAAATCGGTGTTGGAACCGATGAAATAATGGGGAAATTGATCGAGAAATTCAAATAAGCGTTCAAATGTCTTTCGGCAAACATGCATCGGTTTGTGATCTTTAAAAATAACGATACAATGCTCGTTGTAATAAACATACGGTGAATACTGAAAATACCAGTTTTCTCCACCTAATTGCACCGGTATCAGGCGATGGTTTTCTCTCGCCTGACGTTTCATATTTCCTTCAAATCCCATATTCTGAATACACAGCACACATTTCGGATAATCAGTCGCAATCGCGTTGAGATTCTTTTTAAGTAACAGCGGATCCTTTTCCGGTTTTGAAAGATTTATCGTAATCTCCACGTTGCCGTATTCCGTTGATACCGTCCAGTGTTCGTTTTTTGCTATTCGATCGGTACGAATATAATTAACATCCTGACATAATTTATAAAAATAATCTGTCGATGCCTTTGAATCAATCGTTTGGCCGAGTTCAACAAATTTCCCCACAACCGTTGAGGGCATAGGAGTCAGTAGTCCCATTATTTTTGTATCGAGAAGGTCTTTTTTAGTAATACTGTCTTCAATAATGCCTTCAGAGACGGCATATTTCAGTAATTGATCCAGGATCGAATAAAGATCCGGTTTATATGAATCGTTAAATGAAAAAAATGACGGTTCACTGATTTTAAGAAGGTCAAAAAGCCTGTTTCTAACAAAAATACTGTCTAGTTCAGTTATCAGATTTTTCTGTATCCCGTAAATCAGAAGTTCTTCTACACACTTAGCGGCATTTTTTTCCGAACACATAACACTTTCCATGAATTCATTCACCTCAAATTTATTTTAATATCCTGTTCTCCATCAGATATTCAATTACTTCCTCGTTTTTAGGAACGGCAAGATGGTCAAGGTTCATAAAATGCTGTCTTTCCTGCCCCTTATCTATCCCCCACATCTGCTGACTGTAAAGATTTACAACTCCATCATTTCTGCCATGTCTGGAATAATTCTCCATGGTCTGATGCGATACGAGATCACCAACTGTTTTCATCAATTCGTAAGTAACGGACAAACCGGAAGTAATATCCGTCGATTCAGGCGTCAGTTCTGCAGAGACCAGATAAAGTTTATCGAGATATTTGTCATTTTCATTTAATTGAAGTGTCTCCGGCTCGGCAACAAAAACATTCTCCAAAACTTCGTCATTCAGATCGGAATACAGGTAAATCCCAAGCGACTCACAATAGTTTTTGGGTGTGTATATCATACAGAGACCACCGGGAAACGGATCTAAAAAACGCAGCATCTCGGTAAAGACCTTCCCTACCATTTCCGGGTGTTTCCTGGAAAAATAAAGCATGAGTTCAGCACTTTTGGTAGCTTCTGTCCCATTGATAAAAGAATAAAGAAAATTACCCATCGTGAGATTAATATTTGGGGGAGTTCCGACTTCAAGCTTGTCTACCGCTTCCATCAGTTCCGGATTTACACTCAGGATAAAATTCTGGGCAAGTGTACCGAGATGCGGTGTATCAAGGGTTATGAGTTGCCTGATATGATCCCCAACACATGTCAGATTGTATTCATTGTTGATACAGAACCTCGAAACAAGCCCCCCCATACTGGAAGCAATCATGGTAATCTCTTCATAATCTCTGTGAATATCATTCTTAATGATCAGTTCTGAAAGGATTTCCCCATATCTGCTTGCCGGATATACGGAGGTATCATAAGTGTATTCATAAAAATCAAAATCAGCAAACAGTTCTGGATTTTCATTCACATACTGATAAAATCCATTCCAGACATCCAGCCGTCCATCGTTTCGCCATACGGCATCGATATGCGGAACAATATTGAACGATTCATCGAAATAGGGAATATTCTGTTTGCCGTGAACAAAGATAATTGCCTTTTTATGTCTTTTCACATCGGAAGAAATCGTAATTTCTTCATTATACAGCTCTATGGGATATCTTGCAAGACTGTATTCTTCCGTTTCTGAAGTCTCGCTTACACTGTCCATCAATGCCGATGGAACATTTCCAGCAAAGAGATTGTCCAGAACCAGGTATCCAAGGTTTGTATTCTTTATTTCAAGCTTCAGACGTTTATCATAAGTCGGAAGCATCCTGTAAAGATCATGATAAGGCTGAAGTTGCAGATAACTGTCAACAGAAAGATCGACGTTTTCAACACTGAGTTCTGATTCCAAAAGTTTTAAATCGAATCCATTCCAGACAAGTGTTCTCAGGGTTTTCCACAACGTGTTCCCTACATGGTTGGCAGCCACCCAGAAGAAATCAACGAGTACAAGCGGATCACCTTTTGTAGTTCTTCCGGAAAAAATTGGATAAAGCTTCATAAAAGATTCTGAAGCATCTGAAGTCATATCCACATCCGACTTTATGATAGCAAAATGAGCTTCCGTTTCAGGAATGACAAACGGTTTAATCAGATCGATGACTTCATAAGTCTCGGTGGTTTCGATCTGTGGTTCAATCCTTTTTATACTGATCATATTGGTCTTTTCAAGATTTTTCATTAAAAGATATGAATTTTGATTCTCTGATAAGACCGAACATGAAGAATATATCTGCTCTTTTAAAGCGGCAATCTGATCAGATAGATACGATTCGGAGTTATCATAATCCAATTCCCTGTTGATAAAGGTTTCTATTATCTTTTTTCGTCCTTCTTCGTTTGCGTTTTTCAAGGCCGATTCAAATGTCTTGTAGGCAACCATCTCAAATTTTGTTTCCAGAAGCAAAAGCCTTCTGATATCCTCAACGTCTATGATCCCGTAGGTTTTAGCGAGTGTTTTATTCAGCGTATCCAGTTCACTTTGAATAGATTCCGCAAGATACCTCAGAAATTCAAGATTTACCGCGGTTATCAGTGCATTTTCTCTTTGATCGGTTTTAAAAAAATGATCATAAGGGATCTGACCGGCCGTAATTTCCGCATTTTCCACAACCTTTCTCATATAATCATCGTATAAGGCGAGAAGAGAAAAGATTTCAATCTGTGAAAACGCATCATGAATCTCATTATCAAAAAATTGATACGCTTTCAAAGGGAGATTCAGATCATCCTCTTCATAAACCGTAGGAGAAAAATCGACCGGTTTAGAAAAGAAATAATTATCAAAATTATTGTAAAAAATCACATTCAGCTTATGTTTTTCTTCAATGTACTGTGTGATACTCTTCATATTTTCCTTGTTTTTAAAAGAATCATTTAACGTTTTTTCCATTCTTTTCAGGGTACTTAGAAAATAGGTGATATAACTCATGTCATCAAGAATCAGCTTACTCGCAGAAAAACTTGAAAAAATATCTGATGTATCAAAAAGCGATTTTTGAATCTGAAGATAATTCAACACCGCTATCTCGCAGAATTGTGAATTCACAGGGGTAAAATCCGATAATCTTAAGTTTGTGATCAGAACCTCGTCATCCGTCTCTATTTTCTTTGATACAAGCGTACAGTATTTATTATCCTCTTTTAGAATGATAAATACTCTTGAAAAATCATGTTTTGAAAGAATTTTTTCAATTGCGTTCTGATCAAGATGTGAATAAAAGGCGAGTCTTCTTCCATAATCCTGAGATATTTCCTGGATGGTAGCAGAAAAAACTGTCAACAACAACATACAACCAATACACAAAATAATATTCTTCTTCATTTTTTCCCCTTTCACGTAAAGAGTTTTGATCTCAACAATAAAACCATTCCGGCCTATTATATCATGACTAATTTTAAAGAAGTGAAAGATAAATTAGCTGAGGTGATATAATCTTTTTTGTGAAATATGAGAAAAAGATATTGGAGGGCACGCCTTGGAATATATAATTAATACTTTATCATTTCTCCTCATCATCAATATACTGTTTGCTGTCTCAATCGTATTTCTCGAAAGGAAAGATCCTCAGACCACCCTGGCCTGGCTGATGGTTTTAATCTTTATACCCGGTCTGGGATTTTTTCTGTACCTCTTTTTCGGGCAAAACCTGAAGAAGGAAAAAATGTTCAAGCTCAAGGAATCTGAGGATAGAATCTTAAAAAACATCCTTAAACTTCAGGAAAACGAGCTTGATAAACATGAAATGACTTTTTATGATCCGACGCTTGTTGAGTATAAGGATATTATAAAAATGAATATTAAGACAGATGATTCTTTCTTGACCCAAAACAACGAGATAGCAATATTCACCGATGGAAACGATAAATATAAGAGTCTGATCAGTGATATAGAAAACGCAAAAAGTCATATTCATTTACTTTATTACATTTTCAACGATGATGAAATAGGAAATAAAATCATCGATACGCTGATCAGAAAACTTGATGAAGGGGTCAAGGTCAAACTGCTCTACGACGATGTCGGATGTTCAAAAACCAATTCAGAACTCTTTTTAAGATTTGAGGATCATGGAGGAGAAACCGCACCTTTTTTCCCATTCATTTTACCGAGATTCCACTTCAGACTCAATTTCAGGAATCATAGAAAAATCGCAATAATAGACGGAAAAACAGGTTATATTGGCGGTTTCAATATAGGAGATGAGTATCTTGGAAAAAATCATAATTTGGGAAATTGGCGTGATACGCATCTCAGAATTACAGGAGATGCCGTTTACGCTCTCCAGATAAGATTCCTGATGGACTGGGAATACGCCTCGAAGGAAAAACCGCGAATATACGATGAAAACAGGATAAAAAGGGCTATAAAAAAATATGACTATGTAGATGATTTATTCCCGATCAATCACCCGGTTGGAAAAAAGGCCGTACAGATAGTATCAAGCGGACCGGATTCGGATTCCGAACAGATAAAATACGGCTATTTAAAGCTGATCAACAGGGCGAAGGAAAGCATTTTTATACAGTCCCCCTATTTCATACCGGACAGCAGTATTGTAGAATCCTTAAAAATCGCCGCACTTTCCGGTGTGGATGTTCGTATCATGATCCCCTGCAAACCCGATCATCCTTTTGTGTACTGGGCAACACTGAGTAATGCGGCTGAACTGTTAAATTCGGGAGTGAGAATTTACAGATACATGGATGGATTCCTTCATTCGAAGACCATCGTCGTTGATGGAAGAATCTCTTCGGTTGGAACGGCAAACTGGGATGTCAGAAGCTTTAAATTAAATTTTGAAGTTAATTCCTTCATCTACGACAAAGAAACCTCAAAGGCTTTGAATGATTTCTTCTTAAAAGATCTGACAAAAAGCAGTGAATTAACGAAGCAGGCCTATGAAAACAGAAAAATTACGATCAAGGTAAAAGAATCATTTTCCAGACTCCTGTCACCTCTGTTATAAAATATCATTCAACCTATTTTGTTTTAACATCCCATGAATAGAGACCGCCACATTCTGAAAATTGTGTGTATTCAGCTTCTTTGAACACGGAGCAAAGTTCCTCGGCTATCAAATAAAATTCAGTTGAATCCCATTCATCCGCATATTTCTCACGGCAGGCATCATGCTCCCTTTGCGTTCTAAAAGAGATATCGACAAGGAATAGCCGTCCGTCCTCTTTTTTTAAAAGTTTCAGATAGCTATCAATTAATTGATTTCTTTTCTCCGGCCTGAAATGATGAAAAACATAGGCTGATACAATGACACTAAATTTTGCCCTTTCAAATTCTACGGGAACACCTTTATTATTCAGATCATGCTGTATCAGGTAGGCACTCGGCATCTTGCTTGCGGCAATTTCGATCATCTTTTCTGAAAAATCAAGACCATAACACTGGGCGTTTCTTGAATAAAATTCCTGCATGAAATTACCCGTCCCTACCCCTATATCGAGGATCTGCGTACTGTGATCAATCTCACACGATTGTATTATTTCATTTTTTATTTTTTCATAGCCGATAAACGGAAACTCATTCTTACAGACTGTCGTATCGTACTCTTGCGACCACTTGTCAAAGATAACTTTTTTTATAATACTCACCCTCTTCCGGTCTATTTTATCACGAAACAAACCGGGAGAGAACCTGAGCATTCCAAAAAGATATAAATAAACGATACTAAACATTATTCGGAAATACATTTAACATCTAAAAGCGTTTGACGCTGTGATATAATAAATGTGTACAGTAACCCTGTCAGTGCTGAATTTTGCTTTTTAATTCTTTGATTCACAAGTATCGTATAGTAATAAAAAGAGGTGGCATGTATGTCAAAACCAATACATATAATTACAATGCAGAACACTTCTGAATGGTTTTTTGAGCCAAAGGAAATGTATTTCGGATACATTATCAGGACTGGTAAATTTACAATCGAAAACAGAAATGAATTTGATATTCTCAGAACGGCTAAATTGTTGACGGTTCACAGTTTTTTTGATACCTGTTCAATCACCCGTGTCATAGAAAAAAATTCTTTTGATCCAAAAAACAAGATTATTTATTTCCGTTATGAAGAAGATCTGCCCTATGAAATTATCCAGATCTACAAGCACCGTATGATGACGACCATCTGCAGATACTGTGATTTAAAGCAGATTGTGTATGATCTTATTCAGCTGGTTTCTATCGACAAGGAACTTTTTAACGATGAATATGTTGAGTGGATGGATAATACGGTCGAAGATGTTAATTTCATATCCGATTCTGAAAGGGGCAAACTTCGGACTTTTCTGAATCTTTTTTCAAACAGTTATATCACTTCATTTTTGTCATTAAGTTATAAGCATGATACGATAAGAATGTTTAAAGACAGGGAAAAAATTGTCTATAAGCTACTGGAAATGAAATATTTAAATGATATCGGCATGGTAAAAATCATATAATTCAGGTGATGATGTGAAAAGGGTGTTATCCAACTTATTCGTATACAATAATGACACGAAAGAATTTAAAAAAAAGATGCTGATGATCGATAAAAACAGATTTCGTTTTATTTCGCAACCTGAATTAACTCGGCTTGAGAGTAGCGAATCGCTGGATCTTGAGAACCTCAACGGTTATTACCTGTATCCTTCTTTCGTAGACTCACATCTTCATCTTCTCGGTACGGGGATGGAATCCATCAGGGTCAATTTATCTGATTGTAAAAGTAAATCCGATCTCATAGAAGCGATAGAAAAATCATCGATAAACGACACCAATATCATTCTAAGAGGCTGGGATGAAGAGCGCCTCGGTTTTTTCCCGGACAGACAGTTTATCGATAAAATCACCGGAAAAGTATGCCTTCTTACCAGAAAATGCGGGCATATCGCGGTATGTAACACGGCATTTATCAATTTATTATCAAGAAATGGAATTATCGAAAAAGACGACTCCAGTTTTTCAAGGGGTATACTGAAAGAAAGAACGCTGGAAGAAGCACAAAACCTTATAAAATACAGTGTAAACGAAATATCGGATATGTTAAACAAGGCATGCGGGAAATTGTTGAAGATGGGGATTACCTCCGTACACAGCGATGATTATCACTCTGTTGAATTAAGGACACTTTTAGACGTCTTAAGAAAACAGAAGTCTATCAGGCTTTTTGAAAAAATAAATCCCAAAAGTTCCGATGAGTTAAAAGAGATGATCACAGAGGAAATCTTTGACACTGAGAGTGAAAGAAATTCTTTCACCCGAATCAAGGCCATAAAGGTCTATCTTGATGGTTCGTTTGGTGGAAAAACCGCAGCACTGAACCAACCCTATGAAAACTCTCTAAATACCGGTATCCTTTATATGGGCTCCAATGAACTGGGGAATTATATCAGACTTTGTGAAGAAGCTGGATTACAACTCCTGGTTCACGTCATAGGGGATAAGGCATTAGACATTGCACTTGATGCATTTCAAAAGAACATCTCATCTTTTAACCCGTTAAGACACCGATTGATCCATGTTCAACTTGCCTCGGATGAGCAGCTCAGAAGAATCAGACAATTAAATCTTTATTTAAGTATTCAGCCCGTTTTTTATGATAAAGATAAAGAGATGGCAGAATCCATTCTTGGTGAAAAACGTTTTACGGAAGACGCCTATCCGTTTACAAAAATGCTTGATCTCGGTATTGAATTTTCACTTTCCACAGATTCACCGGTAGAAAACGTGAATCCCTTTGAAAATCTTTCCAGTTCGTTAAGATTCATGGACATTGAGACTGCCTTTGAAAAGTATACCATTTCATCGGCAAAGGCGGCATTTGATGATAAAAGACTTGGAAAGATAGCAGACGGTTTTTACGCGGACGGCTTTTTACTCAAATCAAACCTTTTTGAATTGGAGGAAGAGAAGATTAGTCTTTTGAAACCGGCTTATACACTCTTTAACGGTAATCTTATCAGCCACATACAACATTAAAAAAAGGAGGATACAGCAAATGTTAGGAATCGTAGTTATCGCAGTAATCGGTGCACTTGGATTTGCAGCAATAAACTATTCAAGTGTAAAGAAATTGGATGCCGGTACACCAATAATGAAAGAAATCGCCGGAGCTATTCAGGAAGGTGCAGACGCGTTCATCAGACATGAATACAAAACCATCTTCTCATTGGCATTGTTTATCATGGTTGCTCTTATGATCCTTGTTTCCTGGTATACAGGCGTAGCCTTCATACTGGGTGCCCTCATGAGTGCATCGGCCGGATGGATCGGAATGAAAATTGCTACACTCGCAAATGTCAGAGTTTCAAACACCGCCAGAAAGACAAACAGTCTCGGAAAAACACTTAAAGTTGCTTTTCAGGGTGGAAGTGTTATGGGATTGTCCGTTGGAGGGTTCGCACTCCTCGGCCTTCTGATCGTTTATTATGTCTTCGGAAAGATGATGGGACAGGTAAATCCCGGGAATCTCGTTATTGAATCCAACTGGCTTGGAATTAACTTCATCCCGTTTACCATGACCGTTTCAGGATATGCACTTGGCTGTTCTGTTATTGCCATGTTTGACCGTGTGGGTGGGGGAATATACACAAAAGCAGCTGATATGGGAGCCGACCTTGTTGGTAAAACTGAGGCAAAGATTCCTGAGGACGATCCGAGAAATCCCGCAACAATAGCAGATAACGTCGGTGATAACGTTGGTGACGTTGCCGGTCTTGGTGCTGACCTTCTTGAAAGTTATGTAGGAGCCATCGTATCGGCTATTATCCTTTCCGCTTATATCTTCTACACCAATTCAGGAAATGCGGCGACGATGATTTCAGAAGGTATGATTTCAAAACTGATCACGTTCCCACTAATCTTTGCAGGTATTGGTGTTATCTCAAGCATACTTGGAATTCTTTTCCTGATTGTGAAAAAAGTCTCAGAGAAACCTCACAAAGAACTTAACATGTCAACCTGGGCATCTGCCGCTTTAACCATCATCTTTACTGGGATATTTACCTTTTTCTATTTTAATGGTGAAAATCTTCAGGGAACAGGATTTAATTCCGGAGTTCTTTCACCATGGTTCTCCGCGATCCTTGGTATTATCAGCGGTATTGTAATCGGACAACTTGCGGAATATTACACAAGTTATGATTACAAACCCACGATTGGTATTGCAAACGCTTCAAAACAGGGTGCAGCATTGACAATCACTCAGGGACTCGCCGTAGGAATGATGTCTACCTTCTACCCGGTTATCGTTCTCGCTATCACAACGATCGTCGCAAACGCCTTTGCAGGTCTTTATGGGGTCGCAATGGCCGCTATCGGAATGCTCTCATTCGTTGCCGCCACGGTTTCTGTAGATACCTATGGTCCTATCGCAGATAACGCAGGCGGAATCAGCGAAATGTCAGAGCTTGATCCAAAGGTCAGAAAGATCACCGACAAGCTCGATTCAGTCGGAAATACAACAGCGGCTATCGGTAAGGGATTCGCCATCGGTTCAGCAGCACTTGCAGCACTTTCACTCTTTGCTTCATATCTCTATTCACAGGCACAACCAGGAGAAATTCATGGAACATATGAGCTGATACTGAATATGATCAACACCATGACACTTGCAGGAGCTCTTGTTGGTGCGGCCCTTCCTTACCTCTTCTCCGGTATTCTGATAGAAGCGGTTGCAAAAGCAGCAAGAAAGATGGTAGATGAAGTCAGAAGACAATTTAAGGCAGAACCGAAGATTCTTACGGGTGAAGTCAGGCCGGATTACAAGAAGTGTATAGAAATTTCTTCCGCCGGTGCGCTTGCCGAAATGAAGGGACCGGCCCTGATCGCCGTACTGGCACCTATTGTCACCGGGTTTATGTTCGGTGCCGAGTTTGTTGGCGGATTACTTATCGGTACAACACTTTCCGGTATCATGCTGGCTCTGTTCACAGCAAACTCCGGTGGAGCATGGGATAATGGTAAGAAATACATCGAATCCGGAGAAATAGAAGGCGAAAGCAAAGGCGGAGCGGCACATGAAGCCGGAGTTGTCGGAGATACAGTTGGAGATCCGCTTAAGGATACCGTAGGACCTTCACTTGACATCCTTATCAAGATTATGTCCGTTATTTCACTGATCATGGTTTCTATATTCAGTAAATATAACTTAATGGGCTTGTTCAAATAATTTTTAAAAATAAAACAAACGGGGAATGGATGATCATCCATTCCCTTTTTCTTTGGAGAATTTTAAGTTATAATCAGTATATGAATTTTATTTGGGGGTTTTTTTATGTGGAATGATATTGTACAAGTGCTTTCGACTAATTCATTCAATTCATATTTGTCTGCTTTATTGATCTTAATCGTGGGCTCTTTTATAATAACGCTTATCAACAGATTTTTAAAGAAACGACTGTTAAAATATGAGGGCAGTCCAAGATATGATTTTCTTTCTTTTTTATATTCGATATTCAAGACAACCTTTTTCCCGTTGATTTATTTAGGTATTTTGATCACCGCCGTCTCCTCTTTAAAAATTCCTGAAATGCTTCAAACTATCATTGATTATTCCGGAATAATTCTTCTGACAATTACGAGCATCAGGTTTATTAATTCGATCATCGACTATTGGTTAAAGACACTTCAGACAAAAAAAGGAAAGACTGTCTCTCAAATTCAGGGGTTAAAAGGTCTCTTCGGTATTATGAAGATAACGGTCTGGATACTCGGTATCCTGATAGCCGCACAAAATATGGGTTACGATGTCAGTACAGCCGTAGCTGGGTTTGGTATTACGGGTATAGCCGTTGTCTTTGCCGCTCAATCCATACTCGGTGATCTCTTCAGTTATTTTTCCATTCTCTTCGATAAACCGTTTGAAGCCGGTGATTTTGTGATCATAGGTGATATGATGGGTACCATAGAGCATATAGGATTCAAGACAACACGCTTGACCAGTTTAACCGGTGAACAGCTGATAATCTCAAATGGGGATATGACGAGCTCCAGACTGAAAAATTATAAAAGGATGAAAAGGAGACGAATTGTATTTACAATCGGTTTGGTTTATTCACTGACACATGATCAGCTAAAAACGATTCCTTCTATCTTTGAAAATATCGTTATGAATACCGAAAACGTTACATTTGACAGAGCCCATTTCGTTGATTTCGGCCCGTACAGCTTGAATTTTGAAGTGGTATACTATGTCAACTCAAGTGATTACTTGGTATATATGAACGCACATCAGGCAATTAATCTGGAAATAAAAAAGATATTCGATGAAAAGGGAATAGGATTTGCATTCCCAACTCAGACGATACAGGCCATCTTGGAGTCAAATCGAGAAATATCGGTGCAATAGTATTTATTAAGAGGGGGACTTATTATGAAAAAGCTTATAGTGGTTCTGATGATTTTAGGAATTATTCCATTTGCTTTTGCCACTACTCTTGAAGTTGGGAGTACTGGCTCATCTTACACTACGATTAATCAGGCAATTCTTGCCGCTTCTGATGGAGATGTGATCAGAATTCATTCCGGTACTTATACAGAAAACCTAAGATTCTCAAAATCTATCACACTTGAGGGGGTAACCGTCAATGAGGTGGTAGTAAAGCCAAGGATTTCCACCTCTCCCACCATCATGGTAGAAAATTGTAATAGACTGAACATTAGAAATCTCACCCTGTATGGAGAGTCCATTGCCTTATCTCTGGCCATGACCAACGCAGTCATCAACAACAACAAGATCATTACCACAAATGACGGAATCAGAGCGGGGACGCTCAATCATGAAATTTCTATTCTGAACAATTCAATAAACGGGAATTACAGTTCTGTCAGAAACAAAAACTCTACTGGGATCATGCTTGTAGGGATAGGTAAGGCGATCATAGAAAATAACACCGTCACCTCATTTGGGACAGGCCTTTATCTCGGCGGAAAAGACCCGGTCAAGATATCCGAAAATCAGATTTTATCGAATAACATTGGACTGTATATCGCCGGCAATTCTAACGCAATTGTGTATAAAAACAGAATACATAAAAATGTATATTGCGGGTTGATGATCGTTTCTAAACCTATCGTTTCGGTCGAATCCAATCTCTTCTCGTCAAACCTGCAATATGACCTGATTCTTTCAAATAGAAACTGTGGAGACTTTCTTATCGATTTCACTGGAAAATTGAGGGGAAATGATAACATTTTCAGTGAAAAAATCAAAATGTGCCCCGAAGATTTTGTACTGGAAGATGATTTCATAAAAGATGAAGAATAAGAAGACGCTCGGACTCATCTTTGGTGGAAATACCGTTGAACATGATGTTTCTATAGAATCTGCCAGGGCCATATACAATGCATATATGTCCGATAAGTCACACTGGGGATATGAAATAATACCCATTTATATAGACAAGTTGGGTTTTTGGTATGACAGCGCTTCATCCGAAAGAATTCTGAAGGGTCTGAAAGTCAACAAGGGTGTCATACGATCAGAAACACCTGCCTTTGACAAGGGTATTGATGTAGGATTGCCTATGATTCATGGCGGATTCGGGGAAGACGGTGAATTACAGAAAATCCTTCACCATATAGGACTTCCTTATGCAGGAGCTGATTCAGACTCATCTTTGCTATGTTACGATAAAGTGTTAAGTAGAAAAAAAGCAGAACTTTATCATATTCCACAACCTTCTTTTATATCATTCGATTTAGAATTGATCAATATGAAAGAAATCGAAGAAACCGTCAGCACAAAGATCAAATTTCCCTGCTTTATAAAGCCCGCCCGAACCGGTTCCTCATTTGGGATCACTAAAGTCTCGAGACAAAGTGAAATTCCTGCCGGGGTTCAAAAGGCGAGGGAAATTGACACCGTTATTCTGATAGAACAGGCCATTGATAATTGTCGTGAGTTAGAAATAGCGGCACTTGGAAGAGAAATTCCAAGACTCTCTATGATTGGCACCATTAATTATAAGGATGAATTTTATACAAATTCGGCAAAATATTCGGACGACTCTACTGAGTTAATCATACCGGCTGCGGTTCCGCAAAAGATAAAAGAGGATGTTTATGATCTGGCTCATCAACTGTTTAAAATTTTCAGGATAAGAGATTTCTGCAGGTTGGACTTTTTTTACAATGATAAAAGCGGTCAGCTGTTCTGGAACGAAATCAATACGATTCCAGGATTCACCTGTAAAAGCATGTTCCCACAGTTATGGCTGGCAGAAAACATCTCATTAAACACGGTTATTGAACATATTGTTAAAAACTCCTTCAAATAAAGTTCTATATTAATTTCGTCTAATTCATAGATAGAAAAAAAGAGGTGATAATATGTATTTCGACAAATTTTCTCAAAATGCAGCTGAATTATTTTTAATATCACAAAAAGAAGCAGATGATCTCGGTCACAAAATCATTGATCCTGTTCATATCCTCCTTGCAGTCTGTAAGGTTCCGTCTAGTATTGTATACGATATTCTTATCAATCAATACGAAGTCCAATATGAAGAAATCAAGGAAGAAGTGATAAAAACAACCGGACAGGTTCATCAAAACAGACTTGACCAGAGAGGAAGTACATTTTCTCCTCAGATTTCCCCTCGTTTAAAAGGAATACTGGCAAATGCGTTTGAAGAGTCTAAGAATTTTTCAAGTCCGAAAATAGAGATAGAACATATATTTCTTGCCATATTGAGGCATAATCAGAATGGCGTCGTGAGAATTCTTTCGAGACTTCATATCAGCGTTAACTCATTGACAAAGGAACTGATGATGAAGATGAATCCAAATCCAGATGATTTTAACAATGAACCAGATGAGGAATTTGGCAGTTTTAATTCTTCTGCTGAAAATAAATCCAATTCATTCCTGCTTAAACAGCTCGAGGAATTCGGAACAAACCTCAACGAACTGGAGGAAGCGGGAAAACTTGATCCGGTCATCGGAAGAGAAGTAGAGATTCAGAGATTAATGCAGATATTGATACGACGAAAAAAGAATAATCCTGTATTGATCGGAGAACCCGGTGTGGGGAAGACGGCTATTGTCAATGGGCTGGTTGAGCGGATCGTCAAAAATAAGGTCCCCGTCATCCTCAAGAACAAGATTATTTTTTCACTGGATATGGCATCTCTGATCGCCGGTACAAAATATAGAGGTGAATTTGAAAAGAGAATGAAAAAGTTGATCAAGATCATTCAACAAGAGCAGAATCTCATTATATTCATCGATGAAATTCACACCATCGTTGGGGCTGGAGCGGCAGAGGGTGCAGTAGATGCCTCCAATATCTTGAAACCGGCACTCGCAAATGGAACGATAAAGTGTATCGGTGCAACCACACCGGATGAATACAGAAAACATATCGAAAAAGATGCGGCACTCGAACGGAGATTTCAGAAGATTAACGTTCAGGAGCCGGATTACACCGAGACAATCAAGATTCTTGAAGGATTAAAGGAAAAATATGAACTACATCATAAAGTTCAATACACTGAAGAGGCCATAAAAGAATCCGTAAAACTGGCCAGAACTTATATTTCCGATCATTTTCTACCGGATATGGCAATTGATGTTCTCGACGAGGCAGGGGCAAAAAAGAGACTCAGTATCTTAAAATTACCTGAAAATCTGACGGAATATGAAGACCGTATCGCTTTGCTGAAAAAGCAGAAACAGACAGCAGCGAAGAATAACGACTTTGAAGAGGCCAGGCGTTTGCAGGATGAGGAAAAGGGACTGACTGAGGAATACAACAGAGAATACTTGGATTGGAAAACAGACGCCGTTAACCGGATTGAAACGGTCAGTTTCGAGGATATCGCAGAAGTGGTTTCCAAATGGACCGGTATTCCACTTACAAAAATCGAGGAAGATGAGAGTAATAAGCTGCTGAACATGGAAGAGGCCCTTCATGAAAGGGTAGTAGGACAGAATGAATCTATCATCGCCATATCAAAGGCGATCAGAAGGGCGAGAAGTGGTTTGAAAGATCCCAAGAGACCGGTCGGTACGTTCCTGTTTCTCGGTCCTACGGGAGTGGGAAAGACGGAGCTCGCCAAGACACTGACGGAATATCTTTTTGGGAATGAAAAGGCATTGCTTCGATTTGATATGTCGGAATACATGGAAAGATTTTCAGTTTCCCGGCTTCTCGGGGCACCTCCCGGCTATGTCGGTTACGAAGAGGGTGGAACACTGACCGAAGCCGTCAGAAGAAACCCCTTCTCAGTCATACTCCTCGATGAAATAGAAAAGGCCCATCCGGATGTTTATAATATTTTGCTTCAGATTGCCGATGAGGGAAGACTGACCGATTCTCAAGGGAGAAACATCGATTTTAGAAACGCCATCCTGATCATGACAAGTAACATCGGCGGAGAGACCATCAACAAGTCCCGAAATTCGATGGGATTTGAAATACAGCAAAACGAAGAAATGAAATATGAAGACATGAAAAAAACCGTAATGAGCGAAGTCAAGAAGATTTTCCGTCCTGAATTTCTCAACAGGCTTGATGATATCATTGTATTCCATCAACTGAACAGGGAGCACATCAGTGAAATTATAGATATTCTTCTTTCGGGCCTTTCCAAAAGGCTTGAAGAGAAGGAAATCAACGTTGAGCTCAGTAAAAATGCCAGAGAATTCCTCATAGATAAAGGATATGACCCTATTTACGGTGCAAGACCTTTAAAAAGAGCCTTACAGAAGTTCATCGAAGATCCCCTCGCGGAAGAATTACTTTCTAACAGATTTAAAGCTGGGGATACCATTAAGATTGTCATGAATAAGACTGAAGGAATCAAATTCCAGAAAAAGGAATTCCGAGAAGAAGGCAAAAAACTCGTAGGTGTTGGTTCTGCCGAATGAAGAAAACTGTGAATCATTTTATTTGTGACATATGCGGTTATGAGACTGGAAAGTGGTTTGGAAAATGTCCACAATGTGGTGAATGGAATTCCGCAAAAGAGATAAACATTGATGAAAGGCATTTTGAAGGGCAGACCGGTCTAAAAGGAAAAGGATTCGTTTCCATAAAAAATGCGGATCTTTCTAAAATGACAAGATATGATACAAAATTGGAACATCTGAACCGTGTACTCGGCGGAGGCCTGGTAAACGGTTCAGTCATTCTGATAGGCGGAGATCCTGGTGTTGGTAAAAGTACACTCGTCACGCAACTCTGTTCTAAATTTAAAAAAAGCTATTATTTAAGTGGAGAAGAATCATTTGAACAGATTTATATGAGATACAAACGTGTTTCTGAAGGTGATTCCGAAATTAAGGTAATGAGTTCTTCCTATATAGATAATGCAATCAATTTTCTTGAAAGAGAACTTGAAGAATATAAAGATCAAACGGTAGTAATAGTAGACTCCATACAAACGATGAGAACAGCTGAGATTAATTCATTACCCGGTGGGGCCGTTCAGATCAGAGAATGTACTTCAAAACTCGTCGAGTTTGCCAAGACCAATAACGTCCCCGTCATCATCATCGCACATATTACCAAAAGTGGACAAATTGCAGGGCCAAAGCTTGTCGAACATCTCGTAGATGTTGTTCTTTATTTTGAGGGAAACAACGATACGGATCTCAGAATCCTGAGAAGCGTTAAAAACAGATTTGGCCCTACAAATGAGATTGGTGTATTTGAAATGAAGGAAAAAGGGTTGCATCAGGTATTGGATCCGTCGGAAAGATTTTATGACACCGAATCAAATCTTTCCGGAAACTCACTTGGTGTAATCATAGAGGGCAATACCCCATTAGTCGTGGAAGTTCAGGGACTGGTCGTAAACGCACAATTCAGTACTCCAAGAAGACTTAGCAAGGGGATTAACCCGGAAAGAATGGCATTAATCTCTGCCGTGTTAACGAAAAGGCTGAATATACAGGTTGAGAAGAATGATATTTTCATCAATCTTCTTGGCGGTATGAGAACGGCTGATCCCGGAATAGACTTTCCGGTTGCGCTTTCATTGTATTCCTCTTTCACAGATAGAATATTTCCCAAGGGAACCGCGTCATTTGGAGAAATCGGACTGGACGGTAAAATACGGTCTGTTTCATTTCCTGAAAAGAGGATAACGGAATTAAAGAGACTGGGATTTACGAGGGTATTAGTGCCATCGAAAACACTAACGCGAATATCGGAAAAAACGGCTGAAGGAATAGACATCGTAGAATTCTCAACACTTCAGGAGGCCTTATTAAAATCATTCAAATAAATACTGGAGGTATACTATGGGTTTAACGACAGAATGGAAAGGAAACATGGAATTTCTTGCCAAGACAGAGTCCGGTCACGATCTGATTATGGATGCTTCAGAAACTTCTGGAGGTCAGGATAAAGGTGTACGCCCAAAGGAATTGTTACTTGTCGGTCTTACCGGCTGTTCCGGTATGGACGTGGTGTCAATCCTGAAAAAGATGAAGGTAGAAAATTACTCGTTTAAAATAGATGTAGAATACGAAAAAACGACTGAACATCCTGTTATTTACAGCAAGATCCACCTGCTTTATAAATTTATGATAAGTGATGACAAAGACAGGGAAAAGATAGAAAAGGCCGTAAGATTATCTCAAGACAGGTATTGTGGTGTTTCGGCAATGTTGAAAGCATCGAGTGAAGTTACCTATGAAATTATTTACGAATAATATTGCCGTTGTTTCCGTTTCACCTCACATTTCCGACTTTTTCCATATCCTTGTTCTAAAGCGAGATCTTTTGAACTGATCTCCGTATTCTTTAGCCCAGATTGAACAAAAGGAGCTCAAATGGACTTTCAAAGAACAGAATTTCCCTATTTCTATCAGGACTGTATTGATTGCTATGGGGATACACAAGGTTATCAGATCTACGAGAAGGCTGTTTCTAAACTCAACAAAATGAAATTTCACGCTGATTATAGAAATCACAAGGCCATCAGAATTCATATGGATCAGAATATTTTGCCGCTGATTGCTATCTATCAATCATATAGAGAATTCGGGCTTAATCGAGAAACTGCTTATGAAAATGCGTTAAGAATAGCTCAAACCGGTGCATTAAGAAAGAAGGAAAAAAATGCCCATTTAGGAAAACTTCCATTCGGATATCAACTGTTCAAATTATTCTGCAAGCCGGTAGTGAAAAGGAGTTATCCAAATGCAGGTTGGGAAGTGGATTGGAAGTGTTATGATCATAGGGAAATTCATTTTGATATGAAAAGTTGTATCTATGTTGAAACGACAAAAAAACTCCACTGTCCAGAATTATGTCCTGTATTCTGCGCGAATGATATTACCCTATTTTCCGGGTATGCTCCGAGTGTTCTTTTTGAACGTAGTGGGACAATTGCCGAAGGCTATACAGTCTGTGATTTTCATTTTAAAAATGGCAGAAAGCCACAAACAGTAACATAATCGCGCCAATGAAAAGGCGGTCAATGAGATGTTCTCCAAACAAATATCAACGATATCTATAAAAATGTATTATTTATCCCGGTAAAAAAACTGCCGTTGACGGCAGTTTTTTTACTTTTTCAGATCTCGTAACATTTTCTATGGATTCATTTTCAAATCAGGTTTATTATCGAATGACTGTCAACGGATAATTTCTATTTCTCCACCCAGTTCGAATAACCTCCTTCATAATGATAGATATATTCAAATCCGAGTTCTTCCATCATTTTAACGGCACGAACACTTCTTCCACCGCTCTGACAGTAAACAAAGTAAGTAGACGTTCTATCATATTCTGATAGTCTTTCCTTAAAATCTTCCGAGAAAAAATCGAGATTCAATGAATTTTTTATATGTCCCTTTAAATACTCTTCTTCTGTTCTGACATCAAAGATATAAAAGTCATCATTTTCCTCGTTCTCATCCAATACCTGAACAGCCTGTTCCCCGTTGAGATTTGTCCAATTCCCCTCTTCTGAAAGGTCAGTCACTGCATTTTGTTCCTGATGGACATACTCAAGATTCGTTTCATATACAAACAGATTTTTTAACCGATTGTCCTTCTTCTGAAGAAGATTCCGAACTGCAGATAAATCTGTATTTTCAATAACGTAATAATCAAGAACATTTAACGATTCGTATTCGGATTCAAACCGTCCTAAATCCAACAACTTTGAATTCGGCATCGTATCAAGAATCAACACAGCCATATCTTTATCGATGGCTTTCAACTCGGGTGAACTGGGGTAATCATATTTTTCATCAAATTGACTGATTATATCGATAAAGGAATCGGAATCATAATACCCCGTTGTCTTATCGATGAAATAGAAATCGTTATCAAAAAATACTGTCGTCGGCGTCCTTTTCACGGAGTACTTCACAAATAGTTCTGCATAAGAATACTCTCCGGCTGATTCGGAGCCAAGGGGAAAGATACCGCGTAAATGCGGATAGGGCTGAACATCGACAATGATAAACCGTTCCTTCAGAAACTGCATGACCTCTTCCTGCATCAAAGTCTTTTCCTTAAAATCAACACAGTCTTTACAGGTTGCCATACTAAACAAAATCATAAGCGGTTTTTCCGTAAATTCTGCTATCTTTATCGCTTCATTGTATTTATTCACGATTATATAATCACTGTATGCCCCGGATTGCGCAAACAATGGTGCAAACATAAAAAAGAGCAAAACAGCTACGAATACATATTTTCTCATAAATCCATCCTTTCTGTCATCTTCAATTTCAACGTGGATATCTCAAAACCAAATCGTCTGTAAAAATCAAGTACTTCTTCATTGCCCGCTGCAACGGTAACGGAAATCTCTTCCGGATTATTCGCCTTTATCCACTCAATCGACCTTTTCATCAACTCGTTCCCTATTCCATATTTTCTGTATTCTTTTTCAAGATATAGAGATTCTATATCCCCTTTCTTACCCTCTACGGTAGCTATACAATAACCAATGGGTTGCTCGCCATCCCTTGCCATCAGAAGATTTAACTTTTCCGCCTTTAAAAGCGCATCAGTTCTGACTTCGAAAGTAAAAGTTCTGAAGTGATTCTCAAAATGTTTTGATTTTTCTGCATGCATATCCCTCAGTTTTTCCCAAAGCGGTTTAAAAGAATCAATAGTTTCTCTCTCGAGTACGGTATAATTAATGTCCATCTCTATCCTCCGGTAAAATTAAAAGTTGTTAACCACATCCATCTTTATTTTACCATCTTTTAACTCTATAATTCTGTCTGCCATCTCCGCTACCCTCTGATCGTGCGTCACGAGAATAAAAGTCGTTCCAAATTCTTTGTTTATCTCCCTGAGAAGTTCATAAACAGTCTGTGTATTCTCCGAATCAAGATTTCCCGTGGGTTCATCGGCAAGAATCACCGGTGGATTGTTTATCAGTGAACGGGCTATGGCTGTTCGCTGTTGCTGTCCTCCGGAAATATTAGTCGAAAGTTTATTCTTCACTTCGTTCAAACCCATTTTTTTCATCAGATAATCGGCTCTGTCTATAATAGCTTCAGGTGTTTTAAATGTATTCATCCAATAGGGCATGAGAACATTCTCAAGGACCGTAAATTCAGGCAGAAGATAATGAAATTGGAAAATAAATCCTATGGTCTTGTTGCGCAGAGAAGCCAGTCCTTTACGCTTCATTTGACCGATTTCCTTACCTGCAATCTTGACTTCGCCGGAAGTTGGCGTATCAAGAGCCCCCATGATATTCAGCAGGGTACTTTTTCCACTCCCGGATTGACCGATTATTGCATTGAACGATCCGGTTTCGATCTTCAGATCCAATTCATACAAGGCCTGTGTCTTTACCGCTGTTCCATATATCTTATTAACCTTTTCAAGACTCAAGATAACCTCATCCATTTTTAATCACCTCAATCGGATTAAGACCGGCACTTTTTCTTCCGGGAATTGTCGCCGAAACAACGGCGGAAGTAACGGCTATGACCATCGATATTAGAATAAATCCATAATTTATATAGACCGGAACCACTGCCGTTCCATCCGGATTAACGGCAAAGGTAGTAAACAGCCATATTAAACCAACTCCAAGAACAGCACCTGAAAAGGCACCGAACAAACCAAGGATGAGACCTTCAAACACAAATATCTGTCCTGCCATGATGTCTTTAATTCCCATCGCCTTAAGTATGCCAAGCTGCTTTGATTTCTGCATCACACTGATCGCCAATACACTGGCAATGGCAAGCGCTACGGAAACCATTACGAATACCTGTATCATGATACTGGAGATACTCTGCCCGTTTAATGCGCTGAGCAGATCCGCATTTTCCACTTTCCAGTCTGACATTTTAATCTCTTCATTTTCCAGATACTCATACAGAGCGGTTGAAAGAATATCTGCATCGAAAGGGTTCTTTATCTGCATTTCTATGACGGTTGAAGTGTTCGGCTTATTCGTAAGGAGTTGTAAAGTCTTTAAATCGGAGAGTATCCATGATCTATTTGCAGAGCCAAAACCGAGTTTAAATATCCCTGAAACCATTACTTTTTTCGGAAAGAGGACGTTTGGTGGAATGATTACAGTAAGTTCATCCCCCTTTTTTATGGATAATTCTTCAGCCATCTCAGATCCAATCAACACTTCATTTTGACCTGCTGGCAAATCGCCATCGATCATCGATTGGGTTAATCCGTAGATCTTATCAGCCTCTTTAAAATCAAAACCTCTTATAAAGGTCGAATAATCTCTTTTTTCAAGTCTGATGATCCCTGGTGCTTCTACAACGGGCACAATTGCCGTAATCTCATTCGAGTATTCTGAATTTTTAATCTTTTCAACAACTGTTTCCGGATCAATAATTACGTTATCCGTTCTGTTAGAACGAATAGTAAGTTGTGAAGAATTTCCAATCGTCTCATTGATCAGATTATTCTGAAGGCCCTGTATGAGCAGACCGATAAAGATCTGAACTGAAACGCCTATCATAATTCCAGCTATGATCAACAGCGACTGGGATCTGGATGATTTCAGAAAACGCCAGGCAATTTTCATGGCCAGCCTCATCCAATCACCCCCTTATCTCTTCTGAAAATCTGTCAATGGCAGCCAGATCTTTCAGATAGAAATCTACGGACAATTTTTCCAGAAACCTTGGATTGTTCTCAAAAGCTATCCCCCCAACGATGATTTTTACCGTCTGCTTTACATTTTTTATTTCATCAATCATTTCTCTTATTCTGCACAGGTTATATGGATTTGAAACACTGAGTGCAACATAATCCGCTTTCTCATATTCCACCGCCTTGAGCAGAGAGCTTCTCGGAGTATTCCCTCCGGCAAAGATCGTACTGAATCCGTTCAGTTCAAACCAATCCGATACGATTCTCAGAGGCAGCTCGTGATACTCACGTTCGGGACAAGACAGGATAATCTTCTTCCCAATTTTCTTCTTTTTCTCCTTAAGAACGTAAGGATATACGATTTCTACAATTGATCTGATCACAGATGTTCTCAAATGTTCTTTCCAGATACACAGGGGATCTTCCTGAAAGGGACACTCAAATAGGCCAACAGAGGGGATTAAATAATCATTGTATAGTGTACGGACCGTCAGCGTACCACTGTTCATCGTCTCTGTAACCCATTCAACAAGCTCCTCCTTTTTTTCATCAACTATCAGCTGATGAAACTCTCTCATCTCAATCATGATTACTTCCTCCTCATATTCTGAATCCAATATAATGTGACTGATATAAATGAGACGACAGTTATATGCAGTTAATTCTTAAACCCGGTGATATAATCATTCGAGGTGATTATATGAAAGAGAGATGTGTGGAGTTTATCAGAAGAGTAATTTCGGATTATCATTATGACGGATGTCTGATCGGTATAAGCGGTGGAATTGACTCAGCCGTAGTTGCAGCTCTCTGTGTTGAAGCGGTGGGCCGTGAAAAGGTTTTCGGTTTGCTGCTACCTGAGAGAGATTCAGCGGCAAATACGGTTTCAGATGCAATACTGGTCTGTGACTCATTGGGAATAAACTACAAAATAAAAAGTATCAGAAAGACCGTTCGATCTATCGGTGGCTATGCCCTTAAACCGCCCACCTTATTGATTCCAAGAAAGATTCAGGAAAAATATGTCCAGGACAAGTGGAAAGAACTTGAAACGACGGATGCCTATATCGATGACCTTGAGGCAAGAGGAAATCGAGAATTCCGTGATGGGCTTGCCTTTTATCGCGTCAAACACCGGATAAGGATGTGTGCACTTTATCTTGAAGCCGAACAGAGAAATTTTGCAGTGGTCGGTACAACCAACAGAACTGAAATGGACACTGGCTTTTATGTCAAATGGGGGGATGATTCGGTAGATATTGAACCAATCATGCATCTGTACAAAACCGAAGTCTTCGAACTGGCGAGACAGATGCACGTCCCGGATAAGATTATTGCCAAACCACCTTCTCCCGATCTGATCCCTGGAATCACGGATGAATTTGCCATGAAAATAAGCTATGCGGATCTGGACAGGATATTAAGAAAAATCAATGAAAATCAAAGTCTTGAAGATGAGCCGGAAAAAGAGGTACAAAGGGTACGGACAATTATTGAAGCCGCAAGGGGAAGGATCATTAAAAATCTGAATATGATGGAATAAATTCTCACGTATTTTATGCTATAATCGTTCGGGTAATCATTGGGGAAGTGTTTAAAAAACACTTCCCTTTTGTTATTTCAGGAGATGATTTTTATGTATGTATCGGAAATTATGACACCGGATTTTGAAACACAGTATATACTTCCCATCGCGGGTTCACGAATTTCTGCCGGATTTCCCTCTCCGGCCGATGATTTCATAGAAAATGCACTCGATCTGAATGTCGAACTTATCAAGAATCCGGCAGCCACTTTTTTTGTGAGGGTCTCCGGAACCTCAATGAAGGATGCCGGTATATTCGACGGTGATATTCTTGTTGTAGACAGATCCATCATACCGGCAAGCAGAAAAATCGTCATAGCCATACTCAACGGGGAGCTTCTCGTTAAAAGGCTCATAAAACATGGTGATCAATACATCCTCATGCCGGAAAACAAGACATACAAACCCATATATATACCCCATGAGGCCGATCTGAATATCTGGGGAGTGGTGACCAATGTCATACACAGAGTCTAACGGATTGCAGCAATCACTTTTTTCCAGGGTAGCACCGGACGATAAAAGACATGATTTCTGGATAGGCACAAGCGGATTTTCCTATGAAGACTGGACGGATACGGTTTATCCGATGAATCTGCCGAAAAGAAAATGGTTTGATTTTTATACGACACTGTTTAACACACTCGAATTGAACATGTCTTTTTACAGGGTTCCTTCGCGACAGGTCATAGAATCCTTTTTTAAACGGACTACTCCGGATTTTCTGCTGACACTGAAGGCGCACAAATCTATGACACATGAGTATAAATCCGACTACATCGGCGCATTTCTGGAATATTCAAGGCTATCGGAAGAATTCAACAGACCCTTTCAAATTCTGTTTCAATTTCCCTATTCCTTTCATTATACCTCCGGAAACTTCAATTATCTCAAAACACTCGTTATCCGCTTCAATTGTTCAAAAGCTGTGGAATTCAGAAATTCGGGATGGATGCGTGATGAGGTCTTTCAATGGGCTATTAAGGAAAACATCACCGTTGTATCTGTGGATGAACCGCATTTAAACGGGTTAATGCCCAGTGAACTGTTTGAAACAAACGGAATTTATATCAGGTTTCACGGAAGAAACGCGGCCAAATGGTGGGAACATGAAAGGGCCTACGAAAGATATGATTATCTTTACCAGAAAGATGAACTCATGGAATGGATCAATAAAATAAGAATCATCCCTTCTAAACCGGCTGTTTTCTATTTCAACAATCATTATAAGGGACAAGCCGTGAAAAATGCGCGGTTGTTTGCAGAACTCCTCGAAAACAGAAAGGGGTAAAAATGATCGACAAATATTATGCGCTGGTCGATTGTAATAATTTCTTTGTTTCCTGTGAAAGGGTTTTTAATCCCAAACTCGTAAATGTTCCGGTCGTCGTTCTGTCAAACAATGATGGCTGTGTTGTTGCGCGTTCACAGGAAGTGAAAGCGATGGGAATTCCGATGGGTATCCCGTATTATCAGGTCGCGAAAAAACTAACAGCAGCCAACGTCAGAGTGTATTCCTCAAACTTTGTCCTGTATGGTGACATGTCTGCCAGGGTTCTGAAGACCCTGTCTAATTTTTCCTATGACATCGAACCCTATTCCATTGATGAATCTTTTCTGATGGTCAGAAACATGTCCTATGAGCAGTTAAACAAATGGGGAAGGGAAATCCATCAAACGGTAAAGAGATGGACCGGCATCCCGGTTTCTATCGGAATAGGAAAGACCCGAACACTGGCAAAACTGGCAAATCATATAGCCAAAAAAAATCCGGAATATCAAAACGTATACCATTGTGAACATCCGGATTTTGATTACTGGATAAATCAGTACACCGTAGACAAAGTCTGGGGAATCGGTCGCCGGCTTTCAAAAAAATGTATGGATGCCGGTATATACACGATTTCAGATTTGAGAAATGTCAATATTCACTGGGCAAAGAAATATCTGGATACGGTTGGTACAAGAACAGTAATGGAACTGAACGGCGAGGAATGTATAACTTCAACCATTCCTTCGCAAAGAGGCAGCATCGTCAGATCCCGGTCGTTTGATCCACCTATAACGGATTTTGAAACACTTTACAGCCGAATATCTCTCTTTGTAGCAACGGCAGCTGAAAAGCTCAGAGAATACGGAATGTGCACCAAAGTCTTTACCATCTTCATCATGACTTCACGTTTTATACAGGAGAGTTATTACGGATCAGTCCCGGTCATCCTTGAAAGGGCAACCGATAACACAGTTGAACTCCTGAAACTAACACGGGCAGCACTTAAGAAAATTTTCAAACCCGATATTTATTACAAGAAAGGTGGTGTTTCGATGGGACAGCTTATTTATAATGATTCAGTTCAGTTACCGTTGAACAACAGCCTTCCTGTCGATTTTGAAAAACGCAGCGAAAAAATTATCGACGTCATGGATACCATAAATGAAAAAATAGGAAGGTCCGTCGTCAAACTCGGAACATATTCCGGTGTCTCCAAAAAGACGGATAAAAAGGAAAAACTCTCATGCCGCTTTACCACTTCATGGAATGAAATCCCAATCGTCAAGGCAAAATAGTATGACATTTAGAAATAAAACAAAAGAGAAAAATAGTATAATTGAAAGGTAGTTTTATGGATTATAATTTTATTGGAGGTTTGATGATGAACATAAAAGAAGAACTAAAAAAATTTGTAGCACAAAAGGCGATGGATTTCGTAAAAAATAATATGACTATCGGACTGGGGTCCGGATCAACGATGGTTTATGTTATAGATGAGATTGGAAAAAAGATAAAAAGTGGAGAATTAAAAAACATCTCAGGAGTTCCCACTTCATTCCAGTCTTCTATTTTGGGGATGGAGAATGGGATTAATATGCTTGATTTTAATTCAGTAAAAAAAATAGATCTTGCCATAGATGGTGCCGATGAAATCGATCCTTCAAAGTATCTCATCAAGGGCGGTGGCGGTGCACATACCAGAGAAAAATTCATCGATTATTATGCCGATAAGTTTATTGTCGTTGCCGATGAGAGCAAGCTGGTAGATTCCCTGGGAAGTACATTTCCCGTTCCCGTTGAAGTTCTCCCGGAGGCTTATGTGTCCGTTCAGTACAGATTGAAGAAAATGGGTGGGACCGCGATACTCAGAATGGCAATGAAAAAGGCCGGACCCGTTATCACCGATCAGGGAAATTTTATACTGGATACAACTTTTGAAACGATAAACAATCCAAGACAGATGGAAAAAGAGATCAACAATATCCCTGGAGTCTTGGAAAATGGTCTCTTTACAAGAGAAGTTGAGGCCGTATTAATCGGAAGTTATAAAGAAGGAAACATGAATTTAATTCGGTTATAGAATTATTTTTGTATAATACACTTATCTGCTTTTTTATTTTGAGGAGGGGTTTGTTTGCAGAAAAAAAAGGGATATATTGCTGAATTTCTTTCCAGAAAATTCTATCTGTACATAATAGGAATACTGATTCTTCTCGGTGTCGACTATCTTCAGATACAAATTCCCATATATCTTGAGCAACTGATAGATAATGTCAAGTATATGAACGGCGGGATGGACCAGATTCTAACTATCATTCAGATCATTCTGCTGCTTGCGGCGGGAATGTTTGTCCTGAGATTTTTCTGGAGATATTTCATCATAGGAACATCAAGAAAATTTGAAAGATTCGTCAGGGGGCGAATTTTCAAAAAGCTGGCGTCTCTATCCCCTGCATTTTACGACAAGACAAAGACCGGCGATCTCATGGCAAGAAGTACGAATGATCTGAACGCAACGCGAATGATGCTCTCTCAGGGAGTCATCATGCTGGCAGATTCGGTTATACTCGGGGGATTGAGTATTTATATGATGATAACCCGTGTAGACATGAGATTGACGTTGATAGGTATCATTCCTCTTCCGATACTGGCTATCGTAGCCATTTCATATGGCGGAACCATCCACAAGAGATTTGAAGCCGTACAGAAGGCCTTTTCCGATCTGACAGATACCGTTCAGGAATGTATTGACGGCATGCAGGTTGTAAAGAGCTATACGATGGAAAAAGAACGAAGCGGGACGTTCTATGGAAAATGTAAGGACTATTATCACAAGTCTATGAGACTGATTAAAATATGGGGGACATTCAACCCGCTTATTGAATTGATGGCTTCCCTTGGAATGGCATTAACGATATGGTATGGCGGACGTCTCGTCATCATTGGCAATATTTCCCTTGGGCAGTTTGTTGCCTTTTCACAATATCTGATGATGCTCGTCTGGCCAATGATTGCCGTGGGTTGGGTTGTAAATATCATACAGAGAGGTAGAGCTTCATATGACAGAATTATGTGGATAGAAAATCAGAAATCCGAGGTAACCGATCCTGTCCATCCCGAAAAAGCGGATCTGTCCAAAGAAATCAACATAAAGAATCTCTCCTTTGAATATCCGGGTAGCAAAAAAACGGTTCTGCATAACGTGGATATAAAGATTCAACCCGGGCAAACAGTTGCCTTTGTCGGTAAGACAGGTAGTGGTAAATCCACATTGGCCAAACTCATCGTTAAAATGTATTCGGTCGACAACAACAACATAAAAATCGGTGATTTTGATATCAATAAACTGTCCATGCGTGAGATCAGAGAACAGGTTACCTATGTTCCGCAGGAGACCTTTCTCTTTTCAGCCTCTATCACCGAAAACATAGGATTCAGTGTAGATAATTATACACAGGATGACGTTGAACAATATGCTCACCTTGCTGCAGTTCATTCCAACATTCTCGATTTTCCTCAGGGATACGGAACTATCGTGGGTGAAAGAGGTGTAACGCTCTCCGGTGGTCAAAAACAGCGTGTTGCCATCGCCAGGGCCTTGATGAAAAAGACACCGGTCGTCATCCTTGATGATTGTTTGTCAGCAGTAGATACAGAAACGGAAATGAAGATTCTTGACAGTTTAAACGATGAAATCAAAGACAGAACGACAATTATCATCTCCCACAGGTTAAAAGCTGTAGCCAAAGCCGATAATATCTTTGTCTTTGATGATGGACAGATTGTTGAAAAGGGAACGCATTCTGAACTGCTCGAGAAAAATGGGATATATTCCGAACTTTACAGGAAGCAGCTGATCGAAGAAGAACTGAGAGGGGAGGAATAATCATGGCAGATAATACCGATTACAGACTTGAAAGCGAAACGGCCGGCAGCAGATTCGACATGGAAATCTTCAAACGACTATGGAAATATATAAAACCCTATAAGTTTCTCTTTATTATGAGCCTCATCTTTCTCGCGCTTGCAACCGTGTTACAATTGCTTATTCCATATTTCACAAAAATCGCGATAGATAATTATATGTCTCAGGATTATACCTATTCGGTCTCGCTTGTCGAAGCCGAAGACGCTTTTAAGGTTAACAGCGACGGTCAGGAGATATGGATAAAAAAAGATGATAATGGAACCTATAAACTGAATTATCTGAAGGGACAGATGAAAGGCTTCACTCTAACGAATGATACCATATCTTATTATCTAAATCCCGAGGTAATGGAAGCTTTCAGATCAAATGATATTCTTTCATTGAATAACCTTGTGCTGTTACTTGTAACCGTTCTGATATCAAACTTTTTCTGTACATTCGGACAGGTGATAACTTCCAATAAGATGGGGCAAAAGGTCATTCTCGACGTCAGAAAGGCCCTTTTCGATCATCTGATGAAATTACCCATGAAATTTTATGATACCAACCCGGCCGGTAGAATCGTAACAAGAGCTACGAATGATACGGAAAATCTGAATGAATTTTTTACAACGGCCATCACAAGCATTATAAAAGATGTTCTTATGCTGATTGGTATTGTCATCTTTATGTTTTTTATCAGCGCACAGCTTACCGGATATGCGATGATTGTCATTCCTTTCATCGTTCTCGCTACTGTCTTGTTCAGACTATTCGCAAGAAAGGCCTTCAGAAGAGTACGAACCAGACTGGCAGCCATTAACTCATTTATGGCCGAACATATCTCCGGTATGTCAGTCATCCAGCTGTTTAACAGGGAGAAAACCAAGGAAGATGAATTTGCGGAGAAAAATCAGAGTTATTACAAATCCACCATACAACAGATGACTGTGTTTGCAATCTTCCGCCCAACAATGGATTTTCTTTTCTATATCGGGATGACAACCGTTATCTGGTTTGGTGCGAAAGATCTCCTTTCTGGAAGTCTGACATTCGGTATACTCTACGCCTTTATCAATTATATCGATATGTTGTTCCAGCCTCTGAGGGATATAGCGGAAAAATTCAATATTGTTCAGAACGCATTTGCATCCGCGGAAAAGATCTTTACACTGATGGATGAAGAAGAGGGAATAGGTATACAGGGAAAAGATATCAACAGAAAGATTTCAGATGGGAGGATAGATTTCAACGATGTGAAATTGACTTATGACGGAGAAAAACAGGTATTAAGGGGCATATCCTTCAACATCAAACCGGATGAGGAAATCGCCATTGTCGGTGAAACCGGAGCCGGTAAGACATCCTTGATGAACATCCTTACAGCGCTTTACCCCATACAAAACGGAAATATCAAAATCGATGATATTTCTATATATGATTATCAGGAAGAACTGTTAAGGCACGGAATTGCCGTTGTACTTCAGGATGTTTTCCTCTTTTCTGGAACGGTTTTAGATAATATCAGACTGTTTAACGAGGATATTACTAGAGAACAGGCAATAGAAGCGGCAAAATATGTTCACGTTGACCATCTGATTGACAAATTTGAAAAGGGATTCGATACGCAGATTACTGAAAGAGCCACCACATTATCCGCAGGGGAAAGACAGCTGATCGCACTGGCAAGAGCTGTTGTTTCAGACCCTAAAATTCTTGTTCTCGATGAAGCAACCAGTAATATTGATCCGGTAACGGAGGGGCTGATTCAGGATGCCATGAAAAAGGTTTCAAACAACAGAACCGTCATTACCATAGCACACAGACTTTCAACGATTAGAAATGCGGACAGAATTCTTGTACTCCATAAGGGAAAACTGGCTGAACAGGGATCACATACTGAATTAATGGCCAAGGATGGCATTTACAAACAATTGTATCGCCTTCAATATGATATCAGTGCCTGATTTGTACTAAGTAAAAACGATAAAAGGTGAGGATAATTCCTCACCTTTTTATATATCGTGGAGATTGCGCTTTAAAAGTTTCCTTGTACATCCCTGTACAAGGAATAATCATCTGGAGATGAATGTTATAGCTGTTCCTGTGCTATCTGCATTCCTCTTTTAACGGCTTCTATATTTATATCTACCAATTTTGCCTTTTTTCCTGTGAGTTTTTTCTCAAGAGCTGCTTTTACCGAATCTATTGAAACGATTCCGGCTGCCGCAACGTACGATCCGAGAACAACCATATTTGCAACTTTTGAATTTCCGATTTCATCCGCAACCTTGTTGGCATCTACTTTTACCACTCTGATATCTTTTCTTGATGGTTCTCTGTCAACAACAGACGTGTTCAATACCATCACACCGTTTTCTGCGAGTTCACCTTCAAATCTCAAGAGTGACGGAATATTCATGGCAATGACTTCTGTTGGCTTGTCAACGATTGGTGAACCTACAGATTCTTCATCCATAACGATCATACAATATGCCGTTCCACCTCTCATTTCAGGCCCATAGGAAGGAAGCCATGTTACATTCATGTTTTCCTCCATTGCCGCGTAAGAAATGATCTGACCGATAAGCATAACACCCTGTCCACCAAATCCAGATACTATCGTCCCGTGAAGACTCATTTGGCATCACCTACCTTGTCAATAAACAGTCCCAATGGGAATTCTTTAAGCATGTGTTCTTTACCCCATTCTATTGCTTCTGTTGGAGCGAGACCCCAGTTGATTGGACAAGTGGAAACGATTTCAACGAGTGAATAGCCGAGTCCCATCTTCTGTGCAGTAAATGCCTTTTTGAGCGCTGCTTTTGCCTTTCTGATATGCTGTGGGGAATAAAGGGCAACTCTTTCGAGATAAGCAACACCTTTAAGATTCTGAAGCATTTCACAAACGTGTACCGGATATCCAACATCAGCAACATCTCTACCGTATGGCGAAGTGGTTGTCTTCATCCCTTCAAGTGTTGTTGGAGCCATCTGTCCACCAGTCATTCCATATATGGCGTTGTTGATGAAAATAGTTGTGAACTTTTCTCCCCTGTTTGCACTGTGAATGGTTTCAGCTGTCCCTATAGCCGCAAGGTCTCCATCTCCCTGATAGGTGAAAACCGTTCTATCCGGAAGTGCTCTTTTAATTCCAGTGGCAACCGCTGTAGCTCTACCGTGTGGTGCAACTGTTCCATCCACATTGAAGAATTCATATGCGAAGACTGAACAGCCAACCGGGGCAACCATAATGGTGTTATCAGTCATTTCAAGTTCGTCCAGAACCTCCGCAACGAGTCGGTGTGCAACCCCGTGAAGACAGCCGGGGCAATATGTAAATTCTTTATCTGTTAACGCATTAGGTCTCTGCATGATAATTTTTTCGGCCATAATTACACCCCCATTTCCTTCTTTAAAGCGCTAAGTACTTCTGTAGGAGTTGGTACAATCCCACCTGTTCTACCGTAGAACGGTGTTGGGCATTTTCCATTTACACCAAGTCTGACATCTTCAACCATCTGTCCCGCACTCATTTCAACACTCATGAGGAACTTGCACTTGTCAGCCGCTTTTTTAATAGCGGCATATGGGAATGGCCATAAGGTGATTGGTCTGATAAGTCCAACCTTTATGCCTTCTTCTCTTGCCATATTGATTGTTGTCTTGATAATCCTTGCCATGGTTCCGTAAGCGACGAATGCATAATCTGCATCTTCCATCATGTATTCTTCTACCTGAACTTCATTTTCCGTGATCTGTCTGTAAATGTTCTGATAATCATTATTCATCTCTTCGAGTTTGACCGGATCAATATCGAATGATGTAACCATATGCTTATCTCTCCCATTTTTACCGAGCAAGGCCCAATTATCATGGTTTGGAAGACTGTTCATATCTCTGTATTCGGGAAGTGTCACAGGTTCCATCATTTGTCCAAGCATACCATCTGCGATGATGAGAGCCGGAACTCTGTATTTGTCAGTCAGATCAAATGAAAGTGCGATATGATCAACTGCTTCCTGTATTGTTGAAGGTGCAAGCGTTATGAGATGATAGTCTCCGTGTCCACCACCCTTTGTTGCCTGGAAATAATCGGACTGTGCAGGCTGAATGTCACCAAGTCCAGGACCGCCTCTTACCACGTTGATAAATACGGCTGGAAGTTTGGCACCTGCCATATACGAAACACCTTCCATCATCAGTGAAAAGCCTGGCGATGATGTGGAAGTCATAACCCTTGTTCCCGTACATGCTGCACCATAAATCATATTAACAGCCGCCACTTCGCTTTCTGCCTGAAGGAAAGTTCCCTTCATTTCAGGAAGTCTTCTCGACATATATTCCGGTAACTCACTCTGTGGTGTTATAGGGTAACCAAAATAAAGTCTACAACCTGCCCTTATGGCCGCTTCTCCCATTGCTTCGGTACCCTTCATCATTATTCTATTGTTTGCCATACTCTTCACCTCACTCCTGTTCCTTTGTTACTCTGTAAACCTTAATACACGTATCAGGACATGTCATATAGCAAAAACCACATCCAATACACTTTTCTTCAGGATCAACCTGCTCAGCAGGATGATACCCTTTCGCGTTAAATTCCTCCGCATAGGAAAGAATCTTCTGAGGACATACGTTGATACAAAGTCCACAACCTTTACATCTTTCCGTGTCAATTTCTATATATGCTTTTCTGGGCATCGTTTAACCTCCCTTGATTAATTAGTTTTATTGGAACGCCGTTGTCATAAACCTCTTTATCCTGAATTGCTCATAAGATGTGTCAACGTTGATAAAGTCAGGTACAACCGTACATAGAACAGGAATCTTCACAACTTCAGAAATTACTCTGATATATTCTTCCCCTTCATTGATTGTCTGTGCATCAGTCTCATAGGAAAGATTACTGTTATTAATCAGATAATCTACTCTGATTCTGCTCTTCCTGGTCAGCTGTTCGATCTGATGCCCGATCCTTTCAGCATCTTCCGCAAAAGGTCTGAACTTATTAATCATTAACAATCCGGCATAATCACTCTTCTTAATAAAACGATTCAATGAACCAAGAACTGTCGCCCCGTCATCGTTCCCCCCGACATCAATCACATTACGAAAGGCGGGATTTTCTATATAACCACCTACCTGAGGAACGATTATAGGCAAATCCGCGAACATCATCGCGTTCGGAGGGACAAGAACGTCTATCCCCCTCGCTTCAAGGAAACTTTTTTCATCCCTGGAGCGAAAATAAGGACTAATGGTATCAATATCGGCCAGGCTGACTTTTCCGTGTATCTCTCTCATCCTGAGTGCCGTGTTTATCGCCATCTCTGTCTTTCCAGTCCCAAACATCCCGAAAAAGATGATCACTTTCTTTTCTCTTATAATTTCATCAAATAAACTCAAAACTTTTCACCCATATTTCTCTTACAACAATCCGACACAAAGATTCCCTATTTTCAGATAGCGTTACTCTGAAAATAGGGTCCCCTCCTCTGCAAGAGGATGATATAGAATCGGCTGTTTATAGAATCTCCTCTGAATATATCTTCGTTTTAACAACACCTTTTACAGCTCTCAGAGCTGCCAAGGCCAAGGCTTCCTCTTCATCGCCACCGGGGTAGACAAAGAGCTTTCCAAGATAGCTTACCGACTCGCTGATCCATTTAACGACATGATCCTGATCATAAGCCAATCCGCCGGTAAGAATAATCCCATCAATCTCCCCTTTTAACACGGCAGCCATCTTTCCAATCCATTTGACAATCTGATAAATCATTGCCCTGTACACTGTAGCCGCTTCCTTGTCTCCGTTTCGGATCTTTTTCTGTATTTCAACGCCATCGTTAATTCCAAGGTAAGAGACAAGACCCCCGTTTCCCTTCAGGTTCTTTTTCATCTCCTGCAGCGTGTATTTGCCACTGTAACACAGATCTATCAAACCCGTTATAGGAAGTGTTCCAGTTCTTTCAGGCGTAAATGGGCCATCACCGTCCAAGGCATTGTTGACATCAATAACCTTTCCCTTTTTATGAGCACCTACTGAGATTCCCCCACCCATATGAACAACTATTAAATTGATATCTTCATAAGGTTTCCCGATTTCTTCAGCGGCTTTAAGGGCTACTGCTTTCTGATTAAGGGCATGGAAGACAGATCTTCTCTGAATCATGGGATGACCTGAGTATCTTGCTAATTCGCACATTTCATCAACAACCACCGGATCGGCAATAAAACTCGGAATACTGGTTCCCTTAGTCAGTTCATAGGCGAGAACAGCTCCAAGATTTGAAGCGTGTTCACCTCTTTTATCCGATTTAAGATCTTCAAGCATTTTTTCATCTACTCGGTATACGCCCCCTGGAATAGGCCTTACCAGACCGCCTCTTCCAATCACTGCAATAAAATCAGAGATCTCCAGATTGGACTCCTTAAGAAATCCTTCTATAATGGCCTTTCTGAATTCGTATTGGTCTATAATCCTTTCGAATTGGCCTATCTCTTCAGCGGTATGTCTGAGCGTCTTACTCAGATATTCATTTTCCCCGTCGTAAACAGCGAGTTTTGTGGAAGTAGAGCCGGGATTGATAACAAGTATTTTCTCACTCATCTTACCACTTCCGAAAGCAACACGTTAAATGCGATCGAGTTCAATTTAGTTTCTTCACTGTCCGATCTTGAGGTAAGGATAATCGGAACGCTCCCACCCAGTATCGACGTCGCAAGTTGCGCTTTTGCGAGAAACACGAGGGCTTTGTAAAGCATATTACCGGCTTCTATATTCGGTGCGATGATAATATCCGCCTTACCGGCTACAGGACTGACAATCCCTTTATGCTCCGCAGATTCAAGCGATATGACATTGTCCAGTGCAAAGGGTCCATCAACAATAGCCCCTTTGATCTGGCCTCTGTCAGCCATTTTACTGAGCAGCGCAGCATCCATCGTATTAGGCATCTTCGGATTTACCACTTCCACCGCTCCTATGATCCCAACTTTCGGCATTTCATTCCCCAACGCATTTGCAGCCTGAATGGCATTTTTAATCAAATCTACCTTCTGCTGCAAGGTTGGCGTGATAACCATGCCCGGATCCGTCAGTATGAGTAATCTATCAAAACCAGGAATCTCGAAAACGGCATTAAGGCTCATCGTCTTCCCCGTTTTAAAATTATACTCGTCACTGAGTAACACCTTTAAAAGGGTTCCGGTCTTTATCGAACCCTTCATTACGGTGTGTGCTGTCCCTTCTGTAACAAGCTCAGCCGCCTTTTTCGCAGCCGATACTACATCAGGACAATCAAATATCTTAAAGCCGAGAGAAGACGCCCCTATCTCCTCAAGTATGGCTTCAATCTTTCGTGCCTCACCGCAAAGGCAAAAATCAGCAATTCCTATTTCTTTTGCCTTTTTCGCAGCTCCTAAAACCGTTTCATCTGCTGCTGCAGCGATCGCAATCGTCTTATTGAAGCTTTTGGCTTTTTCTATTATCTCCGATACTTTAGCAATCATATGGAATTAACCTCCATCAAAGAAAAGGTCCTGCAAGCCTCTTCACCTTTCAGGACCCTTAAACATCCCGTAGCAAGGGCTTCCAGTTCATTTTCACCCGGAACAACTGCAACCAGGCCAAAACTGGAAACGTATCCCTTTATCATTTCTACAAAATCGATACTGTGTGCCAATCCGCCGGTGAGGATGATACAATCTACCTTTCCCTGGAGAACCGCACACATACCACCGATTTCTTTTGCGATCTGATAAGCCATCGCCTCTATTACCTGCAATGCTTTCGGATCCGTTTTTGCCTGTTCATAGGCAACAAGAAGGTCATTTGTGTTCAAATACGCTTTCAGTCCCGAATTTTTGGTGAATAACCTTTTCAGGTTCTGTTTGGTGTAATCCCCCGAATACGCCATTTTAACAACATCCCCGACTGGCATTTCTCCCGATCTTTCAGGACTGAAAGGTCCTTCGTCATTTGCATTATTTACATCAATCATCTTTCCGTTTTTCTGAGCTCCTACCGATATACCGCCACCAAGATGCGCAATGACAAAGTTGCATTCATCGTACGGTTTTCCTATCTCATCCGCGATCTTTCGACCCACGGATTTCATATTCAATGCGTGAAGCAAACTGATCCTTTCCAGATCTTTTAATCCTGAATACCTGGAAAGCGAATCAAACTCATCGACAGAAACAGGATCGGTAATATAGGCTTTTTTGTTTTGTCCAGTAGCCAAATCAAAGGCAATGACTGCCGCAAGATTGGATGCATGGTCAACTTTACTCTTGTTCTCTAAAAAATCCACCATCTCTTCATTTACAAGATATGTTCCACTTTCAAGTGGTGGAAGTATTCCTCCCCGTGCAGCAAAGGCATCGAAATCTTCTATGTTCTCCCCTGCCTCTTTTAAAAAGAGCATAATATCTCTCTCTCTTATCTCTTTCTGTTCCATAATTCGCTCTAATCCCTCAAACTGATCTTTGTCATGAACCACTTTTTTTTCAAGTTTAAGGGTTTCATCCTCAAATACTCCGATCTTTGTAGAGGTAGAACCGGGATTAATGGATAAAATCTTGTACATCCTAAACCAAACCCTTCAATTCCATATACTCTTTAATAGTCTTGACGAGTCGGTGATTCCCTTCTACGATCTCTTCATGAGAAGGAAGACAGAAAGAAACTCTCATAGAATTCTTCACAAGCTGTCTTGTTTCTTCGTTAACCGAGAACGCTTCACCCGGTATATAGATAATCTTGTTCTTTTTAGCCATTTCAAGCATTTCCATGGTGTCTATTTCTTCAGGAAGTGTAACCCATGTGAACAAACCGCCATTCGGATAAGTCCAGGTAACTCCCTCTATCTCCGAAAGGATGTCCTCAAACGCCTTGATCATAGTATCTCTCTTTGAAGCATACAGCTCAAGTGTCGGCTCCATCTCAACTATCGGATCATAATTCTCAAGGTATCTCGCAGTCAATCGCTGAGTAAGGGTAGAAGTACAAAGATCAGCTCCCTGCTTTGCCATGACAAGCCTTCGGACCATGATAGGATCTCCAATAACTATTCCCATCCTTAATCCCGGTGAAAGTACCTTACTGAAAGTATTCAACAATAACACAGGGTTGACTTCGTACTTGTCATTGTCCTGAGCAAGTTTATAAATAGTGGGAACCTGTTCACCCTCAAACCTGAGTGCTCCGTATGGATCATCTTCAACGATGATCAGGTCATTTGAATAAGCGAAGTCCAGAAGTCGCTGTCTTTTCTCAAGTGAAAGTGATATCCCAGTCGGATTGTCAAAACTACTGACAATATAAATAAATTTAATCTTCTGTTTTTCATCATCGGATAAAGCACTGATCTTCTGTTCAAGCACATTGATATCGGGTCCGTCAATTTCCATTGGCATAGTGATAAACCTCGGATCTCTGGCTCTAAATGCACTTACTGCCCCAAGATAAACAGGCGAGCAAATCGCACAGATACTGTCAGGATCGAGAAAGGTCCTCCCAATCAGATCAAGTGCCTGTTGGGAACCCGTAGTAATAACGATATTTTCACTCTTCAGTCCTTCTATCCCATTGTGTTTCTTAAGAAGCTTGATATACCCTGCCTTTAAGAGCTCATCCCCTTCTGTTGATCCATATTGAAGTGAAATCTTGTATTCATTTTCAATAACATCTTTAGCTATTTTAGCCATTTCATGTCGCGGGAATGTTTCCGGGTCAGGTACACCTCCACCGAAAGAAATCATATCCGGAATAGATGTAGATTTCAACAGTTCTCTGATAATATTCGCCTTAGTATTCTTTGCAATCCAGGAGAGCTTTGCATTTATATACTGTTCTCTCATGTTCATCGATTAAACACCTCCAACAATTTTTCTTGTCTTTCAATCCCATTCTAACAGAATTCAAATGATAGAGCTGTATATATGAATAATATGTTATGTACTATTTTTAAGATATCATATTCGCTAATTATATTATAACACAGATAATGAATAATATTGCATCTCTGCATAGTTACATGCATTTTCCTGCATTACGCTTTTTTTATTGTAATTGTAATAAGAAAAGAGTACAATAATTGAGGTCCAAACAAATTTCTCAGGAGGGGATCGTTTTGTTACTCGCTTATAAAATTGTAGTCATTTGTTTTCTTGTCTGGGTTTATTACAACCTCATCACAGGAAAAATGAACAAAGCTGCTTCAGGGTTTGCAGCAGGAGCCATCTTAATCTCTCTAAACAGTATTTTTAACCTGATTCCGAATTTTGATCTTGAACATCTAAGTACTTTTGTAGATTTTAAAACCTTATCATTGCTTCTTGGTATGATGATTATCATGCCGTTTATAGAAAAATCCGGCTTTTTCCAATTTCTCGCAGTAAACGTTGTCAGAGCAAGTAGGGGAAACCTCCTCTTATTATATATCATTACCAGCATTACCGTCGCGATCAGTTCGGCTTTTTTAAACAACGTCAGCACTGTAATGGTTTTTGTCCCGGTTATCCTCGCAATAATGGAAACCATAGACAAGGATCCTTTCCCATTTCTGATGATGATCATCCTTTCGGCAAACCTCGGTGGAACGGCAACTCTGATCGGAGATCCACCCAATATGGTTATCGGATTTGCCGCCGGAAAATCCTTCATGGATTTTCTGATAAATGTTTCTCCCTGTGTTCTGATAACATTGGCTTTCGTTCTCTTCTATACGATAAAAAAAGAAAAGAGTACATTCAGGCTCAATGAGGATGAAAAGGAAATGCTCGACAAATTCAGAAAAACTGACCCGAGAACTCAGATAAAAGACAAGAAATTAATGTTTAAATCCTTATTGATCTTTCTGGGAGCCATCGTTGGGTTCACACTTCCGCCAAATCTCGGAGTAGATCCTGCTTACGTCTCATTAATAGCCGGTGCAATTATGCTAATCGCGATCAAGGCTTCTGACAAGGATATGGAAGAAGTCTTCAAAAAAATGGAATGGGGAACCATTTTCTTCTTCATAGGCATGTTCATCCTCGTCTTTGCATTGGAAAGCATCGGTGTAATTGACCTGATCGGAAGCGGACTGATGAGTATCACCAAGATCCCCGGAATCAACGAAATGACTGTAAATATCATATTCCTTACATTGATGGTGTGGTTACCCTTATTACTCACCGGTATAATGAGCGCTGTTCCCATGGCAATGATAATGGTCCCAATAGTAGAAACGCTGATTCAGAAATCGGCAGAAATAAACATCCACATCTCCCCATTGATTTGGTGGGCTCTCGTATTCGGAACCTGCTTTGGCGGAAATATGACCGTAGTCGGAGCCGCCGCCAATATCGTAGTTTCAGGTATGACAGAGAAACTTCAGCGGGGACGAATCACTTTTTCAAATTATATTCGCTACGCAACCCCCATCGTAATCATTTCAGGGATCATGGCAACCGGATATACACTACTACAGTACCTTGTATTATAAACACACACTTTAAAAAACAGATGCAATTCATAGCAATCCTGTGGTATCATAGCTACAGGATATTTTTTTTGAATAGGTATAAAAATGTGGTTGTTGGATGACCGTTATATAGAAAAATGCCCCGATAGGATTCATCGATCCAAATAAAAAAACGGAGAAGATATTCTCCGTTTTTCTGGTGGAGGCGGGGGGAATTGAACCCCCGTCCGAAAACCGCTTGTAGAAGGCATCTACGTGCGTAGCTTCTGTTTAAATTTTGGAAGAACAGATACAAAAGCAGATCTGTTAATTCCTAGTCACTAAAATTCCCTGTATGCGTTGTAACCCCACACTCAGGACAGCCCGAATTATCGACGTTCTTCCAGCCCGTCTCAGGCAGAACAGTTTGGAGAACGAGCAGCCATTAGGCTGCTAATGCAAATTCTGTTTCGTCAATTAAATTTGATGTACACCCGTTTAACGAGTCTGATGTAAACTCGGCACGCTTCCTTTTACTCATCAATTCCCGTCGAACCCTGATCGCCCCCCTTAAGGGGTGCAGGTCATCATTTACCTGTGGAAGATATTATATCACATTTCACTGATTTTTCCAATAAGATAAAACGTCTTTCTCAAACTCCTCACATTTCAGATATAGATCTTCCAATGAACCGCTGTTATCTATGACGTAATCAATCTTTTCTTCTTCTACATACTGAGAAGAGAGTATCTTTCTTATCTCTTCCTCACTCATCTTCTCCCTCTTTACCGTACGTTTTATTATCTCTTCTTCCGTAAGTTCGATATAAAGGATCCTCTCAAGAAATTCATCCATTTTCATCTCAAAAAGAATGGCCGCTTCAAGAAAACAGATTTTATATCCATTCTGCGCATTTTCATGTATCCATGTTTTTGCATACTCATTCATCTCGGGGTGTACAATACCGTTTAAATACTTCAGAGATTCCAGGTCCGAAAAAACGATTTTCCCCAATCTTTTCCTGTTGATGAAATCATTTTTATCTAAGATTGAGTTCCCGAATCTCCCGGTTAATTTATCAATAACCCTTTTTTCCTCAAGTATTCTGTGCCCGACAATATCCATAAAAAGCACCGGATAACCGATGCTTTTAAAATATTCAGCCACTACGGTCTTTCCGGAACCTATCTTTCCGGTTATACCAATAGAAATAATCACATGCTGTCCACTCATTCGTTTCCCGCGATATCCATTTTATCAACGAGAACTGATGGTGTAAAGATTCCTGAAGACATGGCAAAAGCCATCTTTTTATCAGAACCTACCCCTTTTATCGACTGTAGCATGGATAAAAGGTTGCCTGAAAGGGTAATCTGTTCAACCGGGAACGATTTTCTCCCCCCTTCAATTCTGAATCCCTGTGCTCCAACTGAAAATTCTCCGGAAATAGGGTTGGCCCCTGAGTGCATTCCCTGTACATTGGTTATATAAACGCCGTCATTTAAAGTGGCAAATAACTTTTCAAGAGTCATTAAACCACTCTTGACATCTATATTAACCGGAGAGATCGTTTCCGTTCCCTTGTAACTGCTTCTGAATGCATTCCCCGTTGGTTTCACACCATCTTTGGCGGCTGTCTTAAGGCTATGCAGGAAAGTCTTCAGTACACCATCTCTCAGAATATCCTTATCCTGGGTCACTACCCCCTGGGCATCAGCAGGGGTATCAAAAATACTGTCCGTATAACTTCTGACATCTCTTATACTCAACAGTTCACTCGCTACTTTTTCACCAAGTTTACCGTTAAGCAGTGAGAGGCCCTTCTGAACATTCTCAGCGGAAATCATCTGAATAAATAATCCGAGGAGATCAGAAAAGACATCGTTATCCAGAACAACGTCATACTTCCCACTCTTAAGACTCTTGGCATCAAGCAGTGAGACTGTTTTTTCCGCCGTTTCGGTAGCTATTTTTTCTATATCTATCTTTTCAGGATTTTTAGAAAAGCCAAAAGCCATGCCAAATTTATTCTGTTTCCCGTTAGAAGCCATGGCCCCCGAATACATTCCACCCCCACCGGTTATATAATTGTACTCCGCACCGTATGAATTGGCAAAATAAACTTCGCTGAAAGTATTGGTGTTATAGCAATAAGGCACCATTAAGATCCTGTCATCTTTGTCAAGGATTATTTTTTCAAGTTTTTTCACATCTTCTATTTTCTTGAGTGGATCGATCTTTTCAAAAGCCATATCATAATCTTCCCAGTCGGTTATCCTGGTCTTCTGATCGTAAACAATCTCTTGTTCTTCGCTCTCGATCAACTCTAGATTCTCCAGTGCATCATCTACAATTCGATGTGCCTCTTCGGAAGAAAGGTCTTCCGTATAACTGTATCCTGCCTTTCCATTTTTGACGGCCTTAAAACTTGAACCACCGTTTTCGGCATCTTTATAACTCTGTATCTCCCCTTTGCTTACCGAACATTCAAACTCATGTGATTTGGAGGTAAAAAGTTCGTATTCCTTCAATCCCTTTTTAGTCGCATAATCAAATACCGTCTCTTTAAACGTCTTTGCATTCATCAGTTTCTACCTCCTACGATTAATTCCGATACCCTTATTGTAGGCTGGCCAACATCTGCCGGTATAGAACCGGACAGGGAACCGCACATTCCCTGATCTCTTTCAAGATCATTTGCTACCATATCGATCTTCTGAAGAATTTCATACCCTTTTCCAATAAGTGTTGCCCCTCTTACCGGTTTGGTAATTCTCCCGTTTTCTATCATATATCCTTCCCTGACCGAGAAGTTAAATTCACCCGTTGACGGATTGACGGATCCTCCCCCCATTTTTTTTGCAAAGAGGGCCTTCGGGGTATCGGCAATGATTTCTTCAGGTATATATTTTCCCGGAAGGATAAATGTATTAGACATTCTTGAAGTAGGCGCAAAGGTATAATTCTGCCTTCTTCCACTTCCCGTTGATGGCATTCCCATTCTGATACCACCAAGTTTATCTATGAGATAACTTTTAAGTACACCATTCTCTATTAATAGGTTTCTCTGCGTCGGATGTCCTTCATCATCAATCGTTGCACTTCCCCAGGCATTTGGTATTGTTGCATCATCAACTGCTGAAACGCATTCATGAGCAATCTTCTGGCCGATTTTATCGGCAAAGACGGAAGCCCCTTTTGCAACCGAGGTTGCCTCCAATGCATGACCACATGCTTCGTGGAAAATAACCCCTCCAAATTTATTTGAAATGATAACCGGCATCTTTCCCGCTGGGGCAAATTCGGCATTAATCATTTTCACGGCTATCCTTGCCGCTTCTGCACCCGCTTCTCTCACATCGATTGTATTGAAAAACTCAAATCCCATGCCCGCTCCCGGCCCGACGGAACCGGTTTCTTTCTGTCCATCTTTGGTTGCTACAGCCGAAATATACACTCTGCTCCTTACTCTTTCGTCTTCCTTATACAAGCCTTCTGTATTTGCAACAACTATGTTCTGTCGGTAGTCCCAGAATGTAATCTTGACTTCACTAATCTGTTCAGAGTAGTTACTTGCCCCTTCATGAGCAAGTTTCATGACATGATATTTATCTGTTTTTGAAATTTCATCTGGAAAAAAGAGGATTGGACTGATATTCTCCGTTTTTTCTCTCTGCAGGTTGATAGAGACATCTTCATCCTTTTTCTCATTTATTGCCTGCGCGACTCTTTTGCAGGCATTAAGAACTGATTCTTCGGACAAATCGTTCGTATAGGCGTATATGGCCTTTTTTCCAATAATCCCCCTTAATCCAACCCCTTGAATTGTTCCGGAGTTAACCTTCTCAAGTTTCCCCATGCTCATTTCAAGATTGCTGCTCTTACGGTTTTCGTAAAACACTTCAGCAAAATCAGCTCCACCTTTTTTGATAGTACATAGAGCCTTCTCTATCAGATTCTGATTCATCTTTACACTCCTTTCTTATTCTTTATTTCAAGAACCGTCTTTTTATTATAATTCTTTATACACTCTATCTCATCAACGGACAACCCGTCTTTCCAGGAAAATGACAATATCGTATTATTCAACTGGAGTGGATCAAACCCTTCGGGTAATTTTAGCGAATTAAATACCTTTATAAAATCCTTTGTTCCGGGAATAGGGGTGTATTCATTGATTTCAGGAAAAATATCAAGTCTCTTGCAGATATCATGAACTTCAATTGCCTCATCAAATGTCTGATTTGGTAGGTTTATCAACACAAAGGCCGATATTTCTCGTTTCGTAAATCCAGCTTTTTTCAAGAGGTCAACCGCGTGATAAAAATCCTGATTCGTTACCTTTGCCCCGGTCTCTTTCTGAAGAACAGGATTAATCGTTTCGATTGCCACCTTTATCGTTCCGACATTCGCCGCTTTCATCAACCTCGCCGTTTCTTCAGTCAGCAGTTTACAGTGAATTCCGTTCGGTATATGAAACATTATACCCTTTTCAGGCATCTTTCTTTTAATTATCTCTCTCAGTATCCTGTCAAAGTGCTTCTCATGATTGATGAGTATTGCATCATCAAAAAAGGCAACACTCGATACTGCAAACATTTGCGTATATCGTTCAACGGCATCGACGAGTAACAAGGGATCTTCCTGGACGAATTTCTGCAGAAAAGGAGTTGCGCAGTAAGTGCATTTGTAAGGACACCCAAGGGATGTCAGGAAGACAAGATGACTCGTATGATGTTTATAAAGATCGTAAAAAGGGATAAGATTCAGCTTTTCTTCAAGTCCCTCTTTGATAAAAATGCCATTCTCTCTCAGAAAAGAGAGAACCTTTTCCATCCTGCTTTCATTACAGATTAGATCTGCCCCTGATTTTCTGGAATGTTCCGGGAGCAGATTTGCATAATTCCCTCCAAGCACCGTTCTCGCTTCAGGGAAGATCTCGCCAGAAATTCTGATCGCTTCAAAACTACCCGGATACCAATAAGTCATCGCAGATGTGACAAAAATATAATCAGGACTCCAGCCCCTGTTTTTCAAAGCGTTCAACCGTTGAACAAACAATTCAACCGGCAGGCCATACCGCTTAAAATACCTTGGAATATGAGACAATGAAGTGGGCTTTTTTACCACAAGATCTTCAAATTTTCCGGTACCGTTCCATTTACTTTTTGGTTTTTTACCGGTTAAGGTTTCAAGTTCCGGATCATATCTGTCGAGACAATCAACGAGTTCCAGCTCATGTCCGCTTTCATGCAGATTTCTTGCCAGCATAAGCAACCCGAGAGGCTTTAACCAGTAATCATAGGATGCCACATCATAAATCCAGGGATTGATCAGCAGTATCTTCAATTAGCACTCATCCCCTGTTTTGGATCATTTGATAAATATGATTTTTCCATCGAAAAGAATCCAACAACCGTTGGATCAAAGATGAGATTAACACTTCCCACGGGACCATTTCTCTGTTTACCTATGATTATTTCAGCGGGATGTGGATGATTCAGTTTCTGTATATCGGACACTTCCTCTTCTTCATCCCCTTTCCCCCTTTTATAATACGATTCACGGTGAATAAACATGACGGTGTCGGCATCCTGTTCTATCGCCCCTGATTCCCTCAAATCCGATAATCTCGGCCTTTTATCTTCACGCTGTTCGACAGATCTTGAAAGCTGGGAAAGGGCAAGAACTGCAATATCCAGTTCTCTTCCAAGCACTTTCAAACTCCTCGAGATCTCTGAAATTTCCTGTTGCCGGTTTTCTCTGTTTCTGTTACTGCTCATTAACTGTATATAATCTATAACGATGGCATCCAGACCATATTCCTTCTTTATCCTTCGGACTTTGGTTCTCAAAGTCCGCGGTTCAAGCATAGAATCATCATCGATGATAATATGTGCCTTCATAAACGTACTTGCAGCCATGGTCAACCTCTCCCATTCTTCCGCAGTCAGATTCGCCCTTCTTATCTTTTCGAAATTAACCTTTGATTCAAGACTTAACAATCTCAATGCAATCTGTTCTGAAGACATTTCAAGGCTGAAAACACCTATTTTCAATCCATGGTCTACCGCCATGTTTTTTGCCATTTGTAAAGCAAATGCAGACTTTCCCATAGAAGGTCTTGCCGCAATGATCACCAGATCTGACCGGTGAAAACCGGTTGTCATCTCATCAAGCGCCCTGAATCCCGTAGAAAGTCCGGTAACATGCCCTTCTTCAGTATGTTGAGACTTTATGCTATCCAGTTTATCAAAAGCATCATTGACTATTTTACCAATCGGTGCATAAGATTTTTCTATGTACCTTTCACCAATACTCAATATGCTCCTTTCAGCCTGATCAAGAATATTATCCACCTCATCAAGCCCGAAGGCACTCTCCACAATCTTTCCACCCGAATTGATAAGATTTCTTAATATTGATTTTTCTCTGACTATCTTGGCATAATATTTGGCATGGGCAGAGGTTGGAACACTATCGGCAAGCTGTGCAATGCCAAGGGTTCCACCGGCCTTTTCGAGCTGTTGATTCTTTAGAAGAACATCCGCAACGGCTATCGGATCGATGGAATCCCCTACATCAAAAAGAGACTCCATTCCACTGAAAATAATCTTATTTGCCTGATGATAAAAATCCTCATGCCTCAGCATTTCAAATACATCTCCGGCCACTTCCGGATCCAGAAGTATGGAACCGAGAACAGCCCTTTCAGCGTCTATATCATTGGGCGGAACCCTGTTTATTTCCTGCATCTGCATGACTTCCTTCCACAATCGGTACCTTTTTCCCAAATTTTCTGACAAGGATGAATAAGATTATTCCGGCAATGATCAAGATGACACTGATCACCTGTGCGGCCCTTAAATCGCCCCAATACAGACTGTCAAGCCTCAATCCTTCTATAAAGTATCTTGCAATTGAATAAAAAATCATATAAAGTGCCAATATTTCCCCGTAATTCTTTCTTTTCTTTCTGTAATACCAGAAAAGAAAAACAAAGACTCCTATATTCCAGACCGATTCATAAAGAAATGTCGGATGAAAATATTCAAATGATTCATAACCGGGCATCCTAAAACTCGGCGGAATATACATCTTCCAAGGTAAATCCGTTGGTCTTCCATAGGCTTCGTGATTACAGAAATTTCCCCATCTCCCTACGGCTTGTGCGAATGGGAAAAGGACTGAAGCAATATCAAATCCCTGCAAAAAAGAGAAAGTACATTTTTTTCTCAACTTTGAATAAATAAAAACGCCTGCGGCGGCTCCTATTATTCCACCATGAATCGCCATGCCACCGTGCCATGTGATAAAGATCTCACTGGGCATAGTAGAATAGAGATCCCATCTTGAAAAGACGTAGTAAAGCCTCGCACCTATAATACCGGTAAATACACCGACGATTATGGCTTCCGCCAAATGCTCCTCATCTATTCCCTCCCGGATAGCCATTTTTCTTCCTATCAGATAACTTATGATAATCCCGCTCGCTATCAATACACCATACCAGTGAATTTCAAATGGTCCAAAAATAAAAATAATCGGTTCGATATACATCTGATTCGTAAAATTCGCTCGCAGGAAGAAAAATATCCCAACAATCGCCGCTACCGTTAGTAGTAAATACAACAGTCTCTTTTTCATAGTCCCCCCTAATTGTTTTATTTCTTGCCCCTTAATTGCCCACAGGCACCCGAGATATCCGTTCCCTTTTCCTGTCTGACAACGGTTTCAAATCCATTTTTCTCAAGGATTTCCTTAAAATCATTGATATGTTTGGGATTCGGTCTTTCAAATTCGCCTTCTACCGGATTAATCGGTATCAGATTGATATTGACCTTCAACGTCTTAAGGTTCTTTGCCAATGTTCTTGCATTCTCCCTCGAATCGTTGACATCCTTGATCAGTATATATTCTATCGTAACCCTCTTTGAAGTGATTTCGTTATATTTTTTTATCGATTGAATTAATTCCTGAAAGGAATAATGCTGATTAATCGGCATCAACTGCTCTCTGATCCTGTTATCTGGCGCATGAAGCGACACCGACAGAACCACTTCCGGAAAATCTTCCGACATCTTTTGTATACCGGGTAGAATACCGGCTGTGGAAACAGCTATCCTTCTCCTTGATAAATTCAGCATTTCTTTATCATTGATCATCTCTATCGATTTCTTGACACTGTTGTAATTGAGCATAGGCTCACCCATCCCCATAAAAACAACATTGGTGATCTTCTCGCCATACTCTTTTTCCATCGCAAGAAGTTGTCCGATTATCTCAGAAACCCGAAGGTTCCTTGTAAATCCCCCCTTACCCGTTGCACAAAAGGCACAATTTAATTTACAGCCAACCTGCGTGGAAATACATGCGGTTACCCGTTTAGGATGAAGCAGGAGAACCGATTCAATCTGCTCTGAGTCATCAAGATTCCATAGATATTTTCTCGTTCCATCAACCTTTGAAACTTGTTTTTCAGCTAATTCCGGCAAGCCAACATAATAATCCCTCTGAAGTTGTACCCGGAATTCCTTGGAAAGGTTTGACATCTTCCCGAAATCATAGCAATTTTTCTGATAAATCCAGTTTATTACTTGTTTGGCCCTGAATTTCTGAATACCGTTTTCTTCAAACAGGCGCTGTAATTCCGAAAGATTAAGCTCAAGCAGGTCTATCATTGTTTCCAACTCCGTTCATTATCATTTTATTGTAAGCATACAACGTTTCAGTAAGGATGATATTTCCTTTTGAAATAGAATGCCCTATTTTATTTTTTACTATCTCAAAACAAGTCAGATCAAGATCTTCCATGGCCATTTTTCTCAACCTCTCAACACCTTCGAAATCACGATTCACTTCCACAGAGTCTGAAATAAACAATATCTTCCCGATATCAGAACTGAAGGAATACCCACTTGTATGATACTTGACCGCCTCCGCAATCGCCTCGGCATTTTCTATATCAGGATATTTACTGAGCAAATCCGCTGCTGCGAGTTTTCCATGCAATAAAATAGGCTTGCTTATTTCATATTCGTTGGGCACAATCCCAAAAGCGGCTGTTTTCTGAAGCAATTCATCGTTTTTCAGATTTCTGAAATAATCATGATACAATGCGGCAATCTTTGCGGAATTTTCATCGATCCCATGTCGTTTTGCAAGCATCACCGAATAATCCAAAACGCCTTCTGCATGACGAAGGCGTTTTGGTTTTAATAATGTTTTTAACTCATCGTGTATTTTTTCAACGATCATAGCTGATTTCAAATGTAACCTCCACATCTGATTCCGGATAAACCGTCAGGGGAATCTGCAGCAAAGTAGCCGTATCTCTTTTATAGGCCACTTTATCCACAGTGACACTGGCGTCTCTCGGAACCGTAAAATTCAATTGAAGTTCTTTTTTCTCATCCGAGAAATTCTTGCAGGTAAATCTATAACTCTCGAAATAAGTTTTTCCGCTTCTGTTGGAATTGATCAGATCGATCTTCCCCTGAAGGTCATAACTGTTTCCATACCCGATCTCAAGGGATTGACCCTTACTCTTATTCTTTACAGAATTCTCCCCAAGGAAAATCATATTCCCGTTATTTTCCTTCTGAATTCTTATCTTGCCCGCCATGAGTTCTACGGGTAATTTATCGATCTTTATCGTCTGCTCAAGCGGTTTAAAATCTCCTGTGCCGCTCGAATAATAACCACTGTAGGTGTAAATCTTTTCAAAATCTATATCTGTGTCAAGATATTTTGAATAGAGAACTGTCCCTTTTTCAAAGGTATATTCTCCTGGAAGGCTGAATATTTTATAATCCTCAAAATCTTGTGCGGCAACTCCCCCCGCCATATAACTCTCCACGGCAAAATCCATCATCTTTGCATTTCTGGAATAGACTGTCGATTCCACCCGGTTTACATCCCCGGAGAATATAAAGAGATTTTCAGTTGAGAGTTCATCCTTTGTATCATTTGAGATGGCTATCGTTCCTATCAACTCTGCAGAACCATCTGATTCATTAAGGGTCAAATTATAGACCGTGTTGTAGTTTAAATTATAAAACATGTATGAATATTTGAGTGATTCCGTCTCGTGAGAAAAAGTCAAATCAAGGTATCTCCTGGCCTCTCCGACTTCTACCGCGTCAAAAAGGGGCAACCCTTCTTCAGGTGAAAACACACCAAGATCCCCTGAAAGTAGAACCGGATTATCATATAAAAGAGTGTATGATTTAACGCTTCCATCCTTAAACATCCATTTAATTTCCTTTCCTATGTAAGATTTCAAAACGACAGACATGTCAAACGGAAGTTTGTCAACAAAAACATAGTCTTCTGGATAGGGATCTGCAACAAATGAATCAGAAAGCCATGTGTCCGGTACATCTATCTGGATCTTCGAACCTGAAGTGGAAATCGTGTTCCCCTTAACGGCATAGCCGTCCGGATAGATCATTAAAAAATCTGAGGCAAATAGACTTGCCACTAAAGCCAGAAAAAAAACACCCAAAAAAACCTTTTTCATGTTACGCCTCCTTAAAATTCCCACAATTCCTTTTTACTGGTCGAAACAGCTACGGCCCCTTCATCGATGAGCTGATTAATCTCTTCTTCCGAATCAATCATTCCCGCTGCTATCATTTTAAAAGAGTCAAAACCTTTCACCCTTAAGTATTGGGATACTTTCCTGAAGGATGCAGCGGGAAGTATCTCAAAAAACATCGGCTGTGTATTCGCCAGCATATCTTTAATTCTGGATAATGAGTTACTATCAAGTGCAAAGCTTCTCAGTACATTCGGCATCCCGTAACTGTTGGCAATATCTATCATCTTAGGTTTCACAGTGATAATCCCATCAATTCCCTGAAGCGAAGCATATCTGAATGCATATTCACCACTACCCAGACCATCACAAAAATCCACATCAAGAAAGACGTTAAAACCCATCTTTTTTATTTTCCTGACATGATTTGCAATGTTTACTATATCAGAACTAAGGAGAAAAACGGTATTTCCTTTATATTCACGCAGACACTCTATCTCTTCTTTTGGATTCCAGACAGCCGCGATCCGCTCTGAAAAATTATAGCTTTTCATTTCTTATTTTTTCCTCCATGAATTTGCAAAATTTCCCAGCCAACACAGGGTCAAAGAGTTTTCCATCATCATTCGCGATGATTTCAAGTGCTTCTTCCGGCTTCATCACACCGACTGAAAATTCTGAATCAACCGTATTCAAGGCATTATCATACCAATTTACTATCGAAAGGACTCTTACCCAAAAGGGGATTTCCTCCCCTTTTAATCCATCCGGAAATCCCTTGCCATCAAACCTTTCATGATGGCTTCTGACATATGGTACAAAGTCATTCAGAATTTCGAGGGTAGAGATATAGACTGAACCGGTAATCGTATGATCCTGCCCGGTCTCTTCAAAGGTTCTCAATCGTGTCGGAGAGTAGAGCATCAACTGTTCAACGCCAATCCGTCCCACATCATGAAGCATGGCATAATGGATAAAAAGTTTTCTTTCACTCTCTTCAAGACCGAGTGTCGTTGCAAATTCCGTGAACAGACTGGCTACCCTCTGTGAATGACTGTAACCTCTTTCGTCTTCAACTTCCATGAGGACGATAAACGGCTCAAGAACCGCAATGATTCTTCTCCTCATTGAATAGGGAGAACAGAAATCAAAGTTCGCATTTTTATTATGTTCAAGAAACCAGTTTACGGCAAGAAAGAGATTTTTATTGTTGATCTTATCTTCAATGATAAACTTTTTCTCACCATCAACATAACCTAAAATCCCACTGCCTTCAAGAATCTGCAAATGTGTCCCTTCGGGAATGGTTTTTGCATCATCCGTAATAAATGAATTTGAAGGAAACGGAATATATTCAAGATAAACATCGAGCAATTCTTCAATAACTGTTCTGATCATCTCATTCTCTATATTCATAAATCCGTATTTCTTATCACCATTTATCAGCATAAAATCAAACACCTCCATTTTATCAAAACAATCCAGACAAATAAACCAGCATTGTATTAAATCCGACAATAATAGGATTCATGATGATATGAGCTAACCCGAATATTATCGTTACCAGTAATATCAGAATACCATAAATCTGATATTTCATCACAAAATTCATATACTTTGACGTGTTGAACACCGACCAGATTTCTGCACCGTCGAGTGGCATCACAGGGATCATGTTAAAGACGGCTATTACGAGATTTGAAACCATAAACGATCCCATGACATCCGCAAAATAACTGATATAAAAATACGCTGATTCCGGATTTGGATTGAATAACCAGCTGTATTTATGAATCCTCAGCCCATAAAAAACAAATCCCGTAATCAGAGCAATCAGAAAATTTGCCATTGGGGCGGACATCACTATAAAAAAAACATCCCTGTTTTTATTTTTTAGTTTCAACGTATTGATGGGTATCCTTCTTGACCATCCAAAATTAAACACGAGAAAACAGGCCAATCCAATGGGATCTATATGTTTAAAAGGATTCAAAGTATATCTCTTAAGTCTGATGGCTGTATCATCACCAAGTCTGACAGCAGTCGCCGCATGTACAAATTCATGAAACGCAAGCGCCAATAATACCGCCGGGGTTTTCACCAATAACTGCCTTATAAAATTCATAAGATTAAGATCCGTCAAAAAATGCATTAAGATGTCTTTCCTTACAGTCTATCTGTACAATTCGACGAATTTCTTCATAAATTTTTTTCTGATATCCTCTTCATCTATCGTTGTATAGCACCCGTTTTGATAAACAAATTCGCCGTCTATCATCGTGGCATAAACGTCAGAACCTCTGCCTGAGTAAACGATACTTGAAACCGTATTGTTATTTGGAAAAAGATTAATATTGTCCATGTTTATAATTGCAATATCCGCTTTGTACCCTTTTTTAATCAACCCTACATCTTCCCAGCCAAGACCTCTTGCAGCATTCAACGTGGCCATTCGTAGCGCATCATGTGCCGTGACACATTCCGGATCCTTTGTAACACCCTTGTGAATGAGAGAAACCAAAAGCATTTCACGCCAGACATCCAGGTTGTTATTGCTCGAGACACTATCCGTTCCAAGGGCTACATTGACTCCCTTCCGAATCATTTTTTCAACAGGAGCGATACCATTTGCAAGTTTAAGATTCGAAGAGGGATTATGAGCAACACAGATATCAAAATCCGATAACACCTGTATATCATCATCAGTTACATATACACAATGCGCTGCAACCGTCCTTGTATCAAACAAACCAAGTTTGGCTAAGGCTCGAAATGTATAGGAATCACTTTCTGCCGCCGTTTCTTTCAGATGTATATGAATCAGGGCATCATTCGTCTTTGCAACCTCCGAAACTGCTTTTAAATAATCGGTCGAACAAAGATAAGGTGAATGAGGGCCAAAACCTATAGAGATTCTCTCATTGGCCGATCCGTGATATTTTTCATAGGCAGCGATATTCTTCTTTAATCGGCCCTCTTCGCTACCGGAATCAACCAGTCCGCGACAGATATAGGCTCGCATTCCAAAAGAGGACACTGCTGAAATAATCTGTTCAAGCATCATATACATATCTACGAATGAGGTCACACCATTTCTTGTCATTTCCATCTGAGAAATCAGCGTGGCAAGATAAATCATCTCCTCATCAAGCTTATCCTCAAGAGGTATTATCGTATCAAAGAGCCATTTATCAAATGGCAGATCGTCTCCAACACATTTCAAAGGGGCCATCCCCGAATGAGTATGTGCATTGATCAACCCGGGAATGGCCAGAAAGTCATTATCGATAAAATCAAATACCTCTGCCTTCTCGTTATTTTCAGGATAACTTCCTTCTCCCACGGCTGAAATAACATCATCCTCTATGATCAGATAACCGTTCTCAATCAGTTTTTCTTCTGTATGAATCATCAGATTCTTCAATATTTTTTTTCTCATTCCTATCCCCTTTTTGAAAATCTGCTTTTTGCTGAAAATTCTCCATATTTGGATAAATAACCATTCTTAACTGCCTTTTTCCCCTTTTCTATCGTATCGATGCTCACCTTAATATTTTCACTCTCATGCTTCATTAAGGTCAGCATTTCAGTTTCTATCTTCTCTATTTTATGAAGAATGATCTTCTCTTCAGAGATATTTCGATCGCCCCTACAATTTTTCAACCCGTCTATGGAAGATTCTCTCCGTTTCAGCAACAAAACAAAATCCTCATACTTTTCAGTATCGGGTAAAGGGAACCCATTTTTTATCTGATCAAGCAGTTTTTCGGAAATTTCAAGAATTTCTTTCAGCGATTCTTTCATTAAACTCATAAAAGTACCTCATTTCAGTGTAACTCTGTATAGTATAACATTTAATGATACCGAAACTGCAAAAAGGGGGAATAAGATTTTATTTTTCAGTCGTTAATTTTTAAAATACATTTCTGACATCACAATACGAATCATATCGCTTGTTTTTTTATGGGAATAACAAAACTGTTTTTCCAGTATAATTGATGTTATAATCAAGACGAGAAACAATCTCAAGAAAGGGGTATTATATGGCAAAGGCGAAAATTGGAGATACAGTAAAGGTTCACTACACGGGAACACTGGAAGATGGCAGGGAATTTGATTCATCGAGAGACAGAGATCCCCTCGAATTTACGATTGGCGGCAATCAGGTCATCAAGGGTTTTGAAAAGGCGGTTGAGGGACTTGAACCGGGTGATGAAATAACGGTTACTATCCCTCCCTCGGAAGGCTACGGAGATTATGACGAAACACTCAGAAGAGTCTTTGACATCTCACAATTTCCTAAAGAACTTGATCTGAAACCCGGAATGATGCTGAACGTTCAGGGAGAAAACGGAGTCGCCACCTTTACGGTAGTCGACATACTCGGAAACGATGTTATCCTTGACGGAAATCCTCCACTTGTCGGAAGAGACCTGATCTTTAATATCAAATTGATGGAAATACTATAGAATAAAATGCCCTGTTGTGAAAAAAGGTAGATTTTTTTTCGTCTTTTTTTATAGGCGATTCTTGATTTATATCCTAATCATAAAGGGGGCGTATGTGATGAATTTTACAGTAGACGTTATGAATGGAGAGCAGATCAAATCTGTTCGGATAGAAGCGTCAAATCACAAAGAAGCGAAAATAAAGGTTAAAAAAAAGGTTGGAAAAGAAAGGATTATAGGTATAAAGATTTCAGAATGAAATATAGAGAAAAAAGGATGCCTTAAGGCATCCTTTTTTTATTGTATTTTAACTGTTTGTATGCTAACATTGTACTGTCAATTCTACCTGGAGGTGTTTTACTTGATTAAAAATGTGATTTTTGATGTTGGCGGTGTCCTGCTGGACTGGAACCCGATAGAATTGCTCGAAAAAATGTTCGACAGAGAGAAGGCGGTCATCCTCAAAAAAAACATGATGGATACGCCATACTGGGCCGAACTCGACAGGGGAACACTGGAAATTGAGGAAGCCGTAGAAATTTTTTCAAAAGACATACCGGCACTCAAAAACGATATCAGAATGGCTTTATCGAGTTTCATTGAATATCTGCCACCCATATCTGAAAATGTAGAGATTCTTCGAAAGCTGTACGAAAAAAAATATCATTTATACGTTCTTTCAAATTTTCAGCTTGAAGCGTTTGATAAGGCCCTTGAAAAATTTGATTTTTTTAATTATTTCAACGGGATGATTGTATCGGCAAGGGTTAAGATGATCAAACCCGATCGGGAGATATATGAACATATTCTCAGAGAATTTGACCTTATCCCTGAAGAAACCGTTTTTTTTGACGATACGATAAAGAACATCGAAACCGCTAATGAAACCGGGATCATCGGAGTTCATACACCCACAAGCAGAGAACTTTCAGATTATTACCTGAATCATCTGCAATAAGGAGAGAGAAATATGTTTTTTGAGTCCATCGTTGAATGGTTTATTTATTCACATCTCGCAATGGTAAACATTATGGCCCAGTTTTTCGAATCGCAGAATTTTACTCCCGTACAAATCGGGGCATTAATGGCCGTTATTCCCACCGTCTCTTTGCTGTCAAACCCATTCTGGTTCTCCCTCAAAAGAAAGATAGGCGAAAAAAGAGTTTTTGCCGCCATCACCCTGAGCGCGGCACTGTTATGCTGGTCCGTTTATCTCGTACCCGGATTCCTTCCAAAGTTCATCGCATTGATTATCTTTGGATTCTTCTCTACGGGTGTTATCCCAATCGGAGAATCTCAGGTGATGAATTCCCTCATGAAAAAAGGGCTTCACTTCGATAGAGCAAGATTAATCGGAACGGTTGGTTTCTCAGCGATTTCGCTGGTTTCAGGATTTCTCTTTGAAATCAGCTTTGCATTTATGTTTATCATCTCCACGATCGCACTTCTCATCGCACTTGTCTTCTCTATAAAATTGACAGACACTGAATTTATCGTTGAGAAAAGCCATAAGACAGATGAAAGCGGTACAAGCAGAACATTGACCTTTCTACTCATAGCGGCAACTCTCGGAATCATGTGTGTTTCATTCTGCGGAACCTTTCTTCCGGTACTCGTCACAGAAAAAGGATTCCCTGAAAATACGGTTGGTATCTGTTTTGCCATCCTCTCCATTTCAGAAGTTCCCTTTCTTTTGTTTGCAAATCGCATCATTCAGAAAACGGGAACCATATTTCTCGTAGCAACAGCCATTCTGATGATGAGTATCAGGCTGTTTCTGACACCACTCGCTCAGACTCCGGTACAGTTAATGCTGACGAATGTCTTCCATGGTTGGAACTATATAGTAATCTATTTCTCTATTTTTAATTTTATTCATTATAAGATGCCATCACATAAGCTTGATAAATCACAGACTATTTTCTGGATGATCACTCAGGGGGTCAGTTTTCTCATCGGAAATCTCGGTGGCGGAATATTAGTCCAATACATAGGTTTAACGGAATCCTACAGACTTTTATCGCTGTTAATGTTCATCCTTTTTATACCACTGTTCATCTGGTTCTTATCGGATAAAAACAAAAAGGCCATCAGAGTCTGACAGAACATCTGAAGGAGGGAATCATGAAAAAAACGCTCATTGTGTACTTTTCCTCATTTGTACTAATAGCCGTGTTCTTATACTTCCTTTCCATGTCCTGGATGAATTTTCTGTTCAAGCCAACACTCAGCAAAGAAATCACTCAATTTCTCTCAGGGGTAGAAAACCTTCATCCGAATATGGATGAGGAAATATATGCCCAACTGAGTGACAGTTTGAAAAAAGCTGTCAGTGATTTGCCCTTGTTTTCATCGCAATATGACTATTTAATGAAAATTGCCCCTTCCTTTACAATCTTCAAAGATACTTTCACTTTTGTAGATTTTCGGGAAGAATCCCTGTATTCCGCGACGGTATTCCCTGTAGATTTTATTTTTTTAAATCACTCAGTAGTAGTGAGAAATTCCGTAGGCAACATCATTCCCTCGGGTTCAACCGTAGAAAAGATTAACGGAAAGCCCATAGCCGAAATCATGTCAGACTTCGAGGATTTGGTCTTCGCTTCAACCGCTGAAGAAAAGAGATTCTGGGTGATAGAAAGGGGTTATCTGACCCTTTATCCGGAATTTTTTAAAGCCTCGCAATACCACATTTCCTATCAACTCGATAGCATCGTAAAAGATGTTGTGATCAATACCATTCCATGGAGGGAATATTCAAGCTGGAAAGAAAGATTGAATTCGGATTTGTTTGCCGTTTATGGCAATCAGAAAACGACCGTCCTGAAAATTAATAACCTGAATTATGATAATCGGAAGATCCATGATCTGAGATCCGTATTACAGACAATCGTTGAAGAAAATCCGGAGAACCTCGTAGTAGATGTTTCATACTGCAATGGACTTGATACGAATTATTATGCGGTTCAGCTGTTATTATCCTTTCTTACCGACCAGGAGAGTTACCTGATTCCGGAGTCAATTTCCAATCATTCTGAACAAGTTAACAAAATTGCCGTGATTCCCCAGGAAAAGAGCTATACAGGTAATTTATTCTTTCTGACATCGAGATATTCCATTTATCCACTCGTAAGAACTCTTCTTGCCTTTTCAGCAGAAAATAAGGTAGGATTGCTGGTCGGTGAGGTTCCCATTTCTGATTTCAATTATTTCTCAAACCCATTTTCAGAACCCTTGTATAATTCGTATCTCGTCCCAAAAATTAACAGGCAATTGAATAAATTTACTCAGACCCCTATGGAAGAACTCTATTATAAATCCAGAACGTTTTTTCTTGACGAATCTCTTATTCTGCTCAAAAATGACCCTGCATCTCTTTCATTTATATCTGACACATTACTTTAACTATTGTGAAATTTATGGTAAAATAGACAGTGCAGATAAGGTTATCTTTTTAGATTTTAAGTCCTTAAAAGGTTGGTCCTCAAATAATGGAAGTTTCTGGAGATTTATTCGATATAAAACATTTTTCAACACATGATGGCCCGGGTATCAGAACAACGCTCTTTTTTTCCGGATGCCCTTTAAGTTGTTGGTGGTGTCATAACCCGGAAGGCATATTTGAAGAACAGATCAGGTTGCGGGACAGATATGTCCTTCATCATGATCAAAAGAGCTGCATACAATGCGGAACCTGTATGGCTGTTTGTCCTTCCGGGGCAATCCTGTTAGAAAATGGTCAAACACAAATAGACAACAACAAATGTACAGGATGTGGTCTTTGTATTAACCGTTGTCCCGGAAATGCCATTTATTCTTTGACTAAAAAATATACGATTTCCGAGATAATGAAAATTGTCAGGAAAGATGCCATTTTCTTTAAAGAATCCGGTGGGGGTGTAACGCTCTCAGGTGGTGAACCGTTTTATCAGAGTAAATTTCTTTTCGATCTGATTCACGAACTGAGAAAGGATGATATAGACGTATATGTTGATACCTCCGGCTATTTTCATTCAGGGTTGATCGAAAGGATAGAGGAAGTTTCACTTCTGTTTGATCTGAAGCTAATTGATGATACAAAGCACAGGAAATTTACCGGTGTTTCAAATGAACTTATATTGAAAAACCTGTTTAAATGCGACGAAAAACGGATTAATACCGTTATCAGCATTCCCCTCATCCCGGAGATTAACACAGGGGAAGACGATGTTGATCAATTTATACAGATAATCGTTTCTCTTAAAAACATAAAAAAGATCCGTCTGCTTCAATATCACGACTTTGCCATTGGAAAGTATAAGAAGTTAGGAATACCCTATAAACTGAAAGCCTTAAAAAAAGATGAAGAACAGTATAACAGGATCAGAGAAATATTTATCAAAAACGGGATAAGTTTAGTATAAGGTGATTATCATGACGGAAAGAATCAAGCGATTGAAAGAAATAAGTTTTCATACAAAACCATCTATCAGCAGCGAAAGGGCGCTCCTTGAAACGGCATTTTATTCAGAAAACGACGGTAAATATTCCATCCCCGTAATGCGTGCTTCTTTTTTCAAGCATCTTTGTCAGAATCAGACGATTTATATAGGAAAAGATGAGTTGATCGTCGGCGAAAGAGGTCCTTCCCCCAAATGTGTTCCGACTTATCCGGAATTGACCTGCCACACGATTGATGATCTAAAAACGCTGAACGATAGAAAGATGACTGCCTATCAGGTATCAGAAAACGTATTGGAAGATTACAGGCACAGGGTTATTCCCTATTGGAAAAACAGAAGCATCAGAAGCAAACTTTTTAAAAATGTGACGCCTGAATGGATGAGACTCTATCAGAGCGGATTGTTCACAGAATTCATGGAACAGCGGGCACCCGGTCATACAACACTCGATGGAAAGATATACAGGATCGGAATGGCCGATTTTATTCATAAAATAGATGAGGCAATCTCCAGTTTGGATTTCCTCGAAGATGCTTCTGCATTAAAGAAACTCGAAGAGCTGAAGGCGATGAAGCTCAGCTGTGAAGCGATTATCATTTTTGCGGAAAGACATTCGTCTCTCGCCTTAGAAATGGCCAAAAAAGAGTTAGATGATACAAGAAGGAGGGAATTGCTCAAGATTGCGGAAGTCTGTCATAACGTTCCCCGAAATAAACCGGAAACATTACATGAAGCGCTTCAGATGTATTGGTTTGTTCATCTCGGAACCATCATGGAACTTAACGGCTGGGATTCGATGAACCCCGGACATATTGACCAGCATGTAAATCCGTTTTTCCTAAAGGATCTGAACGATGGGAATGTTGATGAAGAGGCTGCAAGGGAGCTCATCGAATGCTTTCTCATCAAATTCAACAATCAGCCGGCTCCTCCCAAAGTAGGGGTAACCGCAGAAGAAAGCGGGACGTATAATGATTTTACCAATATTAACCTCGCGGGATTGAAAGCAGATGGCTCTTCTGGTGCAAATGAAACTTCTTATCTGTTTCTGGAATCTATTGATGAACTGCATCTCCTTCAACCTGGAAACAACCTGCAGCTTTCGAAAGACACGCCGGATGATTTTTTCTTTGCCGTCATGAAAGTAATCAAAAAGGGTTATGGTTATCCTTCCGTTTTTAATGCGGACGGGGTCGTAAAACAGCTGACAAATCAGGGTAAAACCATCGAAGATTCTAGAGAGGGAGGCTGCAGCGGTTGTATTGAAACCGGTGCATTCGGAAAAGAGGCCTATATTCTGACCGGCTATCTCAACGTGCCAAAAGTTCTTGAACTGACTCTGTTTAACGGGCTTGATCCACTCACCGATCAAATGACGGGAATTGCCACGGGAGAAACTTTTCAGGATTTTCACAGTTTATACGGAGCCTTCGAAAGGCAGCTTGACTATGTGGTCAGTGAAAAATTAAAGATGAATAATCTGTTTGAAGCCATATACGCATCCAATATGCCTGCCCCGTTTCTCTCCGTATTAATAGATGATTGTATTAAAAATGGCAGGGATTACTATGACGGTGGTGCAAGGTACAATACGAATTATATACAATGCTGTGGGATAGGGACGATAGCCGATAGTCTTGCAGCCATCAAGAAGCATGTCTTTGATGAGAAGCATATTCCTTTAAAAACCCTATTGACTGCCCTTAAAAATGATTTTAAAGGCAGTGAACCTCTACGCTTATCTCTTAAAAACAAAACACCTTTTTATGGGAACGATGATGATTTTGCCGATGATCTCGCTGTAGAGGTATTTAATACACTTTATAAAACCATCCATGAACGAAACAGCACCAAGGGCCAAACTTATCAGATTAATTTTCTTTCGACAACCTGTCATGTTTATTTCGGGAAAAAGCTTGGCGCTACTCCAAACGGGAGACGATCACATACACCGTTATCAGACGGAACTTCACCATCTCATGGTGCCGATAGAAATGGGCCTTCCAGTGTGATAAAATCATTAAGTAAATTAGATCAGGAACATACCGGCGGGACCCTTTTAAATCAGAAAATTCTTCCGGAATTACTTAAAACGGACGAAGACATCAGGAAGATGATGTTGTTGATCAGAACCTATTTTAAATTGGGAGGGCATCATATCCAATTTAATGTGATTAATTCAGAAAAGTTGATTGATGCACAGAAAAATCCAGACAAATATGCCGGATTACTTGTGCGTGTGGCCGGTTACAGCGATTATTTTGTTGATCTTGATATAGAACATCAAAATGAGATAATCTCAAGAACTCAACAGGGAGTGTGGTAAAAAATGGAGAAGACACTCAAGATTTTATTAGCGGAAGACGATCTGATAAGCAGGCGCTTAATAAAAATTCTGATCGATAAAATAGGTTATCAGATAACAACCGTTGAGAATGGGCAACAGGTTATAGAAGAAATGAAAAATGACGATTACGATCTGATTCTCATGGATATACAGATGCCAATTTTAGACGGTCTTGAAGCTACTAAAAAAATAAGGCTGATAGAGAATGAAGAGCAGTTAAAAAGAATTCCCGTGATAGCCGTTACCGCTCATGCAATGGTCGGCGACAGGGAAAAGTGTTTAAGTTCGGGCATGGATGATTACATGACAAAGCCGATAGAAGAAGTCGAACTGATAAAAAAGATCAGAGAATATACGAATAAAGACGAGACCCTGAAAATAGGCAATATAGACAGATTATCTGATTTGTTGGGGAATATGGATGATGTGGTAGAAATCATCAATGATTTCATCTCTTATTATCCGGAACAGCTGGAAAAAATGCAATCCGCTTACGATGATTCGGATTGGACGACCTTAAAAGATCTTGCACATAAACTCAAGGGGAGTGTCTCCAATTTTGAAGCCGATCAGGTTGTAACCTGCTGTAAAAAGATAGAAATATTCGCAAAAGAGGGGAACAGGGAACAAATCGACAGAGAGATGAAAAAACTGTCTGCAGGTATCGAACAGTTAAAAAATTATCTTTTACAACAGATAAAAAAATAGGAGGCTATTATGCAGTCAGAATTCAATGGATATATACAAACATTTGGCACTCTGGGTTTTTATAAGAATGGTGAATTGTACGAAGATGATTTTCCCGGGGCAAAAAAATCATTGGATATCTTTAAATATTTACTCTGTAACTATAAACGAAAAAATTTAAAAAAGGAAATTTGTGATATTTTCTGGCCAAATATGTGTGAAAACAAGGCAAAACAGAATTTATCGTCAAATTTGTATTACTTAAGAAAAGGGCTGGATTTGATTTATCAGAAAGACTCTTTCGGGAAATTCTTCATCAGATCAAATTCACATTTATGTTGGTTAAACAGACCTTTAGAACTCGAATACGATTTTGAAATGTTTGAAGGGTTTCTTGCAAAGGCTTCAGAACAGCTTTCAGATAAAATAAAGGAAGAGCATTTGATTAATGCCATTCAGCTGTATAAGGGTGATTTTTTCCAAAATGCAGATGAACCCTGGATCATATCAAAAAGAAAATTTTACCAGGAAAAGGCAATAGAAATTATACTCAATCTCATTGAAATAGAAAAAAATAAGCCCGATGGTAATCCTGAGATATACTTTGATAAGGCTTTAAAAATAAATCCAACAGAAGAGCGAATTATATTTGAAAAGATAAAATATTTAGCCGAATCCAACGATTTGCTCGGCGCGGTAAACTGTTACAGAGAATATAAAAAGGAATTGATCGATAAATACAAGATAACTTCCTCTCCAAAAATAGATGAGTTTATGGCTCTCATTACCAAGGATTATAAAGTAGAAGCCATACCAAAACACTTTACTGAAAATGCAAATTATGTTAATATGGGAAAATTTCAGGAAATCTGTTCCTATGAGCTCAGAAGAAGGGATCCGAAATCGTTGCTTCTCACGCTGAATTTTAGTGAATTGAGTGACAAGGCCTTTGAAAGAAGGGGCTTCTCAAGAGATTTTTTTATGAAAATAAGACTCGGTGATCGTGTGACATTTGCTTCCGGAAACGTTTTTGTCCTTTTTTCTGAAGCCGATAAACTTTCACTGCCAATTTTAATTAACAAATTCTTCCCGGTCTTTGAAAAGTATTGTAAAGGCGCCAGGATAAAGTACAAATGGCATGAGATGAACCATAAAAAGACAAAACTCATTACCTATGGTGAATGGAAATAATATCAATAAAGAGGTGATATACGGATGTTGGACATTAAAGAAATCAGAAATAATCCAGACAAAGTAAAAAAAGCAATGACCACGCGAAACGAAAACCCTGAAACGATTGAAGAAATTCTTTCGTTAGATGAAAAGAGAAGGGACATTATCCAGAAGGCAGATGAATTAAAGGCATTAAGAAATCAGCTCTCTAAAAGCGTTGCCAAATTGAAATCACAGGGAAATCATGAAGAAGCCTCAAAAAATATTACTGAAAGTAAAAATATTGGAAATCAGATAAAAGAATATGATGAGGAATTAAAGGAAGTCGAAGAAAAACAAAACGAGATACTCGCACAGCTTCCAAACCTCCCGTCCGTTAATACCCCCGTTGGAAAGGATGAAACTGAAAACGTTGAGATATTAAAGTGGGGAACGCCAAGAGAATTTTCTTTCGATCCAAAACCTCATTGGGAAATCGGACCCGATCTTGGAATGATGGATTTTGAACGCGCTTCAAAGCTCAGCGGTTCTAGATTTGTTGTCCTCAGGAGTCAGATAGCAAGGCTTGAAAGGGCACTTATCAGTTTCATGTTAGATACCCATACTGAAAACGGCTATACGGAGGTTAACGTACCCTATCTGGTAAAGAGAGAAACCATGTATGCCACCGGTCAGTTACCAAAATTTGAAGAAGAGGCTTACAAGACGACTCCGGATGATATGTTCCTGATCCCCACCGCAGAGGTCTTTCTTGCCGGTATGCATAAGGATGATATCATCGAATACTCGGAACTGCCTCTGAATTACTGCGCCTATTCCGCCTGTTTCAGAAGAGAAGCTGGAAGTTACGGAAAAGATGTAAGGGGAATGATAAGAGTCCATCAATTTGAAAAAGTAGAGCTTGTAAAATATACGACTGCTGAGACTTCCTATGAAGAACTTGAGAAATTGACAAATGCCGCTGAAAACATCTTGAAATCTTTAGAACTTCCTTACAGGAAGATCCAGCTTTGTACGGGAGATCTCGGCTTCGGTTCAGCGCTGACTTATGACCTTGAAGTCTGGCTTCCTTCATACAATGCCTATAAAGAGATATCCTCCTGTTCAAACGATATCGATTTTCAGGGTAGAAGGGCAAATATGAGATACCGAAACAAGGAAAACAGGCTGGAATACGTCCATACATTAAACGGTTCAGGACTTGCGGTAGGAAGGACACTCGTTGCGGTTCTCGAAAACTATCAGAACGAAGATGGTTCCGTCACCGTACCCGAAGTTCTTAGAAAATATATGGGGGGAACAGAAAGAATTTTTGGGTGAGTTTGAACTTTTTTATATTACGGGGAGTCTAAAGAGTAGAAGAGTGAAAAATAGAAACCCCTCATAAATATAGAAAATTAAACCCCTCACAAGAAAAGCGGTCTATCCCCCCAGACCGCTTTTGTGTTGTTTATTATATTCTTTTGCAAAAGGGGAATCACATATGAACACAGATGAAAAAAAGGCTATTATCAATATTCTTAAAAAGGAAGTAGTTCCTGCTTTAGGGTGCACCGAACCTATTGCAGTAGCCCTTGCGGCGGCAAAATGCAGGGAAACGCTGAATGAACCGATAGGGGAGCTAAAGGTCTTTGTCAGCCCAAATCTTTTTAAAAACGGTATGGGGGTCGGTATTCCCGGAACAGGTATGGTAGGCCTTCCCATCGCGGCAGCGCTCGGCGCAAGTGGTGGTTCATCGAGGTTTGGACTCGAGGTATTAAAACATGTCAAAGCAAGAGATATCCTCTCCGCGAAAGAAATGCTCAAAGAGGGGATTGTAACAATAGAAATCAAAAAACATGAAAATCCTCTCTTTGTCGAATGCATTTGTTTCAGCAGGGACAAGGTCCATGAATCAAAAGTCATCATTCAGCAGGAACACTCAAACATCGTTTTGATCGAAAAAGATGAAAAGGCAATTTTCGAAAAGAAAGACGAAATGCCGAGAAGCGGTGATGAATTGAATGCTTCTTTCCTGTCATTTAAAAAGATCATCGAGTTCATCAACACGGTAGATATTTCCGAGATAGACTTTCTGATAGAGGCCGTAAGACTGAACAAAGCGATTGCCGAAGAGGGTTTGAATGACGGCTATGGTCTTAATATAGGTAAAACGATGCTTGATGACAAAAATTCAAAGATATTCAGTTCAGGATGTACTGCCACATCTGCCATTGCACTTACGGCGGCAGCGGCAGATGCAAGAATGTCCGGATGCGTATTACCCGCCATGAGTAACAGCGGTAGTGGTAATCAGGGAATCAACGCCACCGTCCCAATAGTGGCTTATGCCAATAAAGAGAATATCAGTGAGGAACAGATGTTGCGTTCCCTGGCCTTGAGCCATCTGTTGACCATACACATCAAATCCTATCTTGGAAGGTTGTCCGCCCTTTGCGGAGTAGTGGCCGCATCTACCGGGGCGAGTGCTGCACTCTGCTATCTTATGGGCGGAAATGAAAAACAGATAGAAATGGCTATAAACAACATGATTGCAAATCTGACCGGTATGATCTGCGATGGAGCAAAACCCGGTTGCGCGCTGAAAGTTGCTTCAGGCGTAAATGCCGCTTTTCTTTCTGCTTCATTGGCACTCGGTATGAAAGGGGCAACCCAGTATGATGGGATCGTTGATAATGATGTAGAAAAGACCATGAAAAACCTCGCCAACATAGGGGCGGAAGCGATGAAGATGACCGACGAATATATTCTTAATATAATGGTTTGTAAATAAAATCAGTAAAATCAGACAGTTTTTTTCATATATACTTATGATAATAATGGTATCATCGGGTATATTAAGTTTTAGATGGTGAAGCACTTGGAAGCTATAGATATTTTAAAGCAGTATTACGGTTACAACAAGTTCAGACCTGGACAAAAAGAAATCATCACATCGATCATGAACCAGAAGGATACATTGGCAATCATGCCAACCGGATCGGGGAAATCGCTCTGTTTTCAAATACCGGCACTGATGTTTGAGGGAAAAAGCATTGTGATTTCTCCGTTGATATCGCTGATGAAAGATCAGGTAGATTCACTGAAAGCCATGGATATAAAGGCCAGTTTCATTAACAGCAGTCTGCCCTATGAGGAAATCTACGAGCGAACGGTCGATTTTATCAATGATAGATATAAAATTCTCTATCTCGCTCCGGAAAGGCTATCCACCTTTGGTTTTTCGGAAGAGATCTACAGCACAAACATCTCACAGATTGCCGTAGATGAAGCACATTGTGTTTCAGAGTGGGGGCATGATTTCAGACCGAGTTATAAAAATATTGGTGAATTCGTTAAACAATTCAGGAAAAGACCTGTAGTCAGTGCCTTCACGGCCACAGCCACTAAAAATGTCCGAAAGGACATACAATTTCTGCTTGAACTGGATCATCCCGATATATTTAATTTAGGGTTGAAAAGGGAAAATATCTATATCGAAGTCCTAAAGGAGATCAACAAAAGGAAATTTATTGTTGATCTCATCGAAAAAAGGCGGGATGATGCGGGAATCATCTATTGTGCAACGAGAAAAAGTGTCGAGGAGTACTATGTTTATCTCAGTAAAAGGGGATATAATATAGGAAAGTATCATGGCGGTATGGATGCGCTCGACCGAAAAGAAATGCAGGATGCCTTTATTCATGAAGATATCAATCTCATGATCGCTACGAATGCCTTTGGCATGGGAATTGACAAGCCCAATATTCGATATATCGTTCACCTGAATATGCCTAAGACGATTGAAGCCTATTATCAGGAGATTGGCAGAGCCGGTCGAGATGGAGAACCTTCACAGGCATACATGCTTTATTCTGAGGCAGACAGAAATATACAGCGTTTTCTGATCGAAAAATCTGAACTGACAGAAGACAGGGCGATTGTTGCAAACAGAAAACTCCAGGATATGACCAATTTTTGTCATACACACGATTGTCTCTGGCAATATATTTCGGAGTATTTCAACGAGGACAGTGAAAAAAAGTGTAATAATTGTTTTAACTGCCTGAATAAAAATATCAGGCAATACGATATTACAATAGAAGCCCAGAAGATTCTTTCATGTGTTTACAGGATGAAACAGTCTTATGGTGCTTCTACCGTTGCAAAAGTCCTTAAGGGTTCCCATTCGACTCGATTAAAGCAAAAAGGATTTGAGCATCTATCGACATTTGGGATCATGAATAATCTCAAAGAGAAAGAAATTCGTGATCTCATCAATTTTCTGGCCGCTGAAAATCTCCTGAATATCAGCCATGGAATGTATCCTATGCTCGGGTTGAACGATAATTCCTGGAAAGTGCTACGTGGTCAGCAAAAGGTGATCAGAAAAACATCAGAGATCTTTATCGCGGACAAAGAACCGAACGAGGATCTTTTTATGCTTCTGAGAAAGTTAAGAAAGAAAATATCGGAAACGGAAAATGTACCCCCTTACGTTGTTTTTCCCGACTATACTTTAAAGGAGATGAGTCTTATCAAACCCGTAAAGGCTGAGGACATGCTTAAAATAAAAGGAGTTGGCGAAAAAAAACTCGAAAAGTACGGAACACGTTTCATTGAAGAAATAAAAATATATGAGGGAATAAATGACTGACAATTATATCAGATTGGGAGCACGATCATTCATAGATGAATTCGAAAGGTTCTTTCACGATATCATCTGCAAATTCAGCTTCAGTTCATTTTTTGAAGCTCATCAAAGTAGTTTCTATGAAAACATGACCCTCTTTGTCTTCGCAAAAGGCTACCCGGCTCTGTATGTTTTAGTCAGGAAAACAGGTCCGTTTTTGGTTGGTTTTTCACCTGAAAGAGGGGGAAGTAACTGTTTTTCCAAGCAATTTTCAGTGTCTGTTCCATCGGATATTGCCCTCTTTTACAGAACTTTTTTCCTAAAAATAGGGGCCATCCCTCCAGAAACAAAAGATATCAGAATGTTTATCAGTATGCAAAAAAAAGCCTCTTCGATCTCCTCTTTTGCCGCTTTTGGAAAACGAGCCGAGACAGTAAAAATTCTGAAGGAAGAGAATATCCTCGGGATAAAAAAATTAGCGGTTTCAAGTCTATTTACCGATGAAAAAATCAAATATGTACTGAATTCATATGAACGCTGGAGTGAAAAGAATTACAGACTTGATTTTAATAACGAAAAGGTTCTCTTCTCGTTGAAGATAAAAAAAGAATCAAATAATACCGAATCAGAAAATCGGGCAGTTGCCTCTATGGTAAAGACCGTCATCAGTGATTCCTATTCAAATATTTTTGAACCGTTAACTGAAGCAGATAGTTTGAAAGGAATTCCCATGATACTGACCACATTTCAGATTAATTTTTCGGTATTGCCCAAATGGATTAATATGATCGAACTTTTCCTTGAACGCTTCGATAATGCGCTTAATGAAATTGACAGAGTCCTCGATGAGATAGTTTTTCCGCAGATGAAATTTCTGAAATAGGTGATAAAATTGGAGAAGTTTTTAATAAATTCAGGTTATCTGAAAATGAAAAAGATAGAAGGGGTAGACGATAAAAGAACCAGATACACACCATCCAAGGTAAAAAATTCTATTTTTTCCATCATCGCATCGAATATAGATTTCAATGGCTTGAAATTTCTGGAACTCTGTGCAGGAAGTGGTCAGATAGGCATAGAGGCCATCAGTCGCGGAGCAGATAAATGCACATTTGTAGATATTTCTCCTCAAGCCGTTAAGACACTAAAAAAAAATGTTCTATCGTTGGATATACCGGATAAAGTTACCATTATAAAACAAGATGTTCTGAGATTTATAAAAAAGACAAATGAGGTCTATGATGTCGTTTTTATCGATACACCCTTTATTGAAGAGATTTATCTCAAACTCGTTACCGGTCTTTTGAAAAAAAGGGAAATTATTTCAGATAATGGTATCATTATTGTTGAAACGCAAAACAGGTTCAGGGAAATCGAATCGCATACATTTGATCATATGAGTACGCATCTATACGGAACGTTAAAAATAGACACATATAAACATAAAAAACAGTTATATGAGGAGGAAAGACATTGAAAACTGTTGGAATTGATCTGGGTGGAACGAATATAAAAGGTGGTCTGGTTGATGAAAACGGAAATATCACCAATCAAAAATCTATAAAAACGCTTATTGAAGAGGGAAAAGAGAGAGTCTGTTCAAGAATGATCGAACTAATCAATGAGGTTGCCGACGGTGAACAGGTAAGAGTTGGTATTGGTTCCCCTGGTTCAATAGATAGAAAAAACGGAATTGTTATTTATGCAAATAACCTGATGACACTCAATGGAGTTGAACTGGTTAAAACGATAGAAGGGGCAACCGGTTTTGAAACGTTTTTAGAAAACGATGCAAAGGCAGCCGCCCTTGGCGAAAGATGGTTCGGTTCCGCAAAAGATTCGGATGATTTCATCGTTATCACGCTCGGTACAGGTGTTGGCGGCGGAGCTTATACCGAAGGGCATTTAATAGTGGGGGGACATGGGTACGGTGGAGAACTCGGTCATATGATTGTTGATCCATCCGGACCGGTATGCAGCTGTGGAAATCGAGGTTGTCTGGAAACATTCTCATCAATCAGTGGAATGAGAGAATGGGTCAAAGTATATGAGATGAGATATCCGGAATCTCTCATCTTTAAATATGCAGCCGGTGAACCCGTCCAGGCAAAAAACATCTTTGATGCCTATAAAGAAGGGGATAGAATGGCTGAACTCGTTGTCAGAAAATTCTGTTGGGGACTTGGCATTGGAATCGGTTCCCTTGTGAATATATTCAATCCCGATTTGATCATTTTGACCGGTGGAATCTCAAGAGCTGGAGATGTTTTCCTCGATGAAGTCAAACAGGTGGCCTATGAACACACCTATGGTTCTTTAATGAATTCGTATGATATAATTGTAAGCGATTTGAAGGAAAAGGGAGCAATTCTCGGAGCTGCTTCAGTTGCCCTTGAACGCACAAAAAATACTATATAGAAAAAACCACTTATTTTACTACGGAGGTGTGGCATGTCAGTAAATCTTAAAGGAAGAGATTTGATCAGTATTAAGGAACTTACACCTGAAGAATTCTTCCAGTTTATTGAGACAGCAGTTTCACTTAAGACAGGACTCAATATGGGTCAGAGACCGGATATTCTCAAAAACAGGACTTTGGCCGAAATTTTCCAGAAACCATCACTCAGAACAAGGGTTTCATTTGAATCTTCGATGACCCATCTTGGCGGACATGGAATTTATCTTGGACCGGATGATATAAAACTGGGACAGAGAGAGACGACGGAAGACATTGCAAAGGTTCTTTCAGGAATGGCCGATGTCATCATGGCACGCGTATTTGAAAACAAAACGGTGAGGGATCTCGCTGAATACGCTTCTATTCCGGTTATTAACGGGCTTTGTGATTATGAACATCCAACTCAGGCTCTCGGAGACTTCCTCACAATCTATGAGAAATACAGGAGATTCGACGGTCTCAAGATCTGTTACATCGGTGATGGAAACAACGTATGTAATTCAACCATATTCTCATCGGCACTCATGGGAACACATATCACTGCCGTTACGGCACCGGGCTTTGAACCGACAGAAGAGGTCATCAGCAGTGCAAAGGCAATTGCTGAAAGATATAACACAGGTTCAATCATAGAAGTCACGAATAGTATAGAGGAAGGTATTAAGGATTCGGACATCGTATATACAGATGTTTGGGCAAGTATGGGGCAGGAAGCTCAAGCCGATGAAAAGAAAAAGACATTCATGCCGTATCAGGTTACACTGGATGTATTTAACAAGGCAAAGCCGACGGCTATCTTCATGCATTGCCTTCCAGCTCATTACGGAGAAGAATGTACACATGAAGTGGCTCATTGCCCAAGAAGCGTTATCTTTGATCAGGCGGCAAACAGAATGCACTCAATCAAGTCGATCCTTGCGCTCGTTACGCCATAAGGACAGAAGGTTATCAGAATATTCTTTTAAATCCGGCCTTCCCTATCGGGAAGGCCTTGTAATTATGAGGTACTAAATGAAAAAAATAATGCTTTTCTTTTACAGTTTCTATTTTTTCCCCGCGGCAATAATCGCCCTGATATACGGCTATATTCAAATGAAAAGAGCCTTAAAGATAGCCAATAGAGATGGATTTGATGCTGCACAGGAATTTATCAGAAGAAAATCACCGGCTTTTGCAAGAATCTGTTTCACGCTATTTGGTATTCATCCCGAGATTAAAGATGCCGAAAAGATTCCCATGGATGAAAATTTTATCGTTGTCATGAATCATCAGAGTTTTCTCGATCCGATGCTTCTGCTCGGATATCTTACCCCAGATATCTTTTTACTGGCGAAAGAAGAATTAGAAAAAATACCTTTTTACAAAGAGGCCATGCAGCTCTTCTGTATAACGATTGACAGGAATAATCCGTCAAAGGCCGTAAAATCTTTAAGAAGGATACTGGAATTTCTGAAAAACGGGAAAAAAATAGGTATCTTCCCTGAAGGGACGCGATCAATAGACGGTTCACTCGGTAAATTTGCCGAAGGCAGTCTGAAAATAGCCTATAAAAGCAAAAAGAAGGTTATCCCTGTCTTAATAGACGGTTCGGGAGATGCCATGCCGAAAGGCAGCTGGATTGTCAGACCGGCAAAGGTCACGGCTCTCGTTACAGATTCGGTGAATGCAAAGGACTTTAACACTTTTGAAGAATATGAAGAATTCATCAGATGCCAAATGGAAAAAGGATTAAAGACCATCAGAAACCAATGAGGTGATTACGATAGAAAATATCCAGAATTTCTCAAAAAAGGAAGAACTGTTCAACAGCATCTCTCACGGTGTCGGTACTTTATATGCAATTACCGCGCTTGTCCTTCTGTCCGTTTTTTCAGGCTTAACCGGAGATGCATGGAAGATAGTGGGTGCCGTCATCTACGGGATCAGCCTCATCGCACTCTTTCTCGCCTCAACATTGTATCATGGCTTCAGACCGGGAAAGGCAAAAAACATCTTTGAAATCATGGATCATTCAGCAATCTTTATCCTCATAGCCGGAACATATACGCCGTTTACATTAGTTAACCTCAGAGGCTGGCTGGGCTGGACGATTTTCGGAATTGTCTGGGGACTGACAATCGTCGGAATCATATATAAAATATTTTTTGTCAAGAAATTTGTCATCTTTTCAACTCTCTTGTATATCTTAATGGGGTGGCTGATTGTCTTTGCAATCGGTCCTTTATCCGAAACACTTTCTTCAGGAGGTTTATTTTGGTTAGTATTGGGAGGAATCTTATACACTGCGGGAACACCATTCTACATCATCAGAAAGATACCCTATCATCATGCGATCTGGCATCTCTTTGTCCTGGCGGGAAGTATCGCCCATTTCATCACCGTGTTCTTTTATATTATACTGGCTTAAAATTTATCTTTGTCGCACTTCTTTTGTTGTTTTTTTCGAGATTTGCCTTTTCATCGGATTTTGAATACTCGCTTGATTATCCAGAAGCCATCACACCCTTTACTGTCATACCTGTCTTTTTCGATGCGGTTCCCGACAATGTGTATTCGATAAATACGGAAATAACTTTGATAGGCGATTCCGAGAAAAACGACTGCGTTTTGACACATTCCACTGTTTATCCTATTCTGATCAATACTGGCAATGAATACTTTTCTCTGATACATTTTATGTGGATGTTTGATGAGCAGCAACTTACAGCTATTGAAAACATGACATTAACCGAAAAGAACACCTATCTGAAAGCACTTCCTCATCGGGTCAACATAAACATTACTTTCGATCAGCCACTGAATTCCTATTGCGAGTTATTGAAGATAGATTTTACGCCTGAAAAGAATTCCCGGGTCGTAGACTCTGTCTGGAATTTGAATAATGATACGATAAGACTTACCGAACCGTCACATCAAAAGGCTGTCCTCTTCATACACGGTTTACAGAATGCGGTTTACAGCAACATGCTGTCAAATCTGAACAGCGACACCGGTGACGGATGGCGAAGTGAGGAATTGCAGGATTATTGGAAACAGCATTATCAATTTGATGATGTCGATTATTTTGAATACCATTATGATACCTATTTTCATGATTCATCTTATTACGGAGACAAACTGGTCTCTTTGATGGAGCAATCGGGGATGCTGGAATCTTACGATGAAATCTATTTGGTCACCTACAGTATGGGAACAATAGTCGCTCAATATGCGATCAACACCCCCCTGCATAATGAAGCAGGATGCCTTGGAGATAAAATAGAAAACTTATTTTTGATCGGTGGAGTGCTTGAAGGAACCTATTTTGTCAACCTGACAGATTATCTGCTTACTTTTATAACCAAGGAAATCGCTTTGAAATCAATCAACACAAGTTATGGAGATGAAAGAGATACCTTCCTCTATGAAATGCTTAAAATGTTAGACAATTATACCGATTTGCTTCTCAATCCTCAAAAAGTACAGTATTTTCTCGACCAGTTCGTTCAGTTTTATCAGGATAATCCCGTCATTGCCTGTCTGCTGCTGACAAGTTTTGATGACGTCCCGGTAACCGGCGGACAAATCGTCCCCTACGACGGGGTAAAATCAATGCGTTATACCTCCTCTGATTTTCTGACAAAGTTAGAAAAAGAATTTAAATTTAAGCAGACCACCTATGTGATCAATGAAGAACTGAATTTTCTGAATACGCATCATCAATACAAAGACAAAGTGATACTGATCACATCATACGCATCAAATTCAAAGGAATTTCTCAACAAAACCGCTGCTTTAATGAAATTCCTCCATTTTGTACCCGATACGGAAGATTCGATGAGTGACACTCAGTTGCTTAAAATTCCTTTTATACAATATATGATTCAGAGAGTACTTTCTATCGTCATACAGAGCTTTGCAGAGACCATTTCCGAAAACGCTCATATACTCAACGATGGCTTTGTAACCCATTGGAGTCAGAATCTGACCCCACATCATGAAGGGATCACCTCTGAAAATCTGTATATATTCGACGACCTCGATCATGCACAGATAAAAAATGCGGAAGAGGTCCTCAAAGTCATACGCGACAGAATCAACGATTAATAGGGAAATATATAAATATTTCCCTGTTCGCAGACCTATGTTCAGCTAATTGTTCATATGATTTTAAATTTTTTCATATCTGTCTTTTATGATAGCAAGATGTTTCATGATTTCTATATTCTGAGGACATTTTCTTTCGCAGGCACCACACTGAATACAATTTGAAGGTCTCTGTTTTTCAGTCAGCCAGCTGTTAACCCAATAATCCGCCTTATCATGATCACTGAAAATAGAAGCGTGATTATAGGCCCAGAAGTTCTCAGGAATATTGACACCAGCAGGACAGGGCATACAGTATTTACAGTTTGTACAGTTAACGAGCATCCTATCGTTGAAGATTTCCTTTACTTTTTTTAAGGCGTCCTTCTCTTCTTCGGTTAATGACCCTGACAATGCACTGGAAGCTGTTTCAAGGTTTTCAATGACCTGTTCCATTGTTGACATCCCACTCAGAACAACTCCGATTTCCTTAAAATCCCAGAGATATTTCAACGCCCATTGGGCTGGTGATCTCATTGTTTCACAGGAATTCCAGACCTTCTGAATATCTTCGGGCAGATCTTTCCTGGCCAGCATTCCCCCTCTTAACGGTTCCATGATAATGATTCCGAGTCCTTTTTCAGCCGCATAACGCATCCCCTTTATTCCAGCCTGATAATTTTCATCGAGATAATTCAGCTGTATCTGGCAGAAATCCCATTCATAATCATTGATAATTTCCTCGAAGAGATCAAAATCATCATGAAAAGAAAATCCTGCATAACGTATCTTTCCATCCGCCTTCGCCTTGTCAAGAAATGACTGATAATCATTAGCCGCCGTGTTTTTCCAGTACTTCCCGCTCAACGCATGCAGAAGATAAAAATCTATTACGTCTACTTCAAGTTTTTTAAGCTGTTCATCAAGAATGCGTTCCATATCTTCATGTGTTCGTACATCCCAAACCGGCAGCTTCGTCGCAATTTTGATCTTTTCACGATAGCCATCTTTCATCACCTGTGCGCAGAACAGTTCACTATTTCCACCGTGATACGGATAGGCTGTATCGAGGTAGTTTATTCCATTGTCTATTGCATAGCGTACCATCTGCTTTGCCTTTTCAAGATCTATCCTTGAATCATTCCCATCTATTACAGGCAGTCTCATCGCCCCAAAGCCAAGAATACTGATAGACTCATTGGTCTTCCCAAATTTTCGATACTGCATTCATTTCCCCTCCTTTATTCCGTTTATCCTATTAATTGCTTTTTCCAGTCTGTTCACAGCAGTAACTATCTCTTCATGTGTAAGATGCCCAAATCCAACAATCAATTTATTGCCTCTAATAACTTTCTCCTCCAAAAGATAATCATCCGGAAAATCGACCTCCAGTCCCTCTGCCATAAAAATTGTCCGATCGAGTTCAGAAAACTCACAGTCCCTGAAGGAAACCACAAGGTGTAATCCGCAGAATTCCCCGTTAATGCATATATCTTTTCCGAATTTTTCTCTCAATGTCTTGCATAAAATCGTCATCTTTGATTTATATTGTCTTGTCATCCTGTATACATGCTTTTCATAACTGCCATTCATTATTATTTCGTTGAGTACTGCCTGATTCAGCGTACATGGAAAATTCCCGATTTTTTCAAAATAAATCCTTACACTTTTGATAAGGTACACAGGAAGAACCATATATCCTATTCTCAGAGATGGACACAACGTCTTGCTGAAAGTCCCGATATGTATAACACGGTCTGAATTCAACTGAAAGAGCGAATTGATAGGCGCACCTCTGTATCTGAACTCACTGTCATAATCGTCCTCAAGAATAACATGATCATATTTTTCGGCAAATTCTACCAAAGCCTGTCTTCTTGCTATAGATAAAGTACCACCAAGGGGAAATTGATGAGAAGGCGACGCATAGATTAATGAAGGGGATTTCATATCTATCGAAGAAACGACAAGGCCCTCATTATCCACACGTGCCTTAATAAAGTGATAATGACCGGCTTTGAAAACAGGTTCAATAAAATCAACACAGGGATACTCAGAGATAAGCGTGTTAAAATAACTTTTTAACGAAGAGGCAATGATGTTCATCGAATCCTTTGTCCCGGAAGTGATAATAATCTGATCCATAGCGCATCTGATCCCTTTGTGATTCACCAGATAATCACATAACGTTTCTCTCAGCGGAAAATATCCAAGATCATTTCCATAATCGTAAATTTCCCTGTCATTTCTCAACAACACCGTATGAAAAGCCTTTTCCCATGCTTTATACGGAAAACTGTCAAGATCAGGCGTACCGGCTATCAGACTGATAAGATCTTTCCCTTTGTCATAACGCTTCCCGGATTCCCTCACCTTTTCAGATTTTTGCCGATTGGTTTTTATATTCTCAGAAACATAGGTTCCACTTCCCCTTGAAGAATATAAATATCCCTCGGCAATCAACTGCTCATAAATCTCCAGAATGGTACTTCTTGAAATATTGAGCTCATCCGACAGTTTTCTGGTGGAAGGTAATTTTGATCCCCCATCGATCTCTCCGTTGAGGAATTTAAACGTCAAAGCATCGTATAGCTGTTTTTTGACTGGTATTTTGTTATTTCTGTTGATTTCGATAAACATAAAATCACCTACCTAAA
>ERZ795057.89-NODE-89-length-94981-cov-11.250785_pt1 | contig 94981 bp, 92 predicted proteins | sample MGYA00375141_ERZ795057 | MGnify/ENA primary metagenome ERZ795057 (study PRJEB30186, sample SAMN05720163) | activated sludge metagenome | isolation source: Anaerobic digester | place: Hong Kong | collected 2015-01-26 ...
TTCACCTCCGATTCACACTTCAACTTTTATAAATACAGCAACGAAAATTTCGATACCATTATCGAGCAAATAAAAAATACCGACAATTTAAGTATGAAACAACAGTTAACAGAAAATGCTGAAAACATTTTATTACATGACTTACCGGTCATACCGTTGTATTATTATGTTTCAAGGCATCTGGTCAATACGAAAATTGCCGGATTTGAGGATAATGTCGCTGACCGCCACTTATCAAAATATTTACACGAGAAAGAGGATTAAATCATGAAAAAGCTATTTATATTTTTTCTATTATTTAGTGTTGTAGCAATTGCCCAACAAGAACAAACCAGGGATCTGAAAAATTTGAAGAATCAGAATAATGATAAATACATGGACAGGTACAATTATCACTCAAATCAACAAGTGATTGTTTGCGAATCCAATGGAAATCGACGCACACATTGTCCGGCTGACACTAGATACGGTGTGAATTTCAATCAACAGCTATCTTATGCAACCTGTAATTACAACTGGGGATATGATCAAACCGGAATTTGGGTTGATAATGGTTGCCGGGCTGAATTTACTGTCAATTATGGCTGGGATCAACCGGGAGCTGATGAGAATATTTTTGTCTGTGAGTCGCATGGATATAACCGTACTTATTGTCCGGCTTACCTTGATGGACGTGAAGTCCAGTTACTCCGTCAGTTAAGTTACACTTCCTGTCATAATAACTGGGGATTTGACAGAAATGGTGTTTGGGTGACTAATGGTTGCCGAGCTGAGTTTGTCGTTAATCAAAGCCACTGGGGAACTCCTCAAGACGATATTGTCTATTGTAGTTCCAACGATATGAGATTCCAATCTTGTGATGTGGATGTTCGAGGTGGTGTCGAGTTTATCCGCCAACTATCACGCGCCAGCTGTAATGGTAACTGGGGTTATGACCGTCAGGGAATTTGGGTCAGAAACGGCTGTCGTGCCAAATTCAGAATCTTGCCTTTCAATAACAATAATAACGGATACATGGATGATACTGTGAGTTGTGCTTCGCGAGATATGAGAAGAAATAGTTGCCCGGCAGATACATCCGGTGGCGTCAGACTGAAAAAACAACATTCCAGATCATCTTGTGAAGGAAATTGGGGTTATGACCGTAACAGCATATGGGTTGATAATGGTTGCAGAGCAACATTCCAGTTGTACATTAACGGACGTGGTGGGCATCATGGTAATTATGGACATGGAAACAACTACGGCAATGGTCCTGGTTACAACAATAATCCGGGACACAACAATAACGGATATAACAATACGCTGATATGCTCATCACTCAATAATAGAAGAAACACTTGTGCAATTACAAGTGGTAGAAAAGTGAAGCTAAAAAGACAATTATCCAGTAGCAGTTGCCAAGGAAATTGGGGATATGACAGAAACAATATCTGGGTTGATAACGGATGTCGTGCCGAATTTGAAATTCACTAATTTCTGAAATCGTATTTTTTACCAACCGGGTGGAGTTTATTCACCCGGTTTTTTATTTTTAAAAACTCTATTTAACAGACCTTTCTACTTCTAACATTCGTCATAATTTGGTGTATAATACCTAGTCAATCGTATAGTGGATAGGACAACAAATACAAGGTCAAGTTCAGCTTGGCTATTTTCATTCGTCGTACCTTTTCAGAAATTTGGTTGAATATTAAACATTGATTCACTCAACTCCGGGAATCAACTGCTAACAAATAACTATGACAATGAAGGCAGACAACAATTACAACTCAGAAACCAGAAAAATGCTTGAACTGGTTGAGCTCTCTGATGAAATTATTTTCTGGGAAGTGGACTCTGATTTCGTCATTCAAAACATCAATCAAACAATCAGTGAACAGATAGGATATTCCAAAGAAGAGGTCATCGGACACAAACTCAATGACATCATAATCCCTTACAATAAAAGCTCATGGGATAATGCCATTGCCGAACTTCAAGAACCAAGTTCTTTTTTTAACAACATTAAATTCCGGATTAAATCGGCAACCGGCCAAATCATGCATCTGAATACCCATGCTAGAGCCGTTTTTGAGAATGATCAACTGATTGGGTATTTCGGAATTTCTATCATCGAAACAGAGAATGTATTAACCAAACAAGCGATTAAAAACTTGCAAACAACTAACCGAATTATTCTCGATTCATTATCCGAAGCATTGCTCATCATTGATCGCAATGAAAAATTTCTGGCAATCAGCCTGGAGTTTAACAATATGTGGGGTTTTAACAAGGGTGACTTATTTATTCAAACTCTGGATGAGACCTATAAAATCATGCAGGAAAAGATTTCAGAGAAGCAACAAGGTGTTTTAATTAGTTTTACGCAAAACTTTGATAAGAAATCCCAAACCAGAGACACAATCCACTTCAAAGACGGAAGAATCATTGAAAGACGCTCGGTTCCGCACATAAGTAATGATGAAATTGCAGGAACCTGTTGGTATTACAAAGACATTACAAATCAAACTCAACTTGTTGACCGGCTGGCTAAACTGGCGTTTAGAGATTCTTTAACCAACCTATACAGTCGTCGTTGGTGTGAGAAAAAGTTAAAACAACTTCTTAAAAAAACCTACGACAAAAGCAAGCTAAGCTTTATGTATATGGACTTGGACTATTTTAAAGTCATTAATGACTCCTGTGGACATATATACGGCGATGATGTTTTGGGAGAAGTCAGCCAAATATTACAAGAAACTAGTGGAAAGGATGCTTATCTAGCTCGTCTTGGGGGAGATGAGTTCGGATTAATCCTAAGCGAAACCTCTCAACAAGAGGTGATAGCATTGGCCGAAAAAATCAAGTCTGCCATTAGTAATTATACCTATCAATGGAAAAGCAAAATTTTTAAACTGGGAATCAGCATTGGTATTGTTTTTGTAGAAAATGAAGATGATTTTCGATCAGTGTTCATTCATGCCGATGAAGCCTGTTATGTCTCAAAAAAATTAGGTAAGAACAAATACACTATATACAACGCTGAAAACTTTGAATTCAAAAAAACCCAAACTGAGTTAAAGTGGTACGATGCTCTGCAAAAAACTCTCTTAAAAGGAAAGTTTGAACTTTGGTGTCAATCAATAAATTCACTCGAACCTAACTCTCAATCCCATTACGAAATTCTCATTCGTATGAGAAATGAGCAAGGAGAACTCATTTCGCCGGCTTTGTTTATGCCATCAGCTGACCGGTTTGGTATGAATTTTGCTATTGATAAACAAGTCATAGAGTTATTTTGTAATTTCTACGACGCCCATAGAGAGCAAATTAACAACACTTTGTTTTCTATAAATATTTCAGGCTTATCACTCAGCAAGGACAGTTTTCTTCCCTATGTGCTGAATTGTATGAATAAATACAATATCGACCCCAAAATAATATGTTTCGAGGTTACCGAAAACGAAGTCATCAAGAATCTTGAAAAAGCATTGGAGTTTATCAAGCATGTTCGACAAATGGGTTGTAAGATTTCTTTAGATGATTTTGGCAAAGGCTTGACCAGCTTCTCCTATCTAAAAAATATAGAGTATGACTTTATCAAAATTGACGGACAATTTATAAAAGAAATCAATAAAGATAAAATAAACAAAGCTATTATCTCATCCATCGTTAGTATTGCAGAAATTACAGAAAAACAAACCATTGCAGAACATATCGAAAGTGAGGAGTCTCTTAACCAAATTTCAGCACTGGGAGTCAATTTTTTTCAGGGAAACTATTTTTCAAGTCCACATCAAATCACAAAACTGATAGAATAACACTTTGTTTTATTAAATCATCTCAACAGATGGCAAAACTTTATTTCTATTATTCAGCAATGAATGCCGGCAAAACCACGCATTTATTGCAATCCAGCTATAATTATCGAGAAAGAGGCATGAATACGCTGATTCTTTCTCCGGCTATTGATAATCGTTTTGGCGTTGGAAAAGTCACATCAAGGATTGGCGTATCATCTCCTTCAATTATTTTTGCTGAAAAAGAGAATATTTATAATCTGGTGAAAAAATATTTAAAGGAACAAGAAATTCATTGTGTTCTTGTTGATGAAGCTCAATTTTTAAGCAAAGATCAAGTATATCAACTGACAGAAATCGTCGATCAGGAGAATATTCCGGTTCTGGCTTATGGGTTGAGAACTGACTTCCAGGGAGAATTGTTTCAAGGAAGCCACTATCTTTTGGCTTGGGCAGATTCGTTAAAAGAATTGAAAACAATTTGTCACTCAGGCAAGAAAGCCACAATGGTTGTCAGAGTTGATGAAAATGGTCGAGCTGTCAAGGATGGGAATCAAGTTGAAATTGGTGGCAATGACAAGTATGTTTCAGTTTCCAGAGCAGAATACAAACGTATTTTCTTTGACAAAGGCACAATCGAGCCCATCCAGCTATCATTACCAATTGAAGATAAAAATTAATGAGAATAGTATTTTGTGGAACTCCGGATTTTGCCGTTGAACCTCTTAAGCAGTTGATTCAAAACAACTACGACGTCGTTGCCGTTTATACACAACCTGACAAGGGCATTGGGCGAGGAAGAAAAGTCCAATACACACCAGTCAAACAATATGCATTAGATAACAATATTGAGGTTTACCAACCAATCTCACTCAGAACAGATGATGCAATTAATGAACTAAGAGACTTGCAACCGGATTTAATGGTTGTTGTTGCCTACGGACTGATACTTCCGCAAACCGTTTTGGACATCCCCAAAATTGCATGTTGGAATATACACGCGTCATTATTACCTCGCTGGAGAGGAGCGGCTCCGATTCACCGGGCATTATTAGCCGGTGATAAAACCACCGGAGTCGGAATTATGCAAATGGAAGCCGGACTGGATACAGGACCTGTTTATCTTCAGCACGAATGTTCCATCTCAGAAATTGAAACAGCATCTCAACTACATGACAAACTAAAAATCATGGGGGCATCTGCACTCATTGAGTGTCTAAAACTACTGGAAAGTGACTTGCTTCCCGAGCCAATGATTCAGAGTGAAGAAGGAGTTACTTATGCCAAAAAACTTGAAAAGTCTGAATCACAGATTTCATGGCAAGAATCAGCAAAATCTATCCATCAAAAAATCAGGGCTTTCAACCCATGGCCGGGAGTCGTTGCTGAAATCAATGGCGAATCATTCAAACTCTGGGCTGCTGAATCCGTTAACTTAACTTCATCATGTAATATCGGAGAAATTGTTCTGGCAAATAAAGAACAGCTTGTGATTCAATGTGGTGACGGACAATTGAAAGTTACTGAAATACAAAAGCCGGGCAAAAACAAAATATCTATCAGACAATTTATGCAGTCAAAAACGAACTGGTATAATGAAAAAGATTAATTCCAGAACATTGTCTGCGAAAATAACTTATGACGTTGTTTTTAAAAAGGACAGCCTCAGGCAAGCAATCCAAAACCATACCGAATCATTCGCAAACCCTCAAGAAGAGTCTTATGCCAAAGCTATTTGCTATGAGACTTTGAGGCATTATCACCATCTGGAAAGTTGCTGGCTCAAATTTGTGAAAAACAAGCCCAAAGATAAACTGGTCTGTGTGATAATGACTCAAGCATTAGCAGAGCTTGTTTACCTGGAAAAACCAGCAAGAGCGGTGGTTAATGAAGCTGTGAATACTGCCAAAAACCTCAAAAAACAATGGGCTGTTGGGCTGATTAATTCCTGCTTGAGAAAGTCGGTTGAAATAAAAAATGATAAATCTGATAATTTGGTAGCTCAATATTCACACCCCCAATGGTGGATAGAAAAATTGCAAATGGATTGGCCAAACCATTGGCAAAAAATTCTGGTGGCTGACAATCAAAAACCACCTTTGTGGATTCGTGCCAATCATAGATACAAACCTATAGAAAGTGCTGAACAACACCAAAGTATCAACTCAGCATATAAAATTAACGCGCAGGATATTACCAAATTAGATGAATTCAAAACCGGTTCTGTTTCAGTTCAAGATGCCAGTGCTCAGCTTGCCGCTATCATTTTGAATCCACAAGATAATGAAAAAATACTTGATGCCTGTGCAGCACCCGGTGGAAAAACAGGACACATTCTTGAACTCAACCCGAATGTTCAACTGGATGCTTTAGAAATTTTTCCAAATCGGGCAAAAAAAATTCACCAAAACCTTGAAAGACTCAAACTTTCAGCAAATGTGCTCGTTGCAGATGCTTCACAATCAGGTCAATGGTTTAATGGTGATAAGTACAATAAGATACTGTTGGATGCTCCATGCAGTGCATCAGGAATTGTCCGTCGTCAACCGGATATTAAATTTCAAAGAAGTTCGGAAGATTTAGAAAATATTATTCATACTCAACAAACTTTACTTGATGAAATGGCAAAAATAGTAGCCGATGATGGAGTCATACTATATGCAACCTGTTCGGTTTTCCGATGTGAAAACTCTGAACAAATTAAAAATTTCCTGCAAAGACACCCTCAATTCAAGGAAATCAAGTTAAACTATCCGTTTGCTGAAAGTTGCCAATACGGCATACAAATCCTTACCGGTACATTGGATATGGATGGTTTTTATTATTGTTGTTTGAAAAAATGCACAAGCTGAACCAAATTTTTAAACATAAGTCCGAATCATTTTTTATCGGAATATTCATCTTTTTTATTATATTTTATTGTTCCATAGCTCTTGCAAAGAACAATATCATTTTATTAAACACTGTTTCTAAAAGCTCAAAGCTAATAGTAAATCCAACAATCAACTTCCAAGTATCCGATAAAATTAAAGAAGCTATAGACAATGGCATCAGAATTCAGTTTATTGCCAAAGCCGAAACTTTTATAGAAAAAAATTGGTGGTTTGATGAAACACTGGAGTCACAGAAAGTTAATCTTGAAGTTTACTATTTCATAATGAGCAAACTCTATGTCGTTAAGAATAGAGACACCAATGAACAGTTGAGTTTCAATAACTTTGATGATTTATGGATTGAGTTTGAGAAACTAATCAACTTTGAGTTTAATCAAGCTGATAATTCTGATGTTTTTGTCAAGTGTCGAATTGTACTTGATAAAGGTGCTTTACCAACAGCAATGCAACTCCCTGTTCTCTTTGATGACGACTGGGATATTAATACGGAATGGTTTCAACGGAAGGTTAATTAATTTGAACAAGCTCTCCAAATACAGAACAATTTACAAAAACATTCTGATTTTATTGCTTATCGGAATACTGCTGTTTTCTCTTTATTTACTTGGTGAAGCCGTAAAAGGTGCAGAACAGTTTAATCGAATTTATCTTTGGCTATTTGGCGCTTCTATTCTTGCAGTGGTGATTCTTTCAATTATCATCATTCAAAGACTTGTCTGGCTGTTTATTAAAAGGAAAAATAAAGAACCGGGGATTAAACTTACTTCGAGAATGGTTTCAACATTCATCTTTTTATCGTTGCCTCCGGTCTTGATTGTTTACATTTTTTCAACTCAGTTTTTAAACAGTTATATCGATTCGTGGTTCGACACCAAAACGGATAAGGCACTTAATGATTCACTCAAATTGGGGCAAATTTTTCTCGAAGTTCAAACGAAACAAGCACTGGCACAAACAAAGAACATAGCACAAAAACTGGGAGAAATTGATGAGCCCAGACAGGCAATTTACCTCGACAAATATCTTGAGGAATCAACCGCCTATAGCCTGACTTTGATATCAGCAAGTGAAAAAATTATTTATCAAGCCAATTCCGACATTTTTGATTTGTCCTCGGACTCACCACCATTATCAGCTATTCGAGATGCCAGAAGTGGTTTGAACTTCACTCGAATCGAACCGGGTAAATCGGGTAATCAATTGCAAATACGGACTTTGGTACGTTTTGATAATGAATTAAAAATCACTTCTAGTTATAGATTTTTACAAGGCATTTTCACTATCAATCCTGAATACAATGCTCTTGCAAACAGTATTGAAGTTGCTTTGATGGATTACAACCAACAAAAATATCAACGGGAACAACTAAAAAAATCATTCAGTATCATTTTGGGATTGGTTTTATTACTTAGTACTTTGCTAGCACTCATCAGAGCTTTCTCGTCAGCTCGTAACTTGGTAGCACCAATCAGCCTGCTTTCAAAAGCAACAGCTTCCATAGCAATAGGAGATTACAGTCAGAAAGTCCCTGTCAGCTCCAAAGATGAAATTGGCTTCCTAGTTAAATCATTCAATACCATGTCCTCACAAATTGCTGCTTCCAGCGCATTAGCTCATAGAGCACAAACAGATGCTCTCAGCCAAAAATGGTATTTACAAAATGTCTTGCTCCATCTCTCTAGTGGAGTATTAAGCATTAATAGCGAGCAAAGAATCCTAATGGCAAATTCAGCTGCCGGAAAAATCCTGGGTTTACAAGATAAAGATATTCTGAATCAAAATATTGAGTTTTTAGCGATAAAGAATAGCAGTTTATTACCTTTGGTTGAATTGCTACTGACTAAACTCGAAGACCATAACGAAGAATGGCATCAGGAGATTTTGCTGATTGATAATAACACTCGCAGAATTCTTGTTGTTAGGGGCAGCCGCATTCCGGACAATGAGACAGAAGAAAGCGAAGGCGGGCTTGTTGTCGTATTTGATGATGAAACGATTATCAACCAAGCACAACGAGATGCCGCATGGTCAGAAGTTGCACGAAGATTAGCTCACGAAGTGAAAAATCCATTAACTCCAATTCAGCTTTCTGCTGAGAGGTTACAACTCAGATTTTTAAACAAATTACCACCTGAGGATAAAGACGTCCTTGACAGAGCAACACAGACCATAATTTCACAAGTCGAAAACCTCAAAACCCTGGTGAATGCATTCTCTGATTACGCCAAAGCTCCGGAACTGAAACGTGAAGCGGGAGGGCTCAATCAACTGATTAAAAATTCGGTGGACTTATACTTTGTATCCAATGCCGGAATTGACTTCACCCTTGATTTAATTGAACCGGAACCAATTATGTTTATTGACAAGGTTCGGTTTTCACAACTTTTAACCAATTTGATTAAGAATTCACAGGAAAGTGCGACAAGTAATAATATTAAAATTACCATTAAAACGTCAATCAGCAAGTCTATTGACAATGTGCTAATTCTCCGCCTTAGTGACAATGGTCCGGGATTTAGTGAAAAAATTATGGAACATTTATTCGAACCTTATGAAACAACAAAAACCGGAGGTTCGGGATTGGGACTGGCAATAGTCAAAAAAATCGTGGAAGAGCATGGTGGCAACATCAAAGCCTATAATGACGAGACAGGTGCTGTTATCGAAATCAGCCTGCCAATTTATAAAAGATAAAACCAACAGAGATTGAAAGTTTATGAATCCGCAACAACAATTTGAAAAACTCAGTTTAGCACCGAATCTGGATATAAACACCCGAATCAATCGTCTGAAAAGTTTGAAGAAAGTTATTAATGAGAATACAGAAAACCTGATAGTTGCCCTGAATAAAGACTTTGGCAGAAGAAGTGCCAACGAAACAATTTTAGCAGAAATATTTACTTGCAATGAGGAGATCAACCATACATTAAAACATCTGAAATCATGGACTCGACCACGCACAAAAATGGCAGGTTTGAAATTTTTGTTTTCCAAGAATGAAATTATTCCCCAACCCCTTGGTGTTGTAGGAATCATCTCTCCGTGGAACTACCCTTTCAATTTGGCAATTGCACCTTTAATTGCAGCAATCGCTGCCGGAAATCGGGTTATGATAAAACCCTCTGAAATGACACCCAATACATCGCAATTAATTGCGGATATGCTTTCAACTGTATTTAATGAAAATGAAGTATTGGTATCAGTTGGTGATTTAAAAGTTGCCCAGGAATTTAGTCGTTTACCATTCAAACACTTGCTATTTACTGGTTCTACAGCTGTTGGCAAAATCATTATGGAAAATGCTTCTTGCCATCTCACTCCTGTCACATTAGAACTTGGTGGAAAATCACCGGTTGTCATTGAGGAGGATTACGATATTGGTAAAGCAGCCAAAAGTATTGTTGGAGGCAAATTTTTCAATGCCGGGCAAACATGTATCGCTCCTGATTACATTTTAGTTTCATCTTCAAAAGTTGAACAGCTCACAAATGCAATTATTGAAGAGTTTAATCGCTGTTATCCGGATATAACAAACAACTCTGAATACACAGCGATTATCAATCAGAACCATTTCAACCGATTGAATTCACTAGTTGCTGATAGTGAATCATCGGGTCAATGCATCTATCCACAAGGAAAACCCGAACCGAATAATGATGGGGTTTTTCCTCCGGTTCTTGTTGTAAACCCTCAACCCAATAGCAAAGTCATGCACCAAGAAATTTTTGGTCCTATTTTACCAATCATTTCTGTCAAATCTGTTGAAGAGAGTATTGATTTTATAAACTCACGAGATAACCCTTTAACCTTATACATTTTTAGCGACAACAAACGATTTAAAGATAAAGTTTTGCGGGAAACTTTATCAGGATCTGTTGCAATCAATGAAACATTGTTTCAATTTGTTCAACAAGGAATACCTTTCGGTGGAGTTGGTCAAAGCGGCATGGGAAGCTATCATGGACTGAATGGCTTTAACAGTTTTAGCCATCTTAAAACTGTTTATCATCAATCCAGAATCAATTTTAATCACCTCATTCGCGCCCCATTTACACCTTTAAAACAGAAAATTATTAAATTCCTCAGATTTTTATAAATGCTTATGTGAGATGATTATTTTCTTGCAATATCAATTTGTTGTTGTAATAATGTAAATAAATGATACTGTCAAATAACAAGATAGTGTGGGAGAGGAATGAAAATCTTTATATTAGAGGATGATTCAGATCAGGCAGATTTGTACTCACTATGGCTGAGTGATGAGTATGAGTGTACGATTTTCGAGAAGGCGCGTGATTTAATCAAGCAAATCTCTTTTGATGTTCCGGATATTTTACTCATTGACTGGAATTTACCCAAAATTAGCGGCATGGATGTTTTGCACTGGATTAAAGGCAGTCGATACGGAAATATACCCATCATTTTTCTAACCTCAAGAAATTCTGAAAAAGATATCGTCAATGCATTAACCGATGGTGCCGATGATTTTATTATCAAACCCACTAGCGAAAAAATACTTAAAGCCAGACTCAAAGCTGTTAGTCGCAGAATTCTTGACGAGGAGTCTGAAAAAGATGGTTTCGATTCATCTCCTTATACTTTTAACAATTTAACAAATACAGTTTCTTACAAAGGAAACAACATCTCACTTACCAACAAAGAATATGAACTTGCCTTATACTTTTTTAAAAATGAAGGCTTGTTGATTTCTCGTGACCAGCTTCTTGAGTCCATTTGGATGAAAAGTTCTGAAATCAGCACCCGAACAGTTGATACCCATATCAGTCGCCTGAGAAAGAAACTGATGTTAAATGGTACGAATGGTTGGAAGCTGGCTTCAGTTTATCATCAGGGATATAAGCTTATTAACCAAATGAAAGGATAAGTAATGACAGACAAATCGAATAAATCACAAATTTCGGACACCTCTGTTGACCAGATACGGAATATACTATTTGGCGAACAAGTAAAAATTATCGAACAAACCATCGAAAAATTGGAAAAAACTTTCAGTAAGTCTCTACAAGATCTCAATGATAAGCTCGATAAAATCAACAAAGAATTACAATCAGATAATTCAGGGCTCGATAAAAAGCTTTCCGATGATTTATCGAAACTGGAAAATAAATTAATTGATACCGAAGCAGACATTCTGAACCAGCTTGATAAATTGTCCAATCAGGCGAGCCATAGAAATGATTTGGCAAAACTTCTCAATGAAATGGCAAACAACCTTTCCGATTAGAAATGACCCGGGAAAGAGATGTTCTCAAGACTCTTCTCATCAAAGAAGAGCTTGAAGTACTAGAAAACCTGAAAAAAAAACTTCTTTCTGAAGAACAATTTACTGAGGAAGTTTCAAAGGTTCTTGCCAATGCATTAAAGCGAGCACAGAAAAAAGACTCCAAACTTGATATTGTATTGGCTAAGCCGATTCAAGATGGTGTGACAAAGACGTTTTCTGAGAACAAGCAATCAATTATTGATTCTCTCTTACCTATCATGGGTCAACTGATTCGTAAAACAGTTACGAATAGTATCAAGCAATTCGTAGCCGATATTAACCGCACATTAGAGCTTGGATTCTCAGCCAAGGCTCTTAAGTGGAGATGGCAATCCTACAAAACCGGGATACCATTTGCGGAAATTGTATTTGAAAAAACAATTCGTTATCAGGTCAATGAAATCTTCATTATTGATAATGAAACCGGTCTATTAGTCCAGCATGTAGGAAAAGAGGAAACCCTTAAAGACAAAAACGCCATGTCTGCGATGCTGACAGCGATTAAAGACTTTGTGGGCGATTCACTTCAATCGACAGACTCGGGATTAATGAGTGCTGACTTTGGCGACAGTCAAATTTTGATTGCAACCGGTCCAAAAGTTTATTTGGCAATGATTGTTAAAGGGTCTCCATCTGAAAGACTTAAAGAGCTCAATCAAAAACTCATTGAAGAAATTCATTCCAACTTCTCGGACTCATTATTAGATACCAACAATTTTCAGAGTATTGACGGAATCGAGGACTTTTTACGACCCTATCTGGTCACAAAAAACATAACTGAAGAAAAAAAATCAATCAACTGGGTACCTTGGATCATTGGTCTTTTATTGATTATCTCGGGATTAAGTTATCTCGCTTATAAAAGACACACTGAATTTAATCAGGCTCAGAACATCGTCAACTCAACACCGGGGCTTTACTTACAAGAACTAAAAAAAAGTGGCGATGGTTTTGTTGCAAAGGGTTTGCTCGATCCGGATGCTGATGTAAGTCAATTAAAAGAAAACAATATTCAGCTTGAAACAAAGCCTTTTATCTCATTGGATGAAGAAATTATTGACTTAAGAATTAATAACATTTTAAAACCATACTCCAAAGTCAATTATAATCTTGATCACAAGACTTTATCACTCACTGGCTACTTGCCGAATGATTCCTATAAGTCCATTTTCGACAGGCTGAACAAAGTAACAGGAATCAATAGCATACGCAATACTACTAAACCCGACTTCAGTATGGAAGTTGAAGAGTTTCTTCTCAATTATAATAATTTAGAAGGGGTTTCATATAACATTGAGCCAGACAAACTAACCCTTAATGGTTCAACAAAATTGGCTACTCATAACAAGTTGATAACTGATCTCAAGCAACAGTTTCCTGAAGTCACTATTGAAGATAGCCAACTTGATATCTCTGATTCCACTGAGAAAATAATATCTCAGATTGAGAAGGATTCTGTGGTAATTTCTGATGAGTCCGAAAGCCATAGTTCAGAGTTACTTTCTGTGATTGAACAAATTAAAACCTTAATAAACAGATTTCCCAACTCTCAAATTACTATTATCGGTGAAAGTGATTGCCAAGGACTGAACAGTGATAGATTTTCACAACAGCGAGCGGATTCGATTAAAGCCCTGCTTATTGAAAACATGATTGAAGAATCACACTTGCGGACATCTATAACTCCATGTGAAAATTTCAACAATGATGTTGATGATAGCAAAAAAATTGTAAGGTTTAAAACCTATATTGAACAATGAAAATAGCGAAAAAAGTTTGTCTCATTGGAAGATTTGCTGTTGGAAAAACCAGCTTGGTGCGTCAATATATTGAGAATCAATTTAGTGAAAAATATAAAACAACGGTTGGTGTGAGTATCTCCACCAAGGTTATAGACATTGATGATCATTCGATTTCGATGATACTATGGGATATTGCCGGTTTTGAGCAAGAAGGACATTACAAACATTATCTCCGTGGCACTCAGGGGATTATATGGGTTCTTGACGGAACAGAGCCTGAGTCTTTTGATATTTTTGAGAAAGTAAGCATCCCCGATTTAGATTCCATACCTGCAATTTGCTTAGTCAATAAATGCGACTTGAAAGATCAATGGCGGCTGAACGAAGATAGTTTACAAAAAATTCGCCAATATGTTTCAACGATACATTATTCAAGTGCCAAAACAGGTGAGAATGTTGAAGATAGCTTTAACGAATTAGCAAAAAAACTTTTAGGTCAATAGCAGATGTTCCCTCCGGTTCTCAAACAGTTCTTGCTTAAACTCAATGAAGGACATGGATATTTTTGCCTTGGAATTGATAAAAACTTAAGTATTGTTGAATCTCATGGAAATCCTGAGTCATTAGGTTTGTTTCCGCCTGAGAATGGTACTCTTATTACCGATTATCTACCCATACTGATATCAGAAAATTTTACCGAAAATTTTAAAATTCCTTTCTTCAACATTAATGAGAATAATGTTTGTGATATTCATTTTATAAAGTGCGAAAATCTTGACTATATCATGCTGGTAAACAAGTCTGAAATTTTTCAAGTCACTCAAAAATACCAGCAATTCGCTCATGACGATAATATTTCCAAAAATAAATTCAAACGTCTGGCTGAAGAATTAAATGTAGCCAAGCAGGAACTTAAAAAGTCCAACCAGGAAAAAGCAGCATTAATTGCCATGCTTTCTCACGAATTAGGTACACCATTAACTTCAATCATCGGTTATTCAGAATTAATGCTGAATGGCGAGCTGGATAAAAACTCTCTAAAAGTCATTCACAGAAATGCCATTCATTTAAAGCACACGATTGAAAACACATTACTCTTCGGTCGCTCACAGGCAAAAGAAAGCGATATTCACCTTGAGGCAACCCGCTCTTCAGAGTTTATTTCAGAACTTAAGGACACTTTGTATCACTTTGCAGAAGATAAAGGGTTAGCGTTAATGACAGAGTCTCTTGCTGACGAAGTGATTTATATAGACATTCCTAAAACTCGTCAAATATTAATTAATTTAGTGAATAACGCCATCAAATACACAGAGTCCGGATTTGTAAAGATTGTATTTTCAGTAAGCAATCACTCTTATATTTTTACCATTATTGACAGCGGAATTGGAATTGCTGAAGATAAGCTGGATACCGTTTTTTCTCCTTGGGGAAGAGTTGGAGAAAGCCGTGAAGCCGGCTCCGGGATTGGGCTGTATACCAGCCAAAAACTGGCAAACTCAATGAGTGGGAAGCTTTATCTCAAATCATCAAAGAAAGATATCGGTTCTGAATTTGAATTAATAATTCCCATCAATAAACCGGATATAAAGCCTCTTGAGGAAAATAATATTGTCACTCAACAGCAGAGTCATTTATCTGTCCTAATCGTTGATGATGATGAAGATATCTTAGATTTGCTCACCTTTATGCTGGAACCAAGCGGTTTTGTCATTCATAGAACGACCACAAATGAAGATATTGATGACATCCTTAAAACTCAATCAATTGATGTGCTTTTAACTGACATGAACTTAGGGGATGTGCGCGCTGATAGTTTTTCTAAGAAAATTAAACATTCCTATCCAAAGCTTCCAATCATTTTGATGTCGGCTATGCCCTCTGCAAAATTAAAAACTAACTATAAGAAACTCGGGTTTGATGCTATAATCGAAAAACCACTTCAAAGAAACAAATTAATTTCTCTGTTAAGCAAATTTTAAACTCTATATATGAACGACTCTGTATTAATTTACTCCTTGTCTGATCGTTTATCGGACATTAATAACAACTTGGCTTCGTCTATTAAGATTATACCAACTCAAACACTCATCTCTAGAGTTGAAACCTCTGAAAGAAAGCCCAATGCTGTTATATTTGAAATGAATCAAATTGATAGAGTGCTTGATCTTGTTCAACATACAAATATCACCTCTGAAAACAGATTTATTTGTATCGGCGAAAACCTCAGTGTTGATAACCGAATCATTTTGCTTAATAACAATATTGAATTAGTAAATTCTGATAAATTCTCAGAACTCAGTTCCAGTTATTTTCAGCTCGGACTCGGAAAAGAGAGACAAAAGGTTCTGTTTCTGGATGATGATGAAGATCAAATTGCAATTACCGAGCATATTTTAAAAGATGCCGGCTTTAGTGTAAAATCAATCACAAAGTCAGAATATATTCTTGATACACTTGCAGATTATAAACCGGATTTATTATTGCTTGACTTATATCTGGGTGATGTAACAGGTGACAAAATTGTTTCTGTCATTCGAAAAGAGCCTGAATATCGTTTCCTTCCAATTGTTTTTTTGACGGCTGATACAAGTCTAGAATCTAGAATGTTGGTTCTTAATGCCGGTGCTGATGATTTAATTACCAAACCCATCAAGTCTGATTTATTGGTTGCCTCTATTAAAAACCGTATTCAGCGAAACCTCAACAATCAGGTTTTTCTCAATGAATTGAATCCGAATCGAGTTTATCATAAGGTCAATGTTCAAGAGTCTGATTTACAGAAATTCTACCAGGAAAACATTGATAATCCTTTAGCTTCAATCATGTGGTTTAAGGTTAATAATAAAACCGAAATTCAACGGGAAATCGGCTATTCTGGGTTTAGTAAATTATGCAACACTGTTTGCTCAAAGACTCCAAACACCAACCCCGCAGTCGATTTTTTTTCAAAAATTGCTGATGGTATTTATGTGATTGGATTTAAATCTTTAGATGAGGCTTCAGCTATGAAAACCGCTGAAGAAATTAAATCTTGGTATGAAGATAATAGCTATACTGTTGTTGATAGGAATTATTCTTTTCAGATGTCTGTCATCGTACTTACCAATATTCCACAAGCAAAAGATCACGATACTTTATTGCAAAAAGCCGAAAGCATTCTCATCGAATCAAATGAAACTCAGAGCGAAATATTAAAACTTCAGAAAGGTATCGAAGAAACTCGTTTCTATACAATCAAGTCTCGGCTCGAAAATATGATTAAAACTCGTGATCTTGCATGGCAATTTTATCCAATTGTTTCTGCTCGTCATGAAGAGGAAGAAATTTTCCAGCTTATTTTAAATATTGATACGGACTCTTCCATTCAAAGGTTTAAAACCATTGAATATATCAATGTGGCAGAGAAATCCGGATTGCTTAGAGTTATTGACAGATTTGCTCTGGAACGTGCAATCCGTGTAATTCGCTCAGGAATTCATGAAAATTCTCCGCCAAAAGTTCTATTAAACCAAGTGACTCTTGCATATACTGATCGTGAGTCAAGAGCAAAGAAACTGGAAATTATCAAGCAACTCAATTTACCAAAAGATTCACTCTATGTGCAGTTTCATTTGCAAGATGTTGTTGACAATTTTGAGCATATTGGTGAAATTGGGCAACAAATCAAACAAACAGGAATCAAAATTTGTTTAGGTAGTTTTGATTACTCCTCAATTGCTTGGAAAGCTGCCAGAAAACTCAATGTGAGTTGGATACGATTATTACCGCCATCATTGGAAGACAAGCATCTTTTCGATGCAGAAAATCCAAATAACATTGCTTCAACAATCAGAAAAGCACATGTCTTAGGTTATGAGGTTATTGCTCACATGGTCGATAACTCCAGTCTGGCATCAGAATTGTTAAAAGCGAACATTGATTATCTACAGGGAAGTTATATTAAAACACCGGTTGCAATTTCAGATATCTTTAATAAATAAAGCCCTCATACTTTTTCAAGCATAAGGGCTTAAGAGAGGTATTTTTTCAACTACGCAACTGAGAAACTAGTTCCTCTTGTGCGGCTGTTACTTCTGCGTCTGTTTCGGCGATGGCGCATACGACTAAACAAATCTTGTCGTTTGGCTTCAATCCAATCTTCAACTGTGAACTTTTCGTCCCTTGCATGAACTTTTACAACATTTCTAAAATCAACAAACGCTTCTATCTCATCCTTTATCTTTTCAGCCACAATATCTATCACTATACAATCATCCAATAAACCAATTACAGGAATATCATCAGAAATAATATCATCCTCATGTGTGAAATATTGCATTGCTGACAGAACATGTTTCCTGTCTTTCTCATCAAGATTCCATTCATTATCCGTTAACATATCCAACATTGTTTTTAATGTTTCAATATGACTTTCAACATACTTTTCAACTTTTTGCCGATTCAATTTATCCAAAGTCTTTTTAACCGCTGCAATAACTTCATGTTCATTATGCTGTCTTGAAGACTGCAAGATTTTTTCAAAATGAGATTTTACCTCATCATTGATACTCAATTCATAGGCTGTATTCATGTTAATTACCTCAATTAGTTAACTGATAGGTGTATTATACATGTATTACACCGATACACATGTGCCATTAGTCACTTTTCAAGTCTTTTCATAAATATTCACAGTAATATCTAGATTTTTTCCCTATTCTCTTGATAATATTAGAGGTTGCTAATGAATATACAATAGGAGTTATCATGGCCGATGATAAATCGATAATAGATAATGAAACGAACAATGAAGTACCGTTTTCTGGAGCATTAGAGAATAAAGCATCTGAAAACAGCAGAAGAAAATTTTTAGGCCAAGCTGCAGCGACATCAGCTGTAATCATAGCCGGTTCAGCTTCTGCCGGAAATTTACCACCTGACGTCCCAAATTGGTCCAGAACTCTTGGAAAACCGGTCAATACCAATCCTTATGGAGTCCCTTCCAAATATGAAGAAGATGTCGTTCGTAAAAGAGTTCCATGGTTGACGCCTGATTCGATTGCATCTATCAGCTTTACTCCTCTTGCTGAGATAAACGGCATGATTTCACCAAATGGTCTGGCTTTTGAGCGAGATCACGGCGGAGTTCCGACCATTGATCCTAAAGATCACCGATTAATGATTCATGGTTTAGTTGAGAAACCATTAATCCTGACCATGGAAGATATCAAACGCTATCCAAATGTATCAAGAATTCACTTTATTGAATGCCCTGCAAACTCAGCAATGGAATGGAAAGGTCCTCAGGTGGGACGTTTACAATTCACACATGGGATGACCAATTGTTGCGAATGGACTGGAGTTCCGTTAAAAACAATTCTGGAGGAAGTTGGTGTCAAACCTGAAGGAAAGTGGATATTAGCAGAAGGTGCGGATTCCGCAGGTATGAGCCGTTCCATTCCTATGGAGAAAGCATTGGATGATACGTTGGTTGTTTTTGGACAAAATGGCGAAGCCCTACGTCCCGAGCAAGGATATCCTTTAAGGCTATTAACTCCGGGTTGGGAAGGCAATACCTCAATTAAATGGCTCAGGAGATTAGAAATCACTGAAGAACCAATGTACCAACGTGAGGAAACTTCCAAATACACGGACCTTATCAGCCCAAGAGATCCAAATCGTGAAGAGCTGATTGGTAAAGCTTATATGTTTTCATGGATTATGGAAGCAAAAGCGATTGTAACATTCCCTTGTCCGGAAAAACCTTTGAAAGGACACGGAAAATATATTATGAATGGACTGGCATGGACCGGTACAGGCAAAATAAAACATGTTGATATTTCTTTTGATGGAGGAATCAACTGGCACGAAGCCGAACTCAATGGCCTGGTATTAGACAAATGTTGGACAAGATTTAGCTTCCCGTTTGAGTGGAATGGTGAAGAAATGCTGATTCAATCTCGCGCAACAGATGAGCACGGATATGTCCAACCAACCATTGAACAATTGCGAGAAGCTCGTGGAGTTTCTAGTATTTATCACAACAATGCCATCCATACTTGGAAAGTAAATAAAAACGGAGAGGTGGAAAGTGTACAAGTTTAATAATTTAACAAAAGGTTTAACCGTTACCGTTCTCGCTTTAGCAATTTCGGCTTGCTCACAAAGCAATAACTCGGAAGTCAGTCAATCTCAAGAGGTGAAGTCTGATAACACTCCTAAAGTTGAAGGGAAAGAAATTCAAATGCCTGGCGCCATTGCTGCTGAGTACAAAGAAATTTCGGTAAAAGGTCCTTTCAACTTCGGTCAAACTGCAACCGATGAAGAAATTGCCGGTTGGCATATCGAAGTCGGACACGGACATAACCTTCCACCGGGAAGCGGTACAGCAGCTGATGGCGAAGAGTTATTTGATAAAAAATGTGCTAGTTGTCACGGATCTTTCGGTGAAGGTGTGGGCAGAAATCCTGTTTTAGCAGGTGGAGAAGGAACACTAACTGATCCACAAAAACCGGAAAGAACAGTTGGTAGTTATTGGCCTTATGCTTCAACACTGATTGACTACACGCATAGAGCGATGCCATTTCCATCGGCGCAGTCTTTGACCTGGGATGAAACCTGGTCGATTTCGGCTTACGTTCTTTATTTAAACGATATCATCGAAGATGAAGAGTTTGTATTTAGTGCCGATACTTATCATGAAATCAAAATGCCAAACGAAGATGGCTTTGTGATGGATAAAAGACCGGATACACATAACACTCGTTGCATGAAAGATTGTAAAGACCCGGCTTCGATTGAAATTAAAACAGCGCTATTAGGATACGGTTCTGGTGCTGAAGATGTTGTTGAAGAAACAGCTGTTGTTGAAGGACACGAGCTTGGACAGAAAATTTACGACGCAACTTGTCGTTTATGCCATGGAACCGGGTTAGCTGGCGCACCAAAAGTTGAAGACACGGTCACTTGGGAACACCGTTTGCAACAAGGTAAAAGTAAAGTTTATGAACATGCAATTAATGGCTATCAAGGACAGTACGGCGTTATGCCACCAAGAGGTGGTAATATGGAGTTATCTGACGATGATGTGAAAGCAGCAGTTGATTTCATGGTCAAGGACGCAGAATTATAGTTTAAACAAGAAATATTATTATCGTTCAGCTTATATTCAATATTGCTAATATAAGATGAATGGTATAGAATGACTGACAAATTTTTATTTAGGAGAAACTTATGAGTCTAACTAGAAGAGGCATGTTAAAGCGCATCATCGCTGGAAGTGCCGTCGTAATGGTTCCATTCGGTGCGTTTGCTGAGTGGATGGAGTCAGCTTTTAAAGCTGATAGTTATAGCGCAGCTTTAGCTGCTATGGGAGCAGAAGGGGCAGTTCCTAGTGACAAAATAAGCCTTGTTGCGCCTGAGATTGCTGAGAATGGTGCTGTTGTACCAGTTCAAGTCAGCTCAACTTTAGATGATATTGAAAGCATTTCATTATTCGTTGAGAAAAACCCTAATCCTATGACTGCTGAATTCAAAATGTTCCCTGGTTTAGAGCCAGACTTTAAAGTCCGCGTAAGAATGGGTGAAACATCTAAAGTCATAGCTGTTGTTAAAGCAGGTGGAAAAGCCTACACAGCAGAGTCTGAAGTTAAAGTAACAATCGGCGGTTGCGGCGGTTAAGGAGAAGAATATGAGAATTAAAGCAAAACTAAAAGGCGATAAAGCCAATATCAAAGTGCTCATTAAACATGATATGGAATCCGGTCGTCGTAAAGATGAGGCTGGTAATGTAGTTCCTGCAAAATTTGTTCAAACTATTACTGCTCATGTCGGTGAAACACAAGTTTTTGAAGCAAACATTGGACCGGGCGTTTCCAAAAATCCATTCCTGGAATTAAATCTGACAAGCCGTGCAGCGGGTGATGCTGTGGTATTCAAGTGGGTTGATTCTACAGGAGATACACTGGAAGAAACTGTTACACTGTAACAAGCTAAGACTTCTTTAAATAAAAAAGAGGATGTTCAAGTGAGAGCATTCTCTTTTTTTATATCTATGATTAATGTAAAATTAAGAAAAATTAATCACAAACCAAACTTTAATTATGAGAATAATCACCCTAATTATTTTAGCCTTCATTACAAGCTCCTGTACTCAGGATAATAACTCTACTCCAAAAAGCAAAATCGAACAATCTAATGAAAGCATTACCATTCAAGAAATCGCCAGAGTGGCATTAGTTGAAGCCAAACAATATTTGACAAATGCTTCTGAACAAGGAATAGATACTTCAATTGCTGAGAAAGAGTATCTTTTGGCAGAGAGTTATTTTGATAAAGGTGATTTCAAACAGGCGCAAGTATCGGCTGTTAAAGTTAGGCAAGTTATCGAAAGAGGTAAATAGTAAAAAACATGAACAGAACTATTGTTCGACTGTTTTTACTGTTTTTGATCCCACAAATTGGATTTGCAGATATTGTAAAACCGGCATTGGTTGAAATCAGTGTTTTTACCGAAGGATATTATCGTATCGAAATACGAGCCAGTGTTGAGGCTATGCTCACCGGGATAAATTCTAAGTATAAAAATACTACCGAATCCCCAAACTCAGAAAAGTATGATGTATTGCGCGAAATGCAACCTTCCATATTACTTGATGAGTTTAAACGCTTTGAGGATAGGTTTTTAAAAGAGGTTAAACTCAAACTCGATAACAAACTAATTCCTCTGCAAATTTCATCAGTTGAAATTCCGGAACCCGGTTATACCAAAGTTCCAAGAATCAGTTTGATTGTCTTAGAAGGTGAAATTCCTCGGAATATTAAACAATTGAGTTGGTATTATCCGGCTGCATTTGCGGACAATGCGGTTCGTGTTCGACAAGTGGATGAGGAAAACGAAAAGTGGCACTGGTCGAATTGGCAATGGTTGAGAAAAGATCAATGGAGTCAGGCTTTTTCACTCACAGAAGTTTTTCATGAACCACCAATATCTCAAACAATTAAAACCTATACGGTTGCCGGTTTTGAGCATATTCTCCCCAAAGGTTTTGATCATATTTTGTTTATTATCGGAATTTTTCTTCTCAGTATCAGACTCAAACCATTATTGTGGCAAGTAACAATGTTTACTCTGGCTCATTCCATTACTCTCAGCTTAGCAATGCTAGGCGTGTTTACCTTGCCCGCAAACATAGTTGAACCTCTGATCGCGCTTTCTATTGCTTACGTTGGGATTGAAAATATTTTTTTCAAAGAGATAAAACCGTGGAGACTGGTCATCGTTTTCGCCTTCGGCTTACTTCACGGAATGGGCTTTGCCAGTATGTTGGCCGATTTTGGAATGCCGGAGAATGCCTTTGCTACAGCCTTAATATTTTTTAATATTGGTGTTGAGTTGGGGCAACTAACAATTATCGCTATTTGTTTCTTCGGCTTATCGCTTTGGTTCAGGCACAAACAATGGTATCGAAATATCATTATCGTGCCTCTCTCACTTATTATAAGCCTGACCGGTTTATACTGGGCTTATGACAGGCTTGCTTTTTAAATTTTGTCCTTAAGCTCTGAACTTAATTGATGCAAATAAGGCTGAATCGCATCCGACGCCTGTTCGGTGGCATTCAACGATGTATAACTGATATTGGAGCCATACCCTGTCCCAATACTATCACCTGTTTGAATATCATAGGTGTCAACATCAATCTGAGCATTGATTAACTCACTGCTGCGACCGGCATAAAGCAATTCCTGCGAGCCGATATAATTCACATTAGCTATAATCATTGCCTGCCCGCCGTTTTTCTCAATTAACGACTTCATGGCTGCCAAATCCATTCCGTTATTCATGACTTGTTTCATGCCTGGGATAAACAGCTCATTCATGACTTTGATATTTTGCTGTTTTAACTCCGTTTCAACAATCTTTTCAATCGGGTTCGCTATCGCCGGGTCGCCGAATGCAATCACAACAACTCCTTTATCCAGTTTTACCGGTTGCGGTTTATATGTTTGTATGAACTTTTCTTGTGTATTCACAGGAGCTGAGTTTAACTTGGATTCTGCAACAGATTGGCTTTGAGATTTATCATAGGATGCCACCAAATTATCGCTCGCTTTAGCCACCAGTCCTGAACCATTTTCAACAGCTAGTTCACTTACACTTGTGTTCATGGTTGCTTGAGTTTGATCCGAATCAATATTGTCTGCTGTTAACATTTGTTCTGTAACAACTCCTGAGTCCACATCAGCAATCACATTATTATCTGTTTCATTAATGACTTCTGTTTCATCGAATGAGTCATCATTGGCAATATCATCGGTATCAGCTAAAAAATTTTCTTCATCTGTAACTATTCCTGCTAGAGAATCATCACCAGTTTGCTTCATATCCTGACTACCTGAAGTCAGCCCTGCTTTCATAAGGTTATCATCAGCTAAAGTCATCATGGGCTGATTGCTGTCATCTTTTGCTCCCGGAATCGGAAAATACCCTTTGTAATATCCAAAGCCGGCAGCGGCTACAACTGCAAATAATGTCGCTGCAATCAACCATAATTTTGATGAGCCTGGTTGTTTTTGTTGCGTTGTTACCAATTGATTGCTGGTAACTGTTGCCACGCCCGGTAAAGTAATTTGCTCAGAAATCTTTTTCTTGGTTACTGTATGTTTGACGACTTTGGACTCACTCTGAATGGCTTTGATATCCTGATTATCAATTGTATTACCCAAATCTCTGATAATATCGGAACAACTTTGGTAGCGTTCGTCAGGAGATTTAGCAATCATTTTATTCAATATATATGATGTTTTCTTGTCAACTTTATTGTTCAAAGTGCGAATATCAGGAATCTCTGATTGAACCACCTCAAGCATCAAACCTAATGGGCTGTCATTTTCAAAAGGAACTTTTCCGGCAAGCATTTCATAAAATACAATACCGAGTGAAAAAATATCAGAACGGGCATCAACCTCTTTACCGATACAAACTTCCGGTGATAAATATCCAGGCGTACCAACAAATTCTCCTGTATTCGTGAGTTTATCGCCGTATTCGCGTGTTCTGGCAATTCCGAAATCAACAATTTTTAGTGTTCCATCATTGGTAATCATCATGTTTGCCGGTTTGATGTCACGATGAACCAAACCAATTTTATGTGCAGCTTCCAAACCACTGCATGCTTGTTTGAGTATATTTTTGGCATGGCTGACTGAAAGTGTGTTTCCACCTTTTAGCAAATCATCCAATGAGCGCCCTTCTATGTATTCCATTGCAAAGAATGGTTGCCCTTCTTCTTCGCCAATGTAATAAATCTGAATCACATTCGGATCATTCAATGCAGCTGTTGCTTTTGCCTCACGCGTGAAGCGTTCCACAAGATCTTTATCATCAAGCAAATGTTTTGCAAGACATTTGATTGCAACCTTTCTGTTCAAAGATGGCTCAAATCCTTTATAAACAACACCCATACCACCTCTTCCGAGTTCGGCTGTGACCTCATAATGACCAAATTTTTTCATGACTTTCACCTAAAAACACCACTAAACCATCGTGATTCAGTTGATTTTAAAATAGTTTTCAACTCCAAGTGTGCATAATACAACAAATAGTTTGAAACTTAGCTTAACAAAGTTCCGGCAAAAATGTGAACTTCGTCACATCTTTATTTTAACATGTAAAATTTTATGTTTTTTAATAAAATATCTTAATCTTTGCTTTAAAGCATCATATTGTGACCATATCTTCTATAATTGGCAATGATGCCAAAAGACTTTTTAATAGCGGATTAGTAAATTGTTAGATAAAACGCGACAAAACATTTGTACACTTCCTGATGTTGCAGCCGATGTCAAAGCCAAAGTTGCCGGAACATTGCAATGGGTTGGTATGTCGGATATTGAAATGCCGATTTGTATCAATGCAGACACAGAAATTCCTCCGTCGGTTGCACGAGTGCGTGCAGAAGTCAGCCTGGATGATGAAAGCAAACGCGGAATTCACATGTCGAGACTTTATCTGGCATGTGATGAAGTCTTCTCACATCAGTCTATTGATTTTCAAACATTGTCACAACTCACCGAGCAGTTCCTGCAATCTCATTCAGAAATGAGTCAAAACGCTCTGGTTGAAGTGGATTTTGATGCCTTGATTCGTCGCAAAGCTCTTGTTAGTGATAATTCCGGATGGAGAAGTTATCCTGTGAGTTTGCTATTAGTTCGAGAAAAAGATGAAATCAAACATATCGAACTGGACTTTAGTGTGACCTATTCAAGTACTTGTCCTTGTTCGGCGGCTCTTGCCAGAACACTGATTCAGGAAAATTTTAAAAATAATTTTTCCCCTAAGGATTTAAACTTTGACGAAGTATTGGCATGGATTGGCAGCGAACAAGGAATCAATGCCACACCACATGCTCAGAGATCAACGGCCCATGTCAGAACCATTTTAAAAAATGATTGCCGGCAGATTCCGCTCCAAAAATACATTGATATCGTTGAAGAATCTCTGCAAACCGTTGTTCAAGCTGCGGTCAAACGTGAAGACGAACAGGAGTTTGCTCGATTAAATGGCAAAAACTTATTGTTTTGCGAAGATGCTGCCAGAAGAATAAAACATGCATTGCAACAACAAGACGATCTCGATGGCTTCTGGTTGAGAGTTCACCACCACGAAAGCCTTCATCCACACGATGCAACCGCTGAGGCAAGCAGTGATTGAAACTGTGATTGAACAATCACCTCTTGAGCCATTGATTGCCATCCGTTCTCAGGTTCTCAGACCTAATCAACCTCTTTCTAACTGCTATTATCCCGAAGATGTATTCAAACACACCAAGCACTTCGCTGCGTTTATTGAATCTAAAACAGTTGGTGCCGCATCAATTTATAAAGAACAACATCCTGATTTTGCCCTCAAGCAATCATGGAGAGTTCGCGGAATGGCTGTTCTGCCTGAATTTCAAGGCAAGGGCATTGGTATGCAACTTCTGCAAACCTGTATCAATCATGCCATTGATGAAAAAGCCGATGTCATCTGGTGTAACGCTCGAACCAATGCCGCAAAATTCTACAAAAAAGCCGGATTTAAGGTTGTTGGCAAGGAATTCGAAATAGAAAATATTGGTGCTCACTATTTGATGGCAAAGAACTTGGGGATTCATCACTCTGAGTCTAAATTTATCAAAATTGCCAAACAAATTTTTGCCAATCACGATGAAGAGCCAATTCCTGTCCCTCAAAGCCGAAATTCAATTTGATAACTATCAGCTTTTTAACAATTTATAATTCCAAAACCCTTTTAATCCTCAACACTATTGTAAAATATCCACTTTATAGAATTGATTAGTGGAATGACAAAATTAACATTTGATTATATCGTTGTCGGCGGTGGGTCTGCCGGTTGTGTCATGGCAAACAGATTATCAGAGAATCCCGATTGCAAAGTTCTGCTTATTGAGGCAGGCAGCAAAGACTGGCATCCATACATTCACATGCCCGCCGGAATTTCCAAGCTGGTTAACATCAACTCTTTAAATTGGGGCTATTACACAGAACCGGAAGCTCAACTCAATAACCGCAAATTGTACTGGCCACGCGGAAAAGTATTGGGTGGCTCCAGTTCGATTAATGCCATGTGTTATTGTCGCGGGCATAAAAAAGATTATGACTTGTGGGAATCTTCAGGAAATCACGGCTGGTCATTCAAGGATGTTCTACCCTATTTCAAAAAAAGCGAGAACAATCATCGCATCATCAATGAATATCATGGTAATTCCGGTTATCTGAATGTCTCCGACCTGAAATATCACAATCCTCTATCCGATGTTTTCTTACAAGCCTGTGAAGAAAGTGGTTACAATATCACAGATGATTTTAATGGCAGCAAACAAAGAGGTTTTGGTTTTTATCAAGTTACGCAAAATAACGGCAGCAGAAATTCTTCCGCTCAAGCCTATTTATCGCCAGTCAAAAGTCGGGATAATTTAACAATTTGGACGAAATCCTATTGCCAAAAAGTTCTTTTGGAGAAAAACACAGCCAAAGGTGTCGAAGTGATCAGATCAGGCAAGACGCAGAGTGTTTTTGCTTCAAAAGAGGTGATTCTCAGTGGCGGTGCGTTAAATTCTCCGCAGTTGTTAATGCTTTCGGGTATTGGACGTACTCAGGATTTATCCAAACACAACATTAAAACCCAGCATGATCTTCAAGGAGTTGGTATGAATTTACAAGATCACCTTGATGTTTGTCTGGTGCAATCATGCAACCAAAAAATCACTTATGATACGCTGTGCGAAATTAAAGCCGGGATGCAATATTATCTCTTTAAGTCCGGTCCCGGAACATCCAATGCAGCCGAAGCCGGTGGTTTCTTAAAGACAGACCTCAATAATGAAGAATGGCCGGATTTACAATTTCACTTTGTTCCTGCAATTCTGGATGACCATGGTCGAAACCGCATGAAAGGCAATGGTTATACGCTGCATATGTGTTATCTTCGTCCGGAAAGTCGTGGAAAGCTGGAACTGGCCTCTAACAATCCTCATCAGCCGGTTAAAATTTATGCCAATTATCTGACGGAATCGAATGATTGGAATTACATGAAAAAAGGTTTTGAAATCCAAAGACAGATTTTCTCAGCATCGGCTTTTGATGAACTTCGTGATAAGGAAATCTTCCCCGGCGATGACATTCAATCCGAAAAACAAATCGAAGAGTTCATCCGCAATAAAGCTGAAACAATTTATCATCCGGTTGGAACCTGCAAAATGGGCAACGATGAATTATCAGTCGTTGATGGCAAACTCAGGGTTCATGGAATCGAAAATTTGCGTGTGGTCGATGCGTCAATAATGCCAACTTTAGTTTCGGGAAATACCAACGCACCAACAATTATGATAGCCGAGAAAATCAGCGACGAGATTCTCAGCTCAGTTTGATATTATTTTTCCAATAAATGAAGTTTATCCAGAACCTCTGCCCACTCATCAGCATCTTCCGGTGCATCTTTCATGTGGGTAATTACAGGCCATTTTTCAGATAACTCGGCATTGAGTTCCAAAAAGTGTTCCTGACCTTCAGGTAAGTCGTCTTCCGGATAAATTGCTTCAATCGGGCATTCAGGCTCGCATAATGTACAATCAATACACTCTTCAGGGTCAATAACCAAAAAATTAGGGCCTTCATGAAAACAGTCCACCGGGCACACTTCTACACAGTCCGTATATTTACATTTAATACATGCTTCAGTTACAACAAAAGTCATTTATTTCTCCAAATTTTTAACAAAAATGTTAAACTTGCATCCTTTAAAAGTGCAATTTCAACAGTTAAATCAATACAACGCAGTATTATCGCCTTATATTAGCAAATGGTAAAGTATTTCAAGTTCAGAGTTTAAACAAATAGTGACAAAAATCAAACTTCAAACCTACAATATTGCTCAGCATGGAATCAGCGTCGAGGAAATATCTCCCTCTGCACGAGTGATTATTACCCAATTACTGGATGAAGGATTTGAGGCTTATATTGTCGGCGGAGCCGTTCGTGATTTATTATTGGGAATGCATCCCAAAGACTTTGATATTGTGACCAATGCCACTCCTGAGCAAATAAAACATGTTTTTAAGAAAGATTGCCGAATCATTGGCAGGCGCTTCAAACTGGCCCACGTTTATCACAATCGTGAATTATTTGAGGTAGCGACTTATCGTGGCAAAGCCGAGAATGTCAAACACAAAGCTGTTAAGGGTCATATCATTAGTGATAATGTTTATGGCAATATTGAGGAAGATGCAACACGCCGTGATTTCAGTTGTAATGCTTTATATTTTGACATCGAAAACGGTAATATTCTCGACTATTGCGGTGGAGTTGAGGACATTCAAAAATCGAAACTTCGTTTTATTGGCGATAATGACAGCATCCGGATTATAGAAGATCCAGTGAGACTGATTCGAGCCATTCGCTTTCAGGCAAAACTTGGTTTACAAATGACCGAGGAAATGCAACAGGCTTTTCTTAAAGAATACAAAACCATCAGTAATGTCTCTTTAATTCGGCTTTTTGACGAATTGGTAAAACTATTTCATTGTGGAAACGCAGTTGATGCATATCGTTTACTCAATCAATTTAAGATTTTTCCGTATATTTTCCCTCATGCGAGTGATGCTATCACATACAACGATAACAATATGCAGTTCATTCAAAATGCCCTGAAAAGTACCGATGCGAGAATCAAACATGGCAAAAGCGTAACACCTATTTTTCTTTTTGCCTGTTTTCTCTGGCCTTTGCTTGAGCTTAAAGCCGAACACATTCAGAAAAAGTCGAATTATGAAAAATATACGATAGCAACCAACGAAATCTTTGAAATGTGTCGTCATAAAATTACAATTCCAAAAATCATCCAAATCGGTATTCGTAATATATGGATGCTGCAATTGCGATTTGATGTCATCAGAGGGAAGAAAGTATTTGCGACCTTGGAAAACCCTCGTTTCCGCGCCGCTTATGACTTTTTATTACTGCGCAAAGGAGAAAGTAAACATATCCAGAAACTTTGTGACTGGTGGACTCACATTCAAACATTATCAAAAACCAAGCAAAGAGAACTGATATTACCAAAAAGAAGACAAAAAAAAAGATAATCGGATATCTTGGCTTGGGCAGCAATATCGGAGACTCAATTTCCAATGTTAAACTTGCTATCACCAAAATTCACCAGATTAAACACACTAAGGTCATTGAGGAATCAAGCCTATATCAATCGAAGGCATGGGGAAATACGAATCAAAATGATTTTATTAACTCTGTTATCAAAATCAAAACCAAGCTCAGCCCCGAGAAACTGCTAGAAAAACTTCTAAAAGTTGAGAGTGGCATGGGAAGAGTCAGAAAAGAGAAATGGGGACCTCGTATTATTGATATCGATATCTTGCTTTATGGCGATAGTGTTGTAGAAAAACCACATCTTTCTATTCCACATCCCTATATCACGGAACGAAAATTTGTTTTGATTCCACTTTATGAGCTCAATCCACAACTAAATATTCCAAATAAAGGAAATCTAAGCGATTTTATATGTGATGATGTCCTCAAAAATAGCGAACTTGAGATTAAAAAGTTGTAAATATGCAACATTTTTAATTTTCGTATTATTTTTGCTACATTTTTGCCATTACAGTGACCCAGTAGTTGCAAAAAAACAAATCGGCTGTTAATATAGACTCAAGTTTTGAAGAAGGTTCTTTCATTCTCCATCTACAAAACCTATGCAGGGCAACTAAAACATATTAGGTACTAAACAAATATAGCTTATTCAAACCCATCTCGGAGCAGATGGGTTTTTTTTTGCTGGTAATATAAACGCTGATTTCATAAAATACCGAAGCTATTATTCCTTACAAGTGGCATGAACCCAAAATTCACCAAACAATGGAAAAATCTGGAAAAGTTAGGCAAAGATTCTTCTTTCAGAGATTTGCAAGAACTATTTGCAAGTAACCCAGAGAGAACGAAGCAATTCAGCTTTGCTTTTGATGAGTTATACTTTGATTTCTCCAAGAACTGGCTAACCACTCAAATCCTTGACGAACTAAAAAATCTGGCGACCTCAGCTCTTCTTAAGGAAAAAATCAACTCCTTGTTTGCCGGAGACATTGTTAATCAATCTGAAAACAAACCAGCATCACATGTTATTACCCGAAAAACTGAATCTCCGAATGATTTTAAAAACCATCGTGAGATCATGTTTAATATTGCCGATAAATATCTCAGTGGCGAATGGCTCAGCGGTTTTGGTAAGAAAATAAAAAATGTCGTCAATATCGGCATCGGAGGTTCTTATCTGGGACCGCGATTGGCAATAGATGCCTTAAGTAACCAGCAAACCAAAAATGATATTAAAGTTTATTATTTTGCAAGTGTTGACACATCAAATTTACAGTCTATTCTGCAAAATATTAATATCGCGGAAACTCTGTTTTGTATCAGTTCAAAAAGTTTAGGGACTATTGAGACCAAAAAAAACACTAAATCCATCATCAAACTACTGAATTCGTATGAAGATTACCAACCTGACAAAATAAAACAGTCTTTGGTGATTGCTACAACCAATATTGAAAAAGCAAAAGAATTGGGCGTACCGGAATCCCACATCATGCCTTTTGATAACAGCATAGGTGGTCGTTTTTCTGTTTGGTCGTCAATTGGATTCCCTTTGCTAATGGCAATAGGGAAAAGCAATTTTAATAATTTTCTTGCCGGTGCAGAACATACAGACAATCATTTTCAAAACACTCCGTTTCATGAGAATATACCCGTCATCATGGCATTAATGTCAATCTGGTACAGAAATTTTGTAAACTTGCCTGCTTATGCAGTCATTCCTTATGACTCCAGACTCAGCAACATCTCAGCATGGATGCAGCAATTGATGATGGAAAGCAACGGAAAAATGGTTGACAATAACGGCGATATTGTCGATTATTCGACTTCACCATTTATTTTTGGTGAACATGGACAGCTTTCACAGCATGCTTTTTTCCAGGCGTTTCATCAAGGTAAAGACAGCTTGCCGATTGATTTTATTGGTGTTATGGAAAAAGGCGATCGCAATCAAACCTTTTTATTAGCAAATATGCTGGCACAATCTGCCGCACTATTAAGAGGTAATCGTTCTGAGAAAAACTCAAATAGTTGCCCCGGGAATCGTCCAAGCACCGTCATCTTAATGAAAAAGCTGACGCCATTTACACTGGGACAGTTATTGGCTGTTTACGAACACATGGTTTATACTCAGGCAGTCATCTGGAATATCAATTGTTTTGATCAGCCGGGTGTTGAATTAGGAAAAAAACTGGCTTGTGAAATAGTTAATCAAATTGAAAATGGCACGTCGCCAACTATGGAAATGGATCCATCCACAAAGAATTTATTAAACAAAGTATTAAATAATGAATAATCAAACCAATTGTATTGATAAGTGTATCAATCCACTAACTCAATTAAACTATCATTCTCAGTTTGAGTTAAATGATTCCGAACTCAGTTTCAGATTTCCCTTTGAAGGATTCGAGCAACAAATATCAAGCTCGTTGCAAGGTTGTGAAATCCAGAATTTAAAAATTTCGTCAAAAATCGCACCTCACAAAACCAAGCAAGGGATTGAGCCTATTGATGGAATTAAAAATATTATTGCAGTTGCTTCGGGAAAAGGTGGTGTCGGCAAATCCACCGTCACAGTCATGTTGGCCAAATCGCTGCAAAAACTTGGAGCCAAAGTGGCAATTCTGGATGCTGATATTTACGGTCCTAGTATGCCCAGAATGCTGGGAGATTACGGCAAACCGGGTTCACCGGATAATAAAAGTTTCATTCCTGTAAATGCCAATGGAATCCGAAGCATGTCTTTGGGTTACATGATTGACGAAGAGTCTCCGGCAATCTGGCGGGGCTCGATGATTACTCGTGCATTGATGCAAATGGTGGAAGAAACTCGTTGGGGCGATATTGACTATTTGCTGATTGATTTACCACCCGGAACCGGCGATATTCAGCTAACAATGGTGCAAAAAATTCCGGTAACTGCCACAGTAATAGTGACTACACCTCAGGATATTTCATTGATTGATGCACAAAAGGCTTTTAATATGTTTAAAAAAGTCGAGTTGCCAGTATTAGGAGTAATTGAAAATATGAGTTTGTTTCATTGTCCGAACTGCAATCACGAGTTTGAAATTTTTGGTAAAGGTGCGGGACAGCGCATGCAAGAAAAGTTTTCTACTCAGCTTCTGGGTAAACTTCCTTTAAACATAAGTATTCGTGAACAAATGGATAATGGAAAGCCTGAAAAAGTATGGGGAAATGACTCTGAAGTTTCTCAAACCGGTTTGAAAATAGCCATGAAAGTCGCACAAATATTAGCCTCTTTTCCGGTTAATTTAAACAGGTCCACACCCGAATTGAAATTACACAGTATTTAACAGGATTTTACTATGAGCATCAAATCAGATAAATGGATACGTAAAATGGCGTTGGAACACGGAATGATTTCACCATTTGAGGAAAACCAAATCACAGCGGATTCGCAAAATAAAAAAATATCATACGGAACATCCAGCTATGGTTACGACGTTCGATGTGCTGATGAATTTAAAATTTTCACCAATATCAACTCAACAATTGTTGACCCAAAGAATTTCGATACCAATAATTTTGTTGATGTGAAGTCGGATGTCTGTATTATTCCACCCAACTCATTCTGTCTGGCACGAACGGTGGAATACATCAAAATTCCGAGAAATGTATTAACTGTATGTTTAGGAAAATCAACATACGCTCGTTGCGGAATCATTGTCAATGTCACGCCGCTGGAACCGGAATGGGAAGGTCATGTGACACTGGAATTTTCAAACACTACACCATTACCGGCAAAAATCTATGCCAATGAGGGTGTTGCTCAATTTTTATTCTTTGAATCTGATGAAAAGTGTGCTGTTTCTTACAAAGACAAAAACGGTAAATATCAAGGTCAGCAAGGCGTCACATTACCAAGAATGAAGTAACCAACATTCTTGGTAACTTGATAACATAAAAATTTTTAACTGGACTTCATCAAAGGCTCAAGGTGTTTCAAAGCCTGAATATAGACCCCTTTTTTAAACTTAACAACCTTTTTCACAGGATACCAAAAGTGCACCCACTTCCATTCGCTGAATTCAGGGCTTTCGGTGTGATCCAAAGTCAGGTGGGCTTCAGTTCCAAGAAACTTTAGCAAAAACCAGACCTGTTTCTGTCCGATGCATAATGGTTTTGACTGTTTTCTCTGATATTTTCTCGGCAGTTTGTAACGTAACCAACCCGGTGTTGAACCCAGCAGTTCTACATGATGAGGTTCAAGACCAATTTCCTCATACAATTCACGATACATTGCTTCTTCGTTGGTTTCATCGGAATTAATCCCTCCTTGCGGGAATTGCCAACCGTTATCTTGATATCTCTTTGCAAAAAAAACTCTACCATTATCACCGAGCAGGATTATACCCACATTGGGTCGATAACCATCTGCGTCAATCATAATATTTTTCCCGGTGCAGCTGATTCAACTACAACCTAAACTTTTAAACTGCTAATATTTTTTCAAAAAGCGGGAGTAATTACAACTAAAAAACGCTTTCAGCAATTAATTCAAATTTTACAAGCATTTTTAAAAGCGATAGCCGAATTCTTTTTCAAATAAATCAATAAACTCATCTTTAGTAAAAGAGTGATTCTGAGTTCCGGCATGAGCAATCTTGATGCTTCCGAGTAAAGAGGCAATCCGTCCTGTGGTTTGCATATCAAGGTCATTCATAATTCCATACAACAAACCGGCACGATAAGCATCACCACAACCCGTTGGATCAACAATCCTTTCAGCAGTGACTACAGGAATATGATAAACAGTATCATCTGTATAAATTTCCGAGCCTTTTTCACCACGAGTGACAATCAGTGCTTTCAAATGAGATGCTATTTCTTTCGCTTCCCAGCCTGTTCGTTCGCAAACCAGTTCATACTCATAATCATTCACAGCCATCCAGGTTGCCTGATCGATAAATTGTTTTAAATCATTCCCATCAAACAATGGCATAGCCTGACCGGGATCGAATATAAAAGGAATGCCGTTATTAACAAACCCTTGAGCATGTGTAATCATTCCATCTCTACCATCAGGCCCAACAATTCCAATGCTAATATTTTTGTGATCAGAAACTTTACACTCATGTGAAAAGCTCATCGCTCCGGGATGGAAAGCCGTAATTTGATTGTTATCCTGATCGGTTGTGATGAATGCCTGCGGAGTGAACATTTCATCTTTGACAATAATACCATTCAGTGAAATTCCTAATTCTTCAAGATACTGTTGGTAAGGGACAAAATCCTGCCCAACTGTTCCCATTGGTACAGGATTGCCACCCAAAAGTTTGAGATTATAGGCAATATTTCCTGCAACCCCACCAAATTCACGACGCATACTGGGGACAAAAAACGATACATTTAATTTGTGGATTTGATTCGGAAGAATGTGGTTAACAAACTGATCTTCAAAAACCATAATAGTGTCATAGGCCAAAGAGCCACAAATAAGTGCTTTACTCATACTTTTCTCTTAAAAATTTTCCAAAATTGATTTAACTTGAGCCGGATTCGCTCTGCCTTTTGTTTGTTTCATTACCTGGCCGACAAAGAAATTAAACATCTTCATATTGCCTTGCTTATATTCATCAAATTGCGATGGGTTGTTTTCAACCAATGTTTTGATAATCTGATCCAACTCGCCACTATCGGAAACCTGAGCCAAACTTTCTTTCTCAATAATTTCATCGGCTGAAATCTCTGTATTCCAGATTTTTTCCAGAATCACTTTTGCGATTTTGTGCGAAATTTTTCCGGCTGCCAAATTTTCCAAAAGATTAGAGAATTGAGCTGAAGATACGGGCTTGTCAGAGTTACCATCATCGGCTTTTAACAACGAACTGTATTCGCCCAACAACATATTCGCACACATCTGTGGAGTTGATTGTTTTTGTAGGGAGATAGTCTCGTCAAATAGTCCTGATAACTCTTTATCATTAGCGATAATTTTAGCATCTTCTTCTTTCAGCCCAAGCTCAGCAATGTAACGAGCCTGTTTCGCCGCAGGAAACTCCGGAATAAATTGTCGTTCATTGTCTATGTAGGACTGATCAATCACCACAGGTAATAAATCCGGATCAGGGAAATATCTGTAATCGTTTGCCTCTTCCTTACTCCTCATAGCTCGGGTTTCATTTTTATCCGAGTCATATAAGCGAGTTTCCTGAGTGACTTTTTCACCGGACTCCAGAAGTTTAATTTGTCTTTTAACTTCCACATTAATGGCTTTTTCAACAAAGCGGAAAGAATTAATGTTTTTCAGTTCGGTGCGTGTTCCCAGTTCTTTTTGCCCAATCGGTCGAACCGAAACATTCGCATCACAACGAAAAGAACCTTCCTGCATGTTTCCGTCACAAATTCCCAAATGAGTCACAATGGTGTGAATTTCCCGCATATAAGCGACTGCTTCTTTGGCATTCGACATATCCGGTTCAGAAACAATCTCAATCAATGGAGTTCCGCAACGATTCAAATCTATTCCCGAATAATCGGCATATTTATCATGAACTGATTTGCCGGCATCTTCTTCGATATGGGCTCGATTAACACGGATTGTTTTATTTTCACCGTCTTCTGTCTGAATAATCACGGTTCCATGTTCAACTATCGGATGTTTCAATTGAGTGATTTGATAGCCTTTGGGAGAATCGGGATAAAAATAATTTTTCCTGTCAAAACGGGACTCTTTGGCAATCACTTTCGCGTCAATTGCCAAACCAAAACGAATCGCATAACGGAGTACTTTTTCATTAAAAACAGGCAATGTTCCGGGAACGGCTGCTTCCAACAAGCTCACTTGTGAATTTGGAGAAGCTCCGTACTGAGTGCTCGTACCCGCAAAGAGTTTGCTTTTGGTTTTCAATTGAGTGTGAATTTCAAGCCCGATAACCGTTTCCCATTGAATATTACTCATCATATCCCTCCGGCACTAAACGGTGAAACTCAGTATTTTGTTGATACTGATATGCCACATTCAGAATTTGGCTTTCTTGTAATTTATTCCCAATTAATTGCAATCCAACCGGCAAACCATCAACCAATCCAATCGGCATTGACAAACATGGCAAGCCGGCAAGTGAAGAAGGAATGGTAAATATGTCTTCGTTGTACATACTAACCGGATCTTTTTTGGCATTGAAATCAAATGCCACTTCAGGCGATACTGGTGCTGCAATGACATCGACTTTCTCAAAAGCAGAGGCAAAATCATTCACGATCAGTCTTCTGATTTTTTGAGCTTTGCGATAATAAGCATCATAAAATCCGGCAGACAACGCCCACGTTCCGACCATAATACGTCTTTTAACTTCTTCACCGAAACCTTCAGTTCGTGAACGTATATACAAATCGTTAATATCTTCAGGGTTCTCACATCTATGTCCATAACGAATGCCATCAAACCGAGACAAGTTAGATGAACATTCCGCAGGTGCAATCACATAATAAGCCGACACCGCCAGATGTGAAGTTGGCAACTGAATTTCTACAATTTCAGCTCCTTGATTCTCCAACTCTGAAATGGATTGAATTGTTTTTTCCTTAATTTCAGCCGATAAGCTATCAATCCAATCTCTGACAATACCGATTTTCATGCCTTTAATCGGTTTTTTGAGGTTAAGACTAAAATCTTCTTTTTCAACTTGAGCCGATGTTGAGTCTTTTTCATCAAATCCACAAACTGTGGACAACGCATAAGCACAATCTTCAGCGCTTTTGGCAAGAACTCCTGCCTGATCCAGACTGGATGCAAAAGCAACCATTCCATAACGTGATGCCCGACCATAAGTTGGCTTTATTCCGGTAATGCCACATAATGCTGCCGGTTGCCTGATTGAACCTCCGGTATCTGTTCCGGTAGCGAATGGAACCAAGCCGGCTGCCACTGCCGCTGCCGAACCACCGGATGAACCACCCGGAACTTTATTCAAATTCCATGGGTTTTTAACAGCTCCAAAATAGGAGTTCTCGTTAGAGGAGCCCATAGCAAATTCGTCCATATTCGCTTTTGCCAGAGTGATTGCACCGGATGATTGTAAATTTTCAACCACAGTTGCATTGTAGGGTGCGATAAAATTCTCAAGCATTCTTGAACCACATGTAGTGGCAAATCCTTGTGTGCAGAACAAATCTTTGTGAACCAGAGGGATTCCGGTTAAGACCGTCGCTTTATTTTCATCAATCATTCGTTGAGCTTGCTGAACTTGCTCAGTTGTCAAATCAGAAGTGAAACTAATAACGCAGTTTAAATTTTTTGCATATTTTGAAAGTCTTTCAGAGTAGTGGCGTTGCACTTCCTGAACTGAAATTTCCCGATTTTTAATTAATTCGGATATGTGTGAAATACCTTGAAATTTCATCGTTACTCGACCACCGTAGGAACCAGATAATAGTCTTCGTCTGATTCTGTTGCCATATTCAAAAGAGTTTCTTTGTTGGAAGTTTCTGTAACATCGTCAATACGAAATCTTTGCACTGCATCCATCGGATTTGCCATCGGTTTAACGGACTCAGTATCAGATTCGTTGATATGGTTAATCATTTCAACAACTGAATTGAGAGAAGTCATAATAGTATCTATTTCATTTTCACTCACACTTAGCTTCGCAAGATTTGCTATTTGTTTGACTTCTTTACGATTTATTAACATAAAAATCTCTTTTGTAATATATAATTAACGGTCGGCATTATTTTAACCAAAAGAGCCGTATTATGCCATTTTCCTATACAAACAAAATTAATTACTGACATATTATGTTTAAAAAATTCAGAAGCCTTTTTTCAAATGATTTATCAATTGATTTAGGAACAGCAAACACGCTAATTTACATGAAAGATCATGGAATTGTTCTCAACGAACCCTCTGTGGTTGCAGTTCGAATGGATCAAGGTATAGGTGGCCCTAAGGATATCGCTTCGGTTGGTATTGAGGCAAAAATGATGCTCGGTCGTACACCCGGACATATCATGACAATCCGCCCATTGAAAGACGGTGTGATTGCAGATTTTGAAATGACTTCTGCAATGTTGCAACATTTTATACGCAAGGTTCACTCGAACAGATGGTTAAAACCAAGTTCAAGAGTTCTGATTTGTGTTCCATGCGGTTCAACACAGGTAGAAAGAAAAGCCATTCAGGAGTCCGCAGATGAAGCCGGAGCATCAGATGTTTATCTGATTGAAGAACCAATGGCAGCAGCAATCGGAGCCGGAATTCCAATTCATGAAGCTCGCGGCTCGATGGTTCTGGATATTGGTGGCGGAACTTCTGAAGTTGCCGTTCTATCATTAAATGGTATTGTTTATTCCGCTTCCGTAAAAATTGGCGGAGATAAATTTGACGAAGCCATTATTTCCTATGTTCGCCGTAGTTATGGCACATTAATTGGTGAAACCACTGCTGAAAAAATCAAGAAAGAAATTGGTTGTGCCTACCCTTCAACTGAAGTCAAAACCATTGAAATCACAGGTAGAAATCTGGCAGAAGGCGTGCCAAGAATGTTTTCAATTAACAACAATGAAGTTTTGGAAGCCTTGCACGAACCTTTAACAGGTATTGTTTCAGCCGTTAAAACCGCTTTGGAACAAACACCACCTGAATTGTGTGCTGATGTTGCAGACCAAGGTATTGTTCTCACCGGCGGTGGAGCATTGTTAAAAGATTTGGATAAACTATTGATGGAAGAAACTGGTTTGCCGGTATTAATTGCCGAAGATCCTCTCACTTGTGTTGCCAGAGGCGGTGGTAAGGCTCTTGAAATCATGGATGAGAACGGTTCTGATTTTTTTACGTTTGCAAGAAGAAGGTAATTTAGAAATTTTTTAAAATTTAAAATGTGGGGCAAAAAATCCGATAAATCTGCAACTCAAACCTATGTTTTGCGATTTTTGTTTTTGGAGATTGTTTGTGTTGTTTTGATGATTCTGGACAATTCCAACAAAATTGCCACTCCCATCCGCTCCACTATTTCGGCTCTCACACTTCCTTTGGTGAAAGTTGTTGAATGGCCACAGAGAGCCTATAACTTTATCAATTCAGCTTTATCCGATCATTTGCAATTGTTGCAAGAAAACTCCGATCTCAAACAAAACCTGTCACAGGTTCAAATTGATTTGCTGCAAATGGAAGTCATTTCACAACAAAATGTCGAATTACGACAATTACTGAATGCTAAACAACAGCTGCCCTTACAAACAACGGCAGCATTCTTGGTCAATCTCAACATTGGAAAAAATCAACACCGAATCGTAATCAACCAAGGTTCGAACCAAAATATTTCAATCAATCAAACTGTTTTGGATTTGTATGGGCTCATTGGGCAAGTCAGCAAGGTCAATTTGGAAAACTCACATGTGATTCTGATAACCGACCAAAACCATGCTGTGCCGGTCGAATTTTTAAGAACCGGTGTCAGAACGGTACTCTATGGAACCGGAGATATGAACAGTCTCAGTTTGCCTGAAATTCCACAAAGTGCAGACATCAAGGTTGGAGACACTCTAATCACATCAGGATTCGGAGGAGTTTTTCCAAGAGGTTTAAAAGTCGCAAGCCTTAGTGAAATCCATGATTCTCAAGGAGATCGCTCCTTTCAGCAAGCATACGCTAAGCCCAGTGCCAATTTAAATAATTTGAAGCAGGTTCTTTTGGTTTGGGAAGACTCAAATCACTCAGAAAGTAGTGAGGATGCGACTCAGTGAAACTTTTCTCGAGTAAGTTAATTCATCTGTCGATTATATTGAGTTTGGTACTTATGCTGCTTCCCTGGCCTATATGGTTTAGAAACATCCAGCCTTACTGGCTGGCATTAGTCATTATTTACTGGAGTATTGAATCACCCAAACAGTGCGGATTGTTTACTGCTTTTACCTATAGTATTTTGCTTGATGTGCTTTATGGAAGCCTATTTGGAAAACATGGGTTTTCCATGGTAGCAATTGTTTTTATCATTAGTAAAATTCATAAACGACTCAAGATGACCTCTTTCTGGCAACTATCATTGATGGTCGGTGCTTTATTATTGAATGATGCTTTTATTCGCTCAGCAATTGATTGGTTAGCATCCAATGAAAACACACTTGTTTTACATCTTTATTCTGTCATAACATCGGTCATCATTTGGCCTTGGTTTAAATATTTTTTGGACCGATTGAAACTAAAACACAGATAATATGCGACAAAATTACCGGCAAATTAAAAATCCAAAGGCGGAAACCAGAGTTTTTAATTCCAGAATTTTTGCATCAGTAATCATAGTCAGCATTGCACTTATGATTATTTTCAGTCGTTTTTTTTATCTTCAAGTAATTAAACATAAGGAGTTGTTACAAAGCTCTGAAAAAAACCGCATAAGAACAACTTCATTGTCACCGGCAAGAGGTTTTATTTACGATAGAAACGGAGTGTTACTCGTCGATAATATTCCAACCTATCGTTTGCACGTGATTCCTGAGAAATCAGGAAATTTAAAAGAAAAACTTTATGAGATGCAATCTTTAGTTAATCTGACAGATAATGAAATTGATGATATTCTGGAAAAAGAGAAACAAAATCCGCCATTCAAACCAATAATCGTAAAAGCGAAGCTTTCTGAAGATGAGTTGTCGAATTATGTATCCAGAAAGCATATGTTTCCCGCATTTACTGCAACACCCTACCTCATTAGACATTACCGTTATACGGACTTAATTGCTCATTTAGTTGGATATGTCGGCCGAATCAATGAAAACGATGTAGAGAATTTAGACAATAAAAGATATCAAGGTACCGAATACACCGGCAAACAAGGATTAGAAAAGTCGCTGGAAGACCGGTTACATGGTCAACCCGGACAATTAACGATTGAAACCAATGCTCGTGGTCGAGTTTTGCGCACCATTAAAGAAGAGTTGCCAGTCAGTGGTGAGGACATCCAACTAACCATTGATATACGACTTCAACAAGCGGCGTTTAACGCACTAGGTGATATGACCGGTTCAATAATTGTCGCGAACCCCAATAATGGTGAAATTCTGGCGATGGTTTCAAAACCCGGCTTTGATCCCAATGATTTTGTGAACGGAATTTCTCAAAAAAAATATTCTCTGTTACTGAACTCCATTGAAAATCCATTATTTAATCGAAGTATCAAAGGTGGTTACGAACCCGGATCAACCATCAAGCCGTATATGGCACTGGCTGGATTGTATTATGGAATTATCACACCGGATTTCAAAATGTTATCAACAGGATATTTTCAGTTACCCAATCAACCACGCAAGTATCACGACTGGATGAAAGGAGGACATGGTTGGGTAGGCATTGAAGAGTCCATAGCTCAATCTGTTAATACTTTTTATTATTCTCTGGCTCCAAAAATTGGTATCGACCGTATACATAGTTTTCTTGCCAATTTTAATTTTGGAAAAACAGCAAACATCGAACTCAACGGAGAGAATAGTGGCTTGTTACCCTCAAGAGAATGGAAAAAAGAAACCAAAGGAATGATATGGTTTCCGGGCGAAACTGTTATCACCGGTATTGGTCAGGGGTTTTTATTAAATACACCTATTCAATTAACTAATGCACTAGCAATCCTTGCCAATAAAGGCAAGTCTGTGCAGTTGCACTTAGTAAAAAACAGCACTTTTCAAAAAAAAGAATTTGAATTAAATATTGACGAAAAATACTGGGAAATTGTTCATAAAGGTATGATTGCAACAATTCACGACCCAAAAGGTTCAGCACATGCTATTGCCAACAAGAACTACCTGATTGCAGGTAAAAGCGGAACATCTCAAGTTTATGGTAAAAGTGAAGAAGAAATTTATGTGCGAGATACTGATATTCCCAAACACCTTCGGAATCATGCGCTTTTTATTGCGTTTGCGCCGGCAGATAAACCCGAAATCGTAGTGGTTGTGGTAGCCGAGCATGGAGCCAGTGGATCAAAAGTTGCTGCCCCAATTGCCGGTGAGGTTATAGAACAATACCTCTTAAAAATCAAGCCTCAGGGAGTTGTTGATGCTGGCGAATAAGGCACAAAACTTCAATAAAAGACACTACATCGACTGGTGGTTGGTTTCATTTATTCTGATATTAATTGGGTATGGGCTTTTTGTGTTGTACTCTGCCGGAGGCTGGGGATTAGTCAAAAAGCAAATGATACGATTAGCTCTTGGTTTTGTAGTGATGTTGATGTTAGCTCAGCTAAAACCTGAAAAACTGGCAGGTATCACACCCTGGCTTTATGTCATTACCATTATTTTGCTGGTTTCTGTATACTTTTTTGGATATGAATCCAAAGGAGCAAAACGCTGGTTGCAGTTAGGGATTCGATTTCAACCTTCTGAATTAGCAAAGCTGACAATTCCTTTAATCCTTGCATGGTATTTTCGTTTTCGTGTTTTACCTCCTGATTTCAAATCCATAATCAGTTGTTTGGTTTTATTGCTCATTCCAGTTGTTCTTATTCAAAACCAGCCGGACTTGGGAACATCCATACTTGTTGCAGTCAGCGGACTGTTTGTATTATTTCTTGCAGGAATTTCCTGGAAATATATTTTTGGAGGGATCATTTCAGTCGCAGCTTTGGCTCCAATTGCCTGGAGTTTTATCCTCAAAGATTATCAAAAACGCAGAGTTCTGACTTTTCTCAACCCCGAAAGTGACACATTGGGTTCAAGCTGGAACATCATACAATCAAAAATTGCCATTGGATCAGGTGGCTTGATTGGTAAAGGTTGGCAGAACGGTACTCAAACACAACTTGATTTTTTGCCGGAACATTCCACAGATTTTATACTCTCAGTATTATCGGAGGAATTCGGACTTGTCGGTGTAATGATACTTTTGGCAATTTATCTGGCGATCATATTCAGAGGATTACTCATTGCCTTCAGAGCAAAAGATACGTTCAATCGCCTTTTTGCCGGTGCTTTGTCTTTAACATTCTTCCTTTACCTGTTTATTAACGCAGGAATGATTAGTGGTTTGTTACCCGTTGTTGGTGTACCATTACCACTGGTAAGCTACGGAGGAACATCAATCATCACGCTGATGGCTTCTTTCGGAATGATAATGTCTGTTCACAACCATAGGAAATTATTGAAATCATGAAAAAAATTCTTTTATTGCTCGTATTGTCTTTATCTGTTTACGCAAAAAACACTCTTCCGGATGCGGAAACCTTTATTAAAGAAACTGCCAAGGAACATAATCTGGATGAAGAATTCGTAAAAAATATTCTCGTTAATGCACAAAAACAACAAAGCATCATTGATGCCATGAACCGTCCTGCAGAAAAAGAAAAAAAGTGGTTTGAATACAGACAAATATTTCTTACTGACAAACGCATCAACGGTGGTGTTGAATTCTGGAAAGAACATAAAGACATTCTGGACAAAGTCAGTAAAGATAGTGGCGTTCCTGCTGAAGTTATCGTAGCAATCATAGGTGTTGAAACTTATTACGGCAAAATTAAAGGCAACTACAAAGTAATTGATGCACTCTATACTTTGGCTTTTCATTACCCAAAACGCTCACCATTTTTTACCAAGGAACTGGCTAATTTCATGAATCTGGTTAATAAAGAAAAAATCGACCCGCTGGAAGCCAAAGGCTCATACGCCGGTGCTATGGGATTTGGACAATTCATGCCAAGTTCCTATCTGCAATATGCTGTGGACTATGACAAAGATGGGCAAAGAGACTTGCTTAACAACATCCCGGATGCTATTGCCAGCGTTGGAAACTATCTCAAAGCCCATGGATGGAAAAAAGATGAAGGTATCGCTTACATCGCAACCACTGCCAAAAAACACACCAAACTCAAAAAACAAGACCTCAAACCATCATTAACCGTACAAAAACTCAATGACTACGGCTTTTCCGTCAAACAGAAACTGGACAAAAAAGAACTCATCACCCTCACCCAACTCCAACAAAAACACGAAATGGAATACTGGTTCGGTCTCCACAACTTCTATGTCATCACCCGCTACAACCACAGCGAAATGTACGCCATGGCCGTTTTCCAACTAGCTCAGGAGATTAAGAAGGGTATGGAGAGTTAAGTGATATTTACAACCTCGTGAACTTAGGCTGTTTTGTTCAGAATAACATTGTGGTTCAACGAAGCAATAATCCCCCCTTTAACTCTCACCTAAATATTTTTGAAAATTTGCAATTACGTTTGCAAGTGTTTGAGCATTGCTTGCAATGTGAGTTTTTGCAAACGCCAAATTTGAAGAAATATTAAGGGAAGCCAACGGCTGAGAGTTTGGGGTGTCATTCTTTTGCGATACTTTTCTTAGACAAGTAAGAAAAGTATCAAGCCAAACCTTGTAGGAAAAACACTTAAAACTTTAAATATTTTCCTAAAACCAAAAAGCAATTTGCCGATATTTTAATTTTTCCGAATCTCTAAAATGGGCACCATGTTTCGCAATATCGCGAACTTGAAACTTTAACTTAAACATTTTGGAGAAAAATTATGAAAAAATTATTTACAGCAGTCATCACTTCTTTGGTTCTTTTCAGTCAATCTTTGTTTGCAGTCAACATTAATACTGCAGATGCTAAATCTTTAGCAGAAGAATTAAACGGAATTGGTGTGAAAAAAGCACAAGCAATCGTAGATTACCGAACTGAACACGGTGATTTCAAAACCATCGAAAGCCTGACAGAAGTTAAAGGAATCGGTCTGAAAACTGTTGAGAAAAACCGCGATGCGATTGAATTGACAGATAAATAATCATCACAATCACAATATCAGAAAAGCCGCCTAGAGCGGCTTTTTTTATTCAAATTTGTAGTTAAGACTTTTAACTACTGACTCGAGTTTTCCTTTTAGCGGCTCAAAAAAGGTTTGATAGTTTTTCCATCTGTTTTGAGAGTGGAGATAAATATCATCAGCAACCTGCGCATAACTGTTGGTGCTGATTCGGTTGCGAGAACGCAAGCGTTTGTCTTTATCCAACATAGATTCATCAAATTCAATGCCCAAAAATTCGCAAACATTTTTTATTGTTTTTTCCGGATTATCAGTTAAATCTTCATAACGAACTTCTATCAATTTCCCTGCCAGATTTTCTTTTAAATCTTGCCAAAGACTCACGGTTTTTAAATACATTTCAGCACTTTTCTCGAGAGTACCAAAATGCACAAATGCTTTTGTTGGAGCATAGTTTTGAAAGAAGTTACTCAGAATTGCATCCATTGGATGTCTTTGCATAAAGATAAACCGGGCTTCAGGGAATAGCTCATGAATAAATCCTGATTGCAAAAATCTTAACGGCAGCTTATCGAGAATAATTTTATCCTCCGTATCTGCATAAGTGCCAATCATGTCTCGATACATTGATTGCAACTCTTCTTTAGCTTTAGAGTCCATTGGTTCAGTCAATGACCAATAATTTTGCCCTTTTTCTTTTAAATGATTGAGCAAAGTTTCAATGGTTGGCTTTTCTTCAATCGAAACAATACTGTCATGAGAACTTAAAATTGTATCTATCAATGTGGTTCCCGAACGAGGAAAACCAATCAGAAAACATAAGTCTTTACCACTATCAGCTGTTGTGTTTGTATCTTGTGAGTTTTGATTTTTTGCAGCAATCCAGTTCCTAATCTCCTGTAGCGATTCGTCAAAGGATTTGGGATTAATTTGCTTAAAACGAGGGCTTTCAGACGCCAACCTATTGGCTTGAGAATATGCCAAGAAAGCATTTTGATAATCACCAACTTTGTCAAATATCTCTGCGTTTTCGAACCAGTATTCGATTTGTTTGTTTAAAGACAAGGATTGCCAAAAAACTTTTTGTAATATTTCCAATGCTTGTTGAGGTTGATTTTCTCTTCGCTTGATTCTTGCCAGATCAATTAATGCAGTTGGATTCTGCGGATCAATTGAAAGCGCTCTTTGATTTGCATAAGCTGCATTTTGTAGATTATTGTTTTTTTCATAAACATTCGCTAATTCACACCATGCTTCCACTTCATTGGGATTGAGCTCAACTGCTTTATGTAAGTACTGTAATGCGGGCTCTGTTTCTTGCAATTCGTTGTGGAGAATGCCTTTGTAGCAATAGGTTAAAGGGAAATTAGAATCCAATTCCAATGCTTTCATATAGCATTTATCGGCCTCAGCAAAATTTCCTTGATGATGATAATTCAATCCGGCATTGACTAATCCCAATAAGTGATTGGGATTGATTTCTAACAGGTTGTCGAAGATTTTTTCAGCGTGTTGATAATTTTGTTGCGCTGAATAAGTTACTGCCATATTGTACAATGCTGATTGGTATTGCGGAAAATGTTCAACTGCATTTTTATAACTCGAAATTGCCACACCCAACTGTCCGATTGCTCGCTGAGTATGCCCAAGATTATGCCAGGCTTGTGGGTAATCAGGATCAATTGCCACCGCTTTCGCGAAATTTTCCAATGCCCTATTCGACTGTCCGGAATTTTGTAAAGCTCGTGCTAGGTGGTTGTAGGCATGGCAATTATCAGGGTCTTGCCGAATAGCATTTTGAGCAGTTTCAACAGCTGCTTGCAGGTTTTGTTGTAATAAATGGAGAAAAGATGATGAAATCAAACCTTCTACTGTTTGGTTTCGAGACATACTTTCAGCCAAAGGAATAGCATTTTGCAAATCCATTTCGCCAATGTAATATTCCCTCAATGTCGCTTGACATCGTTCATCTTCCGGATGCTCTTTTAAAAGTGTCAGGGCTGATTCAGTTTGACTATTTTTTAGAAGCTCTTTGACTTGCTTTATAATCTCGCGAGATTTCATCTTTAATTTCTATCTTTCAACAAGGCTGCCATTATAGTGATTTTTCGTTTTATTGCACATATTTAGCAAATCAAACTTTACTCCTCGACGACATAAAAGTCCTTGACATAGACCAACTCACAAGCACCTCCGCCCGTATCATCCCGAGTGAGTGAACTTTGCCAGAACCAACCATCATCTTTTTCTGCACGAACCAAATACCCTTTAAAACGCACAATACTTCCGGCTGGGGCTCGTTCTATCATGTCACGCACCTGATTATCTGCGGCAATGATATGCATATTGGCACTATGAGTTTCTATTTCTCTTCTAGGTATTGGAAATGGATTGGCATTCCAGCGATACCAACGACCGGACTGGCTGATTTCTATACTTTCCAAAACTTTCTCATCCGACATTCGCCCCCAACCCATTGCTAAATCCACAGAAGTTAAATCAGCACTGTCATCGTTGTAATATTTTTTTGAAAGTATCTTTCCATGCAGTGAAAATTCAGCTTGTGGCTTGATTTGATATTTGCCAAATTTTATTGAAGGAATTGTTTCAGTATCAACTTGAACCGGGTCCTCTACTGCTTTGACTCCTGGAGACAAAACAACTTTTGGTTCCTCTCTAAAGAAAAAGAACCAAATAACAATCAATGCCAACGAAGTATAAATCAGATTTTTCACTCTCTGATTATAGCATTGATTGGAGCCACATTGGTTTGAGAAAAGAACGGAGACTCGTTAAAACTTCTTTCGTGCTTTTTTTGTTGGTTTCCTTGCGGTTTTTTTGCTCTTAGAGTTTGGGGAAAGCGCTTTTTTACTTTTACTTTTTTTAGAACCGGGTTTTCTTTTTTCTTGGAATGGCTTCTTTTTATGTGGCTCAAAAGAAGAAGTTCCCTCCTCTGATAAAACCTGCATATTACTCCTTTTCCCACAAATAAAAGCTTCCTGTAATTGCTTCAAAATTTCATCTGGCATTTCATCGGGCAAATCGACTGTACTCATTGAGTCATATATCTCAATGTGACCGATAAAGTCTTTATCGATCTCTGCTTCATTGGCAATCATGCCAACAATATTTGAGGGCTTTACATTTTCATTATAACCAACAGCGATTTTATAGCGTTGCATTGGCACTTCAGGATATTTTTTTAATGGCTGAACTTCCGTCTTAATTTTCTTATCAGGTCTGTTTTGTTTTTTATTTTTACTGTCTTTACCATGCTTGCTCTCAGGCATTTCGTGACGAAAGTCTTCTTCTTTTGTTAAAAGTGAGCCCAACTCTTTCTGTGACATGTATGCCAATGCGGCAGCTATTTGCATGGTGTCATTTTCGGTTTCCTTTTGAAACTCTCTGACCAATTGTTGAAAGATTCCCAAGTCAGCAGTTGCCAGAGTGTCGGATATTTTATCTTTAAACTTTTGCATTCTTTGTGAGTTAATATCTGCAACAGTTGGCATTTTCATTGGTTGAATCGGTTGTTTTGTAGCCGACTCTATCATTCGCAGCATTCTTTGTTCCCGACGCCCAACAAATAATATAGCTTCTCCCGAGCGACCGGCTCGACCGGTTCTGCCAATACGATGAACATAGGATTCAATATCATAGGGAATATCGTAATTGATAACATGACTGATTCTGTCCACATCCAATCCGCGGGCAACGACGTCTGTTCCGATTAAAATATCAATACTGCCATTCTTTAAATTGTTGACCAAACGCTCTCTTTGTTTTTGTACCAAATCACCATTTAAGGCTTCTGCTGCAAAACCACGTGCTTTGAGTTTATCTGCAAGCTCTTCTGTCGCAACTTTTGTTCTCACAAAGACAAGAACTCCATCAAAGTTTTCTGTTTCCAACAGACGAGTTAAGGCATCCAGTTTGTGCAACCCACTGACCAGCCAATATCTTTGATTAATATTTTTTGATGTGGTTGTTTTTGTTACTATCTTAATGTCAACCGGTTTGTTCAAATGGTTGGTTGCCACTTTTTTGATTTGGGGTGGCATTGTTGCCGAATATAAAGCAATTTGTCTGTCTTTAGGAGTGTGTCCAAGAATCCAATCCACATCATCAATAAAGCCCATTCTCAACATTTCATCAGCTTCATCCAGCACCAGTGTTTTTAAAGCATCGAGTTTCAAAGTATTGCGTCGCATGTGGTCCATCACTCGACCCGGTGTTCCAACCACAACATGCACACCTCGTTTTAAGGCTCTCAATTGCGGTTCAAAACTTTGACCGCCATAAATTGGTAATACATGAAATCCTTTTATGTATTTGGCATAACTTTGAAAAGCCTCTGAAACCTGTATTGCCAGCTCTCTGGTTGGTGTTAATACCAAGACCTGAACATCTGTTGAGTGCAAGTTTAAGTTTGTCAAAATCGGGAGTGCAAAAGCCGCTGTTTTGCCGGTCCCGGTTTGCGCCTGACCGAGAACATCTCTACCGGACAAAATTGCAGGAATACTTTGAACTTGAATCGGTGATGGTTGCTCATAACCGTTTTCTTTAACGGCTTTAAGAACAGAAGATGATAAACCTAATTGATTAAAAGAGATATTCTCAGAAGAGTTAGACATAAAATTATTGAATTGAAGTAAAGAAAGGAGGTAGCATTATACAGTAGTTGCTTTCCGTTTATTGTTTTTAAATCTAATCATCTGGAGAATAAATAGGTTTAAATTCACTTAAGAGGTGCGAAATTTAAAATCTCGTCTCTGTTACGGTTTTTTAAGGGTGGGTTTCTATGACTTATTATCAGTTGTAACTTTAAATTCTTTGTTAAATGTTTTTTTCCCCAGCACGATATGAAAGATAAGAGCAAATGGTAATAAGGTCCCAATTATTAAATGTAGGTACTTAACATAGTCTCTAGCTTCCCCACTCATATAATAAAGCAAGAATGCCGTTATTATTTGTATTGATGCAAAGGAAGCCAATATCATTCCTGCTTTCTTAAGTTTTTTTGTTTTCCACCCTAAAGGAATATGATTTGTAAAAATAGAACCGAGAATCATCATCAATATAAATGCAGACAACCCATGAAATATAAGTATTCTATGTTGATAAGGATGTTTAACTGGTCCAAACTCTCCTTCAACAACAACCCATTCATTAAAAATAAAAAAAAGCAAACCCGTAATTAAACTACTACTTAAACAAATGTATAGAATGTTCTTAATTGATTTTTTTATCTTCATTTTGACCATATTAATTCTTCATATACAAAGCATTATATTTATCAAAAACACAACGATATTTGCCTCCGCTTAACGCTACCACTTTTGTTAATGCATCCGCGTGCATACACTTATCAGCAAAAACACTGATAGTTTCTTTAGCCTCTACTTGCTTCCCTGTCACCGGACTAAAAACCTGTAAATTGTTTCCTGGTGAATAATAGCCGGAGCTTGTTGCTAAACCTGGTCGCAACAATTGGTAGGGTTTCAGGTTTTTATTTTGATTGGGAATATATACCCAGCTATTTTCCCAATCAAAATACCTTATATCGCCACCGGCATTGATGCTTATTTGACTAACATTAGCGGAATCAAGTTTATTGACTATATATTCAAAAGCTTTATCAACTGCATATCCTTTGGCTACTCCTCCAACATCAAGACTAAGAGGTTTCTTAAAGAAAACAGTATCGTCTTCAATTTCGATATTTTCATACCTATTGGAATGATGTTTATAGTTATTATGATTTGGTAAAAGCCCTGATTCCATTAATTCATTTGCAATGCAAATATCGAATATTCCATCAGTCAAGATGCTTAATTCAATCGAAAAATTTAATACTTGAGTGAAGTCTTGTGAAACCTTTATTGGTTCTCTGTATGCAGATTCATTTAATCTCGATACTTCACTACTGGCTTCATGAAAGCTCATTTTTCTATGGATATCAGCAATAATTGAATAAGCTTCATTACTAACTTCAATTAATTTTTCATCACTAGTTTCTGCTTCTATGTAAATATCAACGAATGTTCCTAAAAAAGGCTGGCAACGTTTTATTTGATTCATTTTAAATATATTGTAAAACCTCTTTCCAAGTGTGGGTTAAACGATTTATCCCATCAGTAATATGTCGGCAGGACATGGTTGCACCAGATATATTTTTTATCTGATCATCAAGCTCTAGTATTTCGTTTGAACTCACCCCAAGGAATTGATTTCTCCACTTTTGGTTCATTACTTCATCTCCATAAGACTCTCTGTAAGTTAAAATTTCAACCCCTCTGATTGTTCCCGTACTATTAATTCCTACTGCCACATCAATGAACTCATGTTTTCCTATAACTTGATCTGCAATCAGAAAATCATTGCTAGAAGATTTCACTCCTTTCAGAACATTATTTCTGACTCTCGTTTTTGAGTTTTCCTTTATTCGTTTCATCTGATCTTTGTTCATCTTGTATTCAAATGGAACCATCTCCAAATCTTGCCACATTATTTTTTTAGCTTGCTCAAAAGTTATATAGCTTTTTGCCCACACTTTTTGCCCGATTAATAAACTACTAGCTCCCAATGCGATTAAGTATCTATTAAAGTCCCGGCGGTTCATCAATCATTCTCCCAAGCGATTGTAAAACCAATATGAACTTTTTCGTGTTCATCCCAATTTCTGTTACTATAACTTTCGGAGAATGGAGAACCTCCTCCGGCGACCTGCCAAAGGACTCCGGCTGTCACCCACCATTCTTTCTCAGCATAATGAATAGATGGCCCTATATAGTTTCCTCGTTGATGTTGCGAACCAACACGGAAATCCGTCAAATCAAAACTGGAACGCCTGAGTTCAGGGTTAAAAACTCCATTTTCTTGAGGGTTTAAATAATCAGATTGATGCCTAAACTCCACCCCAATGTTCCATTTAGGCTTAAATCTATAAGAAACTCCCAAAGAAAAGTCAGCAGCAATTTCCTCTTCAAGCACATCTGGAGTATTTCTTCTTTCAAACTCTAGTTTAGTAGTTGCTGCTAGTTGTAAGGTGTTATCCAAGAAGTTCTTTTGCGTATATGTTGAAAACACAAAGGAATCTTGGTTAATATTTGAGCCATCAAGTCGGTATTTATTTCGGTTTTCATAACCAAATCCAAAAGACAACCCCATGAAGTCTTTGTATGTGCTTAATACATTGTATTTGAGTGCTAGTTCAAAACCACCCACTTGGGTTTTATTGAATCGTCCTGCTTCTCCACCTTGGGTATCAAACATAGGCTGTAAGTTTTCATTCTCTACCGAATATTTATGGTCAAAAACCATAACCTCAGCTGATAAAGTTAATTTATCTGATATTCCGTATTCAATTTCAGGTCTTATATCATTAAAGATGTAGTCTCCCGAGTCCTTATTCTGTCTTGAAATGATATTTAATTTATACTCTAGAGCGCCTTTGGGTAGAGTATCTGCTCCTTTTGTATAAACCCATACGCTTTCATCCGTATATGCATTAAATGTTATACATAGTAGTAATAATGTAATGTTCTTTCTCATCAGTTATCCCATTAATATTGAATATGAGGAATTATATCTAAATGCGAATGATTATCAATTAGATTTAGAAATTTTTTTATTTTACTTCCTTAAAGCCAACTATGGATTTCAGAATATACTTTCTTCTCAGTAGAACAATCTGACCTGATAAGCTAAAATGGAGATATTCTTTATTCAATAGAATTTATGAAATTACTAATATCTTTTTTAATCATTTCAACGAGCGTTTTTTCCTCTCCCGGCTATTTTCTGAACATGAAAGGAACTCCAACTCAAGGCGGATTGATTATTGCACAAACTCATCCGTCAGCAGTTGTCTCAGTAAATGGTGTTAAAACAGAAATGACTAAGGATGGATATTTTATGTTTGGGTTTGGAAGGTTTGATGAAAATCCAATTAACCTTGAAATTACCTTAAATGGTGAAAAATATAACACGACTGTCCCGGTAACCGTTCGTGATTTTCCGACCGAAGTTATCAATGGATTACCGGATAACAAAGTCAATCCTCCGGCAGAGGTTCTTGAGCAAATCAAACGAGACAATATCAAGGTTGCTAAGGCACGTAGTTTTTTTGATAAAAGAGATGACTTTTTACAACTCTTTATCTGGCCCTCACAGGGAAGAGTTTCAGGAGTTTATGGTTCTCGTCGAATTTTAAATGGAGAACCGAAGCGACCTCATTACGGCATGGATATTGCTAATAAAATCGGGACTGATGTGGTTTCTCCCGTAGCCGGAATTGTTCGTATGGCTGAGACCGGGATGTATTATACCGGCGGAACCATTATCATTGACCATGGTTTTGGCTTGACCACTACATTTATGCATTTATCAAAATTAACTGTTGAAACGGGAACTCAAGTTAAGCAAGGTGAAAAAATTGGTGAAATCGGAATGACCGGACGAGCCACAGGACCACATTTGGATTGGAGATTAAATTTGGGTAATATACGGCTCGATCCTCAGTTGATGATTCCTGACCAATCAGATGGAAAATAAAGAAAACAAACCTTTGTGGTCTCGCATTTTTGACAACAAGATTGGTAAAAGCATTAGTCTTTTTACCTATTTCAAACAAAGTTTTATGGCAACTTTGTTTTTGCTTATCTTTTTTTTATTTTGGAATTCTTTCATCCCTCTAAAAAACCAAATTATTTTTTCAGCGATTGCTTCTAGCACTTTTCTGACTTTTATCAGTACCACCATTTACGATTCACTCAATAAAAAAATTATCGGTGGTCAGTTTATCGGAGTATTAGTCGGTATATTACTTTGGCACTTAATGCATATTTTTATGCAACAATTTCCACAAAATGAGAATGAAGTGATGATTGTTTTTATTTCTTTCTCTGTTGGTTTTGCGATGTTGTTTATGTCTATCTTTAATTTTGAACACCCTCCGGCAGCCGGAACAGCGATGGCTTTTGTTCTGGATCGGCAGACTCCGGCCGTGAATGACTTTTTATTCGTGATGGTTTGTGCCACTTTATTGGGCATTACTCATCATTATTTGAAAAAATACCGATTGATTAAAGATTTGCAGGGTACTGCTGAAAGTCCGAAAGTCACAAGGCTGAAAAGAATCGCAGGGTTTATCAGACATCATAGAAAAAAGAATCGTCAAACTACTGACCTCTGAGAAACAATTTATCCATTTGTTTCATATCCAGTTGCACCCAGGTTGGACGACCATGATTACATTGATCGGCTCGTTCGGTCTTTTCCATTTCACGCAACAAGGCATTCATCTCAACAATTGTCATTTGCCGGTTTGCCTGAACCGAACCATGGCATGCCATAGAGGCGAGGATTTCATTCATACCCGCTTCAATTTTTCGGCTGGAACCAAGCGTTACAATTTCAGAGAGTACATCTTTGATGAGTTCTTCTATATCAGTTTTGATTAATATTGATGGAACTTTGCGAATAATAATCGACTCTTTTGATGCCGGTTGGATTTCAAAACCTAGTTTTTGGAACCATTCAGAATACTCTTCTACTGCATGAGTTTCTCTTTCACTCACAGACATTGCAATTGGTACAAGCAACGATTGGGAGCGAATTTCTGATTCCTGCATGGAGTTTTTCATCCATTCGTAGGTGATTCTTTCATGAGCCGCATGCATATCGACAATAACCATTCCTTGCTTATTTTCAGCGATAATAAATACACCATGCAGCTGTGCCTTTGCGAAACCCAAAGGAGGAATATCTTCACCACTTTCGACTGAAGTATTCTCAAAATCAGGTAATTGCATTCCGGCTTCTGCAATGGTTTTCAGATACGAACCACCTGTTTCTGCGACTCGTGGTGAGCCATAACTGCCCGAGGGATTAAAGGACATTGAAGATTGCATTTTTGAATAATCAATCTGCGGAAGATTTGCCGTGTTGAATCCTAAAGAATTTGTCGAATTTAGTTCAGATCCCGGACGAGTCTGGGATAAAGCATGGTTTAAAGAACCAAAGATAAAACCATGAACCTGTTGTGATTCTCGAAAACGAACCTCGTGTTTTGTAGGGTGCACATTGACATCAACCAATGCCGGATTTAAATCGAAATAAAGAATAAATGCCGGAAAACGCCCATGAAAAAGCACATCCTGATAGGCTTGTCTGACCGCATGACCAATCAATTTATCCTTTATCATACGACCATTAATGTAAAAAAACTGACGATCCGCTGATGCCCGATTCCAGGATGGTTTTGCCACCCAACCATACAGCCTCATGCCATGGCGGTTTTCATCAATGTAAAAAGAATTGTCGAAAAACTCTTTACCGCACAACTGGCTAATACGAGCTTTTTTCAAATTTTGATCCTCACCGCCTTGTGAGTTCCTCACTATTTTGCCATTATGAATCAATGTGAAACCAATATCGAAACGAGATAACGATATGTTTTTAATCAATTCATCAATCCTGAGAAATTCGGTTTTATCCGTTTTTAAGAATCGCCTTCTTGCAGGTGTATTGTAAAACAAATCTCTGACTTCGATGGTTGTCCCTGTTGTATGTTGTGCCGGCTTTATTCCGTCACATTTGCCACCGGAACAGTTGAGTTGATAGGCGTGGGAACTCTCTTCTGTTTTGGAAATCAAGCTGAAACGACAAATGGAAACGATACTGGGAAGTGCCTCACCCCTAAAACCGAGTGAGTGAAGTGACTCCAAGTCTTCAAGGTTATGAATTTTACTGGTGGCGTGACGCTGAATTGATAGTTCCATATCCTGTTGGTTCAGCCCAAAACCATTATCCGTAACTCGTATTAGTTTTTTTCCGCCCTGCTCAATTTCAACCGTAATGCGTGTAGCTCCGGCATCAATGGAGTTTTCGATCAATTCTTTAACAACTGACGCCGGTCGTTCAATGACCTCACCCGCTGCAATCTGATCCACCAATAAATCAGGGAGTTTCTGAATTCTGTTTTCCATTTGCGCATTATAACCAATGTCTCAAACAGATGACCAGTAAGTGCCAGCTTCATGAGGCGAAGTTTTGAATTATAGTTATTAAAACCACTAGCTGATTATTCAAAACCATTAGCAAAAATGAGTTCATCCGGAAAATAGATTGCTCCTGTATTGGTTCTGCCCATAAGTGTATCACCACCCCAGATAATCATGCTGTTTCCTGCCCAAACTCCGGTGTGGCGATCTCTGCCTGAAGGCACGTTATTTGATCCGGTTGCCGTCCAGTTTCCATCAACCACATATCTGCCACCGGTATCCAAATAACTAAAACCACCCCAAACAATCATTTCTGAACCAGTCCAAACTGCTGAATGCCATTGACCTGCGGTTGGTGCGTTGGTCTCAGACATGGTTCTCCAGACATTGGTACCCACATCGTAGATTCGCCCATTATTTAAAAAATTTCCTGACCAAATAATCATTTCTGAACCGGTCCAAACTGCCGTGTGTCGGTTTCTTGCCGCAGGTGCATTAGCTGTCGCTGTCGGTGACCATGTGTTATTGACTAAGTCATACACTCCTCCACTATCAAGGTTTCCGGCATTAAACCCGCCCCAAACAACCATTTTAGTTCCGCTCCAAATGGCGGTGAAATCATATCTTCCGATTGGAGCAGAGGTTGTATTTGTTGCTGACCAAGTATTTGTGGTCGGATTATAGATTCCTCCGCTGTTTAGATAGCCTCCACCATAACCACCCCAAACAATCATTTCTGAACCAGTCCAAACAGCTGTATGGAGTTGTCGTGCAGTTAAATTTGAAGTTCCGGCATCACTCCAGCTATTCACACTTGGATCATATCTTCCACCATTGTTAACCACATCCGTACCATCATGACCACCCCAAATGACCATATAAGTTCCCGTCCAAATGGCTGTATGCCCCAAGCGTGCACTTGGTGTAGAACCGGTAATCGCGGTGCTCTCCCAGCTATCAAAGACCGGATCATAAAGACCTCCATTTTGTAGTTCATTATTCGACGAATTTTGTCCCCCCCAAACAATCATTTTTGAGCCTGTCCACACAGCTGTGTGATAGTAACGAGCTTGTGGAGCATCCGCTGAGTTCATTGTCAGCCAAATATCAGATTCCTGAGATAAGGTGATTTTTGCTAAAAATTCTTTGTCATTGTGAAATTTTGGAATGATGTAATCAAACTCGGTGGTTTCCGGCACTACTAATAGATTCTTCTGGTCGCTATATACTTTTGTAGCGTTAGTATTTTTCCTCCATAAGTTTTTTACAACAATTGGGCGAACCAAGCACTCTACAATGGAGTTTGCATTATTATCAAAAAGGCTAAAATATTGTTTCAGACGGGTCGGATTTTTAGTGTTTCGAACAATACGATTCAACTCTTTTTGCAACATTTCAGAACTGATTGTTGTTGAATAATGCTCAGTTAGCAATTGCTCGCTGACCAATGTCTCTTCTATATTCTGTTTGAGAATTTTTATATCAAATCTATTGGAAAAAAGTGGCTTAGGGCTTTTATTATGTTCCGGCCAGATGGTGTGAGACCATTGCAATTCGTGAACTTTGAGCTGACAGGATAATTGCTTATCTAAATAACCTTGTGAGTCGAGATGTTTCCAATCATTTGCATTCGCGTTAAAAAAATAACCCAACAATATGATTGAATAGAATACTCTTGAAATTTTCATCATTTGCCCCCGTATTATTTTTATGGATTTCTTAATTTATTCTTCTATCAAATAGAAAAAATCATCAAACATCAAACCGAAAAGCCAATGCTTCACTAAAATAATACTTCAATTAGGGAAATATTGCTACCCGAACGCCTTTACAGCTTCAAATCAGTTACTAGATCCGACACGTTGGATAATTTTGTTCTATATTTTTTCCGCTTGACATAAACACATGAAAACCATATAATCTAGACAGTCTAGATTAATTTAATATTATGAAAAACACATGGCAATTACAAGATGCGAAAAATAAATTTAGTAAGTTAGTGGAAGCAGCGATGCACAATCAACCTCAAATTGTTACAAAACACGGAGATGAGGCCGTGATCATTCTTTCTATTGAACAGTACAACAAAATGATTGCTCCAGAGCTTGATTTAATATCTTTTTTTAATAACTCTCCTATGAAGGGTTTTGATTTAGACATTGAAAGGCAAAAGGATTTACCAAGGGATGTTGAGTTATGAGGTTTTTATTAGATACCTGTGTCATATCTGAGTTAATAAAACAAAATCCGAACCCAAATGTCGTTAATTGGGTCTCAAATCAAAAAGAAAAAGACTTATTTGTTAGTGTTCTAGCTTTTGGTGAGATTCAAAAGGGTATTGCTAAACTTCCTGATAATGCCAGAAAACAGCAATTACAGCTCTGGGTTAAAACTGATTTATATGTCCGTTTTAAAGATAGAATTATTCCTGTTGATTTAGAAGTGTGCAACAAGTGGGGAGAGGTTCAAGCTAATTGCGAGTTATCAGGAAAAACAATGCCAAGTATCGATGGTTTAATCGCTGTTTCCGGCTTAGTCAACAATTGTATCGTTGTAACCAGAAACATTTCTGATATGGAAAACAGTACCGCTACATTATTGAACCCATGGGAAGTTGAATGAAAAAAGACAAAAATATTGTTTGGTTATTTTTAACATTTCTAAGTTTTAACTTTTGTAATGCCGCACATGGTCCACTCAACCACCTTGTACCAGCTGACAGTTTTGGACGACTCTATTCGGATGTGAAATATATAACCACTTCAAAATTAAATATAGATGCTGATAATGAAGGGTATTTATTACAGTTCATCAAATATCCTTCTTTTGACCTGGTCTCATCAACAGTAGTCATAGAAAACTATAAAAAAAACGAATATCGGGTTGCATACACTACAAAAAAGAAACCAGATAGAAAATATTCACAAAGAAATATCAAAACAATTTATCGCGCTATCCACAAGCAAAGTGTTGAGAAACTGAGCAAAATTTATGAAGAAATACTTTTAAAAACTCGTTATTCTGAGATTGAATCTAACAAAAGAAGTTTAGGCTTGGATGGTACTGTTTTCGAGTTTTTTATCTCATCTATGAAATTCGGAAACCTATTTGGAGAAACTTGGTCACCAAGCAAAGGGACAAATACTTATTTTTTGGTTCAAGCTTCAGAAGCATTAAATCAATATGTAAAAGAAGAAATTTCAGAAGAAAATCTAAATACTGTGTTCGATAATACAATAAAAAGACTACAAATAGCCCTAAAACCAAATTATCTGGATGAGGAAATTGAAGAATTTCGATCACTAGAGCCATTTCTTAATTGCAATATAGAAGAACTGGCTCCTTATACATTAAGTGCTTCTATTGCAATTCAAGAAATTGCCAATGACAAAGATATTTCAGAAGAAAATACCGATCCAACTCTTATGGTTTGGCGACATGAAGCTTGTGAATTATTAGAACTAAATGCAGAACTATACACAGAAACTGAATATGCCATTGAGAAAGAATGTTCCAAATTAATAAAACTAAAAGGAGAAAATGAAAATGAATATATTGAAGATGTTCGCAAACATCTCTCTTGGTATAAAAATCCTAGCCATGTGGTTTTAGCTTGGGTAATTAAAGATAACAAGCAGCCTATGCATACAATTATAGCCACCGATGGAATAGAAGGCATAAGAGTCAAATTTCCAGGATATGGGAGAGATGGCACCACTAATATTGAATGCATTAACAGCCCAGAGAAAATATTTTATTTTTAGTATTACTATAAACCCAACGCAATTTAATATTATTGTGGTCCACCACTATGAATAATCTCATAGTATTTCTTCTCGAGCTCTAATTTATGTTCGGCTTCTTCAAAGGCTAAAAACTGAAAAGTGTCTTTGAGTTCACCTTCGGGGGCGTTATCAGCCAGCTCCTGATATTGTTTCATCGCAGCATCTTCACGAGCTAAAGCGTATTGCAAGATACTTTGATCATCGGGTTTATCACCCAAATCCAGCAATTGTACAAAGTCTGAGAATTTGTGATCCTCGGTTGGTGTTTTGATTCTTTTTTTGAGTTGTTTTTTAACATTCGGACTGTCTTTCAGGCTACTGAACAAATCAAAATGTTCCTGCTCTTCTTCTGCCAATTCTTCAACCAGATAGCGAATATTTTTGCTGACTTTCGGAATCATTCCGGAATAAAAATCTCTGGCGGTTTTTTCAAAAGAAATCGCTACATCCAGAATTTCTTCCAGAGTTTTCATCCCTTGCAGTTTTTTATAGGATTTACTGTGACCTTCTTTATGTTTTTCACTCATGATTTTTTCTCTTTCCGTAAATACTTATCAATATCTGTTGCCACTCTGTGACCATCAGCAACTGCATGAATCACATCCGGACCGTTGACCATGTCGCCTGCAGACCACAACCACTCTACAGATGTTGAACCATTTTCATCGACCTGAATCCGACCTCTGTTCCACTCCAGTTCTTCAGTCAATTCTTCGCCAAGAACTGAAATGTCAGCCATCTGTCCAATGGCTTCTACAACCATTTCTGCTTCATGAAATTGTTTGTCAGAATCATCGTATTTAGGAGCAAAACGACCTTTATCATCGAAGATGGAAACCACTTTAACAGTTTCTAATCCTGTGAGTTTACCTTTTTTATCAATAACACATTGCACAGGTCCTCTGGCATCCAAAATGGTTATGTCTTCTTCTTTGGACTCTTTGACTTCCTCATCGTCTGCGAGAAAATTTTTACCAAGGGTTTCCAAAGCTGAAACAGTAATTCCGACTTTACCGAATTTTTGTTTTTGTAAACGAGCCAGAGAACGGGCAATATCCATCGCCACATTTCCGCCGCCAATAATGACAGCAGACTTGGGAACTTCAAATTCTTCACCTTTCGGAATCATTCTCAGCAAATCAACAGCCTTTTTGACATTTTTATTTTCACTTCCCGGAATTCGGGTGGAACGACCATTTTGCAAGCCAATTGCTAAAACCACGGCATCGTTATCTTTTTGTAACTGCTGCATAGTGATATCTTTACCGATTCGGACATTGTATTGAATATCAACACCAACCGATTGAATCACCTCAATATCTTGATCCAACCGATCTTCAGGGAGTCGGTAATTCGGAATGCCATAGCGAGTCATTCCGCCACCTTTTGGCTGTGCTTCATAAACAGTAACCTGATGTCCTTTTTTCACCAAATCAAAAGCGGTTGTTAAACCCGCAGGTCCTGCACCGATAATCGCAACTCGTTGTCCTGATTTTTTCGTAGCTTTACCTTTTTTGGCAATTTGCTTGATTTTGGTTTTGGGAACATGGTCCATTGCAAAGCGTTTTAACCAACGAATTGCTATGGGTTGTGAGGTTTTCACTCCATCTTCTCCAACTCGACCTAACGAACAGGCGGACTCACAAATATGCGTACAAACCCTTCCACAAACATGTGAAAATGGATTAGTTTCATACATCCACTCAACCGCTTGCTCCAGATTTCCTTCATAAATCGAACGAATATAATTCGGAGCATGCATGTGTGCTGGGCAAGCATCTTCACACAAGCCACAATCGACACATCGAGATGCTTCTTCAACCGCCATTTCCATGGTGAAGCCGTCAACAATTTCATCAAAATTATCAATTCGGTCTTCGGGTTTCATCTCCTGCATCGGGCGACGTTCTCTGTCGAGCAAATCGCTGTCTTTGGTTTTGGTCCAGCCTTTTTCAAAATTTAGCCCATGAATACCGCTTTCCTGTGGAAACACAAAATAGCTATCTGTCTCATCTCCGTCACAGGTATGAACATACTCTCGGGATAGCTCTATGGCACTGGTCGGACAAATATCGACACACAAAGCACACCAGCAACAACGACCATAATCAATTGCCGGACGTAAATTACGAATACCTTTGCTGGCGTCTTCCGCTATGGATGGAACTTCAACCATTGTAATAGCGGCATTATCACAAATTTTTTGACAAGAACTGCATCCAATGCATTTGTCCATGTCATTGATATGAAAACCCCGATAACTGGCACTTGCCGGTCGAGGTTGCAGTTTTTCAGTAATTGGCTTGCGGGCAAAAAACTGTAAATTTTTTAAGGGGTTTAATATGCTGCCTTTGTCTTTGTATTCTATTTTTTTCATTATCTGTCAACCTCCGGTGGACATGCATCCAGAGAAAACATGATTTGTGCAACGTCTTCCAACCGAGCTCCTTTTGCCAAATGTTCGAGTGTTTGAACCGCGTGCATGGATGATGGTCCCCGCACATGAACCCGGTAAGGTTTGTCTTTTCCATTGGAAACAACATAATATGCTAATTCTCCTTTGGATGATTCCACTCTTGCATAAGCCTCTCCAGTTTTAACATTCCAGGATAAAGGATTTGGAATTGTAGTTCGGATAGGGCCATCAATGCTCGGCAGTTTTTCAATCACCTGACGGAGAATTTTGATACTTTGAAACAGTTCATCCCGTCTCACCAAAATTCGTGAGTAGGCATCACCATGTTGTTGTGTTGGTATTTCAAAATCGAGTTCGTCATAAACCAGGTACGGGTCATTTTTACGAATATCGAACTCCAAACCACATGCCCGAAGATTCGGGCCGGTAACCCCAAGTTCTAAAGCATCTTTTTTGCTTAATGTTCCTGTATTTTTAGCTCTTTTGACAAAGACTTGATTGGTGAATAACAAATTATCATAATCGTTCTGACGAGATTCGAGATAATCCAACAGATGACTTAGCTTTTGTAAAAATCCATCTGGCAACTCACGACGCACTCCACCGGGAATGTTGTAAATGCTGTAAACTCGACCTCCGGTAAATTCTTCAAACAAATCCAGAACCAAATCACGATCCGCCACGCCCCAGAACATCGGTGTGTACATTCCGGTCGTCGCTGCATGACCACCGAATGTAAATAAATGAGCCGCAACGCGAGATAATTCCAATTGCATCACACGAATCCATTGTGCTCGCCTTGGTGCCTCAATACCCATGATTTCTTCAACCGCCATGGAATAGACTACTTCCATTGGAGCCGGATCAGGAACACAAATCCTCGGAACCAAAGCCAGATTTTGAATCCACAATCGACCTTCCATGAGCTTTTCAAAACCTCGATGAAGATAACCGGCATCGGCTGTACCTTTTACAATAGTATCGCCATCAAGCAATAATCTGAATGCGTAATTTCCTTCTATTCCGGGGTGATTGGGTCCAATGAAAATTTCATATTCGTTACTGTCACCCAATTGAACAGCTTGATAATTTTCCGGTCTCATGATTTCCACCCCTTGACATTGTCTTGCTTTTTTTTCTTGTCTCTTTCGCGATGTGTGGACATGTTATGCAGTTCTCCGGATAAACGAATTTCTTCCGGCTTAATCGCAATTCCTCCGCCTTGCTGTTCCAACTCTTGCAACCAATCAGGATTATATTCTGTCCAGTTGAAGGTGTTTTGCACATAACTTTCGGAATCAAAATCTTTCAGCATAGGAGGAATGCCATGCCATTCGGTGAGAATAAACTTTTCCATTCTGGGACTACCGATGAAAAACACGCCATACATTTCATAAATATCCCTTTCAAAAAAATCAGCGGGCTTATAAAGGTCATAAACCGAAACAAACTTGGCTTTTTCCCTGTCGATGCGTGTATGAACAGAGACTAAACAGTTTTCTTCATAAGACCAAACATGATAAACCAGTTCAAACTCACCATCATCGATCCAATCCACACAGCTGATAGCAGACAAGTGCACAAACGACGCCTGACCTTTTAGCAATTCCAATACCGTTGTTAAAGAATCGGCTGCCACATCCACACGAATTCTGCGTTCTCTTTTATGCAGAATTTTGACATCGTTTACCTTTTTCAAAATTTCATCTATGGATTTATGCTTATTCATGGCTTCATCCTTACTTTCATTTCTTGAGGCAAAAGTGGTTTCTGAATTTTTAGTAACTGATCGGTGTGTTTGCCATAGGTTTCTTCCGTTTCTAATCCGTACAGTTTAGCTTCAGCAATTATATCCGTCGGAGTTTGCCAGTCATCGCCAAACAAGTGTTGTTGGTTTCCTAAATAATAATCATATCGGCGGAAGTAATCTTTCCATGCACTACCTTTTTGCTCTTTGCGATCATTCTTAATATTGTTTTTTAAGCGTTGTAATCCTTCAATCACAGCTTCCGGACGTGGCATACATCCGGCGATATAAACATCAACCGGCAAATACTCATTGAGTTTTTTGGCCGTCGCATAACTTTGCCAGTACATACCGCCATTGACTGTACAAGAACAAATTCCAATTACATATTTTGGCGATTGCATTTGCTCATAAGTGAGAATCACTCGTTTCAAGGTTTTGACAGAAACATAACCGGTAATCAACAGAATGTCCGCTTGTCTTGGGGTGACCATTGGCTGAATCCCCAATCTTTCCATATCAAAACGAGAAGTCATCGCCGGTGGTAATTCAATTGCTCCGCAACCGGTGCAATAATGCAACATGAAGAGTGATTTTGACTGACAAAAACTAATAAAATCGTCAAAAACCCGAGCCAGAGGATTGGTTCTTTCTGTTGATTTTTCCTTTATTTTCAATTCTTTTTTCATCTTTTTTCTACAATATGAAAGCCAGACTAATCAATGCCAGCATTACAGGCCATTTCCACATGAGTCGCACAACATCCTCTGTTTTATATCTTGGAAACATAAAAGCAATGCTCATCGGTATGGCAACAACAAAGAAGGCTTTTGGTAAAAGTTCGAGCCATGTGGTGCCGCCACCAAGAAACAGCGATGCATATAAAACCCCCGCTGTATAAAGTTGGAATGATTGCATAACAAACAAACCACCCATGTATTTGCCACTCATTTCAACCATTGGTCCGGTGGCTATTTCGGCTGGTGCTATATAAATTTCAAATGGCTGCTTACCAAGCATTCCTTGCAAAGCAAACAATCCGGCAATTGCCAGTAGAGGCATTTCTACAATTCCCCATTGATGGGTTTGTTGATATTCAAGCATACCAACCAAGCTAGTACTTTCATAGTGCCAGGCAGCACCGAAAACAATTAGGATAAATGGAATGTCGTAAGCCAGCATCGCTGTTAATGCTCTCGAAATACCAATCGAGCCATTGGGGTTGGCACATTGTCCCACGCCCAATGCCATTCCAAGTGATGGAATCATCAAGAAGTAAGATAAAGTGATGATTCCACCTTTGTCAGCGATTCCATCCATACCCGGAACCGGTAACAGCAATTCAGCACCAATATAACCACCAACAGCCATGACGATACCAATATCGTGAATCAAACCGTGCGAAATTTGTGTATCTTTTCCATACAGTTTGATAATGTCATAAATCGGTTGAAAGAATGGAGGACCAATCCGACGTTGCAAGCGAGCTGAAATTTTTCTCATCATTAAAACCATCAGCAAACCAACAACAAAGGCAACCAAAGGCATTAAAAATAATTCCGCCAAGAGTTCAGAATAATTCATGATACAACTCCTGCATAATTTTTATACACAACATACAACCCTGCCAATACAACTGCAACTAACAAAATCACCGGTTGACGACTTCGGTACATATTCTCAAATAAAGCGGAGATAAAGCTGACAATTGAGACTAAAACACCTTCGAACCATTTAAAACTTCCCCGATACCATGTGCCAATCAAGTGCATCAAACCTGGATAAAAATTATTGGAATAGTGATAACGCACATCTGAACTCAGGAAATGTCCACCGGCATAATTATCAAATTGATGAACTCGCTTGGACTTCCCTCCGAGAAGATAGAATATGACAGCCCCAACACCAAAACCATAAAACAAAATACCACTCACCCAAATCATGTCTAAACCACCTTTAGCAAAAGCGATTCCACCTAGTGTATATTCAACAGCCGGTAATCCAACTGATTCCTGTACCGAAGCAATCCAAGGCATAATCAAGCCTGGCATAAATCCGGTAATGAAAACAATCACCGAAAGCCCCAACATCGGAGCCATCATGCTCCAAGGTGCTTCCCGAACTTCTCGATGCTCCATTCGTAATTGCCCCAAAAATGTATTATGAATGAGCTTATAGACTGAAAGAATGGTTCCCAGAGTTCCTAAAACTGCTGCCACAAATAACAATGGTTGACCATTGACTAAAAGTGAACGATAAACCATCCATTTGGAAACAAAACCATTCATTGGTGGTAAACCAGCCAGTCCAATTATACCAATCAACATCACCAGAAAACTCAATGGCATTTGAGTCACCAAACCACCCAATCTGTTCAAATCAGAAGTACCGGTTCGATAAACAACAGCTACAACTGTTAAGAACAATGCTGCTTGATAAGAAGCGTGATTAAGAACATGCATCAAGCCACCGGCACTTCCGATACTGTCAAACATCATGATCCCCAACAACATATATCCGCCTTGTCCAACACCATGCCATGCCAGCAATCTTTTGGCATCATGTTGCTGTAACGCAATGTATGTTGGAATAATTGTTGTAAGTGCCGCAATCCAGGCAATGATATTTTGCATATTGATTGAATTTGCACCAAACTTCATTTCTGCCAGATTAGACAAACCAACCAGTTTAATGATAACCAGAACAATCGCGAATAACCCCATACGAGAGGAAATTGCTCCTAAAAATGCCGCTCCAGGTCCTGGTGTTTCTGCATAGGCAATCGCTTGCCAGAGATGAAATGGCAACAAACCCATTTTAATTGCGAAGCCTGCAAACAACAGCACAACCAAAATCACTTGACCTAAAAAGCTTACGCCTTGAAAAGCAATAGAAACCGCTTTAAACTCAAACGAGCCCCCTGCGGTATAAATCACCACCATTGCAGCCAGCAAAGCCATAGCCCCGGTCATTGCATAAATCGCGTATTTAACAGCGGCTTTTTTGGCTTCGCTTGTCGGACGTAAAATCATCATGAAAAAACTCGCCCAACTGACAAATTCCCAACCAATGAAAAGAGTGAGTAAATCACTGCTGGCAAGTAACAGGAACATGCTCAAAACATTGGCGATTAAAGCAACTTGCAACATTCCATAATTACCACCTTTTTCACGATAGTATCTTGCCCAATCACCGGACATAAAAATTGACGATGCCAAAGCAGCAACAACTGTAATAATGGCAAAAAACCATGAAAGCGAATCAAATTGCCAGTTTAATTTAAAACCTAATATTTGGTAATGAAGTCCAGAAACAATGGTTGTATTCTCATAAGCAACTCCTGACATCAAAACCAGTATTGCAGTCAATGCCAAATACCACAGTGGCGATAACTTGTCGTTGATACGATAATTTCGTAATGCTGTAATAGCGATAAAAGCCAAACCGGAAACAATCAACAATTTATCAAGAAGATTCATGATTGACCTCCTAATTTTGGTTGGCTCATAATGGTTTCGATATAATTTTCTGCATTAACCGACTGTCTGGACATATCTTTCAACCGATCTGATATAGGTGAAACAAAGGGCATTGACACGACAACTATCAAAGCAAAAAACTTGGCATACAGCAAATTCATACCTGAAGTTGATGTTTGAGGAGGTTTGATGATATTTTCATCATTCTTCTGATACATAATCCGAACCAATTTAAACAGATAGGATGCCTCAATAACAGTAGCAAACAATACAACGCCGATGGCAATTTGGTATAAAACATCATCCTGTTGAGCCAGATTGATCACCAACATTAACTTAATCCAAAATCCCGGAAATGGCGGAATTCCAAGTAATGAAAAAATAAATATCAAAAAAATGGCTCCCAGTATCGGAGATCTTCGAGCCAAGCCCTTAAGCGAGTTGAATGAACCCGGCATCGAATCTGCAAGTAAAAACAAACCGCCTTTCACCAACAAATGATGCAACATCAAGCCAACAGCCAACCAAAGACCAATTGTTCCGGATAATGAAAGAGCAACAAAAACCAAACCCAGTTGAGCAATTGACGAAAACGACAACATGCGTGTCACATCTTTCGCTCTCCAGGCAACCATTTCACCACTTAACACACCCAAGATGCCAACAACCAACAACAAATCCAACACTACATCGACTTGGAATAACATGAGTAAGACCCGTAGGATCAACACAACTGCCAGTTTGGAAATCAATCCCGCAAGCAATGCTGACAATGATTTGGATGACGTTCCATACACCTCAGGAACCCATGAATTCACCGGAAACATCTCTGCTTTCACACCGGCACCAACTACAATCAGTATAAATGCCGACAAACCGGCTAAACCATGAAGTTTCCCAATCATTGTTGCCAAGTGAGCAATATTTAAAGTGCCTGTTATCGTATAAATTATTCCAATCCCAATCAATAACATCACCGAACCTGCACAACTGACAAAGAGGTATCTCAATGCTGCTGCCGGGGCTGCTTTGTGAGGTTGATTCGCAACCAAGCCATACGTCGCAACTGCAAGTAATTCATAGAAAACATACAAATTAAACAAGTCCGAACTCAGCACTAAACCAAATGAAGACGCTGCTAAAAGCATATAAAGCGACTGTTGTCTGATAGCGGTATATTGTCCCCAAGGCCAAACCACTAACAACATGGCAGCAATTATTGCCGAAAACATCAAGCTGAAGTGATCCACGTAGAAAACAATTCCAACCGGAGGTAAAAAGCCTCCTAAAAAGATTGCGAAACTGTCTCTGCCGACCACATTCCATTGCAACGCAACAAAGACCAAAACAAACGCTAAAACTACTGGGCCTAGCAAACGAGAAACCGTTGCTGAGAATTTTGCAACAACAGGAATCAAGAATGCTGCCAATAATGGTAAAGCGATGAGTAAAATCATTTTATTCATTGATTTGCTCCTGTGCTTTCAGTTAATTTTTCAGGAGCTTGGTAACTACCGGGTGCAGAAACCTCGTTGGAAACAGCAATGTCTTTCTCTAGTTTTTCACGAATTTTTCGCAAATCCAGTGTTCCATAATTTCTTTTCACTCTGAAAATCAAAGCCAGAGCTAAAGCCTGAATGCCCACTCCGATAACAATTGCAGTTAAAACCAATGCCTGAGGAACAGGGTCATTCATAACAACACCGGCAGACATCCCTTCAGTGATAATCGGTGCCACACCGCCGATGCGAACTCCTGATAACACCAACAATAAATTAGCACCTGCTTCCAGAAGAACCAAAGACAGTAAAATACGAAAGACATTTTGCAACATCATCATCCCAAACAAACCAATCAGACTCAGAGAAATAGCTCCAAAATACAATATGTTTTCAATTGTAACTTCAATCGACATCATACTCTTTCCTCCTCGCCATTGAGCTCAAAGAGCAAACCTGCAAGTTCAGCACCCACTTTTAAACCAACTGCCAAATATAGCAACGGAAGAGTTCCGGCTGACCAAAGACTACCAAATTCACCTTTGCCAAGCAGTGGTTGTAAGAAGTTTCCATCAGTAATCAAAGCCAAAACTCCAATTAAAATAAAACTGAACCCTGCAAATCCTTCGATAAATGTAATCGAATAATGATTTTTTTTGTCGCTGCCTGGATTAACAATCGACCTCATAGAGAACGCAACTGCCAACAAAACTCCTCCTTGAAACCCTCCACCGGGAGTCAGATGGCCGTGAACAATGATGTACATTCCAACCACTAACAACATCGGAAACAATAAATCCAAAGATTTAAGAACAACAAACTGCTTGTACTCTTTTGCTTGCCCAGACTTTTGTGTCTTAACAGAATCAGTTGAATAACTTTTCCCTAACAACAACCCAACAACTGAAGCCGCTGCAAATAATATTGACAACTCTCCTAAAGTATCCAAACCCCGATAAGCTAAAACAACTGATGTCACAATATTGGCAGAACCCACTTCTTGTTGTGCAGAACCCAAAATCGCCTTTCCGGCAACCATCGGGTTTTCAGCGATTGGCAAATAGCCAACAATAACAAATAGCAGAAAACTCAAACCGGCAATAAAAAGTAATGATGTGTATTTAGTCATTTTCTTCTCCTTGAGAGCCACCAGTTTGGTTGAAACCTAAGCGTTTCAACCCTAATGCCAGAATTAAACTTCCAAGCCCTGCCCCAATGGCTGCTTCGGTCATTGCTACATCCGGTGCTTTTACAATCGCAAAGATTGCCGTCAAAGCCAAAGATACTACCGAAGTCGCTACAACCGCTGCTATCATATTCGGAACAAACAATACCATGACCGCAGCCACAAGCATAATACATACTATCAACGCCACAACCCAAATCATTCTTTTGCCCTCCCTTTTTGCTCCGGCTTCGTTTTAGCCAATCTTTTCTTATGCCAAACTTTAGTCCCGCTTCGATAAAAAGCTCGGCTGATTGCTGAAGAACTTACAGGGCTGGTTAACAAGACAAATCCAAGGATTACCAGCAATTTACTCCACCATTGAGGATGAATAAAAATAATTCCAACCACCACACCGATTGTTCCCAAAGTCACAGCTTTAGTTCCAACCTGAATTCGGTTATAAACATCCGGCATTCTCAACAGTCCAACCGCACCTAACAAAATAAAGATTGCTCCTATCAATAAGAAAATACTACCAATCAAACTCATCATGATTTTTTATCCTCTTTTTCAGCGGAGCTTACTTTTGACTCTATAACCTTAGCCAAGGCAACGATTCCCACAAAAGACAAAACCGAATACACTAAAGCGATGTCCAAATAGAGAGAACTTTCGAAAAACATCGACAAGCATAGCAAAACTACTGTCGCAATCAGAGCCAAAGCATCGGCACTTACGATTCGATCTTCTGTTGTTGGGCCAAAGACCAACCTAAGCAAAACGAATGATGCCGCCATGGCTATCAAAGTGAAAGCAATTATCTGAAGCACCATCATTTCACAAACCTCTTAAGATATTTTTCAAACTGACCAATGATTTCACCGGTAATTTTTTTCATGTCCGCACCTTCGGGACAATCAATCCAATGTACCAGTAACTTATCATCATTAACATCAACGGTCAGTGTTCCGGGAGTCAAGGTGATACTGTTTGCCAAAAACAATTTTCCTAAATCCGATTGCATGCTTGTTTTGATTTCCACCATTTGTGGGTGAATATGCATATTCCTTGAAAGCACTCTCTTAGCCAAATCCAAATTGGCTTTTAATAGAGCGTACAAAAAATAAAACAAATAAGCCAGTACACCGGGGAAAGCCCCCAAATGCAATCTTAAACCATTAAGTATCTGCATTCTTGGTGCTGTAATCACACAGACAACAACTGCAATTACGAAGCCACTAATCAACTCGTCAGTTGCAAATGTTGCCGTCAACATCAACCACAAAACCATACAGATAAGAAAAACACTAATATAGGGAACGGATTCTTTTTTCATATTTAATTATTTAAAAACCTCTCCTGAACAATAGGCAGAGCACAACTCTCAACTCGCCTCACTTTCATACTAACACACCTATTCATTCATCTCATTGGTAAAACGCCCTAAAATGACAAGATTTTGACCCTTGTCAATGTTTCCCAAAACGTATTTTATTTATGAAATATTTTTGAAACTTTAATTCAGCCCAGAATTGATTTGCTATAATCCGCCAATGCAAAAAATCAAACCCTATTTAGCTGTTTTTAACACTGATAATGAATTTCAGCTTTCAAGCTCAATTATCAAAGAGAGTCGAAGCATTCAATTTGAAGATAAAGAGTTTAATGATGACCTTCGCCAGAAAATCATTGCTAATACTGATCGTCATTCACCAATTATCATTTTAAATGCAAATGCGAGGTTGCCTGATTTTTGGTTTGAAAGACTTATTGCCACTATATATGCAGACTCTAAAACTCTGATTTGCTCAGCACAAAGTTGCAAAATTAATCGTTTGTCACCCCTACAAGACGGAGATGTATTTAACGGATCTGTTGAACAACTTGATAATTTGATTTATTTGTTACAAACACCCAGCACTCTCTTTTGTGAGGAAATAAATAGAGAGTGTTTTATTGTTCGTAATCACTCTGTTTTGGAAAAACTGGATTCCATTCAGTATAAAGTTTGCAGTAATTTGTTGGTTCAAAGTCACAATGATAAAAACGTTAAACTAACCGACAAAATTGATATAGGAGATCAACGACCGCTACCGGCTCACCCTCTTGCCGCATTACAGTGGAAAATAAAAAGCAGTTTAGAGATTTGTGATAAGTCTCTTGGGTATCCTATTTTAGATAAAAAACCTGTTATGTTGCACATCACAATGTCATGGGGTGGAGGAGTCTCAAAATGGATTAATGATTATTGCGATCATAACTCTGAGTATAATCACATTATTTTAGCCTCTTATGGCGAACTTTACAGGAATCGACATGGAGAAAAACTTCAACTGCATTATGGCGAAGATAATGGAATTCCAATAAGAACCCATGATTTACAGTCACCAATCAAGGCAACCTCAATATCTCATGAAGAGTACAAAAGTATTCTGGATAAAATTCTTGACGAGTTTCAAGTTCAGCAAATCATGGTTTCCAGCCTTATCGGACACAGTATGGAATGTCTGCAAACCCCAATTCCAACAGTAAAAATCTTTCATGACTACTTTCCTTCATGGCCGAGTTTAATTGCAAATCTAGAAAACGACAAACTGACCTCAATTGATATTGATACCTCATTGTCGAACACTGCTAATGAACCTTTCGGAGTAATTAGTAAAGACATGTATCAAAGCTGGAAAGAGCATTTACATGGAATCTTTGAAAGAAAAAATATCACCTTGGTTGCCCCAAGTGAGTCGGTAAAAAGCAATCTTAAAAAAATTGATGCTCAATTAACAAAAGAAATTCATGTTATCCCCCATGCTTCAGCAAGTTTAAAACCAATAATTTATAACAAGAAATATAAATCTTTTCGCATATTGGTACTTGGTAGAATCAATCCTCCAAAAGGGCAGAAACTACTCGAAGAAATAATGGATCAACTGAATAATAATTTCCGATTTATTTTTTTGGGAGCCGGTAATGAGGGGAAAAAATATCTGAATAACAAATCTGTTTCTGTCGTCATGGATTATAACCAGAGTGATTTGCAACATTTACTTGAGAAATACCAACCGGATATTGCACTGATTACGTCTCAGACCTCTGAAACATACAACTACACTTTAACAGAACTCCAACAAGCCGGGATTTGCACGCTAAGCACAGATTTTGGAGCTCTGAAGGAAAGAATTAAAAATGATGCCACCGGTTTTATTTGTGAGAATAATTCCAATTCATTTGTCGAAAAAATTATTCAACTCAAATCAAACCCTGAACATATACTTAAAATCAGAGAAAACCTTAAAGCCAAAATTTTTCCAAGTTTTGAAGAACAGATTAATTCATTCAAAAAATTATTCTCCAAACACAAAGTGTGTTCATACAAATTAAATGAATCACAACCAGATTTAAAAATCTGGGCAACTCAATTACAAAATTTTAATTCAAAAAATCAACAGCTCAATACCAAACTTACTGATGCAACAAATCATTTAGAAGAACGCACGAAATGGGCGAAAAAACTCTCAAAGGAGCTGAAAAAAGCTGAGAAAAATATTTTTCTGGAACGACAAGAAAGCGCAAGACTTAAGCAAATAATCGTTGAAGAAGCTCAGCGAATGGAAAAAGAAATCAACAAGCTAAATGAAGATTTTCAATCTTTAAATTCTACTTATGAGTCCGAAATTAGAAGAAGGCAACAAACCGAGATTGATAAGCATCAAGTTGAGTCAGAGAGGAATACTATTTTCAACGAACTACAATCTGTTTATCAAAGTCGTTCCTGGAGGGTGACAAAACCTATGAGAAGATTCACCACCTGGGCTCGACACAAACGCAATGCTCTAAAGTTCAGATGGGCTCAACTAAAATCTCTGCCTACCAGATTAGTTCGCAGTCTTAAAACACGAGGAATGGGCGGAACCTTTAAACTCATTAAAGGAAGAGTTTCAAATTCTCATCCAGAAATCAAAAAAACAGCTCCTGTAAAAATCAGTAATGACTATAAAGCATTCGAGATTAAAACAAACAGACAGCCTTTTGTTTCAATCATTATTCCTGTTTACAATCATTTTGAACACACCTATCAATGCTTAAAGTCGATTTCCGAACTGACTGAGAAAACTGAGTTTGAAGTGATTGTCATTGATGATTGTTCAACCGATGATACTGAAAATCAGATAAAAATGATTTCAGGAATTCATTATCACCGCCAGAAACAAAATGGTGGATTTATTGAATCCTGTAACACAGGTGCGAAACTTGCAAAAGGAAGATACCTGTTATTCTTGAACAATGATACCGTTGTTTATGACTCATGGCTGGATACACTCATTAATGTTTTTGAGAATTATCCGGATGCCGGTTTGGTTGGTAGCAAACTGATATATCCAAACAACCAACTCCAAGAAGCCGGTGGAATTATTTTTTCAGATGCCAGTGGTTGGAATTATGGCAGACTCGGCAATCCTGAAGAACCGCAATATAACCATGTGCGTGAGGTTGATTACTGTTCCGGTGCTAGTATCCTCATTTCAAAAGAACTCTTTGAAGAGCTTGGACGGTTTGATGAAAGATACAAACCGGCCTATTACGAAGACACTGATTTAGCATTTGCTGTTAGAAATATTGGGAAACAAGTTTATTATCAACCGGCTTCTGTTGTGACACATTTTGAAGGAATTTCATCAGGAACTGATTTAACTCAAGGAGCTAAAAAGTATCAAGTTGTCAATCAGGAAAAATTCAAGGAAAAATGGACCAAACAACTGGCTAATCAGCAAAAATCCGGTAGTGATATAGAGTTGTGCCGAATACACGGACAACCAAAAAGAATTTTAATTTTTGATGCTTGCACACCAACACCGGATCAGGATTCGGGTTCATTACGGATGATGAATCTGATTATTATTCTAAAAGAATTAGGTTATCATGTGATTTTCATGCCTGAGAATCTCAGTCATAATGACAGGTACACTGAAGAGTTACAACAACTCGGTGTTGAGTGCATTTACACCCCACATATCACTAATCCTGTTGACTATCTGAAAGATAAAGGAAAGTATCTTGATGCGGTTATCCTGAGCCGTTATTATGTTGCTGAACAAGTCATGCCATTTATTCGAGAATACTGTCCAAAAGCTCAAATTATTTTTGATACTGTTGATTTACATTATGTCCGCGAACGACGCATGTCTGAGATCTCCAATGATAAAAAACTGGCTTCAATGGCTGAGAAGACTCGTGAAAAAGAACTCGCTGTTGCTAAAGCCTGTGATGTCACCTTAGTCGTCAGTCCTTATGAGGTTGAAGTTTTGGGTGAAGAAATCCCGGATACACAAGTTAGAGTATTGACTAATATTCATGAAATATACGGATGTCGCAAACCCTATTCTGCAAGAAAAGACATCATGTTCATTGGTGGTTATCAACACACCCCGAATGTCGATGCGGTTTTATGGTTTGTTGAAAAAATATTTCCTTTGATTCTCAAACAACTTCCGGAAATCAAGTTTCACATTATTGGCTCAAGAGCTCCCAAAGAAATCCAGAATCTTGCGTCAGACAATATCATCTATCATGGATTTGTCGAAGATATTGAACCGTTTATGGATGACATTCGTATTGCTGTGGCTCCACTTCGTTATGGTGCCGGTGTCAAAGGCAAAGTGAACATGAGCATGAGTTATGGCCAACCTGTCGTTGGTACTAAAGTTGCTGTTGAAGGCATGTACACACAAGAAGGGATTGATGTCCTAAAGGCTGAAACTCCTGAAGAATTTTCCAATCAAGTTGTCCGTCTGTATCAGGATGAAAATCTCTGGAATTCCATATCAGAGGGTGGCTTAAAAAATGTTGAAAACTATTTCAGCTTTGATGCTGCGAAGAATGCAATCGAAAAAATTATGAATCGCTAAACAACGGTTCTTTGACCATCCATTCAATCACAGATTGTTCCATTAAGGATGATGAGTTGATGCTGCCTCAACCAATAACAATTATGAAAGACTCAACAAATATGGAAATATCTGTTTGATAAACAGGCAAATTAACCCTAACGAAGCGAAGAATAATGCCCTTAAAAACCGGACTCTTTTTAAATCGCGAAGCACGGAAACTTTGAACAATTCGTAACTCAGCTCCTGTTCGATATCAACTTCATCCAGTTGATTCACATATTCATCAACTGACACAACTTCTGAAGGATGAAAATAAAACAGGGCTTTCACTGCTTTTCTCCCTCTTTTAACACTGGGAGCCATTTTACGAGTCGGATAGAGAACAGCTGCAAAAAGTATCAGAGGAAAAATGATAATCGCCCACATCATGATGATATCTAGCGGTGCATTGAATAATGATTGAGTTTGGACTTTGCTGATAGCACCTATGGTAAAAAGATAGCCGATGCTGACAATCTGTGCTTTGGTGTCATAATTCCGAACATTATCCTGCGCTTCTTTCAAAGCCGCATACAAAAATTTTAATTTTTCATCTTCTGTTGATTGCATAACTTCTAATCTTAAATTTTTTTAATTGCAATTATTTAAGTAAGGCTAGGATTCTACTCTTAAAGGAAAATCCTTCAAAATAAAAATTTAATTACAACTGTATTTCATACTGAAGAGACCTTTGTTAATTAGTTTAGTAACATATTGTAACTTGAATTAAAACTACGACTCTGCCCCCTTTGATTGGATTAGTAAGATAAAACGCTAGTCCATTCTAGAAAACAATTCTATTATATATTCCATATCATCATACTTTTCCGCAGCAGCCATACTCACTAATACCCAAAAAAGTTGATATTTGTATTCCTCTCCTTTTTTATTTAAACTTAAAAACCAATCATTTAATTTATTTTCATCATAGTTAGGGCCTGTATTTAGCATTGCTATAAATGAATCGCTTAAACCAGCAAGTATTTCACCCTCATTATTATCGCCAACTATACAATCTTCCAGTTTAAACTTTACAACACTCTCGCTTGCAACATTAAAGTAAATATCTTCAAATAACCTATGAAAGCTATTGTATTTAACAATATTGGTTTGTATGTACGACTTTGATAGTACTTCTTTTAAACGATGACCCAAAAACTCTATAACTCTTTTGAACTCTACTTTATTCAACTTTTTATTATTTCCAAGAAACGGGAAAGTGTCTGTTAAAGTGAGTATTTTGGACAGCTCTGGCACTTTATTTCTCACACACATAGTACCTTCCCAAAAAGACATACCGGGTTCTTCATTTGGCACTCTATCATTTTTATTATTGCAGCCACAAATAATTGTGAATAAAAGAAGTACCGTAATTTGCTTTTTCATCCTTTTTCCTAGAATGTGGTTTTTGTGTAACATTTTGTCATTAAAGTGACTGTCCAATATTATTTTGTTTCAACAAACAAGCAGTTGAGAATTATTTTTAACAAGCTTATGTCCTGTATTATTTCCAATATTATGGTTTTTTACTCATCTTTTTTATCATTCTTACATAAAGCATTCAAATAAAAAAAATATGTTAAATACAGTAAAAAAAGCACCAAAAAAACAGCTCTTATATTTTTTGGAATAGATTCTATAATTTCAGGATAGAGCCATTTTGTTATGTTATAGGCTATAACAATAAATATCGTAAGTACACTTTGTAATTTTCTACTCATAATCTTTATAGCCTAATTGCAACCTGTTCCAATCGCTCCTAATTCCACTAATCAAAAGGGTCAGAATCAAAGGGGTCGGTGTCATTGATTTTAATAGAAAGAATTATTCCTTTTCCATTGCCTCTTCTGCTGATTTATCAGCGAAATAAGAAGACCTTATCAGTGGACCACTGGCGATGTGCGTAAATCCAAGGCTGTAGCCATACTCCTCAATGTCTTTAAATTCTTGAGGTGTCCAGTAATACATGACCGGATGATGATGTTTGGTGGGTTGCAGATACTGTCCGATGGTAATCATATCGACTTTATGTTCTGCCAGGTCTCGTAAAGTTTCCTGAACTTGTTCGTAGGTTTCGCCCAGTCCTACCATGATACCGGATTTGGTTAAAATGTGCGGATGATTTTCCTTGAAACGCTTCAGCAAAGTCAGCGACCATTGATAATCGGCTCCAGGACGAACAGATTTATATAATGGAAATACGGTTTCCAAATTATGGTTGAAAACATCCGGCAGTTCCTGTGCCAGAATATCCAGAGCCACATCCATACGTCCGCGACCACGATAATCAGGTGTCAGAATTTCAATTTGAATTCCCGGACTTTTTTCTCGAACGGCTTTGATGCAATCGACATAATGTTGAGCTCCGCCATCTTTTAAATCATCACGATCCACTGAGGTAATCACAACATATTTGAGACCCATTTCAGCAATAGTATTTGCCAGATTTTGGGGTTCATTGACATCCGGTGGCAATGGTCTGCCATGTGCCACATCACAGAAAGAACAACGGCGGGTACAAACCTCTCCAAGAATCATGAAAGTGGCAGTTCCCTTGTTGTAGCACTCATGAATATTTGGGCAAGAGGCTTCCTCACAAACAGTAACCAGAGCGTTGCTGCTAATTTTTTTCTTTAGCTTCTCAACGGCATTTCCAACCGGCAATCTCACACGAATCCAGTCCGGCTTGCGAAGAGTCGGAACATCGGTTTCAAATCCGGCACGGTTGCGATGAGTTTTATCCGCACCAAGCTGTTTTTTTCCGGCAATAATTAAAGGAATGGAATCTGTCATTGTTTCTTAAATTTCAAAATATTACACAAATTGTCAACAAGTTCATTTTGCACCTGAAGAAAATCGACATTATGAACGAATTCACTGAGCTGAACCACTTCAAGACCTAAAAAACCGCAAGGGTTGATTCGAGAGAATGGTTCTAAATCCATGCGAATATTAAATGCCAACCCATGAAAAGTACAGCCTTTACGAACTCTTAAACCCAGAGAAGCAACTTTCTTACCTTCGACATAAACTCCGGGAGCATTTTCCCTGCGTTGCGCATACACATCATATTGAGATAAGGTTTGAATAATCGCTTCTTCGATTCCATGCACCAAAGCTTTAATACCCATCTTATGTCTTTTCAAATCAATCAAGGGATATATAACGATTTGTCCCGGACCGTGATATGTGACTTGCCCGCCACGATCGACTTGAATCACAGGTATATCACCGGCGGCTAAAATGTGTTCCGCTTTTCCAGCTTGACCTTGAGTAAAAACCGGTGGATGTTCGACTGTCCAGATTTCATCTGTTGTATCCTTGTCTCTTGAATCTGTAAACTCTTGCATGGCACGCCATACAGGTTCATATTCACTGAATCCAAGATGTTTGATTTTAACAGGAGTCGAAATTTCTACAGTGTCCATTTCACGTCTTTGTGACTGCGAATTTCGATAAATAAATTTTCTAAATGAGTTCTGGACTCGACATTCACAGTAATTGTCACGGATTGATATTTTCCTGTTCGACTTTGATTGGTTCGTACATGGTGTTCTTCAGTATCGGGACAATGTTTTTGCGCAATAAAAAGCATTTCCTGCAAAAACTTGTTACTGTTTTCACCCATAGCCTTAACCGGATAGGTACAAGGAAATGTCAACCCTTCGGGTTTTTGTTCCGCTTTGTTTGCTAATTCCTCAATTGTTTTTTTAGTCATCGTCTTTAAACCACAATCCTATACTATCAGTTGTTCTTGTCCACCAGCCTCCTTTATTCACAGCATCTAAGGCAACTAATGGTTTGCTTGAAATCACTTTATCATGCAAATTGATGTTTAATGTACCAATTGTTGATGATTTGCCTATCGGTGCGATTAAAAAATTGGGGACATCCACTTTTGCTTGCAGGTTTTTATATTCGCCTTTTGGAATGGTGATGAATAAATCTTCTTGCAAACCAAGATCGACACCTTCTTCAACTCCTTTCCATACTTCAACATTAACTCTTTTTTCATTCGCTTTAAACAACAAATTAGTCTCATAGAACCGGAAACCGTAATTAAGAAGATTCTGAGACTCATCGGCACGAGCTTTTTGAGACTCTGTACCCATAACTACCGCTATCAAACGCATGCCATTTCGCTTCGCCGAAGAAACTAGACAATAACCGGCTGATTCAGTGTGACCGGTTTTAAAACCATCAACCGAAGGGTCTCGCCAAAGCAAAGTATTCCGATTGTGCTGAGTGATTTCATTAAAGGTGAATTCTTTTTCAGAAAATAGTGGAAAGTATTCAGGAAAATCAACAATTATTGCCTTTGCCAAAATAGCTGCATCTCTGGCTGTGATATAGTGTCCTTCTGAAGGAAGACCTGTTGAATTAGTGAAATGTGAATTTTTCATTCCCAGTTTTTTTGCATACTGATTCATTAAATCAGTGAATGTTTCTTCAGTACCTGCAATATGTTCGGCGAAAGCAATGCAAGCATCATTCCCAGACTGAATAATCATGCCTTTTAACAAATCGCTAACACTAACAGTCTTGTTCACCTCAATAAACATTTTTGAACCACCAGTACGCCATGCCTTTTCGCTAACCCTAATCAAGTCATCAGTCCTGAGGTTACCATTCTTCAACTCGGTAAAAACCACATAAGCAGTCATCATTTTGGTAATGCTTGCAGGTTCTACCTTTTTATCAATATCTTTTTCAGCAATCAGTGTATCCGATAGAAAGTCCATGAGGATATAACTCTCTGCGGCAAGTGTTGGTGGTGCCGGAGTTGTAATAGGCTGGCTTGTTGCAGAAAAAACAAACAGCATTGCAAATACTGAAGATAATATTTGATATTTCATATTGCTAATTTTGTTAGAAGATAAATTTTGTGTATAAATATAGGCGCTTTTTTAAAACTAAAGTTCCGGTGATACAGTTATTTAGTAAAAATTAACTCAGCTGTTAACCCACTGATATCATTTTTGTGAATAACTGCTTGCCAATTATACAACTCACACAGTCTTTTTACTATTGCCAAACCTAACCCTGAACCTTTTTGTGTGACTTTATTACTACGATAGTGTCTGTCAAATAATTGAGGTAACTCATCATTACTAACCCCCATCCCTTCATCAACAACCAACACTCTGTCTTTTTTCAAAATTATCTGGATTGTTCCTATTGGAGTGTATTTAATAGCATTACCTATCAAGTTACTTAACGCGACCGAAACAACCGATGCAGGAGCCTTAACTTGTAACCAGTCCTCTTCGACTACTTTAACATTTAATTTTTTAAGATGAATTGTCGCTGAAAAATTCTGTAATATATCTTTGATTAACTTTCCAACCTGAGTTCGCTCCATATCTTTGTCAGCTCTTTGTTCTTCCCTAGCCAACAATAATAATGTTTCTATCAGCTCCGAAGATTGTTTAACCGCTCTTTCAATCCGATCCAATCTCAACCTGGTTTTTTCATCTATTTCCGGTTGAGCCATTATAAGCTCCGTCGTGCTGGATATAACAGCAAGCGGTGTTCTTAATTCATGGCTAACATCGGCATTAAACTCTTTGTCTCTATCCACCATTTTTGTTAATCGCTCAGAATACTCGTCCAGTGCTTGTGCCAGTTGACCCACTTCATCATCTGAAAAACCTTTTGCCAGTTTTTGCTTTTGGTCACTTTGACGATTGACCATTGAAGAAAGTTTTCGCAACGGTTTAAGAATTTTTCCGGAGGCATAGATTGCCAGAAAATAGGCAATTACTGTAAATAACAAAAATATTCCTGCTAACGAAGAATAAACCAAACGGTTTTCATTCTTTGGCGGTGTCACGTCAAATATCACATATCCCCAGATTTCTTTTCCATCGAGAACATGTCTTTTATTAACTGCCACTTTGAGTTTTTTTCCATCTTCTTGTAAATCATGAATTCCATCTCCCAAATCAGCATAGCTCAATGGTAAATTTAGCGGAAGTTTTTCAGGCGTGGTTAGTAACGCTTTGACGTTGGAAGCTATTGGCTCTCCCTGAGTTCCTTCTGGATCATTAATAAACTTCTCCATGTATTCATCAAGGTTTTGTTTTATGGATTCGCCAATCAAGTTGGTACTTAGATTCTGCCGAATTGTTAAAGATGTTGCAGCAAACAAAACACTGAGCAATGTGCTCAGTGTTAAAAATGCGACAATAATACGGTATTTTAATTTATTTCGAAACTTCATCCAGATCTGCTATTCGATAACCAATTCCGTGACGAGTGTGTATCAATGGTTTGTCAAAAGGTTTGTCTATTATCGCTCTAAGTCCATGAATATGAACCCTGAGCGAATCACTATCAGGCATTTCTTCACCCCAAACTTTTAGTTCAAGCTCGTGACGTGGAACAACCCACGGTGATGCTTCCATTAAATGTTTCAATAGCTTCAACCCGGTCGGATTCATTTCAATAGGGTTTCCTGCTCTCTTAACAATAAAAGTATTTGTATCATATTCCAAATCGCCCACCTGCAATACCTTTTTAGAGTTGTTATTCCTGCGATTGGCAAGAACCGTAACTCTTGCTTCAAGCTCTTGCAACGCAAAAGGTTTAACCATGTAATCATCGGCTCCTGAGTCAAACCCCTGCAGTTTTTGTTCGAGTGTGTCTCTGGCTGTGAGCATAAGCACCGGTGTGTTTTTATCGGTATCATGGCGTAATTTTTTGCAAATTTCCAGTCCATCCATACCTGGTAACATTAAATCCAAAATAATAACATCGAAATCATGAGTGACTGCAAAATGTAAACCGGTGATTCCATCTGCCGCGTAATCTAAAATATGACCTTTGTCTTCAAAATAATCTACGATATTGGCAGCGATGTCGGTATTGTCTTCAATTACTAAAATTTTCATTATTTCTCCAAAGGGGTTTTGTTTAAAGTAGTCAAAATTAAGTTTGATTTCTCTAAATTGTAAACCAACGGTCTCTTACATCGTCCATTTACTCGAAGCAAAAAAAACCCAAGATAAGTTCTCACAAATCTTGGGCTAAAAGTAGATGCTGTTTCTCGTAATCCTAAAGTAGGTCGCAATGCACCCTTATCTAACTTAACTCTGGGTGTCATTGTACTAACATTTATGTTATGGTTTCGTTAAGATTTATTAAGAGTTTTGTTAAATTTTTAAATTCCAGCAAACTTTTACGGTTTTATTAACAAATTCTCCGTTTTTCTATAGAATACACTTGCTACAAAATTAGAACAAAAATGCTACGATTCACAATAATATTTATAGTTTTAGTTCTGGTGATGTTTTCACTGGAGTTAATGGAACCCATCAGACAAGCCGTGATTTTACCCTTTACCGGTTTTTTGGCAACATTTAGCGCAGCCATCATGCAATTTTTTGACTCCAATGTTGTTTCAAACGCTGATGTAATCATGAACAAAGAGAACAGTTCTCATGCTGTCAGAATTGCAGCCGGCTGTAACGGTGTAGAGGCAGTCATTGTACTTTTTGCCGCGATATTTGCTTTCCCATCAAGTTTTAAACACAAACTCATTGGCTTTGTTCTTGGCTTTTTTGCCATACAATTTCTCAATGTGATACGGATTATCTCGCTTTTCTATCTGTTGGCTTGGGATAAAACCTGGTTTGACTGGTTTCACTTGTATCTTTGGCAGGCTTTGATTATTCTGGATGCTTTAATTGTTTGGTTGCTTTGGCTAAGATTCCTACCGAAGAAAAATACTGAGAACTTGAATAACAATGTTACAGTTTAATCTTTCGAGTGATTACTTGCCAAAACATCACCCAATCACCAATGAAACTGTAAAACGGATAAGTGAAAGTTGCCGGAACATTTTTTTCAAAGAAGAAATGTCCCACCCAAGCAAAACCATATCCAATAACAGGAGCAAGCAGTGACAATAGATACTGCTTGCTGAATATGACATAAACGATTAATGCAATGACCATAGCAGAACCAATAACATGGAGCAAACGACATGTTTTATTGCTGTGTTCTCCCAAGTAAAACGGGTAAAATTCCTTAAAGCTCTGATATCTTTTTTCACTCATGGCGATTATTTTACCACTTTGAGAAAGCCTTTGTCATTTGGAGATTTCTTTTCTTTAGATGCTGTATCAGGTTTAGGAGGTTCAGGGGTGTTGTCATCATCTTCACCAAACATCATTCCTTGACCGTTTTCACGCGCATAAATTGCCAAAACACTATTCATAGGAATGAACAAATTGTGACTCACACCCGAGAATCGGGCATCAAACAAAACACCTTCGTTGGCAAGTTCAAGATTATTGGTCGCACCGTATGATACGTTTAATACGACTTTTCCATCTTCATCAATCCCTGAGGGTATCATCACATCTTCACCCTTAGAATTCACCAAAATTAACGGAGTGCACTCATTATCACTAATCCATTCGTGTAAGGCTCTAAGAATGTATGGTTTTGAAGAATTCATCAACTCTCAGCTTTAGAAATCAAAACGCATTTCACGTTCTTGTTCTGAAACACTCTGTTTAAATGCTTCTTTTCGGAAAATCATATGAGCATAAGTACGGATTGGTTTTGGTAAATCTTCCCAATCGACACCGTAATATTCTAAACGCCACAAAAATGGGGCAAGGCAAGTATCAACTAGCGTCATATCATCACTCAGGAAAAACTTTGATTGCGAAAACAAATCAACAGACGCATTCAGCTTGGCTGTCAACTCATCAATCGCTTTCTGTTTTTCGTCAGGGGAACCACTTTCCAATCTTGGAATATAGGTCAACCAATCTTTTTCAATGCGGTACGTGTATAATCTCAACTTCGCTCTAGTAACAGGATCCGGTGGCATCAAAGGAGGATGCGGATAACGTTCATCCAAATACTCAGTAATAACTGTTGTGCCATATAACGCCAAATCTCTGTCAACTATCGTTGGAGTTGAGTGATAAGGATTGATATGAATTAAATCTTCAGGGGGATCAAGGGGATCAACTTCAATAATGTCAACACTACTAATATTTTTAGTTTTTAATAAAAAACGGATTCTGTGACTATCATACGAGTCAGAAACTGAATACACAGAAATTAATGAACGGCCACGCGCAGGAATTATCACGCTAAAATCTCCAAAATGTTATAATAATTCGAATTTATTTCTTTGCCAAATTTGACAAAGTGGCGGATTATAACATTTTTTAATTTAAAAAAGCAAAATTCGGGCAATCACCAGTATCACTCTACAATCAATATTTTCTTTATTTTCAGTAAGTTAATTGCAAACCAAAACTTTTTCAACTCCTACTATTTATCTAATCAAAGCCATTTTCAAAGATTAAATCTGTTGATGGATTACACGTCACATCAATCTCTACATCAGAGCCTTGCAGTTGTCCAACCCCGAGAGTGACAAAACATTCCTGAATGGGCGAACTCGGTTGAGAAAGAATAGTGACATTATAGTTGGACTCATCATCCAGTGCTGTTGCAAAGTTATAGCTTCCATTGTCAGTTACACTCAAGTCATCTCCACCATTATTTTGTAAAATAATTTCACTCCCGGAAATGAGTCCAGTGACATTAACACCGATTGAATATTGATTGGTTGTGCAAACAAAACTTCTCAAGACGTCTCCTGTCATTATACCAGACGAGGTTGTCGTACAAGTTTGGTTTGGTGTGGTCGGTTGTGGTGAAACCAAATCAATAGTATATGTGTCACGATGATCAACCTGTGTCGGAAATGTTTTAATTTCTCCATGAGTGTCTAGAACTAAATTATCACCCAGATTATTGGTGACTTCGATACTGTTTCCGGGTGCAATTCCATAAACACGAACACTCAAATCAAACTGAATTGTTGTGCATGTCACATCAATAATGACATCTCCCCCTGAAATTGTGCCTGTATTTGGATTGTCAAAAGTACAAACTTGATCCGGAAAACTGGGATGCTTAGTGACTGATACGTCATAGGTCGATGTGTCAGCTAAGTTGGATATAATTTGCTGTCCGTCTGAATTAAAGGTTATCGAGTCATTTCCATTTGAAAAAGTCACAGTATTCCCGGCAGCCAGCCCTGTTACATCAACATATAAATCGTATCTGTCTGCAACATTCAGAATATAAGCTGCTCCATCATCAACCCAATTGTTATCCTCACCAAGCGCACCAACTAAAGCCCGATTACCGGAAATATCAACATCATATCCAAAAAAATCATTATCTGCTCCGTCACTTGCTGTGAGTTTTTGGTTTTCAAACCAGTTCACGCCGTTAAACTTAAACTCATAAACCGACCCGGAATTATTACCGACATCATCGTCTGCATAAGAGGAAATTAGAATTCTGTTTCCAGAAATCGCTGTTGATCTACCGAAGTAATCAAAATGCATTGCCCCAACGCCACCGGTTAATCTTTGTGTTTGAACCCAATTTGCACCATTGAAATTAAACAGATAAGCGGTGCCGATTTGCTGACCGTTTCCATCATCTTCATTTGGAGCTCCAACGATGGACCAGTTTCCTTCAATACTGACGTTAAAACCAAAATAATCCCCGGCATCTGTATCCACAGGTGATAGTTTGGGTAATTGATTCCAATTCATTCCATCAAAATTAAAAATATATGCTGAGCCGGACTTATCACCTCTGTCATCGTCCGCCCAAGCACCAATGATGGCATTATCGCCATCCAGAGAAACGCTGAGTGCAAAATTATCATTTGCTGCACTATCCATAGCAATCAGTTTTTCTGATTCATTCCAAATATCATTAACAGAATCATAATCAAAGACATAAGCCGAACCGGCACCGACCCCGCCAACAGAGTTGTTATCAAAACGAGCACCAACCAATAATCTGTCGCCGGATAAGCTCACATCACTCCCAAAAGCATCACTGGCAGCAGCATCACTGGCCAATAGTTTGTGTATTTGAATCCAATTCAAACCGCCATTACGCTCAAACACATAAACAGAACCTGAGAAAGATCCATTCTCACTATCCCCTTGTGCTCCAATAACCATTCTGTCATTTTCTATGCTGACAGAGTAGCCAAAGAAATCACCTGCTACTGTGTCATCTCCAAATATTTTTTGACTCAGCACCCAATTACTGCCGACATAGTCAAAAACATAAACTGCTCCGGCATCAACACCCAAATCCTGATCGCTGTATGCACCCACAACAGCTGTTTCTCCTGAAATGCTGACAACGGATCCAAATTTATCATTTAACACGCTATCACCGGCTATCATTTTTTGATCTTCAACCCAGGATATACCGTCATAATTGTACATATAAGCTGATCCGGCAAATTCAGCCATTTCATCATCACCATAGGCTCCAATCAATGCTTTCTCAGGCATCATGGTATCTCTGTCTAATGCGACAGCAATTCCGAAGGCTTTGTTATAATTACCACCATCGCTTGGTATGAATCTTTGGCTTTCCACGTATGCATCTACGCCATTAAAATCATACATGTAAGCTGCACCAAGATTGTTTGCAATGCCTGACTCATCATTCTGATAAGCTCCAACAACAATTCTTCCGTTTGAGTTTGAAACAGAAACTCCAAAATTATCACCAGATGTTCCATCGGATGCCGAAAGTTTTTGATAGAATTCCCAACTTCCGGTCATGCCGTTATATTCATAGACACTCGCCGACCCCGAATCGACACCTAAGTCATTATCTCTCCATGTTCCAACAACAAACTGAGTGTTGTATAAGCTCACTGAAAACCCAAAGTTATCGTTGTTTTCACCTGCCGGGTCATAGATTTTTTGAGCAAAGTCCCATGTATTGCTTCCTAAGTTTAGATTAAATACATAGACTGAACCACTAGTGATACCACTATTTTCATCAGTAAAAGCACCAATGACCGCTGTATAACCATAAAGACTCACTGATGAACCAAAGTTTGCAAAATCATATATTCCCGGCACAGTTATTTTTTGTGTTTGAGCCCAATTACCACCAACGTATTCAAACACGTACGCAGCTCCTGATAATGGCCCAATTTCTGTATCATTGGATGAACCAATCAAAATTCTATTAGAAGACAAACTGACCGAGTTTCCAAACCCTTTCGAGAAACCAGAGTGACCTGTTGGTGTTAATATCTGGCTTTCAATCCAATTATTACCATCAAAATCAAATACATAAACTTGTCCGCTTGATCCGGCACCAGGCGCTCCAATAACCACTCTGGTGGATGAAATACTAACAGAAGTTCCAAAACGGTGACCGCTACCGCTATCACTGGCAAACAGTCGCTGAGTCTGAATCCAGTCGTTTCCGTCAAAGTGATAAATATATGCTGAGCCAGATGAGCTTCCCATGTATCCATCTCTAGAAACTCCAATAACGGCATAATCACCTGACATGCTTACAACTCCACCAAAATAATCGCCGGCAAAAACTTCGGACACAACCAGCTTGGCTTCTTCGACAATGGATTTTATTTCAGGAGTGTTTGAAGGGATTTCTACGTTCGATAATACATAAGAAGTCTTTGCAACTAATATAATAAACAGAGTAAACACAGACCACAGATGTGTTTTATTCGACTTTTCCACTTGAATTCCCCCAATTATTGATGTGCTACAAGGCTAATAACACCTCAGAACATTTTAATTGTACCACACCTTTTTATGTGAGAAATACCGGAATAAGCCTCAAGAAGGCATTAATTTTTTTGCAGCGCCAGTATTGGATCGAGTTCTGCAGCTTTTTTAGCAGGATAATAACCAAAAATAATTCCTGTTATTAAACACACACCAACTGCCAGAATAATCGAAAATAAGGACCATTGAACCGGCCACTCTGCAAAAGATTGTATGATAAACGACAACAACACTCCCATAACGATGCCCAATAAGGCACCAACAGCAGCAATGGTTGTGCTTTCAATCAAGAATTGATTTTTAATATCAACTTTGGTTGCGCCAACCGCTCTCATAAGCCCAATTTCTTTGGTTCTTTCAAGAATAGTCGCCAACATAATATTCATGATTCCGATTCCACCCACCAATAACGAAATTCCCGCAATACTGGACATTACAATGGTGAAAATTTGTTGTGTCTTATTTTGTTGATTTAGAAGAGAAGCTGGTACGATAATCTCAAAATCTTCAACATTTCCATGTCTTCTTTTTAGCAATTTATCAATTGCCAATGCTGCTACTTGCGGTTCAATGGTTGTGTCTATAGTGACTCTAATACTATCAATTTGGCTTTCAAGATTAGGTATTTTCAAGCGTTTCTGAGCTGTTGCCAAAGGTAGAAAGATTCTGTTATGTTCAGCCCCTAATTTGATGCCTTGAATTTCCTTTTTACTGAGTTCTTGCTGTTGCAAAACTCCAACGACTTTAACCCACAAATGGTTGATTTTAATTAATTCACCAATCGGGTTTTTATCGGCAAATAAACTCTTAGCCACTTCAGAACCAATCACAGCCACCTGTTTACTGGCATTATTGTCATCCTGAGTGAAAAAATCTCCTGCTTCAATTTTTAAATTTGACATGGAAAAACAGTTTGGAGAGACCGCAATAACAGAACTATCTGCTTCTGACTGATTAGAAAATACCGAATAAGTTTTCAGGTTCTTTTCAGCACAACTTTGTGAAACAAAAGGCAAAGAGCTTTCAATGGTTCGCATATCGTTCAAACTTAATCCCACCGAACTTTTGCGTATTTCTTTTAATGTTTCGTTGTCATTGAGCTTTTCATTGATAACCAGATTTCTCAAACCCATGGACTCAATGAGCCGAGTGGATTCAACCTTTGCTCCTTCACCAATGCTTAACATTGCAATAACAGCACCAACTCCAAAAACCATTCCTAGCAAAGTTAATAATGTACGCAATTTATGATGCATCATTTCCACAATAGCTTGTTTAAATAACACTAACATTATCGTGCTTCCTCCTTGTTCACTTGCTCCGGATCAACAAGAGCAATCACATCATTTTCTTTCAAACCGGCGTCTATCTGACATTGGCTGGTTGAGCATAAACCGGTTGTTACAAACCTTTTATTAAATGTATTTCCTTCTTTTAAATAAACCCAGCTATCTTCCGCTTCTCTAAAAATAGTCTGAATTGGCACGACAATCTTTTCACTTTCCTCACTTGTGAAAATGACTGCATCCAATCGTTGCCCAGGTAATAACTTTTGCTGATCTTGCTCATTAATAAGCACATTCACAATAAAGTATTTAATTGGATTATCGCGTTTTTTGGGTTGAGCCGTGTTACTGATTTGAGTCACAGTACCGGTGAATTTTAAATCCGGAAAAGCATGCAGGCTAATATCAACACTTTGGCCTTGTTTAATTCCAACAGCTTCAACTTCAGGCACATATATTTTTGCTTGCATAGATGATAAATCAGGAAGAGAAGCCAGTTTCATTCCCGGAAAAACAGATTTACCGGCTTGTGGAATGGTGTCATCCCAGGATTTTTTAAGAACGACAATACCGTCATGAGGCGCTTTAATTTCAAGACTCTCAAGATTCTCTCGGTTGACATCTATTTTTGACTTTTGAAATTCACTTTGTGAATCAATTAAATTTACCTCAGATAACGATTTGTCCTGATAGTGGCTTTCCATCTTTTGTAAGTGTTGTGTCTTTGCTTCCAGAAACTCTTCGTTATCGGATGCCTCAATCATTTCAATTTTGGTATAGAGCAAAGGGTCGTCAATATTGAATTTTTTAGCCATCAAATATTCAAAATTGACAACCTCTTCTTCATTATTAAAATCTTCAATAGATAAGTCCATTTCGCGTTGCTTTTTATTTTTACTGAATTGTAATTTGCTGATTTCATACTCAGCAGCATCCACTTCCAACTGAAAAGGAACGCCGTCAAAACGCACAATCACATCTCCTTTTTTAACATGTGCGTACTGGTCGATAATCCAGGCAATTGTTTGAGGTCTTTGGGTTTTAGACGCCGAAGTAATCGGTGTGGATGTCACAGCCTCAAGTTCTCCACTTGCCATCAGACTGAAACGAGTTGAGGATTTTTCTACTGTCAATTGTGGAATGGGAGCATCATCTTTTGTACATGAAATAAATAATAAACAAAGAACAAGCAACAATATCGCTCTCATAGTTTATTCTCCACGGCTTGTGCAACATTATTTACTTCACCCTCGATAGTAGCATTGAGTCTCATTCCGGGTCGCATAACTTCTGTATCGACATTTTCAATAAATACAGTGGCTTCGAGAACTTTACTGGGTTGGTTTTTGGACTTTATTGTAACAACTCTGGCCAAGGACTGAATCGAGCCATAAAATTCTTTGTCCGGCAATGAATCCAGTTTGATTTTTACTTTCAATCCTTCTTTAACAGAGCGAATGTTGCTTTCAGGTATTTCCAACTTGGCGATAATCTGACTTAAATTAGCAACTTCAATCACTCTGTGACCACCCCAAACAGTATCGCCAACCGCAAATTTGTTTTTATCCCAACCGGATTTGTGAATAACAATTCCTTCAGATTGAGCCATCATTCGCATCTCAGCAATTGAGTTACTATACTCTTCGATTTCAGCATTGAGTTTATCTACTTCAGCTTGAACGATTTGTTTTTCTGTTTCCGCTTTTTGACGACTGAGTTGCAAATCCAGTTTGGCTGATTCATACTCTTTCTTAGCCAACTCAAAGCTCAGTTGGTTTTTGTAATATTCGTTTTGAGCAATGAGAGACTTTGGCAACTCAGCTTTTCTTCTTGCCTTATCAAGCTCCATCTTTTTTTCTTCGATAATTATCTTTTTGTTCTCAAAGGTTTCGATGTTGTTAACGCTTTGATTTTTTAAAGTGCTTTGTTTAATTCCTAATTGTCCCTGAGCATCAATCAGTTTGGTTTGAATAGCATCTGTTTTAAACATCAAAACCGGCATTCCTTGTTTGACAACACTTCCATCTTCCGCCATGAATGCAATGGTGTATTGCCAGATTCCTCTGACTCTTGGAGGTGAATAACTATCGGTTTTTAATGCTTGAAGTTCGCCGGTAACAGAGATAGATGTTTCGCTTTCAACAGAAAAACTCAAAAACATTAATACAGCTAATATGAAATTAATCATTAATATTCTCCAATTCCAACTCTATCAAAGCGCTCATTCCGTGCATCAATCCGTTTGGCTTTTCTCCTGTCAGTTCAACTATAGCCTCATAATACAATCCATCTCCCCAAACCTGCATATCTTCTCCGGCGGATGCAATTTGTACAATTTCTCCCGAATAAACCTCATCCAAAAAAGCATCAAAGCGAATTTTAACTTTTTTATTACCTCTGATTTTCGGCAAATCAATTGCATTCAACCAGGCAATAATGTGCATATCCGTGTTGCGAGAAACACTTAAAATCTCCTGTCCTGAGTTTAATTGATCACCAATTTGAATTTTCTCTCCGGTCCATGATTTAGTTAGATAAACCACATAACCATCTTGTTCTGCGTAAATAGTAAATTCATCCAACATTCCTTGCAGATAGTCGAGTTTATCTTGCTTCTGTTTGATTCCGAGCTCAATCTCGACCTCTTTTTCTGAAATTTTTGTCTTTAACTCCTTTAGATCGCTTTTTGCTTTCTCATAGTTTTTTTCAGAATTTTTGAGTTGTAATTGATTTTGTTTATAAGCCAAGTCACCGATATAGTTCTGTGGTATTTGAGCTTCTTTTTCAGCAATCTTCAAATCGGTAACGGCTCGTTGATAAGCAATTTCAGCATTATTCAGTTGAATCTTTAACTCAATGCGCTCCTTTTTTGAAGTTGCTTTGAAAACTTCCAGTTCTTCGATTTGAGCATTGATTTGTGAATCAAGACTTGAACCGTCGATTCGTAATAAAAAGTCTCCTTTCTCTACTTTGATTCCTTCCTCAGCCATTTCACTAATTTTTCCTTGAAAGGATGGAACCAAAGGCATCAGTACTTTTTGAGAGTTCTTCGATTCATTTGTGCCGGTGATATAAATGGTTTCAGCATCAGCATGAAAATTTGCAAGAAATAATAATAAAACTGAGAATACCGGCATCATGATACAATTTCTCCGTCAAGAAAATGAATGGTTCGATTGGCGTATTCAGCAACGTCATCTTCGTGAGTCACCATCACTATCGTTTGCCCGGCTTGATTTAACTCTGTTAATAATTCCATAATCTGATCAGAAATTGCACTGTCTAAATTTCCTGTTGGTTCATCCGCTAAAAGAATATCAGGGCTGTTGATTAGCGCTCTGGCAATTGCAACCCTTTGAATTTGTCCACCGGACATTTGGTTGGGCATGTGATAAAGTCGCTCTTCTAGCCCGACTCTAATTAATAACTCCTTGGCTTTCGCTTCACCGTCAATCGAGTTGGCATTACGACTGTATCTCAATGGCAACATAACATTATCAATTGCATTTAATTTGGGGAGTAAATGAAATCCCTGAAAAACAAAACCGATTCTTTGGTTTCTAATCTTTGAGAGTTCATCATCATTTAATTGGCTGACATCCTGTCCTGCCAAGAAATATTTTCCTGATGTCGGTTTGTCCATACAACCAAGAATGTTGAGAAGAGTTGATTTCCCGGAACCGGAGCGCCCCATGATTGCCACAAATTCAGATTCACGAATTTGCAGATTGACTGAGTTGAGAGCTGTTACGGTTTCCCCTTGTGTTTTAAAAACTCTGGTCAAGTTTTCTATTTTTATCATTTGTCGATTTTATCTTTTCCCTATGTAGATTTTTGATATTTCTTTTAGTTCAATCAATTGCAATAATTTATGAAAAAATAATTTTACCAATGATTAGTAACACAGAATATACCATGATTGTTAAGGCAATCCATGTCGAAAACTTCTTCACTAAATCAGAATAGTTGACTTTATG
>ERZ795057.91-NODE-91-length-93909-cov-14.358440_pt1 | contig 93909 bp, 99 predicted proteins | sample MGYA00375141_ERZ795057 | MGnify/ENA primary metagenome ERZ795057 (study PRJEB30186, sample SAMN05720163) | activated sludge metagenome | isolation source: Anaerobic digester | place: Hong Kong | collected 2015-01-26 ...
CCATGGCGACGAAAATCCACAGGGTCAGAAACCGGTCCAGCAGGGAAAGCCGCTTTCCTGTCGCGTCCTTCATATGAACACCCCCTTCTCGTCAATTAGGTTTTACCGTCATGATCCGCCCTTGTGCAACATGTCCTTTGCCGCAGAAACAGTGAACCTTCCCTGGTCTGCAAAGAACACCATCTGAGCGGCAACGAAAAGGGACCCGTCCCTCAGCAGGTACCACCAGGTGATCCTCTCCGCCGTGGGAGAGCTGCTGAAGCAGCCGCAGGCGATATCCAGACCACGGGCCAGGTTGAACCCCAGGGCCGCAGTGAAGACGAAGAGCAGCACCGAGATGATCATTGCACCTCCAGCAGTCCACAGGCCGAGCACCAGGCACGCCCCGGCAAGGGCCTCGACCCAGGGCAGGATGATGGCGGTGATGTTCACCAGGGATGCAGGCAGGATATGGTAGTTGTAGACCGCCAGGGAGAATCCGGCAGGGTCGATGATCTTGGTCATGCCCGCATAAAAGAACATGGCACCCAGCGCGATCCTTGCCGCCCCGACGAAGGCCTGAAACGCCTTAACCCGTGCCAACCGTTCACTCATAGGAATACCCCCCGTCCATCCATCCGGCCCAGCCTTCGGGCATGACCCTGACCGGCCCTATCCCCAGATCGCGGAGCTTCTTTACCAGGTCTGCGGCCAGGGGGCAGTCCACGTCGTAGCAGTAGGCGATGAGTGTCTTGCCGGTTCTGAGCATGGCACGGACCTCTTCGAGATGCATCGCAGCATTCTCCACGGTGATGTTCGTCGAGCCCGGTATGTGGCCTGACATGAAATCCCCGGGTTCTCGCGCATCGATGAGCAGTGCCTGATGACGGGACAGAAGCGCAAAGGCATCATCTACGTGGATAACCTCCAGTTCCCCGGCATGCATCTCGGTCACCGCCCGGGGGCTCCAGTCACCCACGAAGGGGATGCCTGCAGGCCTCACCAGGTTGACAATGGAACCAGCAATGACAGCCACGACAACAATCCAGAATGTCTGGACAACCCCTTTCATGACGTGATGCTTCACCGTTTCCCCTCCGAACTCAGCTGAACATGTGCATGTTATAACGCCCTGACAAAGGGCGAGGTAATGAAATACAACCCGAGAAGGATGATAACCACTCCTGCGCACTTCCGGAAAATGAGGGAAGCCCCCTGCCAGGAGCTGTTCTCGAGCACCCCCTTCACGGCCGCTGTGGAGCTGCCGGCAATCACGATGGGGATGCAGTGTCCCAGGGCAAAGACCATGATGAGGGCGATGCCTGTGACAATCTTGGCCTGTACCGTGATAATGGCCAGGATGGGGGCTATGAAACCGAAGGTGCAGGTGCCTGACAGGATGCCGTAGGCCAGCCCGAGCCCCAAGGCACCGAAGAGACCCTTGAAATTGAGCCGTGTGAGGATGCTGCCGGACATGGAGCATGACTCCACCCCGAGCATACCCAGCGCCACCCAGATGAGGATTCCACCGATGAGGACCTCCCAGAACATGCCCACATCGCCGAGCATGCGGCCCAGGAGCGCACAGGCGATGCCCACCAGTGCGATGCTGGTGAAGAGTCCCAGGGAAAACGCCACCGAGTAGACGGCCGCCTGTCTGGGGTTCACCAGTATGTGCTGGCCTCCCACATAGGCCACGATGAGCGGGATGGACGCCAGGTGGCACGGGCTCAGCATCACACTCACCATGCCCCAGAGGAAGCTGCCGACGAGGGCATACATGGTGGAGCCCATGAGCCACGAGTTGATGGTCAGGTAGACGGACTCTAGCATGTGCCGCCATCCTCCGGATGATCACCTACCCTCTCTGTGGATGCCGACAGGCAGAGCATCACTTCACTCCCATTTTGGCGAACTGATCCGCAATGGCGTTCTCGTCCATGAATCCCACGTGACGATATACCTCCTTGCCATCGCGGTCGAAGAAAATCTGTGTCGGGATGGCCCGGATTTCGAAGCGCCGGGCCTGATCAATATCATACCGTATGTCTATGACAACGACCTCTGCCCTGCCCTCAAAACGTTTCTTCACTTTCTCCAGAACAGGAGCCATCATCTTGCACGGGATGCACGTGCCTTTGCCGAGATCGACCAGTGTTATCTTTCCCTTTGCCGGTATTTTCGTGTAATCCTCAGCACAGGCCGCTTGGCCCAGAAAGACGGCCACAAATACTATTACAGCCACTCCGAAGAAAACGGCCCTCCTCATCGTGTCCATCCATGATCCTCCCATGTTCCCTAAGTCTTCGTCGTCCCCATGAACAACCGGACCCTGGCAGGATCCAGGCAGGGTACTTCGGGATTTCTCTCCCCCGTCATGTCATTCCTTGATAAGCTCCTCGATCTCTGCGGATGTCAATACCTTGCCCACCGACTTCACCTTGCCGTCCACGGCCAGCGCGGGTGTCATCATGACGCCGAACTTCATGATCTCGTTGATGTCCGTCACCTTCTCGATCTCATAGTCCATGCCGAGCTTCCTGGCCGCCTGCTCTGTGTTGTCGGCGAGCTTGACACACTTGGCACATCCCGTGCCCAGGATCTGCAGTTTCTTCATTGATCTTCTCCTTTCTAGAACAGGGTCCCGTAGAGAAACCCGGATATGGTCGCCATGACGATGACCAGGCTCACGTATACCACTGTCTTGCCCGTTCCGATGATGGACCGGATTACAAGCATGTTGGGCAAAGACACCGCCGGTCCGGCCAGTAGCAGGGCCAGGGCCGGGCCTTTGCCCATGCCTGAGCCCATGAGCCCCTGGAGGATGGGCACCTCGGTGAGCGTGGCGAAGTACATGAACGCACCGGCGATCGATGCTATGAAGTTGGCGAAGAACGAGTTGCCGCCCACCAGTGAGCTCACCCACACCGAAGGGATGATGCCCTCGTACCCGGGCCTGCCCAGCAGGAAGCCGGCCACCAGCACACCGGCGAAGAGGATGGGCATGATCTGCTTGGCAAACCCCCACGAACCGGAAAACCACTCCTGCATCTCGCCTTTCTGGGTGCTCGTGAGGTACGACAGGCCCATGACCCCTATGGCGAAGCCCACCATGGGCGTGGAGGGAAAGGCGAGTGAAAAGACCGCCGTGATGACCCCTACGGCAACGACCTTCACCGGCGGCACTGCGAACCAGGTCACAAGCATGACGCCCAGGCCCGCTGCGCTCAGCGCGGTGATGATCCACTTGGACGCATAGACTGCATGCCAGACGCCGGCATCAGCCTGGGGCCTTCCCCAGTTGGCGAACACGAGCACCGCGATCATGGCGGCGAAGTACAGGGCGTTCTGCCACAGGGGCCGCATCCCGTCACCGTCGCCGAGCATCATCTGAGGACCGTTCCCGTCTCTGCGCTCATGGCGGTAGATTCCATGCATGATGAGCCCGATGACGACACTGAACACGATGGCGCCGACGGCCCGGGCTATGCCCAGTTCGAGGCCCAGCACCCTAGCGGTGAGGATGATGGCCAGCACGTTGATGGCAGGTCCCGAGTAGAGGAATGCCACGGCAGGCCCGAGCCCGGCCCCCATGCGGTAGATTCCCGCGAACAGGGGCAGGATGGTGCAGGAGCACACGGCGAGGATCGTGCCCGAAACCGAGGCCACACCATAGGCGATGACCTTCTTCGCGTCCGCGCCCAGGTACTTCATGACCGTGTTCTGGGACAGGAAGACCCCGATGGCGCCCGCGATGAAGAAGGCGGGCAGGAGGCACAGGATTACGTGCTCCTGTGCATACGATTTGGCCAGGTACAGACCTTCGAGTACGGCGTTGTCGAAACGGGGCATGCCCACCGGGAGATAGAACAGCACGAGAAAGGCTCCGACCAGCCCGGCGAGCCATTTCCATTCGTCCTTCCAGTTCATACTGAGACCTTTTACCTTTCGGAGCCGGCCGCTACCGGAGGCAGCAGGCGACCTTCATGTGTTCGTCTGCGATGGTGCACACCGCCTGGTTGATGCAGGACAGCACGGGTATGAGGCAGGGCATGCGGTTGGAGTAGTATACGTTGAGCCCTTCCTTCCTCGTAGCCACGATCCCGGCGTTCCGGAGCACGGCCAGGTGGCGCGACGTGTTTGCCTCTTTCTCTCCTGTGATGACCACCAGCTCGCCGGCGGTCTTCTCGCCGTCCGCCAGGGACTCGAACACCCGTATCCTCACCGGGTGGGCCAGGGCCTTGAGGATATCGGCCTTCTTCTGGGCCGCCTCCATATTCGGTCGAATGCCTGCCGTTTGCTGATCCATGGTTTGAACTCCATTCATATTACTATTTTAGTATTTGGTAATATATCGGATCAGCAGGGTCAAGTCCTTTTTTCAGATCTCATGCATCCTTTCATGATTGATCTGCATCGGCGGGGAATGTATCGTTGACTCATGGACATGGACCTCTACCTGAGATCAACCGACATCGTAGACTGGCTCCACCCAGAGGTCCTGGCCAAGGCCAGAGATCTCGCTAAAGGCCTTCCGTCCCTCTCCGACATCGCCATGCGCTGTTTTGTATGGGTTCGAGACTCGGTGAGGCACATCGGCGATTACGACATCCAGACCGTTGCCTGCTCCGCATCGGAGGTCCTTACGGCATCCTCGGGCGTGTGCTATGCCAAGAGCCACCTCCTCGCCGCACTGCTGAGGGCGGGAGGGATTCCTGCCGGCTTCTGCTACCAGCGCCTGAGTGTCGACGACAACGGCCCGCCCTTCTGCCTGCACGGCCTGACCGCCGTGCATCTCCCCGGCATCGGGTGGTACCGGGTCGACCCGCGAGGCGACAACGATAAGCTGAGGGCGGACTTCTGCCCACCCGAGGAACGTCTCTGCTTCACCCCGCACCTCCCCGGAGAGGCCGACCTGCCCGAGATCTGGCCCGACCCGCTGCCGGTCGTCCTCGATGCGCTGAGGACCTTCAGGAATAAGGACGAGCTCTGGAAACATCTTCCGGACATCCCGATTCTCGACCGTTCTGCAGAATGATCATGGAGGCCATGGAAAAGGAAGCCGCACCCGCCGGAAAGATACCTGATCGGTGCCAACAGTGCAGGGGATGCATATACTGCGACGAGGCATACTGCCCGTTCAACGCCCACGGTGATACAGACCGGTGCCGCATGGATAAGTGCAAGTACTGCACAGACTTTCTCAAGAGGGAACGGCTCTACCTGAACAATGTCGGATAGACAAGGATTCCCGCCGTCATCATCCTTTCCCCGTACCGATACGCTCTTTCCATAATGCTTTCACTTTACCAGCGCCTTATTCCGATTATTAGTTATAGTGAACTGCCGCGCTGCCGCTGAACGCGACACGACAAAGGTGATAGCTTGAGATTCTGGAAATATTTCGTCCTCATCCTTCTGGCCGTTTTGGTGGTATCAGCCTTCGCCCTTTCGGCCATCTACCAGAGTGCCAAGGACCAGGCCATAAAGGACCTGAATACCACACAGATGGTTCATGCCCGACAGGCGGCCATGAGCATCACCCACCACATGAATTTCTTCATCTCCACCTTGAACCTCCTTGCGCGCATGCCGGACATCGTCGACCTGAACGATACGGGCAGGCGGTTCATGGCCGGCTACCAGCAGCTCAACGCCAGGGAAATCAAGGGGATCACCCGAGTCGATGCCCGGGGTCGGATCGTCTACACTTCACCCTTTGACGAAGAGGTTATCGGTCGGGACATATCCGGCCAGGAACATGTCCGGACCATACTGATGACCCACCAGACAGTGATCAGCGATGTCTTCACGGCAGTCCAGGGTTTCCGCGCCATAGCTGTCCACGTCCCCGTGTCCAGGAACGGGGACTTCGATGGGACGATCGGCATCCTGCTGTCCTTTGACAGCATTGCCCAGAGGCACATAGAGAATATACGTATCGGCAGGACGGGTTATGCGTGGGTCATCAGCGAGAAGGGAATCGAGATTTCGTGCCCTGTTCCCGGTCATGTGGACAGGAGCGTCTTCGATACCTGCAGAGACTTCCCGGAGATCCTTGCCATGGCACGGGAAATGATGAAGGGCAGGAAGGGCATCACCACGTACCACTATGACCGCATCAGGGGAACGGCCACGGAACGGGTTCTCAAGCATGCGGTATATCTGCCCATACCCATGGGCAACACCTTCTGGTCCATTGTGGTGGCCACCCCGGAAGACGAGGTCACGGCATCCCTTGCGGGCCTCAGGATAAAGCTTTTGATCGGCATCGCTTCACTGCTCACCATTTCCATGATCTTCACCTACCTCCTTCTCAGGTCCCGCATCATCGTAAGAGAGCAGAAAGAGCGCGAGACGGTCATGCGGGCGTTGGAGGAGAGCGAGGAGCGCTACCGGCTCCTGGCCGAGAACGCCAACGATATCATCTTCACCATGGACACGAATCTCCGCTTCACCTACGCCAGCCCTTCCGTGGAACGCATCCGGGGATTTTCGGTGAAAGAGGCCCTGGCTCAGTCCCCCCTCGATGTACTGACTCCCGCCTCCCTCGACCTCGCCCTGAACATCTTCGATGAGGAGCGGCGGATCGAGGAAAGCGGCCGGGGCGACCCTTCCCGAACGAAAACCCTGGAACTGGAGGTGCGTTGCCGTGACGGTTCCACCATCTGGACCGAGACTACGTTCTCCCCTCTGAGGGACCACCGCAAAAGGGTGACCGGCATCATGGGCATAACCCGCGACATCACAGAACGCAAGCAGGCGGAAGAGACCATCAGGGAGCGCGAGGAGATGCTCAACGCGTTCGTGCAGGCCTCCAGGGACTGGATCTGGGCTATGGACCTGCGGAGCGTACACACGTTCTCAAACCCAGCAGTCACGGCCATCCTTGGGTATGCCGTCGAAGAGATCGTGGGGGCCTCCCTCGAACTCATGCATCCGGACGATCGAAAGATGGTCGAAAACGCCATGCCGACGTGGCTCGCCGAGAAACGCGGATGGCAGAACCTTCTCGTCCGGTTCCGACATAAGGACGGAACGTGGAGATTTCTGGAAAGCAGCTCGGTGCCGATCCTCGATCCCGTCGGAGAGGTCATCGGGTTCCAGGGGGTGGACAGGGACGTCACCGAGCGGATGCAGACGGAAGCCGAACAGCAGCGTCTCCGAGATCAGCTCTCGCAGATCCGGAAGATGGAATCGGTGGGCCAGCTTGCAGGAGGCATAGCCCACGACTTCAACAACATGCTCACTCCCATCATGGGGTATGCGGAGCTGCTGAGCGGCAACTTGCCCCCCGACGACCCCCGGCGCTCCTACGTGGAGCAGATCCTCCGCTCGGCCGAGCGGTCCCGCGACCTGGTGCGCCAGCTCCTGGCCTTTGCACGCAAACAGACCCTCGAGATGAAGCCCGTGGATCTGAACAGGGTCATCGAGAATTTTGAAAAGATGCTTTCCAGGGCCCTCCACGAGAACATCGTCATACGGACCGGGCTGTTTCCCGGCCTGGGCACCATCATGGCAGACGTAGGCCAGATCGAGCAGATCATCCTGAATCTTGCGGTGAACGCCCAGGATGCCATGCCGGACGGCGGGACCCTGAGCATTGAGACCGACGAGATCTTCCTCGATACGGACTCCATACGATCCCATGAAGGCATCGAACCCGGACCGTTCGTGCTGATGCGTCTGAGTGATACGGGAACGGGCATGGACAGCGAAATCCTTTCACACCTTTTTGAGCCGTTCTTCACCACCAAGTCCCCGGGCAAAGGCACAGGGCTTGGCCTGGCCACGGTATACGGCATCGCCTCGCAGCACGGGGGCTTCATTTCCGTGTCCAGCGAACCGGGCAAGGGGACCACCTTCAGGGTCTACATTCCGCGCTATGGTGAATCATCTCCAGAAGGCGTTCAGGAAAAGCGCCACGGAATGCCTTTACACGGCAGGGAAACCCTCCTGGTCGTGGAAGACGAGGATCAGGTAAGGGACCTTATAACCGGCATCCTGGAAGGGTATGGGTATCGCGTCTTTGCATCGTCCAATGCGTCTGCAGCCCTGGAGCTCTCTTCATCCCTCCGGGAGACCATCGACCTCCTGATAACCGACGTCATCCTTCCCGACCTGAACGGCAAGGCGTTGTTCGAGCGTCTTTCAGCCGCCCGTCCCGACCTCAGGGTGCTCTACATGTCGGGGTACACTGCGGATGTCATTACCCAGCACGGCGTCCTCGAATCCGGGGTAACCTTCATCCAGAAGCCCTTTTCCCTGCAGGGCCTCGCGCAAAAGGTCCGGGAGCTGCTCGATTCGATGAATGCCTGACAGGGAGCAATCGGAAGTCTCTGCGGTTCTCAGTCCGCTCCGGGCTGGATCTGACCCTCATTCTTCGTGTTCTTCATGAGGAGCACCAGGGGGATCAGGACGATCATCATCCAGGTGAGCAGGGAAAAGACATCGGCAAAAGACAGCATGGTCGCCTGTTTGATCGTATTTTCGTAGATCACTCCCAGGGCTCCATGATCGGCCGTGGCCGGGTCGAGCCCTCTCTGCCGGAGGAGTGCCGTACCCTGCCGGACCGTCAGGAAGTACGTCGGGTCGTATGGGGTCAGGTGCTCCACCAGCCGTGCCTGGTGGAACTGGGCCCGGCGGCTCACCATGGTCGTGACCACGGCAATCCCTATGCTGCCTCCGATGTTCCTGATCAGGTTGTACAGGGCAGTGGCATTACCCATATCTTCCTTTTTTATCCCGGCTATGGTCAGGGTGGTCAGGGGGATAAAGAGGATGCCCATTCCCAGGCCCATGTAGATCCGGGGCCACAGCACGGTTCCGAAGTCGACGCCGAGAGTGAAGCCGGCCATGAGGAGCGTGGAGTACGCGGTGAGAATCACACCTGAGACGATGAAAATCTTCGGATTGGAGCGGTGGAGAAACTTGCCGATGACGGGCATGCTCAGAAGGTTGGCCACACCCCCGGGGGCAAGCACAAGGCCGGCCAGGGTCGCTGTATATCCCATGAGCGTCTGGAGGTAAATAGGCAGCATCACGAGGGTTCCGTAGAGGTTTGCCATGAAGATGAACATGGCCGTATTGCCCAGGCAGAAGGAATAGTTCCTGAATACCCCCAGGTCGACGATGGGATGTTCGGCACGTCGCTCCACCATGATGAAGAGTACCAGAGAGAATGCCGCAGTGAGGGCGAATGCAATCATGGTATTGGAACTGAACCAGTCGTATCTCTGACCCCGGTCGAGGAGAAGCTGGAGACATGCCACACCGAGGCCCAGCAGGATGAGTCCCCAGTAGTCGATCTTCATGCGCATGCCCTTCATGTAGGGAGGGTCATGGATGACGAAGAGAGCCATGATGACCGACACAACCCCTATGGGTACGTTGATGAAAAACACCCAGTTCCATGTCAGGACGTCGGTGATCCATCCCCCCAGGAGAGGTCCGAGGATGGGTCCGAAGCTGACCCCAATCCCGAAGATGGCTATGGCCATGCCGTACTGACTCGGAGGGAACGACTCCAGGAGGATGGCCTGGGACAACGGAGGCATTGCACCCCCGGTGAGCCCCTGGAGAATCCTGAAGATGATGAGGCTCTCGATGTTCCATGCCACTCCGCAGAGAAAGGAGCTTACCGTGAACATGACGATGGAAAAGAGGAGGTACCGTTTCCTCCCGGTGAGCCTGCTGATCCAACCGGTCATGGGGATGATCACCGCGTTCGCTGCCAGGTATGCCGTAATGGACCAGGTCGCCTCGTCCATGCCTGCCGACAGGCTCCCCCGGATATGGTCGAGGGCGACATTCACCACCGAGGTATCGAGCACCACCATGAGCATGGGGAGCATCACGGTGGAGGCGACAAGCCATTTGTTCGCCTGCTTCGGCGATGACGAGGCAGTCATTCGCATGCCCCGGGCGTCACTGCTTCACGGCAATGGTCGGCACCACCGACATACCCACCCTCAGAAGGTGCTCGGGGTCGGCCCCCTTCTTCAGTGCGATCTTCACCGGGATGCGCTGCACTACCTTCACATAATTTCCCGTGGCATTCTCAGGCGGAAAGAGGGAGAACACGGATCCGGTCCCGGCCATGATGCTGTCCACCATGCCAGAGAAGGTCCTCCCGGGGTACGTGTCGACCCTTACTTCTACCCTCTGGCCCGGCCTCACATCGGTTAGTTGGGTCTCTTTGTAGTTGGCCACGATCCAGACATCGTTCAGGGGCACCACCGACATGAGCGGCTGGCCTGCCTGCACCTGGTTGCCTACCTCCACATTCTTCTTAGTGATGTAACCGTCAGATGGAGCGTATATCTTGGTGTAACCCTGCATCAGGCCCATGGAAGCGAGCACCTGCCGTTTCTGCTCCACGATATACTGCTGGGATTTCAGGGCCGTCTTCGTCTGCCCCGCCACGAGCTTCTGGGTCGCCAGGGAGGCCCTTGCCTGTCCCACCTGCTCGCGGGCGGCATCGAGCTGTGCCCTTGCAACATCATATGCGGTGGAGGCCTTCTCGAGGGTGGCCTCGGCGACGACCCCCTGTCCATAGAGTCTCTCCGCCCTGCTCAGGTCCTGTTTCGCCTGCCTGAGGGTCGCCTCCTGGAGGGCCTGAGCCGCCCGGGCAGCGTCAATCCTCGACTGGATCTCCACGAGCTGCTTTTCCGCTACATCCACCCGCATGGAATACTCGGTCTGCTTTGAATTCTCGGCATCCATCGTTGCCCTGGCATCATCCACCTTGACATCGTAGTCTTTGCTGTCGATCTCCACAAGGAGGTCACCCCTCCTCACGGGCTGGTTGTCATCCACGTGAACGGCCTTTATCGTTCCCGCCACCTTGGGTGCAACAGCGTATATCCTGCCGGCCACATATGCATCGTCCGTGGAGATATAGAACCTTGTATGCCTGATATAAAAATAGACACCGGCTACAATGATGATCGCTATTATCCCGAAGACCAGGAACACTGCGGGTCTGCTCGATCTTGTTGACATGTCCTGCTCCCTTTCCTCCATGTACTCCTCCTGGATTGATCACACCTTGCCCGGATGAATCCGACTTAAAAAGGGCTTCCAGAAGCATAGGGTACGTCATCGTAAGTGCAGACGGGATATAAAGGATTATATGCAGGCATGGTGATGTCCATTCCTGCCCTGCACCACAACACACGGATCACGTCCCCCCGGAAGCCCGTGTTGACAAAGACCCCTCCTGCAACCTCGATTATTCTATCACTGGAATCACCCCGGCAGGCATGTTTCGACATCCCTGAAACCCCATACCATCATTTCAAACAAATAGTTAAAGAAGTTAACTATCCGACACGCTCGATCCATGTCAAGGGATATCACCATAACCAATCAGAATCTCTGGTGTAATACCAGGTTCAAACAAAGGGGAAGAAGACGAGTAATTCACTCTTCTCTGCTGTCAGCTACCCGCCGTCAGGATATTCTTCCGCATCGGATCGGATGCGATGATATGTTCTTTTCTGTAAAGGTGCACGATAAGGGAGGTGAAACGACATCTTTTCTCCACTTCCCCTGTTCTCGGAGGATTTATAGATTATAATACCCATAGGTAAGGTTCTGTTCTTCTGGATTGTACTGCGGAAACTACATGGATCCTCAAGGGTACGTGACATCAAAATATCCGCTCCTGGAGCAGATCGACGTGCCGGGCGAGATCGTTCATGCCTGGCAGGAGATCGCCGATCTGGTTTCGGAGATCTGCGATGTCCCGGCCGCTCTCATCATGCGCGCCCATGATGGGGACATCGAGGTCTTTGCATGCAACCGGAACAGGGAGCACCCGTACCGCAAGGGCTGCCGTAAGCCTCTCGATACAGGCCTGTATTGTGAAGAGGTCATGGACTCCAGAAAGACCTTCCATGTCGCAGACGCCAGGAAGATCCCCGGATGGAAAGACAATCCCGACATGTCCCTGGGCATGATCTCCTACCTGGGCATGCCGCTCACCTGGCCCCATGGAGAGCTTTTCGGCACCATCTGCGTGCTCGACCGGAAGGAGAATCGCTTTTCCGACCAATCCGTCAGGCTCCTGGAGAGATTCTCGCACCTCATCATGGCCGACCTCCATGTCCTCTGGACGTCGATCCAGCTCGAGCAAGCCAACAGTGCGCTCCACAGGCTCAATGAGGAGATGAACCGCTTCATGGGGATTGCCTCCCACGACATGAGGAATGCGCTGAACGTATTCCTGGGTTGCAGCAAATACCTTCTCCCCAAGGGAGAAGGGCTGACCAGAAAACAGCAGACTTACCTGGACCTCATCCAGAAATCGGGCTCCACGCTCATCCAGCTCATGGACGAGCTCATGGACATCGCCAGGATCGAGACCATGCACCTGCCCCTGCACATCGAAGAAATGGATCTTGACGAGTTCATCAGCGAGAATGTCCAGTTCAACCAGCACCTGGCTGAAACCAAGGGTATCCATATCAACCTCATCCTCCCTACTCAGCGCGTACGGGTGAACTATGATCCGGGAAAACTCGGACAGGTGCTCAACAACCTCATGTCCAACGCCATGAAGTTTTCCCCTGCCCGTTCCACGATCCTCGTCTCCGTGGATCCCGACCCTGACGGCATTGTCGTCTCCATCAGGGACCAGGGTCCCGGTATCCCGAAAACGGAGCAATCCGGGCTTTTCAGCCCGTTCACGACCACAAGTATCCAGCCTACTTCCGGCGAGGCGAGCACGGGTCTGGGGCTCTACATCGCACGCAGGATCGTGGAGGAGCATGGCGGCCGCATATGGGTGGAGAGTGAGCCGGGCGCCGGTTCGAGATTCTGTTTCACCCTGGGGACAGGCCCGAACGTCCCCCCGGATCAGGGGTCGCCGTACGGTCGCCGATCCATTTCCCTGACGTGAGGGATGTCCTCCTTCCCGCGGACGTGCACCCCTCCCGGTGACTTTTGCGGTGAATCTGTGGTAATCTCCCTATGATAGACTGGTTACATGGACACCCTCCACATCAGTGAACCAGCCGCATGGACGGTGAGGGAGTCATACTGATGACAAGGAGCACCGTACCATGCCGCACTTTTCCTACACCGTGGACAATGGAATCGTCACCCTCACCATGGACAGCGGAGAAAACAGGTTCAATCCCTTCTTTCTGAAGGAATACAGCTCGGTCCTCGACGCCATAGAGACCGAGGACGCCCAGGTCATGGTGGTCACCTCGGCTCACCAGCACATCTTTTCCACCGGCATAGATCTCGACTGGGTACTCCCCGTGCTCCGGTCAAGGGATACTCAGAGCTTTTACGACTACCTGTCCCTCATGAACTCTCTGATGAAACGCCTCACCCTCTTCCCCCTGTTCACCATAGCCGCCATCAATGGACATGCCTTTGCCGGCGGAGCCGTATTGAGCTGCTGCTTCGATTTCAGGTTCATGCAGACCGGACGGGGATACTTCTGCCTCCCCGAGATCGACCTGGGCGTACCGTTCCTGCCTGGCATGGTTGCGGTGCTGAAGAAGGCCATGCCGATGGATGCCCTGGAGGAGCTGCAGTACACCGGGAAACGGTTCACCGCAGAGGAGTGCGCCGCCCGAAGGATCATCCATGCGGCCTGTCCTCCCTCCGGCCTCATGGACACCGCGATGGCCTTTGCAAGCAACCTCAGAAAACGCCGGAACGTGATAGCCGAGATGAAGCGGGTGATGTACCGTGATGTGCTCCGGGCCATCGACGAGGAGGACCCAGTAAAGATCGAACAGGGCTGGCATGAATGGTTCACGAATATCGTTCCATGACCGAAGTCCGGTCCGGACGTCCTTCCTTTTCTGCGGGCAATCCTTTTCGGGTTGAATAATACTCCGGCCGCATCCTAGAATAGCCGCAACCCGGTCAGAGAATCTCAGCTATGTACGGGAGGAGGAATCCATGATGCACGGAAAAACCTTGGCGGCCATGCTTGCCATGGCCTGGGTGGCGTCAATGATGATACCACCGGCGCTCCATGCCCAATCCGCCCTCGAAAAGACCCTTTCCAACGGAGAGACCGTCTACGTATCGGTCTATTCCAACGTCTATGCGGGACCCAAGTTGGTTCCGTTCCAGCTTTCCGCCATTGTGAGCGTCCGCAATACCGACCCGGCCTACGGCATCACCATCGTCAGTGCGGACTACTACGACAGCAACGGAAAACTGCTCGAGCGCTATCTTAAAGAACCGGTACAGCTCAAGCCCCTGTCATCCAAGGACATTTCCATCAAGGAATACGACACCAGGGGCGGTGTCGGCGCCAACTTCATCGTAACCTGGAGATCCGACAAGATGGTGAATCAGCCCATCATCGAATCCGTCATGCTCGGCCTTGCCAGAAACCAGGGCATCTCCTTCGTGTGCCCGGGCCAGATACTCATCAGACACGGAAAATAACCGCGTACCGTTACTGCCTTTTCCATGCCGCACGGGGCGATAATAACGCCCCGGCGGTCTGGATGTACCCGCCTGCCTGCAACGGTTCAATATTGTAATTCCATTCAGGGCTTCGGGAAACCTCCGACAAGATCAGGAGAGCTCCAGTCCGAATGTACCATTGGGGTCATCGCCAACAAAGGAGGTAGTTTTCATGAAGGATGTCAAAAGGTTCATGATATGTTTTGGGGCGGTCTTTCTCCTGTGCCTGTTCCTGGGCGGCGCAGCATTCGCCGGCAAGACACTGACCGTGGCTGTCGGCGGCGACATGCCCACCATGAAGATGAAGGACAAGGCAGGGACATTCTCCGGGTATGAGATAGACATGGTCAAGGCCATTGCGAGCGAGGCGGGCTTCCAGGTCAGGTTCGTAGAGGTGCCATGGAAGAATCTCTACAATGACCTCAATGCCGGTAAATACGACGCAGTCATCGCCTCGTCGAGCATCTCGGGCGGCAAGAAGCAGCGTTTCGGCATGTCCGATCCCTACTTCTCCACCAGTCAGCTCCTGGTCGTACCCAAGGCTAAGGCGGACATGTCCGTCAACGGAAAGAACATCGCCGTCTTCAAGTTGTCTCCCACAGCCGACAAGGTCAGGCGTTCGGGAGCGAACCTGACGTATTACACCCTGGAGGAGACCGGTCAGGCATTCAAGGACCTGGCCAAGGGCAACGTCGACGGCGTGCTGTGCGACAGCCCTGTAGCCTACGGCTATTCTACAGGCTCGTATGAAGGCAAGTTCTGCCTCTCCAACGAGGCCTGCATCCTGGACCCGAGCCTGAAAAAGGAAGACTACGGCATCGTGGTCAAGAAGGGCAACAACGATACCCTGGACCTGATCAACAAGGGCCTCGCTTCCGTGAAATCCAAGGACATCGACGACAAGATCATGGGAAAGTGGTTCAAGGATACTGTGCTTGCAGCGGCACCCGGACGTTCATCCGACTCGATGTTCGCATCCGACATCCCCACGGGCCCGCAGAATTCTCCTGCATCGACGAAGTAACCACACCTCTGTATCAAAACCCACAGGCAGGCCTGGACGGCCTGCCTTTTTTATCTCCATGATCACATGAAAGTTTTCCCTCTTTCCGAAGTCATACATCCCTAACCGCGTTCCCGCATCCAAATTAATAAAATCTCGCACAGGAATCGATAAGACATGCCATGAGGATCATCTACCTCACTGATATACACGGGGACTTCGAGCGGGTAAAGAACCTCCTCTCGGAGACAGTGGCGCATCTCTATATCATAGGGGGGGACCTCATCGACATACCCTTCTACAATATGGAGACATCCATCCGCTATTACGAGCTCCAGTCCTACTTCCACGGCCTCCGGATGAAGATGGGTGAGGAGGACAGCATCCTCGAGGATTTCGTGGATCAGCTCCTGGAGAGTCCCGATATCACGGAGGAGATCCAGGACAAGGGGACCAGGTACCAGCAGTACACCATCCGGGCCCGCAGGGTCATGCAGCAGAAATACAAGCTCCTCAAGAACATCGTGTCCATGAAGAAAAAATCGCGCGTCCTGTGCCTGCCCGGCAACTACGACATGGACCTCAAGTATACCTCTCTTCACGACAACGACCTCCATATGCACTGGTACAAGATCGACGATCTGCGCATATGCGGCTACGGCGGCGCCGAGGTGTGGACCCCTGGCATACCGGAGCGCTATATCGTCCGGTACCAGGCGGGCATGAGCACATACGGCAAGAAGAACGGCAAGAGAAACGAGATGTACCCGTTCCTCCGGGTGGTCAAACCGAATATCATCGTGGCTCACCAGCCCGCCTACGGGATCCACGACAACACCTCCGCAGGAGGCGCCTTCGGTTCCCCGGTACTGAGGACATACTGCGACAACAATCCCGTCATGCTCTGCCTTACCGGCCATGCCCACGACTCATGGGGCGTTCGCCTCCACGAAGGCACCCTCTACCTGAATCCCTCGAATTTCGGCCAGGTAACGGGGCCCACGGGAGAGGTCACCGAGGGCGGCTTCTTCTTTCAGATCGAGACCGACAACCTCACGGCCAAGTCAGTCATCCTGAAGAAGTATTACGACGGCCTCGTGTTTGATGTGGCCGACTATTACCCCGGCAGCGGGAAATGGTCGGAGGAGATCATCGACAGGGACCGCTACAACGCCCTGAAAAACCGCCAGAACTATGACATGAAGGTGGTGAAATACTCCCACATCCCGGAAATCCAGCTCTTCAAGGAGATCAAGCAGTTCTTCAGGATGTATCAGACTCCCGAGACCGAGGAGCGCGTGGACAAGCTCGAGGAGGTGGTGGACCTCATCGAGGACAAGCTCAAGGGCGACATCGCCATGGATGTCATGGGGTCGGTGAACATGGGGACTTCGCACGCAGGGAGCGACATAGACCTCGTCCTCTACCTGAGGTGCGGCCCTGAGTGCATAGGCGAACCCGGTGAATGCGATATCTCCCGCCAAACGCAGTCCATGATCAGGGATCTCCTGGGGAGTGAGTTCGAACCCCATTTCATGGATTGCCTTGATCTCAATCAGGTGGAGAAGAGCATCCTCGAAAAGAATTTCGAATGCGAACAGCTCCAGCGCTTCGTGGCCTACCGGTCAATCTGCAGGCCCATCAATTACAGGGTCATCGCACCCATCGAAGACCTTCTGAACGCGGACATGATCTTCAGGAAAGAGGTGGAAGGAAGCACCCAGAGCTATATCCAGATCTTCGCCAACACATCTGAGCACGTGCGGTCTCTCAAGAAGTACGAGTCCCGGCTGAACGAACTGGGCATCAGGGTGCCCGAATCGGTCAAGCGCACCATCAAGCAGTATCTCCGGGAAGACTGAGGCCATCCTCACGGTTTTTCCTGGAACATCATTCCCGGGCATTCCCTGTACCGTTTCTTCCGGCTGCTGCAGCATCACTGTTTACAATTTCCGCTCACAGGGGTACATGAGAAGGATTCTTCTTCTGAGCGACGCGCATGCGCCTGCACCATCAGATCCGGCGCCTTGAGCGGTCATCAAGGCATGGAGGACTGAAGGACCCGGGAAAGGGAATATTCCCTCATGCATACGGTGTCCACACGGGTATCTCCCGCGCGACTCGATACGGGACGGAGCGTGCCCTGAGGGTATGAAGAACACACTGTACAACCTCTTCATCCGTGAGGCAACCCTGCTCTGCTACCGGAATTGCCTGGACTACTTCCCCCCCGGGTCACGTATCCTCGATGTCGGCATCGGCAACGGGATCATGATCAGGACCTTCCATGACCTCATACGGCACAAGAGCCTCTCCATCACGGGCCTCGACATCAACCGGTGCTACCTCGACCACTGCTGTACCCAGATCAGGACATGGGGCCTCGAGAGGAACATCTCGGTGAAGCACGAGCCTGTCGAGACCTATGCACCACCCGAGGCATGCTGGTTCGACTTCATCCTGTTCAGCATGAGCTTCATGCTCCTTGACGACCCGGAGATGGTCCTCGACCGCATCGGCAGCTGGCTCAAACCCGGCGGCAGGGTGCTGTTCTTCCAAACCATGTTCCGGAACAGATCTCCTCTCATGGAGTTTCTGAAGCCCAGGCTCAGATACATCACATCCGTTGATTTCGGCCGGGTCATCTACGAGGAGGAGTTCTCGGGCCTTCTCCGTGCAAAGGGTATCACCGTTGACGACGACCGCCTCATCTCAAGGAAATGGTTCACCGGAGAGTACCGTCTCATCATAACAGACTTGAACTCAGCCGGATTTTCGATGATCAGACGGGGAGCAGTGAAGCACCACGAAGAATCCTTCGCCCCACTCAACCGCGCAGGAACAGACCGCCCTGTCCACCGGTGATGTCCGCACCGCATCCATCACGGCAGTGCAGGCTCCCGACTCGACTCATTAATTCCCTTTCCTTTTCCCCGCTGCGTGCAGTATGAATGACGTGGTCCGCACATCCGCTGAAGAGGAATCCATGAGATCATACTTCGACAAATACGTTGTATATCCTCTGAGTGCCCTGCTGAAGCAGGGAATAACACCAAGACGCCTGGCCGCGAGCATGGCCGGCGGCCTGACCATAGGCGTCTTCCCCATCGTGGGTACCACAACCGCCATCTGCACCATGCTGGCCATCCTGCTCCGCCTGAACCTCCTGGTCATCCAGCTGGGAAACTGGCTCATCTATCCCCTGCAGCTCCTTCTGGTCGTGCCGTTTCTCATCATGGGCGAGCATATCTTCGGGTCCACCACAAACCTCGATCCCTCACATGTAGCCGATCTGCTGCGCACCGACATCCTTCAGGCAGTCCAGACCGTATCCAGGGTGATACTCCACGGGGCCTTTGCATGGGCCATCTGTGCGCCGCTGATCTTCCTGACCGTCTATGCCGTTCTTCTGCCCCTGTTCAAGGCCATGGCATCACGTCTGAGGGTCGAGCCTCCCATAAAAAGGTGACCAGGGTTCATGTCCCCTGCCGGAGATGACACCTGCATCCTGCTCCACGTATGCTGCGCCCCCTGTCTGACCGCATCGGTGGAGAGACTCGTCCAGGAAGGGTATGGAGTGATCCTCTTCTTCAGCAACTCCAATATCCACCCCGAGGAGGAGTACCACAGACGGCTCTTCGAGGCACGCAGGCTGGCCGAAAGCCTGAACCTCGAACTCCTGGAGGATGCATACGACCACGGGGCGTGGCTTGACCGTGTCCGCGGCCTTGAACACGAACCGGAACGGGGAAAACGATGCCTGAAGTGCTTCGAGTTCAACCTCGACCGCACGGCCGCGGCCATGAAACGTCTCGGACTCCGGGGCTTCACCACCACACTGACCGTGAGCCGCCACAAGTCGTCCAGGGATATCTTCGCCATAGGCCGAGGTTTCGAAGGCTTTGTGGAGATCGACTTCAAGAAGAAGGACGGATATGCCCGCAGCGTGGAGCTCAGCAGACAGCTCGAACTGTACCGCCAGGGGTATTGCGGGTGCGAATTTTCCCTGCGCCGGGGATAACAAAGGAATACCCGCACTTCATTACCATATAACTTCCGGAGATAAATAGTGATTTGCTTTTCAGCCCCACTGTCACTATAGAATACTATGGTCCCAGGAAGAGAGGTACGTTTACTCCCATGAGGATATACATCGGTTTCGACGACACGGATTCGGCAGACAGCGACTACGGCACGGGCAAGGTAGCCCGATGGTTCGAGCGGGTACTGCCCCGGGAATGCATGATGTGGGGCGTGGTGCGGCAACAGCTCCTGGTCGATGACCGCATACCCTATACCTCCCACAACAGCTCCGCCTGTATGGTCGTCGAGAACGCCGACGGGTCGATCCTGGACCGTCTGGTCGATGCAGCCGCCGCACACATCGAAAAGCATGCCGCAGTTGGCAGCGATCCCGGCCTGTGCATTTGCTTGGAAGGAAACGGCGACCTCTCGGATATCATTAATTTCTCCGTGACATGCACCCGGGAGGTGGTAACACAGGCCGAAGCCATGAAGGCCGCCTCTGCATTTCACCTCTCCGCCCATGGAGGCACCGGCGACGGCATCATAGGCGCTGCGGCGGCGGTGGGACTCACCGCGCTGGGAAGATGCGGCAGGTTCATCGAGTACGGAAGGCTCAGAGAAATGCCCGACCCCGTGGAGATATCGGCCCTCGAGGCCCTAGGTATCATGGTGGTTTCCATTGACCGACAGGCCCCCCTCCCTTCGCCTTCGGACATGGTTACGTTCCGTGGATGGCTGAGGCCGAGACTATGGGCGGGAAGGCCGATCCTGCCTGTACAGAAGGACCCCCAGGGGGGCTGGCTCTGTGTGGGCGGTAAAAAATCAAAAGGAGGATTGGATCATGGCGGGAAAGATCTTTTATCGTGAACGCACGAAGATGAGGGAAGGAGAAAAGAAGCCGAGATTCCTGCTCGTGGCTGTTGCCGGAGTCGACCTGAAGTTCCATGCCAAGCACGTGCGGAAGACCGAGCTCGATGTGATCGCCAAGGAACTCGGTGCCGAGCTTGTCCCCCTCGCCCGCGACGAAGAGGGAAAATTCAAAGGAGACGATGTCGAAGTCTGATAGGATATTCTCGACAACATCATCTTGCAGATTGAAAGGGTGAACACATGTCCCTGGTGAGAGACAAGGATGGGAAACGTCTGCACATCAAGAGCAGGCTCATGGGAGAGAGCCTGGTGAGGAAATCGCTCTACGACGAACTGCAACCACCACCCCAGGTCCGGCTCTTCCCGGATGTGAACGTGGTGAAGATAGGCGGCCAGTCGATCTGTGACCGCGGCATCAAGGCGCTGCCCTCCATCATCAGGGAGATCGCGTCCGTCAAGAAAAGGCACAAGATCCTCCTCACCGCAGGAGGAGGAACGAGGAGCAGACATATCTACACCATCGGATTGGAGCTTGGCATGCCCACGGGAATCATCGCCAAGTTCGCAAGCACCATCTCCGAGCAGAACGCCCTGCTGCTCGCCACCCTTCTCGCGTCCTGGGACGGTATCCGCATCCATCAGGACGACATCCTGAAACTTCCAACGTACTTCTCCCAGGGATGCATCCCGGTCACCCATGGCATGCCGCCTTATGACTACTTCGCTCTGCCGCCCGAAAAGGGGAGGCTCCCCGTCCACAGGACGGATGCGGGCACCCTGCTTATAGCCAACCTCATAGGCGCGAAGAGCTGTATCTTCGTTAAGGACGAGGACGGTCTGTACACCGACAACCCGAAGACGAACACGAAGGCGACCTTCATACGGGAGATCGGTGTCAGAGAGCTCCTGAAGAGGGATCTGGAAGACCTTGTGGTGGAACGGTCATGCCTGGAGATTCTCGTCAACAGCGAGGCCATAGACAGGATACAGATCGTCAACGGTCTGAAGAAGGGGAACATCTCCAAGGCCCTGGACGGCAAGCTCGTTGGGACAGTCATCTACAAGGACTGAAACATCGGCTCAGGTTGCGTCGTTTTCCCGGAGTGAAACAGACTCCTTCACTCCCACTGTATTGATGATGCCTTGAACACCGCCCAGACCTTCTCGCCGGGGAGCAGATTCATCTCCCGGGCCGTATGCCTCGTAACCCTCGCGAGAATCCTGAATCCACCCACATCCAGACTGACGTTCATGATCCCTGTATCTCCGTTCATCTCAAGGGACACTATGGCGGCATGGAGCATGTTCTGGGCCGACATCGTACCGGGTTTATGCAACGAAAGAACGATATCCGCAGGATCTACCATTCCGTGCATTCCCGGCATTGCCGGGCATGAAGCGATGATGCACTGACCGTCCGGCAGGGTGGTCCGGCACAGGCCGTCATCGATGGATCCCCATGGCCCGGCGATGACATTCCGGGCTGCCGACCCGAGAACACGGCCCCGGTAGACCCTCCTGATATCCGAAGTGATGCTGTTGAGCCAAAAGTGGTCGTGGCTGGCGATGATAAGCGTGGTTCCGTCCCTCTTCCGGCTTTCGACGACCGCTTCCTTGATGAGCAGGGCGCTCTTCTCGTCTACGCTGGCTGTAGGTTCGTCCAGGATAAGCACCCGGGGTTTGAGGATGAGACGCGCGGCCAGGGCGATACGCTGGGCTTCACCCCCCGAGAGCTCATACCAGGACCGCCGGGCGAAATCTTCATATTCAAGCCCCACCATGGCCAGGGCATCATTCACCTTCTCTCCGAGATCTCTTTTCTCACCCCTCGCCCTGAGCCCGTAGGCAACGTTCTCAAATACGGACCTCTTGAGAAGGTACGGTTCCTGCAGCAGCATGCTCACTGACCGTGTCAGGTACGTATCTTCGCCTCTTACCCTTTTCCCGTCGAAAAAGATCGTCCCTTCATGGGGTCTCTCTATGAAGGCGAGGATCCTCAGCAGCGTGGTCTTGCCTCCTCCGTTGGGTCCTATGAGTCCTACGGCTGCTCCAGCCGGTATGGACAACTCGGGGATATGCATCTCGAACCGCTCGCCATATCGATACTTCAGATCCTTGATGTGGTAGAGGGACATACTCGTACTCATGATCTCTTCCTCAGCACCGTTAGGCTTCCGTTCACGATGAATGCCAGCAGGATCAGGACGATGCCGAGTGCTATGGCCATGCCGAACTCCCCTTTGCCGGTTTCCAGGGCGATGGCCGTGGTGATGGTACGTGTGTGCCACTTGATGTTGCCGCCGATGATCATGGATACGCCCACCTCTGATATGGCCCGGCCATAGGCCGTTATAGCCGCGATGAGCACCGCATAGCGCGCCTCCATGATGCTGGCGACCGCCATCTGGACGCCCCGGGCCCCCAGTGCGTATAGGGTGGGTCTCAACCTCCGGTCCAGACTCTCCACCGCTGTGGCTGTCAATGATATTACTATGGGTAGCACAAGAATGGTCTGGGCGATGGCGATGCCGGGTTGGGTATACAGAAGCTGAAATCCACCGAGAGGACCCCTGTTTGAGATGAAGGTGTACACGATCAGTCCCACAACAACCGTGGGAAGGGCAAGAAGGGAGTCGACAAGGACCCGCAAATGCCTCCTGGCAGGAAAGGAATAGTAGCCGAGACCGAAACCTACCGGTATCCCGATGACAAGGCTCGCCACCATGGACATCGAGCTGACCCTTATGGTAGTGAATATGGCTGAGTAGGTCTCGTCATCGAAAGATGCGAGAAGATCGAAGGCCTGAATGAATCCCTCAGTAATATAGCCCATGTGAGAACCCGAGCTTATCGCGCACTCGGAATAAAAAGTCGCTTACCCGCCAGCCTGTAATCACCGATGAGTCTCTGCCCCCTAGGCGATGTCATCCAGCGGCCGAACTCTCTTGCAGCTTCATATCTTGCATTTGCGCATTTCGTCGGATTCACCACGATGATACTGTATTGATTGAACAGGTCCCCATCACCTTCCACAAGAATTACCAGGGGTGGATTACCTTTGAAGTTATCTTCGTACTTGATGTATGTGCCCCGGTCGGTCAGGGTATAGCCGACCCTTTCTGCGGCTACGGTGAGAGTGGGAAGCATTCCCTGCCCGGTCTGTACATACCAGAATTCCCTGTCGGGAACCGCAAGGCCGGCCCTCTTCCACAGGGAGAGTTCCATCATGTGGGTCCCCGATTTATCACCCCGGCTTGCAAAAACAGACTTCTTCCCGGCAATTGCCTGGAATGCGTTCCTCGCCGTCATTCCTTTGATTCCTGCAGGGTCCTTCTTCGGACCTACCACAATGAAATCGTTATACATGACAGGAGTTCTTTCAATCCCGAAGCCCTCATCCATAAAGACCTTTTCGGAATCGGGGTCATGAACGAGGAGAACGTCCACATCGCAGTTCTGTCCCAAAGCAAGGGCCTTGCCTGTTCCCACTGCAGTCCACATGAGCTCGATACCCGTATCGATCTTGAATGTCGTCGCCAGGTAATCCAGCAGACCTGTGTTGTCGGTACTCGTTGTGGTTGCCATCAGGAGAGAATGGTCTCCTGCGGAAGCAGGATCAGCATTCATGCATGCAATCATAACTATCGCAAAGACTGCTGAAAGACCATGAATGAACATCCTCTTCATCTTTCCTTCTCTCCCTCTCTGATCAGCTCCGCAATCAGTACCTCGGATTCCTGATGACATGTATGGATGTCGCCTTGAATGTCGCAACCACCTGCCTGCCGGGTTTCAGGTCGAGATCCTCGACGGCCTGCTGCGTCACGTGGGCACTGAGAGAAAAGTCACAGTTAATTCCCACACGGTAGAGCAACCCGATGGGTTGAACCTTCGTGACCGTGCCGCCGAACATATTCCGTGCGCTGGATTCAGGCATATATTCCCCGGGAAAAAGGGTCACATGCTCAGGCCGGATGAAGCATATGACCTCCTCACCCGTCCTGTAATCCCCTGTGCAGAAGATATCCCTGCCGTTGATGTTTACCAGGAGAGCACCCCCCGAAGAGCCCTTGACTCGCCCCTCGAGGATGGTCTCGATCCCCACGAAAGCGGCAACTATCTCGTTCACGGGCTGGTGCATGATCTCTGAGGGATGGCCGATCTGCACTATCCTGCCGCCATCCATCACCGCGATCCTGTTCGACAGCCTCAGGGCGTCCATGCGGTCGTGGGTGGCCATGACGGCAGTGGTATGCTTGATGTTCATGGCATGCCCGAGGTCATCGATGATGGACTCCTTGGTCGGCGGGTCCAGGGAGGCGAACGGCTCGTCCAGGAGGATCAATTCCGGGTTCGTTGCGAATGCCCTTGCCAGGCTCGCCCGCTGCGCTTCGCCTCCGGATATCTTGCGCGCCGACCGGGAAGCGATGTGGGTGATATCGAAGAGAGAAAGGTTTTCTTCAACCACAGGCCGTATGCTTCTACGGCTCATACCGCGTATTTTCAACCCGGCGGCCACATTTTCGTAAACCGTTGCATCGAAGAGCAGCGGCTCCTGAAAAACCATGGCAAGGCGCCTCCGATAGTCGAGAAGCTGTCCGCCGTTTTCCACCGCCTGACCATGAAAACTGATCTCTCCCTGTTGCCTCTTCAGAAGACCCGACAGGCTCAGAAGCAGCGTGGACTTGCCCGTTCCGTTCGGTCCAATGAGGGAAAGAAATTCCCCGGGCGCTACGGTCAGTTCTGGTATGTCCAGCACCGGGACCCCACCCCGACTGACTTTCAGCCCCCGCACCTCAAGAATCGTGTCGCTCATCGCGGCCTCTCACGCTGCTGAACACCGGTAAGGATGGCGTTTATGCAGAAGGTAAAGAGCAGCAGTATGACCCCGAGGGCAATGGCGACATCGAAGTTTCCTCTTCCCGTCTCCATGACAGTGGCCGTGGTCAGGACCCGGGTATACCCCCTGATATTGCCGCCGACCATGATGGAGGCCCCCACCTCTGAGATGACTCCGCCGAATCCGGCCATCACAGCTGCAAGCAGGGGCAGTCTGGCCTCTTTGATGAGCATCCATATCATCTGGAGGCGTGTGGCTCCCAGGGCAAGGATCTGAAGCCTGAGGGCCTCAGGGAGCTTCTGGATGGACGCCAGCGAGATCCCCGCCACGATGGGCGTGGCTATGATGGCCTGGGCGATGATGATGGCCGTGGGCGTATAGAGAATTTCCAACAGGCCGAACGGTCCGTTGCGCCAGAGCAGGATCGTCACGAAGAGACCCACGACAACGGGCGGCACGCCCATGCCCGTATTGATGAGGCTTACCACGATCCTGCGACCCGGAAAACGTACCAGAGCCACTACCGTGCCAAGAGAAATCCCGATGAACAGGCTGATGAAGGTCGCAAGACCTGAAACCTTGAGCGAGAGCCATGTGATGCCGAGCACCTCGGGGTCAAGGGTTATGAGGAGCCATATCGCCTTTCGAATGCCTTCTATGATCAGTTCCACGTCTGTTCCTCGACCCTATGCCCTTATTTCCATTGCACCTCACATCAGTGGGAGAGAGGCCGGGCAGGGATAACCCTTACCCGGCACATGTGCTGGATCGACTATTCGAACTCAGGTTTTCCCGCATCGGGGAAGAAGAGTGGGCTGCCGTACTTATCGACACCGAACTTGGCTATGATGTCCTGCACCTCTTTGCTTACCATGAACTCGGCAAAGGCTTTGGCGGCGGGAGAATTCAACTTATCGAACTTGGCGGGGTTGACCTCGATCACATGGTAGACATTCAGGAGTACATTGTCGCCTTCCACGAGGATATCCAGACCGAGGTTCTTCTTGAGCGCCAGGTAAGTCCCCCTGTCGGTCAGGGTATAGGCCTTTTTCTCGGCGGAGACATTGAGCGTCTGCCCCATGCCGAGACCCGTCTGTTGGTAGTACTTCTGCCCCTCAGGATTGATGCCTGCGGCCTTCCAGAGAGTCTTCTCCTTGGCATGAGTGCCCGAATTGTCACCCCTCGACATGAAGATGCCTCCCTTTGCAGCTATCTGTTTCAAGGCCTCGGCCGCCGACTTCATCCCCTTGATCCCTGCCGGATCGGATGGAGGTCCCACGATGACGAAGTCATTGTGCATGACGAGCCTGCGGTTTATACCGTTCCCCTCTTCCATGAATTTCTTCTCGGCCGCGGGAGAGTGGACAAGCAGTACGTCAGCTTCACCCTTCGAACCCATGGCCATGGCCTGCCCGGACCCCACGGCAATGGTCTTCACGAAGTAACCGGTCTTTTTCTCGAAAATCGGGTTCAGCACATCCAGCAGACCCGAGTCCTGGGTGCTGGTCGTAGTGGCCAGAATGAGGTTCTTCTGATCTGCCGCCGTTGCCGGAGAGCTTGCAAGAACAGCAGCCAGACACAGCGACAGGACCCATACAAACGCCAGGTTTCTCATCTTCATTGTTATCTCCTCCCTCTTGTATTCAGGTTAATGCTACTTGTGCCTAGCCTTCCATGCCTTCGATTCGGGGAAGAAGAGCGGCTGGCCATACCTGTCCTTCCCGAATGACTCGACGATCTTCTGTCCCTTGTCCGGATCGGTGAGCCATTGTACGAAGGCCAATGCCTCCTTCTCGTAGACACGCGGACATTTCTTCGGATTCACCGGGATCAGCGAGATGTGATTGAGGAGCGCCTCGTCTCCTTCAACCAGCACCACGATCTTTACCTTGTCCTTGACCGTGAGGAAGGTAGCCCGGTCGATCACCGTGTAGGACGCCTTCTGATCGGTGTAGAGCAGCGTCGCTACATTCCCTTCGGAACCCTTCTCGTATACCGTGTACCACGGCCCCTTCGGATCGATGCCTGCACTGGCCCAAAGACCGAGTTCCGCCATGTTGGTACCTGACTTGTCGCCACGGCTGATGAACGGAGCCCCTTTGGATGCTATGGTCTTCAGCGCCTCGGCGGCCGTCTTCATGCCCTTGATCCCCGCGGGATCGTTCTCGGGCCCCACGATCACGAAGTCATTGTACATGAAGGGAATCCGTTCCGTGCCGAAACCATCCGCCACGAATTTCTCTTCCAAGTCCTTTGCATGGACCATGACGAGGTCCACGTTGCACTGCGTGCCGATCTTCAGCGCCGCCCCCGTCCCGGCACCCACATGGCGCACCCGGACACCGGTCTCCTTCTCGTACTGGGCCTCCAGGGCGCTCACGATCCCGGAGTCGATAGGGCCTATGGTACTGGCCATGAGGATGAACTCACCTCCTCCTGCATGCAGAAACAACGGAAAACAAAAAAACACAAAGAAGATCATTGCCTGACTTAACCTTTTCATCCCTCCTCCTCTCTGCACCCTAAGCCGGCCGAGCACGGCTTGGCGCATCTCCGCACTCCCAGCGCGTCAACCATGATCCCTTGAATACATCACCCGGCCTGCATCTCTTCCGCTGTAACCCTTCAGGGCTTTGAGCAGGTCCTTGAACATATCGGACCGTATAAACTCGACAAAGGCCTGGACATGACGATCGAAGAATGAGGTCTTCTTCACGATCATGTCGAAGCGTTCTTCAAAGATGTATCTGAAGGTGAGCCTGGCACCCGCCGCAACCGACTCGGCGGCGATTCCAAAATCCGCAGCACCGGTGGCCACTGACCGCACCACGTCGAAATGGGTGAACACCTTGGTATCGTATCCCCTCAGGTCCCCGGAGGCCATGCCCTCCTGTTCCATGAGCCGATCTACAAGCGCCCGGACACCCGATCCCTCCTGCCGGTTGATGAAACGCAATCCTCTTCCGGCGGATTCCCTGAGGGACTCGATGGCGCCGTGCTTCGACACATACCCCACGTTGCGATAAAAGAGGTTGACCACGACCACCTCATCAGGGTTTTCGAAGTACTCCCGTATGACGGGAAAGTTGAAATCTTCTTGGTCACTGTCGAACAGATGGCTCACCGCAACGGTGCAGAACCCCTCCCTGAGGAGCCTTATCCCCTCAAGGCTGCCCACGCTGGAGGAAAACAGGAGCAGTTCGGGCTCTATGGAATGGAAAACCCCCTGGGCCATGGCGATGATCGGATCATCGGACCCGCACAGGAGCAGCACCTTCTTGTTGACGATGGAATCCCAGAACGATTTCCTGACGGTCTCGTGGGCCTTGCCCTGCATGAACCGTTCGAGCTCCGACCTGGGGAACAGCCATTTTCCCGTGACCTTTGTCCCGGGGAGCCTGCCCTCATTGAGGAGGGCGTAGAGCTTCTTTTCATTTATCTTCAGGAGCCGGGACGCCTCCTTGACGGTCAACAGCTCCTTTACATCCTCAACCATGTTCTTCTCCAAAGAAAAAGCTTACCAGGACTCACTATTTATCATAACCCCACACCATCTGACTGTCAATCGTCGCAGGAACGGTTCTCGACACGATCGGAGGTTGGCGACTGCACTTTCCAGCGTAACCGTGCCCAGCTGAAAAGGCAATAACTTGGGGAGGGCATGAATGACTGCCGGCCCGCCCTGCCCTTACGGGCAGACGGCAGGCCGGACATGGTTTCATCGTGGTTCCGGGGAAATTAAGACTCTGAACCGGCCGGCTTGTCCGCAGCAGCTTCAGTCTCTTTCTCGGGCTTGGGCTCCTTGGGTGGTTTGGGTTCCTTCTCAGCCTTGGGTTTCTTCTCGGCCTTGGGCTCCTTGGGGGCCTTCTCACCCTTGGGCTTCTTTTCCTTCTTCGCGGCCGGGGCTTCCTCAACCGCCTTCTTTCCCTTTTCCTTCACGACAGGAGCAGCCTTCTTTTCTTCCTTTATCCTGGCCATCTCCTTGATCTTCTCTTCTTTGGCCGTGATCGCCCTGATCCGTGATGCCACATCCTTGATCTTCGACTTGATCTTACGGACTATGGTATCCTTCTGCACCTCTGCATCGCCGATGCCGCCTGCCTTCAAAACTTCGAGGCGCGCATTGAGCTTCTGCTCCCAGTGCGCCTTCTGGGACTCCTGGACTACCCTCAACTTGGACGCCATTGCTGCTCCTTTCACCGGAAAACTTGCTTGTAACGGCTTTCAAAACACATCCCTGCCCGGGTTGGCAAGGGTTTCCTGTCTAGCATAGTTTTTTTTCTATTACCAGAGTGAAGAACGCAGGAGAGGTAAGGAGGTCTATCCGTTGGTCCTCTTTTTCTCCATGCCCCGATAGGCAACGGACACCAGGGCGAACAGGCCGGTTATGCCGCATGCGAGGTTTACATTGACCCATACGTTCCCCATGGCGGCCCCGAAAACGGCCCCCGCCGGCAAAACCGTGTCCTTGTCTTTTATGTTTCCCGGCGTACTATAAACAGGAACGACGCTTCGATCGTTACCCGGCGGCGTCCACTTAAAAAATGGAGGTGAGGGGATGAAGGTTCTGGTGGTCTTCTATTCCATGTATGGGCACATCTACCAGATGGCTCAGGCTGCGGTGAAAGGTGTCCATGAGGTTCCCGGAGCACAGGTGGAACTGAAGCAGATACCCGAGACGCTCCCTGATGAAGTCCTTGCAAAGATGGGAGCCCTTGAGGCGCGCAAGGGATTCGCCCACATCCCGACCTGTACCGTGGAGGAGCTCGCGTCCTACGATGCCATCTTCTTCGGCGTCCCTACGCGGTTCGGCAACATGTGCGGCCAGATGCGGCAGTTCCTCGATGCCACGGGGAGTCTCTGGGCCAAGAACGCGCTGGTGGGGAAGGTGGGGAGCGTGTTCACTTCGTCGGGCACCCAGCACGGCGGCCAGGAATCCACCATCCTGAGCTTCCATACCACCCTCCTTCACCTCGGCATGATCATCGTAGGCCTGCCGTACAGCTTTGAACTGCAGAAGGATGTGAGCGAGATCACCGGGTGCTCTCCCTATGGGGCATCCACCATCGTGGGTCCTGACGGCAGCAGGATGCCGAGCACCCATGAGCTCACCGGGACACGGTACCAGGCCAGGCATGCGGCGACCATCGCCATGAAGCTCTTCGGGTAGTGGGACGTTCGGGGAGTCAGCATGTTTCAGCAGGACATGTGGAACGGAAGAAACCTGGCCTGCCCGATTCGTGCATCTTGCTTCTTGTACATGTACCCGGGATGAGCGCAAGATGCACGAATCGGGCAGGTTCATCCTCTTCTAACGACCATCGCCGAGCTTCAAGACCATCTCGGTCGGACTGAAACCGGACACCCTACCCCCTGAGCCTCTTCCTGAGCTCCTTGATCAGGGCGAGGCATACCTGATTTGCATCCGCCACGACGGCGACGTCCGCCATCTTCATCATGGCGGCATTGGGATTCTTGTTCACCGCGATGATGAACCCGGCGTCTATGATGCCTGCGGTATGCTGGATGGCGCCGCTGATGCCGAAAGACAGGAGGACCTTGGGCCTTATGTGCTTGTCGGCCTGTCCCACCAGCGCGTCCTCGTCGGCCCATCCTGCGTAGACCACCGGCCTCGTCGCCCCGACCTCACCGCCGAGGAGCCTCGCCAGTTCGTACAGGTTCCTGAATTTGCCCTTACCGCCCATACCTCTTCCTCCGCACACGACCACCGCGGCATCCCCGAGCTTCTGGCTCGTCGGAGGTCTGTGCTCGGAGCTAACGAGCCTTATGCGGTCCCCGGGCAGGTCGGCAGGCATGGGTACCCGGACGATCTCCCCGGTCGCCTGGTAGTTGTGGGGGATCTCCTGGAATACCCCGGGCCTGACCGTGGCCATCTGGGGTCTCTTCTCCGGTGTGACGATCCGGGTGAGCAGGTTGCCGCCGAAGGCGGGTGCGGTCTGTACCAGAAGGCCCTCCTCGCTGATATCGAGGCCTACGCAGTCGGCGGTGAGCCCTGTACCGAGCCGCTTGGCAACCCTCGGGGCGAATTCCCGGCCGAAGGATGTGGCACCCACAAGTATGATCTCTGGCCGGTACTGCCGGGCAAGCCGCTCCATGATCGCCACATACAGATCCGTGGAGTAGTCCCTGAGGGCCTCGTTCTCCACAAGGTACACCTTTCTGGCCCCATGGGCGATGTATTCCCCGACCCATTCGTCGGTCTGATGTCCGAAGACCGCTGCGCACACGACTGCGCCGAGCCTGCCGGCAAGGTCGGTGGCCCTGGAGAGGAGCTGGAGGGTCACCCTGTTCTGGAAGTAGTTGCGGTAGTCGCCGAATACCCAGATCTCCGGAGCATTGCCTGCCATGTGCCTCAACCCTGACCTTCCCTCTTGATGTCTTTCTTGATGATGCCGCTGATCTTCGTATCGAAACGCTCGAAGATCTCTTCCACGATCTTCTTGGGCGCACCCTTGAGGACGATGTTCTCCTTTTCCGCCCGGGGGGCAAAGACATTGAGTATCTTGGTGGGAGAACCCTTGATTCCCACGGATTCAGGGTCGATGCCCAGGTCCGAGGCCTTCACGGTCAGGAGGTTCACCTCCCCGAAGGCATCCTGAAGACCCGAAAGAGGGACGTACCGGGGGCTGTGATGGAGCGTGTTCACGGTGAGCAGGCAGGGCAGGTCGGTCTCCAGGGTCTCGAGAAAATTGTCCGAGAAACGCCTGACCCTGATCGAGCGGTCCCTGACCTCCATCTCGTCCACATACGCGATCCCCGGTATGTTCAGCTCCTCGGCCAACTGGGGGCCGACCTGTGCCGTTTCGCTGTCAGTAGTGTGACAGCCGGTCAGGATGAGGTCGAAATCCGGACAGAAGATCTCGATGGCCCGGGCAAGGGCAAAGGAGGTGACGGTGGTGTCCGCCCCGGCCAGGGCCGGGTCGGACAGCATGAGGCACCGGTCCGCCCCCATGGCGATGGCCTCCCTGAGGACCTCCTCCGCCATGGGAGGTCCCATGGTGACGGCGGTGACATGCCCGCCGTGCAGGTGTCTCATGGTGAGCGCCGCCTCCAGGGCATGCTTGCACGCGGGATTCATCATACCCTCCGCAAGGTCTCTCCTGAGGGTCCCGGTATGCGCATCCCAAGGCAGCTCGGTGGCCATGGGGACCTGCTTGATGCATACGATCATCTTAACCATGCCGTCGCCCCTGCCTTCACATGAGTTCGCTGAGCACAGAACGCGATATGACGAGACGCTGGATCTCGCTGGTGCCCTCGTAGATCTCCGTCACCTTGGCATCGCGGAAATACCGCTCCACATCGTACTCCTTGCTGTAACCGTACCCGCCGTGGACCTGGACCGCCCTGCCCGTCACCGACGTGCTGACCGTGCTGGCATACAGCTTGGCCATGGCGGCCTCCTTGCCGAAAGGCTTCCCGGCGTCCTTCAACGCACACACCCGATACACGAGGAGCCGTGCGGCATCGACCTCCACCGCCATATCCGCCAGCATGTTCTGGATGGACTGGAACGAGGAGATGGGCTTCCTGAACTGCTGGCGCTCCTTGGAATACTTCACTGATGCCTCAAAGGCTGCCTGGGCGATACCCACGGCCTGGGCGGCGATCCCGATGCGCCCCGTGTCCAGGGTAGCCAGCGCTATCTTGATGCCGTCACCCGTCTTTCCCAGGAGATTCTCACCGGGGACCCGGCAGTCTTCGAAGAACAGGGACGAAACCGGGTTGGCCCGCATGCCGCAGAGGTCCTCGATTTCTCCTACGGAGTAGCCCGGGGTACCACTCTCCACGATGAACACACAGGCGCTACGGGTAGGTTCCGCCGTATCGGTCACGGCGAAGATGAGCGGCAGCGAACAGACGCCGCCATTGGTCACGAAGATCTTGGTGCCGTTGATGACATATCCGTCTCTGGTCTGGACTGCATGGGTCTCTACTCCGGCCGCGTCGGAGCCCGCGTTGGCCTCGGTCAGGCAGAATGCGCCTATGATCTCGCCGGAGGCGAGCCTCGGAACGAAACGGTCCCGCTGGTCTTCGGTCCCGAACTTCAGGATGGGATAGACACCCACGCTGTTATGCACAGTGACGCACAGGCCCATGGCCCCGCTTACCCTTGATATCTCCTCGATGGTGATGGCGTAGCTGATGCTGTCCAGATCCGCCCCGCCGTACTTCCTCGGCACCTGGAGCCCGAAGAAGTTCAGCGGCCGCATCTTCTCCACGACCTCCCAGGGGAACCGGGCGTCTCTGTCCAGGTCATGGGCTATGGGTCCGAGCTCTGCCTCGGAAAACTCCCTGACCGCCTTGCGGACCAGCTTGTGCTTCATGCAGGGATCGAGTCTCACGGGTGAGGATCTCTTCTCTCTTCAACGTATGTGCCCGGAACAAAAGGCTGGCGCGCACCATAGCGTAAAACAGGGGAAAATTCAAGGGAGCACACGGGATATCACCCCATCCACCCCGGTGTATGGTACTCCGGAAGTACTGGAGACAAAAAAAGGGTGGCGTACCAGATACGCCACCCGGATGTACATGAGGAGGTTTTGTTGTGATTGGTTCGTATAGTATTGATGAAGCCTTTTTCGAAAGGATTCACCTTCGCGGCGATGTCATGGGCGGTCATGAAGCACGGACCTGCAGCCCGTTGGAACACTTCGCGGATGGAACTACCGTATCCTCCGGATCCGGGGATGGTGCGCTTTCGGTTCTTCACTCCCGTAGACGTAAAAACTGTTTCGTTCTTCCTTGGCCTTGTACATGGCGCTGTCTGCATGTTTCAGGAGCGTCTCGGCATCATGACCGTCGTCCGGGTACGTACTTATCCCGATGCTGGGGGTGACAAAGCCGATCCTGATCCCCTGAATGTCATAAATCTTTCCCAGACTCCTGATCAGCCTCTCGGCAAGCTTCTCCGGACGTGGCTTCGTGACCCCACCGAGGATGACGGCGAACTCATCTCCCCCGAGCCTGCTGATGTAATCGGTATCCCGCAGGACCTTTCTGATCCGGTCGGCCACCTGGACGAGAAGCCTGTCACCTATCTCGTGGCCATAGATGTCGTTGACCCTCTTGAAGTGATCCAGGTCGATGTACAGGATCGACCGGTCATTCTCGTGACGCTTCGCCTCCCTGATGGATTCATCGAGTTTCTCCAGGAAGGCTTTGCGGTTATGCAGCCCGGTGAGCGCATCATGGTATGCCAGGTATGCAAGTTCCTTTTCCGCCCGTTTCCTTTCCGATATGTCCCGGATAATCCCGCAGAAGCCTGAAGGATTACCGTCCCTGTTCTTCTGGAGGGAAATGGAAGCCTCGACGAATATCCTCGCCCCGTCTTTCTGGATGAGTTCCCAGTCAAAGGACTTCGTGGGGGTCCCGGTGACAAAAACATTATGGAAGATCTCGAAGACGCGGCGCGCATTGGCCTCGTCCATAAATTTCCGGTAGCTCATGCCGTGAAACTCTTCAAAGGAATAACCGACATAGTTGATGATTGCATCGTTGAAGAAGGTCATGTTCCCTTCCAGATCCACCTCGAAGTATCCGTCCTCAATGGAGTCCAGAATGGTCCTGAACCTGATCTCGCTCTCGATGAGAGCCTGTTCGGTCTCCAGCATGTCGGTGACATCCCTGGCGATGCCCCGGATCGTCCTGTCACCTCCGGGGGTGCTCACGAGGAGCGTCTTGTGTTCGACGATGCGCCTGCGCCCGACCTTGGTGACGAGTCGAATGAGTCCTTCGTCCCGGCCGTTTTCCACCACCCTGTCCAGGTATGATTGAAACTGTTTCTGGTCCTTCTTGAGGAGCAGATCCCTGACATTGAGCCGGATCATCTCTTCCCTGCCATACCCGAGGAAGCCGACGAAACGCGGGCATACACCGATAAAATTGCCGTGGAGATCATGTTCGAAGATGAACTCGTTCACGCAATGAAAGATCTCGTTGAACATTTCGTAATCGTCGCAGGAAACGCGTTCGAGCTCTGCTATCCTCCGCTCGAGATCATCCCTGTTCCGCCTTCCCTCCACGTTCTTCACCTCCATGATCAAGATCCGCCTGCCAATCCGGGACAACCGGCCGGCCTCGACTCGCAGGGCACCACATGAAACGACGGACCTGTATCCAGGTGCCGTCCTGAGAGGATATGTCGGCAACATTGCAGGTGCACCGCCTCCTGAACACCCTTGAGACTGTGCAGCGTCATCTGACCCATGCAATCCTCCACTCCACTGATACACTTGAACTTGTAACCCTATCGGAAAACACTGTTGAAAACATTATTGAGGGTTCAGGACCCGATATTCTTCCATGATAGGCTATTTTCGGCAATTATTTCGGCCGAATAAATATTCCATGAGAAGATCAAATGATTTCAAGGCGTCGCGTTAATTTTTATATCCAGCTCATTTTACTGATTATTTTATTTATCTTTTTCGCTCAGCTGCTCTTGACATAACTCTTGTGCGAGTTATCATATTGAACAAGCCTTGGGACAACATTTCAAAGGGATGAAATCCCATAGACCCTCGCTTGAAATGTACCCGAGGCTTTTTGTATATATCTTTATATCTTTCAATACTACCCGCTATCTTCTATTCTCTTGATTTTTCATACAAACAACCCTGTCTGTCCCACAACGCTCATATACAGGATGCTTTCCTGTATGCCGTCCACCCCCAGGATCTCATTCACCTCATCATCGAACAACGCCCCCACCTGACAGCTGCCGAGCCCGATGCTCGTGGAGGCAAGGGCGAGGTTCTGCGCCATATGCCCGGCATCAAGATAGACATAGCGGTAGGCCCGTTGCCGGTATTTCCACAATGACCTCTCGAAGAGGGCCGTCCAGGCGATGACCACGGATGCCTGCGCACACATGATCTGACCGAGGGCCGCCTGGGCGATATGGGCCCGAAAGTCGCCTCGTTTGATCTCTTCCAGGACATGGCCCTTGACATTATAGTGGTAGACGCCCTGAGCGATCCCCTCCACCTGGTGTACGACCGCATAGGTCTCCACCGGATACAGGGCCCCGGCGGATGGTGCGGTACGAAAGGCAAAACCCATCTCCCTGCGCTGGATACCGCTGGATGCCCAGAGGAGGCATGACAGGGAATCCATGCTCACAGGAGCATCCACAAACCGGCGAAGGCTCTTTCTCCTCAGTATGGCCTCATAGAGGGTCATCTCTCCACACTTCTGGGGCCTTTCCATGGGGATCACTTTTGCATTGGGATATTCCTTGTACGGCAGCGGTTTTCTGCTTGGGTCGATGGTATACTCGGGCATCCTCCAACGGTCATATTTTGTCTCCTGCTGAAACCGCTCTCCGATCAATTTCCCCATGGCCGAACCCTCCTCGCATATAAGAACACTCTTGCGAAGACATCCCTTACGAGAAACGACAGACTGTCTCCTGAAATAATATTGTAACCGCCAGATCGGAAAAGTCAAAAGAGGATTGCGAAGATGAGCAGCACGGGAATCATGTACAGGCTGCCCTGCGACAGGGTCATTTCCCGCGGGGATGTACGGGCGCCTTGCCCTGAAGTGCATCAAGGATCTTTTTCGTGGTCGATGAGCGTTTCTTCAGCACCTTGGATCCCCTGGTGATCTTGCAGAGGCTGATCCGGTAGCGTGCGGCGATGCTCCGCTGGGTCTGTCCCTCATAGAGATCCTTGAGGAGCTGCCATCTCAGACCCAGGTCACGGAGCTCTTTGGCGGTGAAGATCTCCTCGAAAAACGATACCATCTCGTCAAAGTCGGTAATCTCAGCAAAGACCCTCTCAAGCTCATGCTCGGTGTCTGCCATGGGGAAAAAGTATCTGAAGCCCGGAGGAGAGTCAAAGGATATTTCATTCCGAAGACACTTGAGTATCCCGGAGATACTGGTGTATCTGCAGGGTATGGAATTCAGTCCGGAGGTTCCCCCATGAAGTTGATATCCTGGAACGTAAACGGCCTTCGCGCGGCATTAAAGAATAACTTCCTCGAGAGCTGCTCATCCATGAATGCAGACATCATATGCCTCCAGGAGACACGCGTTTCGCCTCACGAGGTCCATGTGCCCCTCGACGGATACCATCAGTACTGGAACACTGCAAAGAAACGGGGGTACTCCGGCACGGCGGTATTCAGCCGGATCGAGCCCGATGAAGTCACCACCGGGATGGGCATCGATCAGCACGATTCCGAAGGCCGCATCATAACGCTTCAGTTCAGGGACTTTCACCTGGTGAACGTCTATACGCCCAACGCACAGCACGAACTCGTCCGCCTCGACTACCGGCAACGATGGGACGAGGATTTCCTCGCATACATCAGGAGGCTTGAGCGGACGAGACCCGTCATCTTCTGCGGAGATCTGAACGTGGCCCACAAAGAGATCGACCTGAAGAATCCCAAATCCAACGAGCACAACCCCGGCTTTACCCGGGAGGAGAGAGCCGGGTTCGATCGTTACATCGACAACGGATTCATCGATACCTTCCGCGAGTTCAACATGGAACCGGGCAATTACTCCTGGTGGTCCTACCGTTTCCATGCCAGGGAGAAGAACATCGGTTGGCGCATCGACTACTTCTGCATCTCCCAGGTCCTCAGGCCGAGGCTCAAGGACGCATTCATCCTCAAGGAGATCTATGGCTCGGATCACTGCCCGGTGGGGATGGTGATGGGAGAGGGCTAAAGACTCCGAGAAGGCCTGGGAAAAATCGTCGAATGACCTATTGCATGCCCGCATCTGCGGACATCTCTTCGCACCAAGCGGTGATCCTGTCGCGGATGTCGTCCCTGATCTTCCGTATGGCGGAAAGCTTTTCTTCCTCCGTACCGACCAGACCGGAACAGTCGGGAAAGCTCCAGTGGATCTGCTTGACGAGACCGAGGAACACGGGGCACTTCTCCGCGCTTGACTGATCGCATACCGTGATGATGTAGGAAAAGACCTCGCCGGATTTATAGACGTCGTACACGCTCCTGGGGCTGGCCCCCGACATGTCTATGCCCGTTTCCAGCATCGCCCTGACCACCAGCGGATTCATCTCCCTGTGCGGCGTTATGCCCGCGCTCTGCGCCTCGAACATCTCCGGGCATATGCGGTTCATCCAGGCCTGCGCCATCTGGCTCCGCCCACTGTTGTGGACGCAGACGAAGAGCACCTTCCTCTTGCCGTACACGGCCTTCATGGGCATCGACGAATCCCTTCCACCCGAGGCATTCCCTGCCCCCTATTTCCAGCTGAACTTCTCCCGTTCCACCGTTTCCGGGTCAACTCCCAGCGAAGAGACCTCCTGCAGGGCGGACTCCATCATGGGCGGCGGACCGCAAAGGTAGAAAGCCGACCCTGCCGATACGCCGTACTTCCTCAGGATGTCCGCACTGAGCCTGCCGGCCTCGTAGACGACATCGGGGAACGCATCCCGGTAGTGCCTCGCGGCATCCTCGTCGCGGCTCAGGTTGTGGATCACCTTGAGATTGAGCTCCGTACTCATCTTGCCGATCTCATCGGCGCAGAACACGTCATCGATGGTCTTGTTGGACCAGAACAGCACGACCTTGTTTTCTGCCTTGATGTTCCGGAAGTGCCTGAGCACGCTCAGGAACGGGGTGATGCCGACACCACCGGCCAGCAAGACGATCGATGGTTTCGCGTCGATGTCCTTGCAGAACGTCCCGAGCGGCCCCACACACTTCACCGTCGTCCCGGGTCGGAGGTCGGGGATGGCCGAGGTGAAATTCCCTGCCTTCTTGATGGTGAACCGCAGCTGAACATCCTCCGGTGCGCATGAGATGGTGAAGGGGTGCGGCTCGCTCCAGCCGTCGGGCCCCATGACCCTGATGGAGGCATACTGCCCTGCCCTTCTCTTCAGAAATTTCTCATCCGACCCCTCGAGAAAGAGGGAATTGGTATCATGGCTCTCGGGCTGTACCCTGACGACCTTCCATGTGTTAGCCTGATCCCGGAGCGCCTCTTGTGTTGGCATCGTATATCCTCCTCATAATGTGAATGTCGATGAAACCGCATGCCATGCCCGGACTGTCATCCGGCAACGCATCCGGTTGATATAGCTATACAGGTCATCATGACCGACTTCAAGACGGTGCTGTCCGAAAAAGATCAACTATGACAGAAATCGGGCAATATCAGTGCCGGATTTCTCCTTGCTGGTCGAAAAACGGGAGGACCGGATACATCATCCCCCGTCCAGGCCGTGGTGCTCCATCTCCCGGAACCATCCATGGGGGTTCTTCAGGTATTCCTCGATATTCTTCAGATGGATGAAATTCTCTCGCTCGGCAAGTTCTATGGTCTTGAGCAGTTCTCTATGGGCAGGATCCTTGATGGCCTCATACGACCTGGATATGAAGCGGGTGGTCTTTCTCACGAACCGTGCCGCAATGTCAAGGGCCGTCAGGTCGTCGAAGTCGGCAAGGGCCTTGTTCATGCTTTGGGTGAGCTTTTCCTCATAATCGTCGTAGTCGACCGTCGTGACACCCACCGCCTTGTAGTTCTCCTTCGGAGCGACCTTCTTCGAGAGTTCCTCGCGAAGGCTCGTGAGGTTCCTGCAATGCACCGTGCCCTTTTCGGCATAATCCTTGAACACTTCCTTCCCCAGGGGTGTCTTGATCCGTTCCGACAGACGCCGGAAGAAGGCTACCTCACGACGTTCGTTCTCAAGCACCTCTTCAATGATAGCGAGTGATTGTGCGCTGTACATGGGACACCTTCCTTTCGTATAAAATTTCATTGCAGCCGATGGCACATCATAGCAAAATCATGAGCTGAAAAAAAGATTTTTTTCACAAATGGGGTTTTGGAGGGTGTGAGCCTGCCGAATACGGAAGACCCCCCGGGGAGTATACCGTTTCATCCACTCCAGTTCGGCGGGTTATTTATACCTCGGCAGATCCCTGGTCTCCTCGAAATAGCCCTCGATACCTATTTCCTTCATCCTGGCGTTCATGGCCTGCCATCTGTTTCTGAGGTCAGGGTCGAAGCTGACCCTGTCGCAGGGAAACTCTCCGCACTGGAAGCAGAAATCCACACCCCTGTCCTTTACACAGGCAGGCACGATGCATCCGGGGTACCTGCACACCCCGTTGCGGCACCCGGCGCAGTCTCCCCCCCCAAGGTGCTCCAGGAGCTCCCTGAACTGGGGATAGCCCCCGAAGACCGGCATAAAGGAGGAAAAGCGTTCGGCATACCTGTCAAAGGATCCGAGGAGCTCCCTGAGCCTGTTCGCACAGGCCCTGATCTCTCCGTCCCTGTTCGCCATGCACTTTCCACAGTTCAGACCGCAGGGTGCGAGAACCGCCTTTATTGCCTCATAATCCATTCTTATGTCCTCCTCTTATTCTTCCATGACCAGCACCTTGGCCCCCTTGATCATGCGCCGTTTGAGCTCCAGAAGAGCCCTGTTCGCATCCTTCAGGGGATACTCCTGCACCTCGGGACGGATGGGGATCTCGGAAGCGAGGGTGAGAAACTCGCTGATGTCCGCCCGGCCCACATTGGCGACGCTCTTGATCTCCTTTTCCATCCAGAGGTGCTCTGGATAGTCGAGCTTCAGGAACTCGGCCTTGTCGATGTCCTCCTTGCGTATGGCATTTATCACGAGCCTTCCTCCAGCCTCGAGGTTCGAAAGGGCCTCGATTACGGGCCTCCATACGGGGGTGGTGTCGATGATGGCATGGAGCCTTTCAGGAGACCGCTCTCCCGTGTCCCCGGCCCAGACCGCGCCCAGGGACAGTGCGAACTCCCGCTCCTGCGGACTGCGGGCGAAGACGAAGGTCCTGACCCCTGGGAATCGTTGCCTGACAATCATGAGCACGAGATGGGCCGAGGCCCCGAACCCGGTGAGGCCGAGGTTCTGGGAATCCTTCAGCCCGGCGAGCCGCAGCGAGCGGTACCCGATGGCCCCGGCACAGAGCAGGGGGGCTGCCTGGGCATCGGAAAACATGTCCGGTATGGGGTGGGCGAACTCCTCGTGGACCACCATGAACGGGGCATATCCCCCGTGGGCGTCGCGGCCCGTCGCCCTGAAGGAGCTGCAGAGGTTCTCCCGGCCTTCACGGCAGAAGGGGCATTTCCCGCATGAGGAGAATATCCACCCCACCCCCACCCGTTCGCCGCCGCGGAACCGGGTCACCCCCGGGCCGAGACCGATCACCTCGCCCACCACCTGGTGCCCGGGGATAACGGGGTAGACAGGAGGCGGCGTGCGGCCCTCGATCTCGTCGAGTTCGGTGTGGCAGACCCCGCAGGCCTTCACCTTCAGGAGCACCTCCTTCTCCCCGGGAGCCGGATCCGGCATGTCGATAAGCTCCAGGGGCGATTCGTCCCGCCCGAGATCGCGGATACCTTTCAGGACAAAGGCCTTCATGACAGTTCCTCCCTTCCTCGACCCCATTATAAGATATCGTCACTTCCAAGTCGACAGGACCTCGCTGCATGACATTGACACGGACTCGCCTTGAAGGTAATGATTCTTAAGCGATGGCCCGATGTTTTCCGGCAAAGGCCACCTTTCAGCGGGGGGAATTTCCCAAAAGGAGGACTACCATGAGAACAGCCCGATCGATCATGTCGACACCCTGGATCATTACCGCCCTGTTCCTGGCTGCCATGCTGCCGTCCTGCGGTGGTGGCGGAGGGGGAGGTGGCGGAGGGGGCGACACGGTCGTTATACCGGATGTGTATGAATACTCCCTGAGCATCGATGAGGACGATCCCCTCACTATCGGACCTGCAACCGTGGATGGCAACGATATCACCCTGGGGACCCTGGCCCCCATCCTTGGGACTTATGCCATTGAAACCGGTGCATGGACCCTGTCCGCGGATTCACTGGTCAATGTCTCCCGGGGAGGATGGAATGAGCCCTACGGCACCTTCACCATCCAGATCCTGACCGACATCGAAGCGGTTGCCGGGGGTTTGCCCACGGCAGGCTCCATGAGGATCTCCGACGGCACCAACACGATCTCCATGACCGTCGCTTCCACAGGGGCATCGCTGAGCCTGAACGGCGGTGCTGCGGAGACCTACACCTGGGATGAATTGTTCGATCTCTATAAGGACGCCGGGGAAGAATACTGGAGATGGGAATCATCCCTGTCAGCACTGGTCGTTACCGAGGTCCTGGAAGAGGTCGCCTTCACGGCGGATACCCTGGTGGATATCGAGAGCAACGATGACACCCTTGAGGACGAGGGTTCGCTGACATACGCCTGCAGCGTGTTCCCGGGTACGCCGCCCGCCGCGGTCCCCGCCCAGGGCACCCATACGCTTGGATGGACCGATACGAGCGGGAACTCCTCCCTGGGTCCGGGCGACGACTTTTCCTGGGTATACTACTGGTGCTGGGCGAACAACACCTCCGACGACATCGACCAGCTCTATCTCGGCAACGTAAGCATGCTCGGGTTCCTCGAGAATGTCGACGAGGTCGGCGGCACCGATACCATCACGGCCATCGGTTTCTGGCCCGAGGGCGACGCTGCGGGAGGGGTATTCTACGAGAGCTTCTATACCTACACCACCGAAGAGACCTCGCCCGGCGTCGTGGTCATCGACACCGCCTCCTCCCTCGTCTACAACGGCGGCTACAGCATCATGTTCTATACGGAATAGCCCTGACAACATCGAAGGGGCAGGGCGCAGAAGCGTTCTGCCCCTTCGCCGTACCCTCAACAGCTCACAGACGTATTGACAAACCCTGAAAAATCTTCTTTATGACTTCACCAGCACCACATGCTCCCGTCTTTCTCATTCAACCATGACGGGTACGGGGAGAACTGCGATGATCCATGTGGAAAAACTCACCAAGTACTACGGCGAACTCTGCGCGGTGGACGGCATCGACCTCGACATCCGCAAGGGCGAGATAACCGGATTACTGGGCCCCAACGGCGCCGGCAAGACCACCACGATGCGCATGCTCACGGGTTATCTGGAGCCCTCTTCCGGCAGCATCAGCATCGAGGACTTCTCCACGGCCGACAACATGCTGGCCATCAAGAAGCTCATGGGATACCTGCCCGAATCGGCTCCGCTCTACCACAACATGCTCGTCTACGACTACCTGGACTATGTCGCCCGTATCCGGGGGCTCCAGGGAAAGATCAAGGAAGAGCGCATCAGGTCCATGGCCGGACTCTGCGGCCTGTCGGGGATCATGCATAAGCCCATCGGCGAACTCTCCAAGGGGCTCAGGCAGAGGGTGGGGCTTGCCCACGCCATGATCGACGACCCGGAGATCCTCGTCCTCGACGAGCCTACCTCCGGCCTCGACCCGAACCAGATCGTGGAAATCCGCGACATCATCCGCTCCATCGGCAAGGACAAGACCATCATCCTGTCCACTCACATCCTCAGCGAGGCTGAAGCCACCTGCGACCGCATCGTCATCATCGACAGGGGCAGGATCGTGGCCGACGGCAGCACCGAGATGCTCAAGATGGGGGCGGGCGGTGAGAGGACCGTCCATGTGACGATCAAGGGCCCCTCATTCACACAGGTTCAGGAACTCCTTGCCGGCCGGTCCGGTATCGCACGCATCGAGGAGGACGCCGCCGGTTCCCCGGGCGAGCTGAGGCTGAGGTGCTCCTCCTCGGGCACCTCGGACCTGCGCGAAGAGATCTACCGCGCCATTCACGGCACAGACTGGATCCTGCTGGAACTCCATCAGGAAGGCAAATCCCTGGAGAAGATCTTCAGGGAGCTCACGCAGGAGGGATGACATGGCCCAGGCAATGAACATATTCGCCAAGGAATTCAAGGACTACTTCGTAACGCCCATCGCCTATATCGTGATCTGCATCTTCCTGCTCATAACGGGATGGTTCTTCTTCGCCACCTTCTTCATCGCCGACCAGGCATCGCTGCGCTCGTTCTTCGCCATGCTGCCCATCGTCTTCCCCTTCGTGATACCGGCGGTCACCATGCGTCTCTTCTCAGAGGAGCTCCACATCGGCAGCCTCGAGATGCTGCTCACCCTGCCGGTCAGGCTGAACGACGTGATCATGGGCAAGTTCCTGGCATGTGTGGCCTTCGTGGCGGTCATGCTCATCCCCACCCTGTCCTATGCCCTGTGGGCGTCGTTCCTGGGGGACCTCGACTGGGGTCCTGTGATCGGCGGCTACCTGGGTGCCGTTCTCCTGGGAAGCGCCTACAGCGCCATCGGCATCTTCGCCTCGACCACCACGCGCAACCAGATCGTGGCGTTCATCACGGGCATGGTCATCTGCTTCGGCCTGAGCTTCATAGACAAGATGCTCTTCTTCTTCCCGGCCCCGGTCCTGTCCTTTTTCCACTACCTCGGCTCCTCCTCCCACTTCGAGAACATTGCCAAGGGCATTGTGGATACCAGGGACATCATCTATTTCCTGAGCGTCATCTTCGTCGCGCTCTACGGCTCTCACCTCCTCATGCAGTCCAAGCGATAAGGAGCCGCACATGAAGAAAACCCCGACCTACGGAAAATTCATCGTCTATCTGGCGGCCGTCGTGCTCGTCAATCTCGTGGCCGCCACCTTGTTCTTCCGATTCGACCTGACATCAGCCCGGGTCTATTCGCTTTCCAACGTGAGCAGGGAGGTGGTCGGCTCTCTCAGAGAGCCCCTGACCATCAATGTCTTCTTCACCCGGAATCTCCCGGCGCCCTACAACACCGTGGAACAGTACCTGAAGGACCTCCTGGGCGAGTATGCCCTCCACGCGAACACGTACTTCAACTACCGGTTCTACGACGTCAGCGCCGAGGAAGAGATCGGCGCTGAGGGGACCGGAGAAAACAGGAAGCTCGCGAGCGGCTACGGCATCAACCCGGTCCAGATACAGGTGGTGGAGAAGGACGAGGTGAAGTTCAAGAAGGCATACATGGGCCTGGTCATCATCCACGGCGACATGGTGGAGCGCATTCCCACCATCACCACTACTGACGGGCTCGAATACAAGCTCACCACCTCCATCCAGCGGCTCAACAACAAGATCAGCGCCTTGGCCGGACTCAAAGGCAAGGTGCAGGTGAAGCTCTTCCTTTCCACGTCCCTGATGAACGTGGCGCCGCACATGGATATCAAGGATCTCCCCAAGGTGGCCGACGATGTGAAGAAGGCCGTTGAAACCCTGAACGGCCGCATGTACGGCAAGCTCGAATACACCTTCTCCGATCCGCAGACCGACGCCGAAATGTCCGAGCTCACCGAGAAATACAACCTCATGATGCTCAAGTGGCCCGCCCTCGAAGACGGCAAAATCCCGGCAGGTTCCGGCATCATCGGCCTGGTGACCGAATACGGGGACAAGACGTACATGATCCCCGTGCTCCAGGCCTACACCATCCCCCTGTTCGGCACCCAGTACAAGCTCACCGGCATGGATATCCTGCAGGAGGCCATCGAGCAGAGCATCGATTCCCTCATAGGCATCAACGAGACCCTGGCCTACCTGTCCGACAAGGGGACCATCAACCTCTACGGTCCTCCGGGTTCCCCCGTTTCACTGAACAACTTCAATGCACTCTCATCCCGCACCTACTCGCTGAAGGACATGGCCCTTTCCAAGGGAATACCCGAGGGGACCGGGTGCCTGCTCATCGTCCGTCCCACCGAGATGTTCAGCGATTACGACCTGTACCAGATCGACCAGGCCCTCATGCGGGGTACGAACCTGGCCATCTTCCTCGATCCCTTCGTGGAAGCCGGACAGCCTGGTTCGCCCATGCAGCAGCAGGGCCAGCTCGTGCCCGTGGACACCGGCCTGGACAAGCTTCTCAAGCACTACGGCATCGACGTGAGCCGGTCGCTCGCCATGGACGAGAAGTCCTACAAGCAGCGCATGCCCGAGCAGTACGGCGGGGGGGAGCAGGCGATCTACTACGCCCCTCTCATCGATGGACCGCAGATCAACAACGCTCCGGCATACATGAAGAACATCAAGGAGCTCATAACCTTCAAGATCGCACCGATCATCATCGACGAGGCACGCATCAGGGAGAACAAGCTCAAGGCCACGGTGCTCTTCACCACCTCGGACAAGTCCTGGGAGATGAAGGACCGTCTGGTGCTGAACCCCATGTTCATCAAGCCCCCGGCAGACCCGTCCTTGATGGCGAAGAGGCCTCTGGCCTGCATGGTCGAGGGCAGTTTCCCCAGTTATTTCAAGGGCAAGCCCATGCCTGAAAGGCCTTCCGGAGACGCCGGATCGACTGCCGGCACTGCCGAGAAGGCCCCTGCGCCACAGGACACAGGGATGCTCGAACACAAGGGCGGGTCCCTGTCCTCTTCGAAGCCGGCCCGCATCTTCCTCATCGGGTCGTCGGAGATGATCTCGGACAACCTCATATCCGAACAGGGCGACAACCCAAACGCCACGTTCATCATGAACATCATCGATGCCCTCAACGGCCGGGAAGACATCGCCCTGATGAGGAGCAAGGTCCAGTCGTTCAATCCCCTGCTGGTCAGCGACGAGGGTGTCAAGGCCCTGGCCAAGGTATTTAATGTCGCAGGCCTGCCGGTGGTCGTGGTCATCTTCGGCCTCTTCGTGTGGCTCAGGAGGCACTCCCGCAAAAAGCGCATCGAGGCCGCCTTCGGAGAAAGGGGCGAAGTATGAAGATCAAGAAGGAATATCTCCTCCTGGCCCTCCTGATCGTTTCATCCATCGGGTATCTCGTCTTCCAGAAAACGGACAGACTTCACTACACGCTTCCCGTGCTGAGCCCGGTTAAGGCGGAGGAGATCACCTCCATCGAGGTCACCCATGCAGGGAAAACAACCGTTCTCACGAAGAAAGGCTCGGACTGGATTATCTCTCCACAGAACTGGCGTGCCGACGGCACGAAGGTTTCGGAGATGCTCGACACGATCTCAAATCTTGCCGTGACAGACCTCGTGTCCGAATCCGGCGATTATGAACGCTACCAGCTCGACGAAAAGGACAGGGCCGTCCTCAAGGTCTTTGCGGGCAAGAACCTCCTGCGGGAACTGATCGTGGGCAAGGCCGCACCGACCTTTAACCACACCTACGTCATGCTGCCGGGTGAAAAGGGCGTCTACCTGGCAGGCGGCGACCTGCCGCGTCTTTTCCTGGTGCCGCAGTCCGAGCTGAGGGACATGGTCGTCTTCACCGTCACACCGACCGACATCACACGCATCGAGATCGAGCGCAAAGGAAAAAGATCAGTCCTGGTGAAGACCGAGTCCACGGAAGGCAAGGCCGATGATAAAACCAAGCTCTTCGTCTGGAAAAAGGACAACGGAGCGGCTATCGACAAGGCCGAGGTGGACACCTTCCTTGCCGGGCTGAGCAAGGTCTACTGCGGCGAATACCTCGACGATGCCGCTAAGGGGCAGATGACATCTCCGGATATCACCATCATAATGAAAGGTGCCGGCGAAAACCGCCTTTCCATCTTCCCCAAGCAGGGAGACAAGCTCCCGGCACTGTCATCGCAGAGCGACTCTCCCTTCCTGCTGCCTGATTACAAGTACGAGGAGATCGAGAAGTTCCTCAACAAGGCCCTTGAGAACTGAGCCGTGCTGTGAGAGGATAGCTTCCTGATCTCATTGTTATCAGGAGGATGTCTAATCATGTCCGAACCCAGGATGCCCCGGGTGCTCACCCAGGATATCGGCGACACAGATCTTTCCTACCTGCTTTACGAAGGCGACGGGCCTACCATCGTGCTCCTCCATGCCACCGGCTTCCTGCCGTGGCTGTGGCATCCCATCGCCCGCGAGCTGGCCCCACGCTGGAGAGTCATTGCCCCGTATTTCTGCGATCACCGGGAATCGGATCCCCACAAGGGCGGTTTGAACTGGTTGACCATTGCCCAGGACCTGGCGAATTTCTGCAAGGCCCTTGGCATCGAGAAGCCAGCCATGGCAGGACACTCCATGGGTGCCACCGTTGTAACCATCACCCACGCTGCCTTCGGGGTCGATTGCCGGGGACTGGTCCTCTTCGAGCCCATCTTCCTTCCCGAGGACTTCTACAGGATCGATATACCCGTGGATCTCCACCCCCTCGCATCCAAGGCCATCCGCCGGAGGGACACCTGGAGCAGTAACGAGGAGGTGCATGCATACCTGAGGTCCAAGGCCATGTTCAGGAACTGGGACAAAGAGATGCTCGACCTCTACGTTGAATACGGCATGAAGCGCCTCGATGCCGGCGGGCTCCAGCTTGCCTGCTCCCCGCTGCGGGAGGCCTCGCTCTTCATGGGCGGACTGCAGTACGATCCGTGGCCTCTGCTGGCCAAGGTGACCTGCCCCACCCTGGTCCTGGAAGGCGAAGAGAGCGAGAACCGCGCCTTCATAGACCTGAAGAAGGCCACCTCCCTCATCGATCACGGAACGTACCGCATGGTCACCGGCGCCGGCCACCTCATCCCCCAGGAGAAGCCTTCCGAATCCCTGGATATCATCAGGGAGTTCTTCAAGGATAAATAAGTCCCCCGATAACAACACAAGACAATAGGCCTCTTGATTTCTTCCCCTTCCTTCTTCCCGGAAGGGGAAGAAATCAAGAGGACGGAACCCGGACATATTCTCTGCATGGTCCGCCCATGGAATCCTCCACAAGAGGATACCGCCATGCCATTCATGCATAAACCTTGAAGAACAGATGGAATAGATACCAGGAAGTATCACCTCAATGGTCTTCCTCCCCCTTTCATTGACACCCCCTTCCCCTTCTGCCATACTCTCATGCCGGGGACGGCACCATGGACGGCGACATACGCAAGATCATCCATATCGACATGGATGCCTTCTATGCATCAGTGGAGCAGCGTGACGACCCTTCGCTGAAAGGCAGGCCTGTCATCGTCGGCGGAGACCCTGACCACAGGGGCGTGGTGGCGGCATGCTCGTACGAGGCCAGGACGTTCGGCATCCATTCGGCAATGCCGTCTGCCAGGGCACGCAGGCTCTGCCCCCATGCGATTTTCCTGCCGCCCCGTTTCAGGGAATACCAGGACGTCTCCAACCGGATCATGGAGATCTTCCTCGATTACACAGACTGCGTGGAACCTCTGTCCCTGGACGAGGCCTTCCTCGATGTAACCGTAAACAGGAGGCACATGGATTCGGCCACGGCCATGGCCCGGGAGATCAGGGCTCGGATAGTCCGGGACACGGAGCTTACCGCATCTGCCGGCGTATCCTACAATAAGTTCCTCGCCAAGGCGGCATCCGATCACCACAAACCGGACGGGATCACGGTCATCCCTCCGGGCAAGGCCCTGGCCTTTATCGCCGATCTGCCCATACGCAAGTTCTACGGCGTGGGGAAGGTGACGGAACACAGGATGCTCTCGCTGGGGATCCGCACGGGTTCAGACCTCATGGAGGTGTCCCTGGAGAACATGCTCAAATGGTTCGGAAAGAACGGAGAGTTCTTCTATCATATCGCCCGGGGATACGATCCCCGTCCCGTCGTGCCGGAGCGGGAGAGAAAGTCCCTGGGCAAGGAGATCACCCTCCCGGAAGACACCGATGACCTCGAGCGGATGGCATCCATTGTATCCCGGCTCTCCGCGAACGTATCCCTGCTCCTGAGGAGTGAGGGACTTTCAGGCAGGACGATTACGCTGAAGATGAAATATCACGACTTCCAGTGCATCACCAGGAGCACGACTCTCTCACGGTCGGTGGATGACGCGGACACCATCGCCTCCCGGTCATTAGCCCTGCTGAGGGATACCGAGGCCGGAAACCGGAAGGTCAGGCTCCTGGGAGTAAGCGTCTCACATTTTCCCGGTGCGGGGCGTTATGAATGCGGCTATACACAGCTACTTCTGCCGTTCGACTGAGGAAGGGTCCGAGGGGATCAGGACCTTCTCTTTCTCCGCACCGCCGGGCTGTCGGGGAAGATGCTGATCCCCTCCGCCCTTTCGGAACACAGTTTTTTCCATTCCTGGACGTCGGAGACCTTGTAGATTACGATGGCAAGCTCCATGGTGTTCGATTCCGTCCGGATCACGTCACCCCATATAACGATGTTCTCATCTTCGAGGACCACCTCGATGGGCCTTCCCACAATATGTACCGCATTGTTCGGAGTGAGGCTGCGCCTTACATCCAGGGGTGATCCCACGATCTTCAGCGACATGCCGCCTATGGAGATGTTTCTCGTCTCGGCCATGGCGATGACGTTCTGGATCCCCTGAAGGATCTTGCCCGAGTCCCTGCCCGACAGGGATATCTTCACCCTGGCGGGGAACCTGAGGTCATGCCGGCCATGCCGCCGCCGATCGCTTCCGTTTGTCTTCTCCCTGGACATAGACCTCTTGTCGACATTTTCGCGTTCCCACTTGACATGCAGGCAGTGATGCCTCCATCCATTCTGTTTTCACTCTCGGCTTCTCTTTTTGCCGAGGGTGATGTATAGCTGGCATATACATAAGCCGCTTTCATGAACAAGCATTTCGTGTTACCAGAAATTTGAGGGGAACGTAAAAGGTATGGACAACGAAGATAACGGCCGTGATCGACGGCGGGAAGACCGGAAAAAAGTCAAGATCACGGTACTGCTCAAGATGGGTGTATTGCTGAACGGCCGGGGCATCGCCAGGGACATCAGCGATCACGGGATGTGCCTTGTTTCCCCGCAGATCTTCAAGACCATGACGACCATTCAGTCAAAGGAGTTCGAAGGCGCTCCCCTGCGGGTCATGCTCCCTGCGGAATCGATCACCGTCAACGGCATCATCGCATGGGTCGACCTCAAGAAGGGCGAAGGGGCCATCAGCATCACGAGCACCTCGGATGACGACAAATGGAAAGGCATCTGCTGCAAGGCCTGAGGCCGCTTTCCGTTCCACCCGAATGACATCGCCGCCGGGACGCAGGGATACGGAAGTTCACTCCCACAGGCCCTGACCCGCTTTGTTTCCACCCTTTTCGTATCCCCCATCGGTCATAAGGTCGCTCCCGAGGGCTGCATTTCTGGCCAGCTTATCACATCGCTCGTTTTCCGGGTTGCCGGCATGACCACGTACCCAGTGGAAGGAAACCTCCCGTCCTTCGAGCAGGTCGAGGAGCTCCCCCCACAGGTCGGCATTCTCCGCCCGGTGCATCCTGTCCCTCATCCAATTCCGCGAGCGCCATCTCAGCGCCCAGCCATTCTCCACGGCATTGGCCACATACCGTGAATCGGTGAAGAGATCGGCCTCTGCACCACCGCCCAGGCACCTCAGTGCCTGAATGCAGGCCTGAAGCTCCATGCGGTTGTTGGTTGTAAGCCGGTATCCGCCTGAGATCTCGGTACGGTTTTCACCGTCGAGGATCACTGCAGCCCACCCCCCGGGACCGGGATTGTTGATGCAGCCTCCATCGGTATAGATTTGGGTGCCTTTCCCCGGAAAGGGCTGTTCTCCTTGCTCGAGAGGCTTGCGGCGGTTCGGCGCAGGTCTCCGACCAGGCGTCAGCCCCGTCTCGAGGAACAGACGTGCATCCTGGTAGGTTGAAAATCCCTTGAAAACCGCACCTGCAAAGCCTGTGACCTGGGCCTGCGCCCCGTCCGGTCCGGCCCATGCGGTGTAGATCCCCGGCCTTCTTCCCCTGGCCACGGCATAGTAGCGCTTTTTCCCAACCGTCATGTTTCCGCTCACCCCGGGTATCTCGGGATCGATTCACCTTGGCCGGAGGCCTTGGAAGTGGTCATGTCTTCCTGAACATCTTCTCGAGTATATCGCGGGCACCCGCATGCCCCTGTGCCGCGGCCTTCTGGAACCACTCCATGGAAGCACGGTGGTCCTTGGGACTTCCCTCGCCCCTGCCGTACATGAAGCCCAGATTGAACTGGGCCTCGGCGTCACCCTGCTCGGCGGACAGGTGGAACCACTTCTGGGCCTCGTCGTAGTCCTTCCGGATTCCTTCCCCGTGATAATACATGACGCCGAGGTTGTACTGGGCGTCGACATCTCCTGCCTGAGCCTTTGCAAGATATTTCGTGAACAGGTCTTCTCCCGGCGGCTCCTGGGCAGACCGCTGGTTCTCCTTCTCCGGCCCGTGCTCCTCGCGGGTCTGATGCTGCACCTCGTCTCCCACAAGGTAACGCTGCTTGTAGATGGTCCACTTGTCCGAAGAGAGTATGACCGAGGCCCTCTCATGGCCCTGGGTGGCCGCCTGGAGGTACCAGTTGAAGGCCTCCTCCTCGCTCCGGCCTATGCCCGCACCCTTCTCGTACATGGTAGCGAGAACGAATTGGGCCTCGGAATGGTTCTGCTGGGCCGCTTTCAGGAACCATGCCGCCGCTTCCTGGTCGTTCCTGCCCACGCCCTTGCCTTCGTAATAGATCTGTCCAAGCCGGAACTGGGAGTACACATCACCTCTTTCGGCGATCTCGCGGAGGCTTTCGATCTGTTCCGATCCGTTGCCCATGGCCTTCCGGGAGAAGTACCACAGTATGACGAGCAGTGCCGCAAATATGACGATGGCGATGATAAGGTTCGTCGAAATGTCCATGGTTACGTGCTAAGCTATTTTCCTCTGGAAATCAATGGCCTGCTTGACTCGGGGCAAGCCCCTGAAGGGCAGTCCTCATCACATGCGGTCGATGATGCCGGCGAGTTCGGTGTCTGCCAGGAGTTTCTTTGCGAACTTCACGTACTTCATCACGATGGACCGGACTGCGAGCTGAAGTGCATAATTTCTGATGGGTTTTTCCAGGAGGTGGTTGACTCCGCTGGCTATGCACATGTCCACCACATCGTCGCTCGCCATGCCGGATATCATGACCGTATCGAGATGGGCGTTGGGATATCTCTCGGCAATGGCGTCGAGAAATGCGAACCCGTTGCTTTCCCCGACGAATACGTCCAGAACGAAGACCATCAGCCCCTTGTCACGGGACAGGCAGTAGGCCGAGGCGCTCTTGTAATCATTGAAGGTGAGTACGTCGCCCCACGTGTAGAACTGCTTTATGGTCTCGGCGAGCACTTCGCATACATGCTGCTCGTCGTCGACGATGATGATATCGAGTCCATCGGACATGACTGCCTCCTAGTAAATGTCATAGTTTCATCGGTGTCCTGCACCGGCAAGCCTTGAGCTTGCATCCCTTATACAAAAAAAAGCTCCTGATGACAAACAATTCAAGGACTATTCCATACTACTGGACAAACATGAGGAGGGTGAAGAACACAGACATCATCACCAGGGCCGCCATATCCTGGAGCCGCATCCTCATAATCTTCATGCGGGTTCTGGTGATCCCCGGCGAGTACCCCCTCAGGGTCAGCGCCACCGCCAGGTCGTCAGCCCTGCGGAATACGCTGTGCAGCAGCGGCACGAGCACCGGTACCAGCGAGCGCACCTTGCGGACGAGGCCTCCCGACTCGAGGTCCACTCCCCGGGCTTTCTGGGCCTTGACGATGCGGTCGGTCTCCTCGAAGAGCAGTGGTATGAAACGGATGGCGAGCATGACCGCCAGTGCGATCTCGTCGGTGGGAACGTTCATGTACTTCAAAGGCTTCAGGTACCACTCCAGCGCCCAGACGGTATCCAGCGGACTGGTGGTCAGCGTGGTCAGGGTGGACACCCAGATGGCCATCACGAGCTGGCAGCCCACGCGTATTCCCCCTTCAAGGCCCTGCCTGGTCGCATAGGGGATGGGCAGAGGGTCTCCCGGCGTCATGAAGACATGGAGCAGCGCGGTGATACCGAAGAGCCACAGGAAAGGCGCGAGTCCGGAAGAGATATTCCGTGCGGGTATCCGGGAGAACCTGGTGAGAAAGATCAGAGACAGGGCGAACAGCGCCAGCGAAACCGGACTGTCGAGATTGAACGACACACCGATGCCCAGGGCCATGAGGAGGAGCTTTACCCTCGGGTCCAGGTTGTGGACCACTGAGTCCCGGGGAAGGTAGTGACCGATGGTCATCTTCATGGTGATCCCTTCCCCATGGCCGAACAGGCCTGTCAGCCCCTGATTCCGAACAGGTGTTCAGCGATCTGAACGGCGTTGAGCGCGGAACCCTTGCGGATATTGTCGCACACGCTCCACAGGGCTATCCCGTTGTCCGATGAAAGGTCCTGCCTGATCCTTCCCACTAGACAATCGTCATCCCCCGCGGCATGGATCGGCGTAGGATAGAGGTTGGACGCGGGATCGTCCTGCACCGTTACGCCCGGGGCCTTGTCCAGTATTTCCCGTACTTCGCCCGGGGTGATCTTCCTTGCCGTTTCGAAGACAACGGCCTCGGCATGCGAGTAGAAGACGGGGACGAAGACGCTGGTGGCGGATACACGCAGGGTGGTGTCACCGAGGATCTTCCGCGTCTCGGCACAGATGGTCAGCTCCTCTTCGGTATAGCCGCCTTCCGTGAAGGTCTTCACCTGGGGCAGTGCGTTGAACGCGATCTGCTGGGGGTAGACCTCTCCGCTGATCTCCCTGAAGCTGAAGAGGTCCCTGACCTGTGTGGTGAGCTCGTCCAGGGCCTTTCCCCCGCTCTCGGATACGGCCTGGTAGGTGGATACGATAATGCGCCTGATCCGGGCGGACCGGTGGACGGGTGCCAGTGCCAGGACAAGCTGTATGGTGGCTGCCCGGGGGCATGCTATGATACCCTGGTGTTTTCCCATGGCACCGCTATTGACCTCGGGAACGACGAGGGGTACCTCTTCGACGAGTGAAAACCGCGAGCTGAGGTCGATGAGGACGGCGCCCGAAGCCTTTGCCGCCCCTGCGAGCTCGCCGCTTGCGACCCTGTCACACGAGAAAAAGGCCAGGTCCACGCCCTTGAACGAGGTGCTGTCGGGAACTCTCACCGTCACGCGGGTCCCCTGAAATTCAACCTGCTCGCCTGCAGTCTTGGGGCCGCCCAGCAGCACGAGCTCCGTGACGGGGAATCCCCTCTCTTCAATAATCTTGACGATCTCAGCACCCACAAGTTCCGTGGGCTCGAGGACCGCGATTTTCAACCCTGAAGGCATGCGCTCTCTCCGGACATTTCCGTGGCTCGTTATTAGCAGAAAATGCCGTCGGGCACTACCCTAAATGGGTGATCAGGATGACTCCAGCTCGGCCTCGCTCGTGACCCGGCACCTGCCGTTCACCTTCGAGCGGTACAACGCCTTGTCGGCCCGGAGGAGAAATGTTTCGAGTCCCTCGCCCCGCCGGTAACGGGAGACTCCGCATGATATGTGCACAGGGCCGATGAACCGGCCGTTGTCGATGATCTTCCAGTTCAGGTTCCTGAAGTGCGCGCAGATCTTGTCCGCAAGGATGACCGCACCCTGCAGCGGTGTATCCGGAAGAAGGATGACGAATTCCTCCCCGCCGTAACGTATCACCAGGTCCCTGCCCTTCACGCACTGCTTGAGCACCTCGGCGGTGATTCTGAGCACCTTGTCCCCCACGAGGTGTCCATGGTTGTCGTTGATCCGCTTGAAATGATCGATATCCACGAAGATGAGGCACAGCTCGCTACCGGTCTCGTCGGCCGACCTGGCGTGCTCCGGGAAGACCGTTGCGAGATGGAACCGGTTCCTGATGCCGGTGAGAAGGTCTGTGGATGCCTGCTCCTTGATGATCTCGAGGTTCCTGCTCAGCTTTTCGACCTCCCTGGTGGACTTCTGGAGTCGCTCCTTCAGCACCCCAACAGAGGATATCATGACCTTTGCCTCGGAGATGATGTCCTCCACGACCCTGGTTACGGCCTCGATATCGAGGTCTTCCCTCAGAGCCTGTGCATACTTTTCGCACACTTCCCCAAAGCTGGACAGCTGTCCACCCGCATCTGATACGTGCTCCAGGATTTTGCCGAGAACCGCCCTGAGCTCCTCGCGGATCTTGTCCACGAGCATCTTCTGGTCAGGCGCCACATACTTCTCATAGAGATTCATGTTCATCTCGGGCGTGATGTCCCCGGACTGTTCCAGGGCCTCGTCGATGATGATGCTCAACTTTTCGTTCTTTCCCGAGACATACTCATACCATACCGAATAGTTCAGGGGATCGACAGGGATCCCGAAGCGTCCCATGTGCGATAATGCCATACGGAGATATTCGCTCGACTGTTCCATTGAATCCATATAGTGCATGTCCGTCACCCCAATCATTAAATGAAATCGTTCGTTGAACCGTATCGGGAAACGACGTGCGGTTCTTTATGGAAAAGCAACGGGCCGCCTGCAGGAGGCGGCCCGGTATCTCCACGAAAGAAGCCGGAAGATCCAGCCGGCAATTCTCATCGCCGGTTAAGGCTGGTATCTGATCCTTCTGTTGTTCAGCTCATCCCTTGCCCTGGCGTAGTCCGTGTACATCCGGGCGAAGCACAGTCCGATCCCCAGCACGAACAGCCCCAGCATGAAGGTCGGCTCGGTGTTGAACCGCACGTCAATCCAACGTCCCGCGAACAGGAACAGGAAGGAGGAGACGACCAGGGTGAAACTCCACGCACTGAGCAGGATGATCTGGTTGAGCGTCCTGGTCCTGAGCCTGTTTCTTCTTGTCCTTTTCATGGCATCTCTCCTTTACGGCTGTTTCGGTGCCCGGGTTTCGACGTCAGCCCTGCGGTTACACCCCCCTCAGCTCACCAATCCCTTTACCGCCTCGATGACCGGTGCGGTGAACAGGGCAACGAGGATCGCGTACATGGCAAAGGAGCCCACCGCCTCAGTGAGGTGGATCCCCGGGTAACGGTGCTTCAATGACACGATGGTGAGTCCGCCGACGGCCAGGCATCCGAGGTGGAAGAAGGGAAAGTTGCCGGCACCGGTGGATGCTGCCGCTGCAAAGGCGAAGGTCGAGGTGATGAGAACTACAAAGGCCGCTACGATTATCGTCTGGATTGTCCTTTTCATTGTACCGTCCTCCTTCATGTCTGCTTGATGCCCAGTATTACGCATACACTGTGCCAATTCGGGCCGGCTTCTCAATGTAATGCCATATCTGTTTGATATCACATGTTAATTAATGAACGGCGCTTCATATGCGGCAGGGGTGGGGGCCATGGGAAAACATGCCGTATTGAATGGAACGTCGAAGGACTATTGAATGAAACGTATGAAACGGAGGGATGCACCTCGTGCATCACGACTGCTGACGAGTCTTAAAAAACGACCATCGCCTCGTGGAAGGCTCCTGGGTGCGGATGATGCTCGCGATCCGCTGTCACCGAGTGTCATTCTTCTATGGGAAACGCCCTTATTCCGAGGAGATCGATATCCGTCCGTGGCTGGTACTTGCTTATCAGGTCGCCTACGGCCTCGTTCACCAGGAGCGAAAGCTCTTTCCCCGTCAGGGCGGACAATACGGCAAGGGCTTTCGTATACCGGTCCTCGATGTAGTAATTTCTTTTCAGGAGTTTTATCTGGTCCCCATTATTCCTCAGGTTCAAGGGCTTTCTCCCTCTTGTCGCCATTCCGCCTCCCCTTGGTATTTTGCAATAAGTTACCACTCAAGTATGGAGGAATTATGGATAAGTTATGTGATGATTGTGAAGAGGCATGCGGCAGGGACGATGCGGCGTGCCAAAGACTGGAACACCCTGATACGGCATGACAAGTCCATAATTTATCGATAAATTATGGAACAATTGAATTTAAAAGTGATTTTCATCAAAACCTCCCCCTTCCCCTTGCCCGAACTCTGTACTAGTATATTGCCCTCAGGATATATCCATGAGAAATCCACTCCACCAGGGAAGAATGGACGGGATGTGCGGGATCTATGCCCTTGTGAACGGCATATCGGTCCTGGTGCAGAACCGCCTTTCCACCAACGACCTGTCCGACCTGTTCAAGGACCTCGTGAGGGCCCTGTACAAGCGGAATCACCGGAAGAAACCAAGAAACGGCACTCCCATCGAATTCATCTGGGAAGGCACGAACGTCCAGGATATTTCCCTGCTCCTCAGGGCGAGCCGAACCTTCCTGGCACGCCGGGGATTGGGCCTCATATGGTCCCGGCCTCTGCAGGGGACGGGACGACCCGCCACGCTCAACCAGTACTGGGACCGACTGCGGGCAAGCTTCGAGGAGTGCGAGGGCAGATGCGTGGCCATCATCGACTACAACTTCGACGGTGTCGAGGGAGAGGAGGGCCACTGGACCTGCGTAGAGAAGGTTACGGACAGGACCATGAAGCTCCTCGACTCATCGCTGAGCATTCACAGCCCCCGGGGCGTGATCCGCAAGGGAACATGCACCCTAGGCGAAAAGACGGCTAAACGTCCTTACCGCCTGTTCGCCCACAACGTCTACCTCGTGCAAATCAGGTCCGAGGAGTGATCCCCGGGACCACTAGATGCCTCTCCGCTTCCTGATGTGCTCCATGAGTCCGCCGTCGGCGATGAGCTCCTGCATGAATGCCGGGATGGGTCTGGCCTGAAACCTCTCTCCCGTGGTCAGGTCCGTTATGAGGCCCGTGCCCGCATCCACCTCCAGGGTATCCCCTTGCCTGATGGACCTTGCCGCCTCGTCCGACTCGAAGATGGGAAGCCCCATGTTGAAGCTGTTGCGGAAAAAGATGCGCGCGAAGCTCGATGCGATCACGCAGCTCACCCCTGCGGCCTTGATGGCGATGGGTGCGTGCTCCCGGGATGAGCCGCACCCGAAGTTCTTGCCCGCCACGATGACGTCCCCGGGCTTTACCTTGTCCGGGAACGAGGGGTCCGCATCCTCCATGCAGTGCCTCTTGAGCACCTCCGGGTCCGAGGTGCTGAGGTAGCGCGCCGGGATGATGGCGTCCGTGTCCACGTCGTTGCCGAAGGTGTATGCCATGCCCTTGAAGATCATTCCATCACCTCCTGCGGCGCGGTGATCTTCCCGGTGAGAGCCGATGCCGCTGCCACGGCCGGGCCGCTGAGGTAGACCTCGCTCTCCGTGTCCCCCATCCTGCCCACGAAGTTGCGGTTCGTGGTGGCCAGGGCCTTCTCGCCTTTTGCCAGGATGCCCATGTGACCGCCCAGACAGGGACCGCACGTGGGTGGGCCCACGATGGCCCCGGCATCGAGGAAGATGTCGATAAGGCCTTCCTTGGATGCCTGGCGGAACACCGCAGGCGTTGCAGGCAGGACCAGACATCGCAGTCCCTTGGCGACCCTGCGTCCCTTCAGGATCCTGGCCGCCAGCTGCAGGTCCTCGATGCGGCCGTTGGTGCAGGAACCGATGACCACCTGGTCGATCCTCACGTCCCCCGCCTCGCTCACGCCCCGCGCGTTCTCGGGGAGGTGCGGGAAGGCCACCTGGGGCTCGATGCCCGCGCAGTCGAAGGTTATGACCGATTCGTAGGCCGCGTCCGGGTCGCTTCGGTAGACTGTGTACGACCTAGCCGCCCGGGGCTTCACATAGGCCTCGGTAACGGCGTCCGCCGCAATGATCCCCGCCTTGCCGCCCGCCTCGATGGCCATGTTCGACATGCTCAGCCGGTCGGCCAGCGGCAGGGCCGAGATCGCAGGGCCTTCCATCTCCATGACCTTGTACAGGGCACCGTCCACCCCGATCTTTCCGATCAGGTACAGGATCAGGTCCTTGCCACCCACCCAGGGCCTGAGCGTTCCGTTGAAGACGAACTTCATGGTTGCGGGCACCTTCATCCAGGCCTGTCCGGTAAGCATGGCCGCGGCCAGGTCCGTGCTTCCCACGCCCGTGGCGAAGGCGCCCAGGGCTCCGTAGGTGCAGGTATGGCTGTCCGCTCCGATGACAAGGTCGCCGGGCAGGACCAGTCCCTTCTCCGGCAGCAGGGCGTGCTCCACACCCGCCTCGCCGCCGTCGAAGAAATGCTTCATCCCCTGCTCGAGGGCGAAGTCACGTACGTACTTGCATTGGTTTGCGGACGCGATGTCCTTGGTGGGCGTGAAGTGGTCGAGCACGAAGACCACCCTGTCCGCATGGGCCATCCCGGCTGCGCCGCTCCTGCGGAACTCCTGGATGGCGATGGGGGCCGTGATGTCGTTGGCGAGTGCCACGTCCACATCCACCTTGATGATGTCTCCCGGCCTGAACCCCTCACTGGGCGTATGGGCTGCCAGAATCTTCTCGGCTATGGTCATCCCCACGGTGCATATCTCCTACAGGTGCGGCGTTTCAGAGGCCTTCCTGGACTTGAGGAACTCCATGCGGTTCATGGCGTTCACCAGGGCCCGTGCGCAGGCCACGAGGATGTCCGGATCCGAACCCTGTCCCACCGCGGTCCTACCCTTGTCGGTAAGCTCCAGGGTCACTTCGCCCTGGGCGTCGGTGCCGCCCGTGATGGCCTTGATGGCGAAGCTCTTGAGCTCCACATCGAACCCGGCCATCTTGATGATGGTCTTGTACAGTGCGTCCACCGGCCCGTTGCCGAACCCGGCTTCCTGGATGATCTTGTTGTCCACCGCGATCTGCACCGTAGCCGTAGGCACCACAACGGTGCCCGAGTTCACCACCACGTTCTTGAGCACGTACTTGTCGGGTACGCGGTAGATCTCTTCCAGCACGATGGCCTCGATATCCTCGTCGAAGATCTCCTTCTTCTTGTCCGCTATCTCCTTGAACCGTTTGAAGACCTTCCGAATGTCCTTCTCGTCGAGACGATATCCCAGCGACTCGAGCCGCTTGGACAACGCGTGCTTGCCCGAATGCTTTCCCAGGACGAGGTTGCTCGTCCCGATTCCCACAGCCTCCGGGGTCATGATCTCGTAGGTGGAACGTTCCTTGAGGTAGCCGTCCTGATGGATGCCCGATTCGTGGGCGAATGCGTTCGCACCCACGATGGCCTTGTTGGGCTGCACCGGTATGCCCGTGATGTGGGTGATAAGCCTGCTCGTGGGGAACAGCTGGGTGGTGTCGATGTTGGGCACGACCCCGTAGAGGTCCTTGCGCACGTTGAAGATCATGACCACTTCTTCCAGTGAGGTGTTGCCCGCACGCTCGCCGATGCCGTTGATGGTGCACTCGATCTGACGCGCACCCGCCATTACCGCGGACACCGAATTGGCCACCGCCATGCCCAGGTCGTTGTGGCAGTGCACGCTGATCACGGACTTATCGATGTCCTTCACCTTCTTTTTCAGGTAGCTGATGAGGTTGTAAAATTCCTGGGGGTTCGTATAGCCCACCGTGTCCGGGACATTGATGGTCACTGCACCCGATGCAATGGCCGCCGTATAGACATCAGCCAGGAAGTCCCAGTCCGAACGGGTGGCGTCCATGGCGGAGAACTCCACGTCCGGGCACAGGGACTTGCACAGGCTCACCGAATGCTCCACAGCCCTGAGGACCTCGTCCTTGCTCATGCGGAGCTGGTACTTCATGTGGATGTCCGATGTGGCGATGAAGGTGTGGATGCAGGGCATCCTGGCCTCTTTGACCGCACCCCAGGCCGCCTGAATATCTTCGTCCTTTGCCCTGCACAGGCCCACGATGGATGACTTCTCGATCTCCCCGGCAATGGCCTGCACCGCATCGAAGTCACCAGGCGAGGTGATGGGGAACCCAGCCTCTATCTTGTCCACTCCCAGTATCTCGAGCTGTTTGGCCACCAGCACCTTCTCGTGCACATCCATGCTGGCGCCCGGGGACTGCTCCCCGTCCCGCAGCGTCGTGTCAAATATGATGATCCTGTCCTGTGATCCCTTCATGTGTTTCACCCTTTACGCCTTTCTTTTCCGCTCTGGCCTGAATGACATGGACTATGCCGCTCCACACGGCCCCTCCCACGATGAACGTCATGGCGAGGAGGAAGAGCATGAGCTCGGGAGCCAGCGCCACCACCACGAGGAGCAGAACCCCGGCCACCAGCAACTGGAAGGGATGCGCCTTGATGTAGTTCACGTGTTTGAAGCTCGGGTAAGCTATGCTGCTCACCATGAGGAACGACAGGACATAGACCCCCATGAGTACCGCAACCGGGGCCATGGCCGGCAGCGGGCCGATCATCCTGGTGATTTCCTCGGTGAGCAGGTAGGTGCTCGTCACGCCTGCAGCGGCCACAGGGATGGGCAGGCCGGTGAAGTGGGTCATGGACCCCCCGGTATCGACGTTGAACCGGGCAAGACGCAGTGCACCGCAGGCAACGAACAGGAAGGTGGCGATGAATCCCAGCCTGCCGAAGGCGTTGAGCTGCCAGAGGTAGACCATCATGGCAGGGGCTACGCCGAAGGCGATGACATCGGAGAGTGAATCATACTGCTTGCCGAATTCGGAGGTGGTGCCCGTCATGCGCGCCACTCTCCCGTCGAGCCCGTCGATGAACCCGGCGATGAGGATAAGGATGGCGGCCCAGTGGAAATCCCTCTTCAGCGAGAACATGATGGAGTAGAACCCGCAGAACAGGCTCATGGTGGTGATGAAATTGGGCAGGAACGGGACCGATCGTTTCTGTTTCTCTCCACTGACTTCACGCCTCTTCTTCATGATATCCTCCTTGCGATCACGCTCTGGCCGGCCTGCACCTTCTGGCCGCGCTCGCACACGGCCGTAAACCCACGGGGAATCCAGCATTCCAGCAGCGATCCGAACCTGATGAGGCCGAACCGTTCGCCCTGTACCGCCTTGTCGCCCGGGGTAAGCCAGCAGGAGATCCTGCGGGCGACGAGCCCGGCCACCTGGTCCACCCTGAACGTGCCTGCTATCGTTTCTATATACGTGATCATCCGCTCGTTCGCCTCGGTCTTCTTGCCCAGGCTGGCGACGCGGAAGGTACCCGGTTTGTAGCGCACGTCCTTCACCGTGCCGGATACCGGCACCCGGTTGACGTGCACGCTGAACACCGACATGAAGACCGCTACCTTGGTGCAGGGCCCCACCATCTCGTCGCTTGTCTCGTAGACCTCGAGAACGGTACCGTCCGCAGGGGAGACCACGATCCCCTCGCCCTCGGGGACGCTCCGCTCGGGGTCACGGAAGAACCAGGTGACGAAGAGGGCCGGGAGCAGGGCGATGACGCCCAGCACGAGCCCGCCGGCCAGGAAGAACAGTCCGAAGACGGCCGCTGCAATTGCTATGAAGGGGTATCCCTCTTTGCGGATGTTCACGTCCCCACCCCCGTATCAGTTCAGCTTCCTGTCAACCTTCTTGTCCTTGCCGATCCAGGGCATCATGGAACGGAGCTTCTCGCCTGTGGTCTCGATGAGGTGTTCCTCGCCCATCCTCGTCAGGGCGTTGAAGCGCGGCCTGCCCGCCATGTTCTCCAGAATCCACTCCCTGGCAAAGCTGCCGTCCTGGATGTCGTCGAGGATCTTCTTCATCTTCTTCTTCACGTCCTCGTCGATGAGGACCGGTCCTCGGGTGATGTCACCGTACTGGGCCGTGTTGCTGATGGAGTAGCGCATGTTCGAGATACCGCCCTCGTAGATGAGGTCCACGATGAGCTTGAGCTCGTGCAGGCACTCGAAGTAGGCCATTTCGGGAGAATATCCGGCATTCACCAGGGTCTCGAACCCGGCCTGGATGAGGGCGGTGGTCCCGCCGCAGAGCACTGCCTGCTCGCCGAAGAGGTCGGTCTCGGTCTCCTCCTTGAAGGTCGTCTCCAGTATGCCCGCCTTGCCTCCGCCCATGGCCTTGGCATAGGATAGTGCCAGCTTCCTTGTGTCACCGGAGGGGTCGGCATGCACGGCGATGAGCATGGGCACGCCTCTTCCCTGGGTATACTCGTACCTGACCATGTGGCCCGGCGACTTGGGCGCAACCATGAAGCAGTTCACTCCCTCGGGCGGGGTGATCTGTCCATAGTGGATGTTGAATCCATGGGCGAACACGAGGTACTTGCCCTTCTTCATGTGCTGGGCGATCTCGCTCCTGTAGACCCCTGCCTGGAGCTCGTCCGGGATGAGCATCATGACCACATCCGCCCATTTCGCTGCCTCGGAGGGCGTCATGACCTTGAGTCCGGCCTTCTTGGCCTTGGCCGCGGAAGGACTCCCTTCCCTCAGGCCCACCACCACATTCACGCCTGAGTCCTTGAGGTTATTGGAATGGGCGAATCCCTGGGACCCGTACCCCATGATGGCAACCTTCTTGGATTTGATCAGTTTGATGTCAGCGTCCCTGTCGTAATATACCTTCATACTTCTGTCCTCCTCTTTGCCTGCATTTCCCTTTCCATGACGATGGTGCCCGTACGGATGAAATCGATGATGCCCACCGGTGTCAGCAACTCTATGAATGCCTTGAGCTTGCCCTGGTCGCCGGTCAGCGCCAGGGTATAGGAGACCGGGGACACGTCGACCACCCGGGCCCTGAAGATGTCCGCGATGCGCAGCACCTCGGCCCGTGACTGTTCCCTCGCCTTTACCTTCACGAGGATCATCTCGCGCTCCACGAAATCCCTCTCAACGAAATCCACTACCTTGATGACGTTGATGAGCTTGTTGAGCTGCTTCTTTATCTGCTCCAGCACCTGCTCGTTGCCGGTGGTGGTGATGACCATCTTGGACTTGACGGGGTCGAGCGTCGGGGCCACGGAGAGCGACTCGATGTTGAACCCCCTTCCCGAGAACAGCCCGACAACCCGGGAAAGAACGCCGGCCTCATTGTCCACCAGTATGGATATGGCGTGCCTCATGCTCATGGATATCCTCACACAAGAAGCATATTGTTGATGGGTGCACCGGCGGGAACCATGGGGTAGACGTCTTCCTCCTGCTCCACCCTGAAGTCCACGAAAACGGGCCCCTTGATGGCCAGTGCATTGCGGATGGCAGCCTCTACGTCCCCGGAATCCTCCACCCGGATCCCGTGGGCCCCGTAGGCCTCGGCCAGCTTCACGAAGTCGGGAGATACGGCCATGGAGGTGTGCGAGTACCTGCCCCGGTAGAAGAGCGCCTGCCACTGCCTCACCATACCGAGGTAGCCGTTGTTGATGATCATGACCTTGACCGGCAGGTTGTACTGAACCACCGTCGCAAGTTCCTGGATGTTCATCTGGATGGACCCGTCCCCGGCTATGTCGATGACGGTGCGTTCCGGGAAGGCCACCTGAGCACCGATGGCCGCAGGGAAGCCGTATCCCATGGTCCCCAGCCCACCGGAGGTGAGAAAGAGCCGCGGTCCTTTGAACTTGTAGTACTGGGCGGTCCACATCTGGTTCTGACCGACCTCGGTGGATATAATGGCATCGTCGGGGGCGATCTCGTCGATCTTCTCGATGACGTACTGCGGCTTCAGTCCCGGTCCCTTTTCATAGCGCAGCGGCTGTTCTCGCTTCCACTGATCCACGCGTTCGAGCCATGGCCTGGAGGCATTATGCAGCTCTGCCACCTCCGCTCCTTTTTCCTTGACCTCCCTGAGTATATCGCGCAGGACGTTGCTGCAGTCACCCACCACGGGAAGATCCACCCTGACGTTCTTGCTGATGGATGTGGGGTCGATATCGATATGGATGATCTTGGCCCTGGGCGCGAACTCGTCGACCTTGCCGGTGACCCGGTCGTCGAAGCGGGCCCCTATGGCGATGAGGCAGTCCGCCTCCGTAACGGCCATGTTGGCCGCGTAGGTGCCGTGCATGCCCAGCATGCCGAGCCAGAGTGGGTCGTCGGCAGGAAAGGCCCCCAGACCCATGAGCGTGGTCGTGACCGGGATGTGAAGCTGCCGCGCAAGGGTGGTGAGCTCATCGGACGCATTCGACAGCACGACCCCGCCGCCCGCATATATGACCGGGCTCCTGCTCTTGAGGATGGTGCCGAGGATGCGTTTGATCTGTCCCAGGTGACCCTTGTAGGTGGGACAGTACCCCTCGAGGCAGACCTTTTCGGGATATTTGAAGGTGATGAGCCCCCGCATGACGTCCTTGGGGATATCCACGAGCACCGGCCCCGGCCTGCCGGTGGAGGCGATGTAGAAGGCCTCCTTGACGATCTTGGGCAGTTCGTCGCAGTCCTTGACCAGGTAGTTGTGCTTGGTGCAGGGCCTGGTGATGCCCACGGTATCGGCCTCCTGAAAGGCGTCGTTTCCTATGAGGTTCGTGGACACCTGCCCTGAGAATACCACGATGGGGATGGAGTCCATGCAGGCGGTGGCGAGACCGGTCACGGTGTTCGTCGCCCCCGGCCCCGAGGTGACCAGGGCCACCCCGACGTGCCCGCTCGCACGGGCGTACCCGTCGGCCGCATGGACGGCGCCCTGTTCGTGTCGCGCAAGGATGAACTGGATGTCCGGTGCGTCCACGATGGCGTCGAAAATGTCCAGCACAGCTCCGCCGGGATAGCCGAAGACATGCTTGACGCCCTCGCACCGGAGCGCCTCTATGAATGCATATGCTCCTGTTATCTTCTTCATGCTCACCTGATCCTGGAACCTCTCGATTTCAATACAATATGCAATCCAAACGTCAGTGTCTACTGTTCCTTGCGGTAACTACGCAGGATCTCCTCGATCCTGTCCTTGCCTTGAAGCTTGAGCTTCTGGATCTCCTTGCGCCTCACCTCTTCTTCGGTGCTCAGGTATCTCCGCTTGTTGAGCTGATCAAGCTTCTCCTCGTAATCGAGGTGCTCATCCCAAAGTCTTTTCAGTTCCTTGTCCTTGGGGATGAGCTTGCGAATGAGCTGCAGATCCGACTCTTCCATGTGCTTCACCCCTTGTTCAAACGGTAAGGTACATGTAGAACACAGATGCGCCACACTGTCAACATATGGTTGCGGCTTTAACGATGTGACTTTTCAGGGATTCGCCGTTCTGATAGAATCGCGTCCGTCATGAAGATCACCGCACCTGCAACCTTGAAAGACGACCTCCGGCTCATAGGCGACCCTGGCTTCCCCTCGGCAGTGGTTTCTGCCGGAAAAACCGCCATGTTCGACACGGGGGTGAGCATCATGGCCCCCCTCTACACCGGCAGCCTGAAGCGTATCCTCGGTGCCCGCGCGTTGGATCAGGTCTTTCTCACCCACTCCCACTACGACCATGTCGGGTCGTGCGGGCACGTGAGGCATGTCTTCCCTGCCCTGCAGACTGCCGGCCACGGTCTCATCAGGGATGTCATGAAAAACCCCAGGGCCGTCGCCACCATGACAGCCCTCAGCGACATCTACCGCCAGCTCACCGACGGCAACGATCCCTCCACCGTCTTCATACCCCCCGAGGTTGACCTGGTCCTCGAAGACGGCGACGAGGTGGATCTCGGAAAAGGCGTCACGGTCCGGGTCATGGCGACTCCCGGTCACACACGGGACTCGATGACCTTCTTCATCGAGCCCTGGGGCGCCGCCGTGGTGGGGGAAGCCCTCGGGGTCGTCCAGCTTGACGGCGCCATCTGCCCTGAATTCCTCACTGATTTCAAAGATTATCTGAGTTCGGCGCACAGGATCATCGAGGCGTCTCCGTCCATCATCCTCATGCCCCACGGGCCCGCCCTGACCGGTGATGATGCACGGGCATTTCTCGATGGCGTTATCCCGGCAGCCCATGACCTGCGGCATACCATCGAGGATTCGCTGCACGAAACCGGGGGAGACATCGACAGTGCCACCGGCATCCTCTTCGAGAAGCTTTATGACCCTGCCCGCATCGGCCAGGAGATGAACGCCTTCAGGACGAACCTCAGGGCCAAGACGGCCTGTATCGCGAAGGCTCTGACCCCGGCATAGGAAGCCGGGTCTACAGAGTGAAGGGCGCCCCGTAGATGATGTGCACGATCGCAGAGGCCGCAAAGAGGAATGCTGCCCCCCGGTGGACGTGGATCCATGGACCCCTGGGACTCTTCCTGATGAAGAACCCGTACGATCCGATCCCCACCGTGGCCAGGAGGAGAACACCGGCCGCTGTCCCGGTTGGGGAATATACCCCTGAAAGAATCGCCGAACCGGCGTGAGCAACGAGCAGGATCCCTGCAGCCATGCCGAAATACCGGTGATTCCGCACAATGAACTGCATGAAGGAACGGTAGGCCTTGGTGAACTCCGGATTCCTCTGGGATATTTTCTTGATGTAGTCCCTGCTTACCTGCTTGAGCAGGAAGTTCATCAACGCGGCTGCAGATACCCCGGCTACGAACAGTCCCATCAATTCCACAAGCGCCATGGCCATCCTTTCTCATGATCAGGGTCACAACAGATTAGTTACACCCTTTCCGTATGTCAAGGATGGTCCGTTCGGACTCTTCCGCAGGCTCCTCACTTCGATCCGGGATAATGATCCGACCCGCTTTTTCCGATAGAAAGGGAGACACATGGACATCTATATTGCAAGACAGCCCATATTCACGAGGAACAAGAGCATATACGCCTACGAACTGCTGTTCAGGGAGGGCATGGAGAACTGTTTTCCCGGAACGTGTGGCGACAGTGCCAGCTCCCGGGTGCTCTCGAACACCTTCTTTTCCTCGGGCATCGAGCAGATCACCGGCGGCAAACGCGCCTTCATCAATTTCACCAGGGAATTGCTCGTCAAAAAGATCCCCCTCATCTTCCCCTCGGAGATCACCACGGTGGAAGTCCTCGAGGACATCGTGCCCGATGAATCGGTAATCGATTCGTGCAGGGAAATATCCCGCCTGGGCTATCTCATCGCACTGGATGACTTCGAATATTCCCCGGCCATGGATCCTCTCATAGAGCTCTCCGACATCATCAAGGTCGATTTCTCCAAGAGCTCGCCCGGGGAGATACAGGAGTATGCAGAGAGATTCGGCGGCAACGGGAAAAAGCTCCTGGCCGAGAAGGTTGAGACCATCGAAGAGTTTGAAAAATCCCTGAAGCTCGGGTACACGTACTTCCAGGGATACTTCTTCAGCAAGCCCCAGCTCATACGGAAGACTGACATCCCCGCGCTCAAGATAAATGTCCTGGGCATCATGTCCGAGGTCGGCAAGGAAGATTACCAGGTGGGCAAACTCCAGAAGCTTATCGAGCAGGATGTGGGCATCTCCTACAAGCTCCTGAGATACCTCAACTCCCCCTACTACCGGAGGGTCCAGGAAGTCTCCTCCATACGGCAGGCCATCGTGATGCTGGGCGAGCGTGGGATCAAGCAGTTCCTGTCGGTGATCTTCCTGGCCGAACTCAGCCAGGACAAGCCGGACGAGCTGCTCAAGAGCTCGATCATACGGGCCCGCATATGCGAGGAGCTCGGCAAGTCGGCAGGAGGGGGGGCAGACCCTTCCGAGCTGTTCACCCTGGGCCTGTTCTCCCATATCGACGCCATCCTTGATAATTCAATGGATAACATCATGAAGACCCTGCCCCTGTCCTCGGAAATAAAGTCCACCCTCACCGGCGGCGTGGGTGTCCTGAAGGAATACCTCGATATCGCCATGAGTTACGAGAAGGCCAGGTGGGACAACGTCATCAGCTCGGCGGGCCGGCTCGGCATCCCGCCCAGAGTCCTCCCCAAGATCTACTGGAACGCCGTACAGTTTGCCGACTCCGTGTGCACGGCGGGAAATTGACCGCTCTCCAGGACTCCATCACGACGGTGTATCTTCCGGGGTCATCAGCCCCTCGTACGTTGCACCAGAAATCAGCTTGAGGAGTACTGCGCGACCTTGTCACCCGTCTGTGTCGTGCTCAGGCCCATCTTTCCCGCTGCCAGGGACTTGATATCGTTCTGCAGGACTTTCACGATACCGCCTTCGATACGGGCTGCGGCCCTCTCCTCCCCCAGGGTCTCCAGCATCATCTGGGCCGAGGCGATGGCAGCCAGCGGATTGATGATGTTCATGCCCGTGTACTTGGGAGCAGATCCGCCGATGGGCTCGAACATGGACACCCCGGACGGATTGATGTTGCCGCCGGCGGCGATGCCCATGCCCCCCTGGGTAATGGCGCCCAGGTCGGTGATGATGTCGCCGAACATGTTCTCCGTGACGAGCACGTCGAACCATTCCGGATTCTTCACCATCCACATGCAGGTGGCATCCACATGGTAATACTCCCGTTTGATGTCTGGATAGTCCTTCTCCCCGATCTCGCGGAAGGCCCGCTCCCACAGGTCGAACACATAGGTGAGAACGTTGGTCTTGCCGACCAGTGCCAGCGTCTTCCTTTTGTTCCTCTTGCGCGTGAACTCAAAGGCATAGCGCAGGCAGCGCTCAACCTGGTGCCGGTTGTAGATCATCTCCTGCACGGCCACCTCATGGGGTGTGCCCTTCATGGTGATGCCGCCCGACCCGGTATACACACCGCCCGAGTTCTCGCGGACCACCACGTAATCGATGTGCTCGGGCCCCTTGTCCTTCAGGGGGGTTTCCACATTGGGGTAGAGCTTTACCGGCCGCAGGTTGATGTACTGGTCCAGCTCGAAGCGGAGCCGCAGGAGAATACCCTTCTCCAGGATGCCGGGCTTGACGTCCGGATGCCCGATGGCGCCCAGGTATATTGCATGATGTTTTCTCATCTCTTCAGCGGCGCTCTCGGGAAGGATCTCCCCGGTACGCAGATACCGGTCTCCGCCGAAGTCATAGGTGGTGAAGTCGAACCGGATCCCTTCGACGGCGGCAACAGCCTCGAGAACCTTGATGCCCTCGGCCACCACTTCAGGACCCGTCCCGTCGCCGGGGATGACCGCTATGTTGTACGAACGTGCCATTCTTGCCACTCCTTTACTCGGATATTCCATTCAGAGCCCGGAATCGGGCGCAATGCATGGCGGATATACTAAACTGGCCCAGGAAGTCAAGGGGTGATGGAGGTCTTCAACAGACCATGGCATTGAAAAGTCTTTAGTTGACCTGCCAGGTCCGGCGAGTTCTCTTTTTTGGAACTCACCGGACCTGGCAGGCTAAAACCGCCTGTAAGCTTTCTTCTTAATATTCAATGTACCGCAACGGAAAAGATTTCCTGAACAAGCCCCGGGCAACGCAATCGTCCACGTTGTGTCCTCGCGATTCAGGCGACATGGCCATACTGGAAAAGACGCCATGGCCATGTCGCCTGAATCGCGAGGCTTATGAAAAACCCTTGAATCTGTTGCCTGAATCTCACTGCCCTGCATACTGGTCCAGGTAGCCCCTTATATACTTCTCCACGCGCCCCCGAGGTTTGTATATGCCGAAGTGTCCCTCGCACAGGATGTCGGCGCCGAGGTCGATGAGCTTTTCCATGGAGGTGCGCCACTGGCCGATGTCCGACCTGAACTCTCTGCTGAACGGGCCGTGGATGTCCTGTCCGAAGAGGATGCGGCTCCCGTTCCGATCGATGTAGACAACGATGGAGCCGGGGGTATGCCCGGGCGTGTGGAGGCAGTGGAGCTCGTCGCTGCCGCAGATGACGCTTTCGTTCTCTGCCTGAAGACGCCTGTCCACGGTGGTCCTCGGCAGCCTGGTATTGTACCAGCGCGCCGCGGTCAGCGACGGGTCGCCTGATTCGATGGCATCGGCATCCAGCCCGTGGGCCACCACTGAGCAGCCGAAGTTCTTTCTGAAGAACTCCACGGACCCGATATGATCGACGTGGCAGTGGGTGAGTATCAGGGTGGTGATCTTTTCAGGATCGAGCCCGGCCTCCTCCATGTTCTCCACAATAGTCCCGGGCGCGCGTCCCGCCCCGCAGTCTATCATAACGATGCCTGTCGTGCACGCAATGGCGTAGACGGCTGCATCGGACGGATCGCTCAGGTCGGAACCTCCCACCTGGAAGACGCCCTCGGCCACGGACTCGTATTCTCCCATGAAACACCTCCTTCATCAGGATACAGGCATAACCGTATTCCATATTCCATTGAAAGCATACCCGACAAGGGCGTTGGATGGCAATACGGCACGAAGGTTCAGGCTGTTTCCCGAGCCCTGAGCCTGCGATCCAGGAGAATCTTGAGGGTGAAGACCGCGCCGGGCTCGGCCTGGCGGACCACCTCGAGATCGCCGTGGATCTTCACCATGGCGATACGGGCCTCGGTGAGTCCCAGGCCGGTCTTCATGGGATCGGTGGAGTAGAACGGGGCGAGGATGGTCTGTACCTTGTCCCTGACGCCGGGCCCGAAATCCCTGACCGCCACATGGGCATAGCTCTCGTCACGGGTGATCGTCACGGTGACTTCCGGTGTCCCGGTCTCGACGGCGTTTTCAAGAATCCTGCTCAAGGCCACCCTCACATGGTCCGCATCGCAGAAGGCGTGAACCCCCCCGGGAGACTCTACCCTGACGGGTACGGCCGCATCCAGTTCCCGTACGGTCTGGCGGACAAGACTGCATAATTCCACCTTGCAGCAGGACGGCTCCATCTTCACGAGCTTCTCATAACGTTCCACATGCCCGATCATGTCTTCGATGCGGTTGATGGAGGAATAGATGCCCGAGAGTGCCTCTTCCCACTTCCGGGTCCTTTCCCCTTTTTCCCGTTCCAGCCTCCTGATGTACGCCCCGATGATGGTGAGCGGATTCCTCAGCTCGTGGGCAAGCCCGTTCATCATCTGGCTCAGGTCGTTCGCCTGGATGGTGAGCCGTTTCTGCATGGCCCTGATGTCGGTGATGTCCCTGCCGATGACCGAGAGCGCATAGATGCGTCCCTCTTCTTCCAGGGGGGTGCAGAGCAGGGAGAATATCCCATTCCTCCCCGTCAGGAGCATCAGCCTTACCTCCGCACGGACCGGGACACCCTTTTCGAAGCCCCTGCCGATCATCAGGTCCAGGTTATGCCGGTCCTCCTCAAGGACAAAATCACTGAACGGCCTCCCCAGCACGGATTCCCCCTTCTCCTGGAGGTGGTGCCTGAAGGTTTCGTTGCAGAAGGTTATCTTTCCGGATGGGCCGAGGATGAAGATGAGGTCGTTGGCATTCCTGAAAATGGCGTTGTACCTCCTGCTCTCCATAAGCATCAGCCGCTGTTTCTCCTGGATGGCGAGGTCCTTCTCCCCCAGTGACCTGATGAGCAGGTCCCCCACCTCGAAGGACTGTTTCATCTCGCGGTACAGCAGGGACATGGCATTGATCACAGAGGCCTCTCTCGGAATGACACCCATCACCGCCCCGGGGAGCTTCTTCGGAATCCGGCCGTCACTCACCAGGTAGATACGCCTCGATGCCGCCTTCTTGCCGCGGAGGTGAACCGTACTGTCCACGAAGAGCAGGCAGTCATCGCCGGTTTGCTCGAAGCTCTCAGCCTGCATCACGTTGACCCCCTCGGGGGGCGCACCGGTTCCCAGCCAGAATACGTCCATAGCTCTTCATTCGGGAATCGGGATGTATTTCTTTACTTCTCGCACATGCCTCGATTGAACCCGTCCCGGCTTTGGGGTAGAATCGGTTCCATGAAGGCGGAAAGGCCGCGCATAGGCATCGCACTGGATAGCGGCGGAGCCATGGGGGGAGCACACGTGGGGGTCCTCGAGGTGCTGGGGGAACAGGGCGTTCCCCTGGATATCATCGTGGGATCCAGCGCCGGAGCCGCCGTCGGGGCCTTCTATGCCGCAGGCAGGCTCAGTGATTTCAAGGCCCTCATCACGGACATATCCTTTGTCAGGTCACTGGGCTACTATGTCGACCCCGTCTTCCCCTACTCGGGGCTGCTGGCCGGCGATAAGGCCCGCAGGTTCATCGCAGGCCTGGTGGGGGAGATGCTCATCGAAGATCTCGATGTGACCTTCGTCGCCGTGGCCACCGACCTGCTTACCGGTGAAACCGTGGCCATCGACCGGGGACCTTTGGCCGATGCGGTCATGGCAAGCATCGCCATACCCGGCATCTTCCGGCCCGTGGTCCACATGGGCCGCCTTCTCACCGACGGCGGCGTGTCCGACCCGCTGCCGCTGGACATCCTCAAGGGTTATGCCCCCGATATCTCCATAGCCTGCAACCTCCATCCACGGATGACCTCCCGTTACTCGAACACCAGGAGGCAAAGCATCGTCACGGCAGAACAGGAGGCCTGCGCATCCGAAGGGGACCTCGCCTCTGGCATGGTCGATCGTGTGGTGGGACTCCTGAGTCCCCAGACCATCCGCGACAGCCTGAAGCCTCTGGCGGAAACGGTGCTCAAAAAGATCGGCTCCCACCGGACTGATGCGGTTCTCGAGACAGACTATCTGAAGTCCCTCAGGGAATACCTCTCCCAGGGCGCGCAGAAGCTCAACGAGCTCAAACCGGGATACTTTTCCCGGTCCGGGGAGGAACATCGCATGAACATCGTGGAGATCCTGCTGAACACCACCAATATCCAGCAGTACCAGAAGAACCGGCTCATGTTGAAATACGAGCCTCCGGACGTGCTCATCGAGCCTGATGTAATAGATATCGCGTCCCTGGAATTCACCAGGAGCTCCTCGGCCATCGAGGAAGGCAGGAAGAAAACCACTGATGCCATACCGCAGATCCTGAAACTGATGGAGGGTAAAGGCCGGTCTACTTGATGATGAGCAGGTTCGCCTGCTTGAGCCTCTGGGCAAGCGTGGCGATGATCTTGTTGGCCACCTCGGGATTCTCGTTGATGAGTCGGTCGAGGCCGCCGTCCTGAACCGGTATGACCTCCACCATGCTCTTGCCAATGGATCGTATGGTGGCGCTGCGCGGTTCGTTCAGAATAAAGCTCATCTCGCCGAAATACTCGCCGGGCTTGGTGATGACGCCTATACGGACGTCCTTCTTGAGCACCTCGAGCCCTCCGTCGGTCTGATAGAGTTTGTATATCTCTGTACCGCTGGTCCCCTCTTCGATCACGACCTCGCCGTCGTTGTATTCCCTGATGTCGAGGTTGATGGTCTCGCCGTAGGGGATGTTCGCCTCGGCTATAGAGGTGGTCTGTTCGAGCTGGAGGTAGGCGGAGCGCATGATAGTCGCCGCAAGGGCCGGCTTTGCGTATGCGATCTCGTCAATGAGTTCCGCATCATAGGTCGCTATACGGGAAGTCCGCATAGCCTTTGCGGTGGTGGTGTACGGTATGCCCCGATAGTAGTTCTCAAGCCCGAATACATCCTGGTCCGACAGGATCCGGATGGGTTTTTCGAGCTGGTAAATCTGCACCTCTCCCTGGAGGATGGCATAGAAATAGCGGCCCGGGTCGCCCTCGCGGACGATGATCTCTCCCTGTTTGTACTCTCGGACCTCTACCGACTCGATGGGTCTGGCATCCAGCATATGAGCCCTTTCGGCATCGCAGGGGGCAAACTTAAGAGAGACAGGTATTACAACGGCCAGAAACGAGAATGTGTTCCGACGATTTCATCGATTTCACGAATCGGCGTCTCTTCTATGGCTAACGCCCGTCCTCCCTTCATAACATTCACCACAGCCTGTACGGATTCCCGCAAGGCATTCATATTATACCCTCCTTCCTGCGCATAGACAACAGGTGTCTGTATTTGGTGATGCAACAGAACTTGTGTCAGGGAAGAAGAAGGGGGTACCGCTCATTTTAAGCGCGACCAAAAAATAAGGAGGTACCCCGTGGAACAGCGATTTGTAATACGGAGTTTGCCACAGGCGTATGAGGTAATCAAGGGCACGGATTAAGGGGGTACTCGGGGTGGAATCCCCCGGTGTCATGATTCATGAAAAGGGGATCGGATACGACCCCTACCATGGTTCCCCTAGATGATGATGTCGAGGGAGTGGGATTGCTGCTCAGGAACGGCAGGGTATGCAGAAGTCTGCTGCCCCCCCTGATCCGCACTGATACGGCCGTAGGTCAGCTCGTGAATGACGGATGCAAAGGAAATCATGGTGTCCATGCCCAGTGTAGTGACCTCGGCCTCCTTCGTCACCATCACCCGGGTAGCGGAGGTGACGGTTCTGTTTTCGGACGGTACGGTCAGATCGACCTGTTTGGAATATTTCGGCTTGTCAGATTGTGCCTGCTCGACCTTGACATACTTGAACTTTACGAAGGGCAGTTCTACTGCTATGCCTTTCATGGAAGGATACTGGGCGGAAAGATCCTCGTACGGCATTGAGATTATCTATAAGGATGATGCATGTGTTTGGCAAGGGTAAATTTCATGAACAGGCCATGGCCGATGATTATCTGTTTCAGTTCCGAGAGATACAGCACCCGCACTGTTCCGCCATCACTTATAGGGGTTGCACTCCCAGGCGGCGCACAACGCTTCACCTCCCTGATATTTCATAGAATTCATATTGATCATGGTGCGTTATGGTGTTAGCGTAAAGCACATCTCATTGAAGGAGGATATGGTATGAGGAGATTTCTTACGCTGGTATTCTGTTTCTGTCTATTGACCGCACTGCCGCTGGCGCTCTTTGCGGAGGATTTCATGGCCCAGGGGAATGCCCTGTATGACAAGGGCAAGGCGAGCTACGAGTCATACAAGGCCTCGGGCGATGCCTTCGCCAAAGCACTGGAAGCCAATCCGAGCAGCTATGAGGCTGCCTGGAAGGCCGCCCGTTCGTACAGGGAGTTTGCCAATGAATCGAAAAAGAAGGACGCTGCAAACTGGAAGAACACCTGCAAGGAATACGGCAAGCTCGGCATGAAATACGGCGAGAAGGCCATAGCTCTCAATGCAGGCGGGGTTGAGGGCAACTTCTGGTACGGGTGCTCTGTCGGAAACTACTCCGACGGCGTCAGCATCCTCACAGCCCTCAAGGAAGGCCTCAAGGATAAGACCCAGAGCAGCTTCGAAAAAGCCTATAAGGTCGACAAGATGTACGTGGACGGCGGACCCATGAAGGCCCTGGGCCGATTCTGGTTCGTTCTTCCATGGCCCATGCAGGACAAGAAGCTCGCCCTGCAGTACCTGAGAGAATTCCAGAAGTCCTTCCCCAATGATGCCGAGGGGCAGGTATATCTGGCGGAGGTCCTCCTGAAGACCGGGGACAAGGACGAGGCCAAGACCCTGCTGCAGAAGGCATCAGCCTCCGGCGACAAGTATTATGCCGACTGGGCGAAGAGGCTCCAGGCTGACATGTAAGAGTATTTCCACCTGCATGATAAGGAAGGCGCTCTCCCTGACGGAGAGCGCCTTCCTTACTTCTGGATGGGCAGCTGCGATGCCGCCACGCGGTGCTTATTCTTCGAAGGCGGACCGGCTCAGGGCGAGCATGGACGCCTGATCGAGCTTTCGCATGGTACTGATGAGCTTCTTGATGTCCTTGTTGTTCTGATCTGCAAACTCAATGCCCATCCCCTTTTCAGGCTCATGCCGCACGACCTTGCCGTCCACGTCGATGACCTTGCCCACATCCACCGCATCGAGGCTTATACGTATTGATTCATCACGATCCAGGGGCCTGGGCGTCTCTATATAGACGCCGCCGATACTGATGTTTCGCACAATCCCCTTCAGGACTTTGCCATCCCGGTTATGGTACCGCGCCTCGATCTTTAACGGCTTCCTCGTGTAACGCCTCTTTTCCTTCACACCCACATCTCCAAGCGATAATGTTAGACCTGCAATCACCTCTTCGTCATTTGCTGACGGTTTCTTGAACGCCCTTTGCCGGGCCCCTCCTGCGCACCCCCCTTGACTAATCACGATGGAAACATACCTTTTATACTACAGAATCCTCGGCACAGGGGGGCAATGCCGTGAAGGTCAGGGACATCATGACGAAAGGGGTGATCACCCTCTCACCGGGAATGGGCATTGTTGATGCGGCGAGGATCCTCATGGAAAACCATATCAACGGAGCGCCCGTTCTCGATAGTGAAGGAAGGCTTCTCGGCATCCTCTGCCGCGACGATCTCATCTCCCAGCAGAAAAGGCTCCCCCTCCCATCCTACTTCATCGTCCTCGACGGAATCATCCCGTTAATGTCACCCAAGCACATCGAAAAGGAGGTGGACAAGATCGCCGCCACCACCGTGGAACACGCCATGACGCCCAGACCCGTCACCGTGACGCCCGAGACCAGCATCGAGGAAGTGGCGTCCCTCATGGTGGACAGGAAAATCCATACCATTCCGGTGCTTGATCCCGACGGGAAGCTGGCAGGAATCGTGGGAAAAGAGGATGTGCTGAGGACTATCCTGCCCCGGGCTCCTGCTGAATAACTCTCAGGATTGACTGAAGCAGTGCCCGGTCTTCAGGCGTACTCCTCATACGCCCCACCGGTGTATCGGTGGCGCGTATTGCAACATGCATCCTCGAGTACATCCCTTTTCATGAACCCGTATTCATACTGCCGGAAAGAGACCTCCAGTGCCCTCACCGCCTCTTCGGGCGACTCGAAGAGGGGCACCTGATACTTGTTTCGATAATCGATGGTCTTTTCGGCGGCATTGGGAGTATAGATCGCGGCCGGTTTTCCATATTCGTGGCATTTCTTGACGAGCTCCATGATGGCCTCGATCACCATGGGGTGCCACAGGCTCGGCACTGGCAGGAGCCCGTCCACCTCTTCCGAGGAGAGCAGGATATCGAAGATCTCCAGGAAGGTCTGCAAGGACATGGCAGGTCCCAGATCGATGGGATTCTTGACATTAAAGATCTGTCCTGTTCTGGCAAGCCGTTCCTGGGTCCCGGTGGAGAGTCTTGCCATCTCGAGACCCGATTGAACCAGCAGGTCGGCGGTGATGCCTCCAAAGGCTCCGGAATTTGTGAATACGGCGATTCTCTTGCCCTTCAGCGGGGGCATGTGGGTGAACATCTTGGGGAGCGAGTGCAGCTCGGATATGGAGTTCACCCTGATAATCCCCCCTTGCCTGCAGGCCGCGTCGAAGATGAGGTCGTTGTTGGCCATGCCGGCCGTATGGGAAAGGGCGGCCTTGACCCCCTCGGAGGTCCTTCCCACCTTGAAGACGAGCATGGGTTTGGTGACCGTGCGCGCCACCTCCAGGAACTTGCGCCCGTTCGTGATGTTCTCCAGGTACAGGCCGATGACCTTGGTCTTCTCATCGGAGTTGTAGTACTCGATCATGTCGGCCTCGTCGATATCGCTCTTGTTGCCGATGCTCACGATCTTGGCGGCCTTTACAACATCACTCTTGAAGGATTCCAGCAGGATGACCACGATCCCCCCGCTCTGGATGACATACGATATCTCTCCGCTCCGCTCCGAGAAGATTTCGAGGTCTTCCTTCTGGAGTCCGTAGAAGCAGCAGTACTTGTTCTCGGTATTGAGTACCCCGAGGCAGTTGGGCCCCATGATGCGCATGCCGTAGGCCTTCCTGATCTCGTCGATTTCCCTCTGGAGGGTCCTGCCCTTCTCACCGCCCTCGGAGAACCCGGCGCTCTCGATGACGATGTGCCTGATCCCTTTTTCCCCGCACTCCTTGACGAAGCCCGGTACGACCTGCGAAGGGGCGATGATGACGGCAAGGTCTACCTCGTCCTCGATATCGGTCACCCTTGTGTATCCGGGACATCCGCAAACAGCCTCGCCTTTCCTGTTCACGGCATAGACGTCGCCGGGAAAGGGTGAGAACTCCTTGAGGGATCGGCAGATGGTCGACCCGAGATTGAAAGGGGAATTGGATGCGCCGATGACCACGACGGACGAGGGATTGAAAAACTTGTTCATGGGTGCACCTCCTGGTGTCTTCACTTCTCAATACCCTTACAATATCTTCTCAGATACGGAACCTCTACGAGGCCTCCTGTCTCCTTGCAAGCTCCTTTGTATACCTGTTCTTGAGCATCTGGATCATTTCCACGATGGTGGAAAAAATGAAGTGCCCGTCCTCGTCGCCTCGGTCATTCACCACCGACCGGATCTGCGCAAGGTCTTCAAGCTGCTCGTCCAGCGAGCTGATCTCCTGTTCAAACTGGCGGACCACCTCATCTTTCGGGAGAAACCGGAAGAAGAACGCCCGGGTCAGGAAGTCGAGCTGGTAGTCGATGGGCACCGGAGGGGCGGTAAGGGATTTATAGAAGCTCTCTCTGCCGGAATCGGTCAGGGCATAGACGTGCATGTTGGGTTTGCCGGTCTGGATGACCACGTCTTTCTTCACGAGGTTCGAGGCCTCGAGCTTTCTCAGGGCCGGGTAGATCTGGTTCAGGCTGAGATTATACGCCATCATGAGCTTGCCTGTGATGTTCTTGATCTTGTACCCGCTCTTCGGACCAGACATGAGCAGCCCCAGGATCACCTGATCGGTATCCATACCGCCCCCCTGCTTTTACTTTTCGGCAAGATACTTTTTATCACCATATTGTATAATAAAATATCTAAGTATCTATGAGTTGTCAATACCTGTCTGGTGATATGAGGTCAGATTGTCTTACTTCAATGATTCCATGCTGAATGGCTTGACTGGCCATTATCGACAGAGACAACTCTCGCCGATCGTAAAAAACTTCAGTTGCCTCTCATGTGTCAATGAGTTGTGACGATAAGGAATATAACAACGAAGACTCCGCATCGGTGAGACTTCTCCATAGGAGACCGGGCAGCATCACGCTGCCCGGTTTGTTATTTGTCCTCAGCTCTTTTACCGCATGTCATCTTTGCCGGGCATCTTGGAAAGTTTCTTCACATCCCCGATGAAGTACTCCACATCCTGATCCGTGGTGTCCCATGAACACATGAGTCGCACGCCACCCTCTCCGATGAAGGTGTAAAAGCGCCACCCCATGTCGTGCAGTCCTGAAATCATTGCATGCGGCATCTCCACAAAGACGGAGTTCGCTTCCACCGGGAACATGACCCTGATCCCTTCTACGGCGGAGAGCCCTTCGTGAAGCACCCGCGCACAGCGGTTTGCGTGGAGGGCGTTCTTCTTCCATGTATCATTGCTCAGCAGGCCGATCCACGGCGCGGAAAGGAACCGCATCTTGCTGGCAAGCTGTCCTGCCTGTTTGCACCGGTAGTCGAATTCATGGGCAAGCTGCCTGTTGAAGAAAACCACGGCCTCTCCCGCGGAGATACCGTTCTTGACGCCGCCCAAGCAGAGAACGTCGAGACCCGCCTTCCAGGTGAGCTCTTCGGGTGCAACGTCCAGAGCGGCAAGGGCATTTGCCAGCCGGGCGCCGTCCATGTGAAAGCGAAGGTCCAGCCGCTTCGCCAGAGCACCGAGTTCTCGAACTTCTTCAACGGAATAGACTGTCCCGACCTCGGTGGCCTGGGTTATGCTGATGACCCGGGGCTTGGGGTAATGAATATCGGTCCTCTTCCCGGCCACCTCCTCCACCTCCCTGGGCGAGAGCTTCCCGTTAATCCCTCCCGCAATAAGGATCTTGGTACCGTTGGAGAAGAATTCCGGCGCCCCGCATTCATCGGTCTCGATGTGAGCATACTGGTGGCAGATGATGCTGTGATACGACTGGCATAGAGATGCAAGTGCAAGGGAATTCGCTGCTGTGCCGTTGAACACGAAGAAGACCTCGCAGTCTGCGGCGAAGAACTCTCGCAGCATGTTGCAGGCCCGAGCGGTATACTCGTCTTCACCGTAGGGGATGCAGTGCCCGCTGTTGGCTCGAATGAGGGCATCGAGGACCTCGGGGCACATGCCCGCATAGTTGTCGCTGGCAAACTGCCTTCTCGTCATATCCATCAGCCGCACCTCCCGATGGAACGTCTCGCTTCAGGACTCCATCCTGGATTTCATTCGTGATGCATAGGTCGTCACATGGTGTATAGCGCGCAGAGCGTCTCCCAGGTCGGAAAAGACGGGGATGTCTTTTTCCAGGAAGGCCTGCCTGGCATCCCGGATCAGCGCCTCTATATCCAGCGACTCCCTGCCCTGCTTGAAATCGGGCATGACCAGGATCGCAGGCTTCCCGGTGGCGTCCCGGGCGTCGTGCATGGCCTGGGCAAGCTGGGTATAAGGCGCTATCTGATGAATCGAGTCGAGCCCGAGCGACATGGCGACGGGCTTGTAGTGGTGAAGGAGTTGAATGAGCACCTGAATATCGATCCTCGGGTCGATGCCCGCATGGCTGAACACATGCCTGAAAGCGTCCGGTCCCACAAAAGGGTTCGCCGCATCGATGGGATTTTTGGCGCTGGACCCTGGTCTCGGGAGCACTTCAAGCAGTTTTTCGCTCATGTCCCCGTCGAATGCCGGCAGCACCAGCCCGTAGCGCTCTGCAAGATCGCCCGCGCTCACCCCGAGGGCGCCTCCGCCCCCGGCAACGCTCACCCCGCCATATTCACGTATGGGCAGCAGGGAGAATGCCAGGCACGCCTGCGCCAGCTCCCAGAGGTCGGCCACCTGAATGGCACCGGCTTGCCGTAATGCGGATTCCCAAATGATCCTGCTGCCTCCCATGGACCCTGTGTGGCTGGCAACCATCCTGCTGCCTGCTTCCGAGAGCCCCCCCTTGTTGATGATCACGGGCTTTGTCGAGGCAACCTTCCTGAGGATCCGCAGGAACTCCCTGCCGTCTTCCACCCCTTCCATATACATGGCAATGACCCTGGTCTCAGGATCCCTGCCGAGATATTCCAGGAGCTCGGTCTCCCTGAGATCCGCTCCGTTGCCGAAACTGACGACCTTGGAGAACTTCACGCCCATCCAGTTGCCGATGTGGGCGAAGTCGATGGACATGCCCCCGCTCTGGGAAAGAAAGGCCACCGGGCCACTGACCCGGGAGAGGTCCGGCCCGGGCAGCAGCGTGAGCCCGCTCTCGGGACAGTAGATGCCGAAGCAGTTGGGTCCCACCACCCTGATGCCCCGGGCTGCTATCCGTCTGATCTCCTGCTCGAGCTCCCTGCCCTCGAAGGTGTCAGCCTCGGAAAATCCCGACGAAAGGATCTCGACGCCCGCGACACCTTTGCCCCTGCATTGCTCGAGAATCTCGGGCACTTGGGGAGCCGTGACCGCTATGATGGCGAAATCGATGGCATTCGGGATTTCGGCGATGCTCCTGTACAGCTTCCTGCCCTTGTACTCTCCCCCTTTGGGATTCACACCGTAGAGATCACCAGAAAAACCGATGGCGCTCAGGGAATCGAGTATGCCGCTGCCGAATCCGCCGCCCTGTGACGATACCCCGATGACGGCCACTGCGCCGGGGTAAAAGATCCTGTCAAAGACCTGGTCCGTTTCCTGATGCGCCTGCGCAGTCTCCATAGATCCCCTTTCCTTGGTCAGGTGGCATGACGGATTCACATATAACATTTGTTATATATTGTAGCCCCATGAAGATCAAGCGTCTTCAAACAGGAGATTCATCCACGGCTCACTGGCTGTGCGGAGATTCACACGATCTCTTCCTATAGACAATTCCATGATGGATCTCTTCGTATTACCCTCCCGTGGCTCCATGGATGCCGTTCTTTACAGAATACCTCATGTCCCGTATACTCCGTGCACATTGTTGCCGCCTATGGGGAGGATGGAGGAGCGATGGCCAAGGAAAATACCCACCTCTGGTTCGCATATGACCTTCTTAAGGACTACCCGGGCACGGACATGATCAAGGATATCTCGAACCACCTGTGGCAATACCTCCTCGGAGCCGTGATACCTGACACGTTCTACTATGGCGCCGGCGATCATCTGGTCCGGATCTCGGAGCATTTCCACGGCAAGGAAGGCAACCCCACGAACACCTCCATCTTCAGGGTCCTTGATGCAGCCAGGGACGCACGTGATGTGGCCTTTATCCTCGGGTACATTACCCACTGCGCCCTGGATATCACCCTTCATCCGGTCATCTACTACCTCTCGGGCAATTACTACGATGCCGATCCCGAAAAAAAATCGCAGGCCGTCTACCGGCATCGACACCTGGAAACCTGTCTCGATCGAGATCTGAATAATCCCATGCGGCTCCACAGGCTCCTGCGGGCATCTCATCTCAGGGGTCTTGTGTTCGAAGACATCGTCTCCCGGGACTTTCGGGTGTCCATCGGGGACATCAGGCGTTCCCTGAGGAGGCAGATCCTCTTCAACAGGCTGTTTACCAGCAGGGCCGCCTATCTCCTCGCCAGGCCAGCGGTCTCGGCAGGGCTGATGGGCGACCCGGCCTACCTCGGCCTCTTCTATGCCGATATCGCCCCCGGCGAGTGTCTACCGGAACAAATCTCAGTGGCTGACCTCATGGACGGGCATGAGCGAAAGACATCCCGGAAAGATATCTTCTTGCAGGCACGTTCCCTGGCGAAATCCATGGTGGAGGCTGCTTACGCCTACTGGCTCCGAGAACTGGACCGGACCGGTCTCGTCAGGGCCATTCCCGGCTTGAGCCTCGATACAGGCATGCTCGGAATAAGCGCTTCCGCCATCCGCCATACCCTGGACAATGACCGTCCCTGACCTGTCGTTTCCCCAGGCATTTCGCCTTATCATTCTTCACCGGCCAGATGGTTTTCCCGATCCAGCACCTTCCGGACAGTCCTGGCAAGGCCCCGCAGCTCGAAGGGCTTCATGATGCATTCCCGTACTCCCTGTCCCTTCATGTCTCCATGGGGCACGGCCTTCCCCTTCATGCCGCATACGATGATGGGGATGTCCTGCCTGATTTCCGAGAGCTTCCGCGCCAGCATGTCCCCCTGAATGTCCGGCATGTCCAGATCGGCGATCACGAGGTCGTACCGCGCGGGGTTTCTTCGGAAGTCTTCCAGGGCATCGATGCCCCTGCGCTTCGTCACTACTGTATAGCCCAGGTTCTCGAGGGTCCTGTTCACCGGTTCCATCACGGTGACCTCGTCGTCGATGATGAGGATCGTCTCGTTTCCTCTGGCATTCACCATGTCCACAAGGGCATCTACCTCGCCGGACTCACACACGATTTCGGGAAGGTAGACCTCGAAAACCGTTCCGCCCCCGGGCCTGCTCGAGCATACGACCGCACCCCCATGGTCCCTGGCTATCCCATGCAGTACCGACAGCCCAAGCCCTGTACCCCTGCCTCTCCATCTCGTGGTAAAATACGGTTCGAAGATCTTCTTCTGTATCCCGGGGGCCATGCCGGCCCCGGTGTCATGAATAGTCAGCCTGACATAGCGCCCCGGCGGCAGGCACGGATCATTGTCTGCAGAACCATCCTCTATGCACGTCGTTTCGACGCCGACCCCCAGAACACCTCCGCGTCCTTCCATGGCATTGATGGCATTGGTGCACAGGTTCATGACCGCCTGATGGATCAGGATCGTGTTCCCCAGCACCAGGCCCTGTTCACTGATGTTCTCCTGGATCTCAATGTTCGAAGGAAGGATCGTCTGCAACATCCTGAGGGTCTCCCTGACCGCATCACCCAGCACTATCGGTGCGTATTTCCCGTGGGAGTGCCTGCTGAAGACCAGCAGCTGATTCACGAGGTCCTTAGCCCGGAGGGCTGATCTTCGTACTTCATTCAGCTCATCCCTGACGACACTGATGTCGCCCCCGTCCTTCGCGATTCCGGATACATCCCTGACGGCCATCCGGGTGTACCCGAGGATCGTGGTCAGGAGATTGTTGAAGTCATGGGCGATCCCTCCGGCCAGCGTCCGGACGGCGTCGATCCTCTGCTCCCGGATGGCCTGGCCGTTCATGACCTCACTGTCTTCCCTGCTCCTTCCAAGAGAGGAGATGTCCGTCATGGATATGACCACGCAGTCGTTCCCCTCGTACTGCAGCAGCTTCCATGAAAGAAGCACATCGACGAAGGTGTCGTCCTTTCGCCGACAACGATACTCACGCAGAGATACCTCTCTCTTTTCTCCACAGGCCTTCCTGAAGGCATCATTGTCGGTACCGTTCGATGCCAGCTTCAGGTCGAAGAGGTTCCTCCCCGTCGCCTCTTCCGAAAGATATCCGGTCAGCCGGCTGAATCCGTCGTTGACATAGAGGATGCAGAAATCGCTGATCCTGATGATACCGATGGCTTCAGGCAGTTTCTGAAGCGTTTTCCGGTAGCTTTCCTCGTTTTCCCGCAGTGTCCGCTCCATCTCCACATGCCTGGTGATATCGCTGGCCCGGGAGACCATGGCCGCCACCTTGCCGTCCTTGATGACGGATATACCGTTGACTTCGGCGAACCGTTTCTGGCCGTCTTTGGTGAAGAACCGGTAGATGTTGGGGTATATCGTCTTGCCCGAGAGCACATGCTGGGCGCTGTCCATGGCCTCGTCGACATCATCGGGGTGCACGATGATCTGGAGATCGTTGAAGTTTTTCCCAACCAGCTCATCCGGCTCATAACCCACTATCCGCTTGACATTCGGGGTCACGCTTAAGACCTTGAGGGACGTGTCATAGGAAAAGAAAATGTCGTTGCTGAGCTGTGAGTGAATGCGTATCCTTTCCTCGCATTCACTGAGGGATTCCCGGGCATCTGCAAGTGAGCTCTCCAGTTCGGCAATGATCCTGCGGGCCTGGTTCAGTTCATCGATGAGCTGCTCCCTTGTCTTTGCTTCACTGCTCATGCCGGTGGCCCCACGTCCTCGGAGAAGGAGAGCTATGCTCTCTTTGCTTATTGTATTATTATAATGCATATTCTATTACGTGCAATAGAATTTACTGAGCATGATTTTTTAAAGAATCAGGGATGGACCTTCCGGTTCTTCCCCTGTACACAGGAACTATCGAGGCATAACGAAGGACATCCCGCTTGCCGAAAGGATCTCCATGGGATTCATCAGAATGAACGGCGTCGAGGGGCTTATATATGTGCCGGAAGACACCGGCGGTGCCAAGAAATATCCGTGCCCGGACTGTTACTGCTGTCAGTGGTGCAGCGACAACCGCTGCGATCTGTGCCTGAGATCAGGGGCAGGTGATCACGATCCGGCTCTTCCGGCAATCATCCCTCTGACATCCATCGTTAAAAAATGATCAGGATGGCCTGCGCCGTACAGGTTGATTCCGACCGGAAATGCCTTATCATGTAAAAAGTGCTGTTTTTTCCAACATGAAGAAGGAGAGCCCGTGATTGATCGTTCAGACCTGGATCGTTATCGGAAACTTGGGAGAAAGATAGACGGCCTCACGGCAAGGACACCATGGAATGAAACCTTTCACGGGATCGTCCGGGAGCTCTACAGCCCTGACGAGGCCGAGGTCGTTGTCGGAATGCCTTACACCCTTTCCCCCCTGGACAGGATCTCCCGCCTGACGGGCATCGATGAGACACGCCTTCAGACCATTCTGGAGGGGTTGTGCCGCAAGGGGCTCGTCATGGACATCTTCAACGAGAAGGAATCCCGATACTATTACATGCCCTCTCCCCTGGCGGTCGGGATCTTCGAATTCACCATGATGAGGACCGACGGGGGTCTGAACAGGAAAGAAGCGGCCCGGCTGTTCCACGAATACTTCGAGTCCGTGTTCCCGGCCAATTTTTCCCATGACGAAAAGATTTCCGTCATGCGGGTCATACCCGTTGAGGAGACCGTCAAACCGGAGGAGTACATCGAGTTCTACGACTACGAGAAGGTATCTTCCCTCATAGATGGTTCTTACACCTTTGCCATCGGACCGTGTTCGTGCAGAAACGAAAAGCACATCCTGGGCAGCAAGAGATGCGACGCCCCCCTGGACGGGTGCAGCATGTTCGGCATAGGCGCGGACTACATGATCAGGAACGACTTGGCACGTAAGGTGTCGAAATCGGAGATGATCGAAAACTTTGCGCGTTCCCGGGAGCACGGCCTGGTGTTCTGTGCCTGGAACGTCCGAAAGAGCCCCCTGTCCATCTGCCATTGCTGCAAGTGCTGCTGCAACTACCTGTCCGGCATGAACACCTTCGGCTATCCCAATTCCGTCGTTACGTCCAGCTTCCTTTCTTCCGTGGATGTCGGTCTGTGTTCGGGGTGCGGCGCTTGCGTAGAGGTGTGCCCGGTGAATGCAGCAGCCCTGATCTCGGCGAACGACCCTGCCCACCCGAAAAGGAAGGTCGCCATGGTCGACCCCGAGATCTGCATCGGTTGCGGGGTATGCGTGTCGAGGTGTGCGCGAAGCGCAGTGGTGATGGCCAAACGCGGCCAGCGGGTCATACACCCGGAGACCCTGTTCGAGACGACCATCCTCGGCACCCTTGAACGAGGCACCCTCCAGAACCAGATCTTCGATAATCCTCAGAGCATTACCCATGAATTCATGCGAAGATTGCTGGGGGCATTTCTGCGTCTATCGCCCGTCAGGAAAGCCCTCATGAGTGATACGCTGAGATCTTCGTTCCTGAGCTTCATGAAATTCGGCGCAGGTCTTCAGGGCAAGGGATGGATCACCGAACTCTGATGTCATTCACCGGATGACCAGCGCATTATCGAGGAGGCTAATGGAAATGGCATATACTCATCTTGTGGAAAACACTATTTATTTTCTCGCACTGATCAATCCTGCCAGCAAGATATTCCTCCTGTCCACCATGGAGCCACCGTATACCTGGAAGGAACTGTGGGATGTGTCCCTGCGGTCGAGCATGGTTGCCTTCCTCATCCTGCTCATACTGGCCGCATCGGGGAAATACCTTCTCAGCAGTGTGTTTCACGTGGAGATATACTCCCTGAACGTGGCCGGCGGCATCATCCTCTTTCTCATCGGGCTCTCCGCCGTCACAAGGGGCAGGTTCTTCGAAGAGACGGCTCTCAGAAAGGTGTCGGAGATATCCATTGTGCCCCTGGCTTCCCCCCTTATCGCTGGACCGGGCACCATCACGGCCTCCATCTACTTTGCCTCGATCCATGGCTTCCCTGTCACCATGGCATGCGTCTCCCTGGCACTGCTCATTAATTTCACCATTATGCTGTCCTCATTGCACATAGGCCACTGGCTCGAACGGGTGAACGCCACCGGCCCCCTGGTCAGGATCACGGGCCTCATCGTATGCGCCGTGGCGACGCAGATGGTTTTCTCTGGCATAGCGGCATGGGTCAGCCTGTCAGGCATGACGGGCTGAGTGCGCCTGATACTCCTGCCGATCGACCCTTCTTCCTGCGTCATGCCCCCTGTGCGTCCAGGCATATCACCCCGGCCATGTTGACTCTTTGCAGGATTGGATTAATTTAAAGAAACAGCTCCTTGCATTGTTTTCCCCTGGAATGCATCTTGCCGTGCCATGTCCATCTTGAAAAGGCCTTCTTGATCATTTTTTTATCGGTATCCGGGGTATCACAAACCCGTACAGGCTGAGGCGATCGATCGGGAATGAAAAGATAAAGAGCGAAAACAGGAGGTGACACAATGATGTTCATGATGATCTGCTCCTGGGAACCGGTTGACGAGCGGGAGGTCAGGACACGCAGCGTAACCTGGAAGTGGCCTGAAGACGTGAAGGTGATCTCGGAGTTCTATGACCTGCAGGGCAGGCGCACGTTCTATGTGGTGGATACCGATGCCAAAGGGTTGATAGCAGCTCGAGCCCCGTGGCGGGACATCATGAAATTCGAGATCTTCCCAGTCTATCCCACCGGACTCACCAGAGAATCCCTGAAGCTGTGACCCTGGTTTCCCATTCTTTGGATCGGTCAAGGGGACGTGGTTTCCGGACCGGAAAGGAGAATCGCCATGCCAAGGCTGAATCTGACCGCTGAGGAGGAATCGAAGCTTCTGGAAATCCTCGAGAGGTACTACCCCATGCTCCGCATCGAGATAGTCAACACGGATGACCGGGAGTTCCGCAGGTCCCTCAAAGAGAGGGAAGCGTTCATGAAAGAGCTGATCGACCGGTTGAAGACCTGATCAAGAGATACGACCGAAACATGCCTGATCTTTTGTGACCGCACGACTTCCTGATCCCCTTGTTTAAGGACATCAGGACCATCAGAGTGTCTGCCGCCGACCTCGAACCTTATGCATCCCGCCGGACCGTAACGTGATTCCCTGCAAGTCATCTTATGAACAATTTATATTATCATGACACTAGGCCGATAAAACCTCTAGCAAATTGCTTATGCCATGAAAGGAACCTCGGCAGTTCCGGAGCATTCAGTACGTGACGCCTGTGGGTTTCCATGAATCAGTGCTTGACTAAGGGTTTCATCTCACCATCAGCCGTGAATGATGTGATGAGAGGAGCATGTGCCCAGACTGATCGACAGGGTATTGAGGAACTATCCAGAATCCGACTTCTCCGTCAGGATGAAGGCAGAACTGCTGTTCTACGTGTGTATCATCTCCTTTCTCTGCCTCCCGCTCATCATGGTCTATACCGGATACAACCAGGTACTGAACACGGCACCGGGCAGTGATCCGAATTTCTACGTTCTTATCCCCCACACGGTCGCCATGCTGCTTATCCTTGTCATCCTCCATGCCCTCTTAAGGGGCTATTATGCCTTGTCCGCCCACATGCTCCTCCTACTCCTACTCTTCGTTGCCTGGATGATCATGATCCTCGAACGGACTTCACTGTTGACCAGATTCGATACCGTGGTATATCCCGTGGCCTTCCTTTCCGCAGTGCCGCTTGTCGTGACCCGGAACAGAAAGGCCATCCCGGCCTACGGCATACTGTGCTTCGTCCTGCTGACCTGCTTCATGTGGTACAGCTCCGGGCAACTGGCCCTGCCCCGCAATGAGATCATCGAGTACATGTCCGACAGCACCTTTGCCATCATCTTTACCTGCATGGTCGCCTACAGTCTTTTCACCATCAATACCAAGGCCCTGAACCGCGCCGAGCACGATATCAGCCAGCGTTCAAAGGCAGAAGACGACCTCAGGGAATCCCAGAAGCAGCTCATGAATGTCATCGATTTTCTCCCCTATGCAACCCTGGTCATAGACAATGCCAAGCGGGTGGTCGTCTGGAACCGTGCCATGGAAAGACTCACCGGTGTTCCTTCGGAGGAGGTCCTGGGAAAGGGCGATCACTGTTACTCCCTTCCGTTTTACGGGCAGCGGCGGCACATGCTCATCGACTTCGTGCATGAGGGTGATGATGCCATATCGGCCATGTACCCCGACTTCCAGAGAGATGGCGACAGCATCTCCGCCGAGGTGCATGTGCCGTCGCTGCACAATGGCGGCGCCCATATCTGGACCATCGTGAAACCTCTGTACAATGCCGACGGACAAGTGGCGGGGGCCATAGGATCATTGCGCGACATCACCGAACGCAAGATGGCGGAAGAAGAACGATCCAGTTTGGAGGACCAGCTCCGCCAGGCACAGAAGATGGAGTCCATCGGGAGGATGGCAGGCGGTATCGCCCACGATTTCAACAACCTGCTCACTGCTATCCTGGGCAGCAGCGACCTTTCATTGAGCATCCTGGACAAGGACAATCCAGTGTATCAGAAGCTCAAGGTCATACGGAAGGCCGCCGAGAGCGCGGCGGACATCACCCGTCAACTCCTCGCCTTTTCCAGGAAACAGCTCATCGAGCCAAAGGTCATCGATCTGAACGAGCTCATCGATCGTGTACATATCATGCTCACCAGGCTGATAGGAGAAGATATCGAGCTGCGGACAAGCACGCTGACTCCAGACTGTCTGATAAAGGCGGATCCGGGGCAGATAGAGCAGATCATCATGAACCTCGCTGTCAATGCCCGCGACGCCATGCCTGCTGGAGGAACGCTCTCCATCGCAACGGCAAGAGGACACCTCGACCACGAATACTGCCAGCATCATGCCGATCTCACACCTGGAGATTATGCCATGCTGATCATGAGCGACACCGGTTCGGGCATGACGGACGAGGTGAAGGAGCATCTTTTCGAGCCGTTCTTTACCACAAAGCCCAAGGAGAAGGGCACCGGCCTCGGGCTCGCAACCATTTACGGGGCGGTCAAACAGCACAGAGGGCATATCGAGGTCGATTCCGAACAGGGAAAAGGCGCCTGCTTCAGGATATTCTTTCCCCTCGTCCATGCAGACCGGAAGGCACGCACGAGGAGAAAACCCGACATGCTTGTCCCTTCGGGATCTGAGACGATTCTCCTCGTCGAGGATAATGTCACCGTGCTTGAGTTTGCAACAAATGCCCTCCAGGAACTGGGCTACACGGTGATCCCTGCCTGCAACAGTGATGAGGCCATTGCCCTGAACGAGGTGTATGTTGGTGAGATCCATATCCTCGTATCCGATGTGATCCTGCCGGGCATGAACGGCAAGGCACTGGCTGACAGACTTGTTCAATGCCGTCCGAGCATGGAGGTGCTCTTCACCTCGGGCTATACGGAAGACCTCATCGGTCATCACGGTGTGCTCGATGAGGGCATCCACTTCATCGGCAAGCCTTACACCATTGATGTACTTGCCAGAAAGATACGGGAAGTCATCGAAAAGATTGAACCGTAACCCCCTGTCTTTACCACAGGTGCTCAGTGTCCTGAGGGCCCCGTCTACGCAAACACCCCCGCCATCCTCTTCTCGATCATGCCGGCCTCGCCGACCATCCGCTCGAACAGCTCCTTTACCGTTGGTTCATCGTGGAGCAGGCCGGTGCACTGCCCCACGGGCAGGACGCCCCTGACCATGTCGCCCTCCTCCGTAGCGGATTGGAAGGCCTTGGATGCATTGGCCAGATAGGCAAACTGGACGGCGGTCTTCCTCCCGGACAGGAGAACGCCGATGAAGAGCTTGATGAAGGGCAGGCTGAGCGATTTCGCGATGTCCCGGGCATTGAAGAATGCAGCTGGCAGATCCAGACCCTTACGTTTCATACGCTCGGCCGCGTCCGTCTTGAGCACCCGGCACCACAGCCCGTCGAACCGCTTGGAGTAGATGGTGTCCGTAATGTCCTTCGCAAGGGAGAGGTCCTTGAAATTCCTGTGCAGCGGGCTCTCCTTCGTCGTCATGAGACGGGTCCCCATGGCCACGCCCTCGGCACCCAATGCCAGGGCGGCAGCCAGTCCCCGCCCGTCGGCAACGCCTCCGGCCGCCACTACCGGTATGGTCAGGGCATCCACCAGGCTCGGGATGAGACAGAACGTGGTGACGAACTCGCCGTGGGCGGCAGCCTCGTTGCCCGTGGCGATCACGGCATCGCATCCGTAGTCCTGCGCCCGTTTCGCATGCCGGGCGCTCACCACGGTCGCCATGACCTTGCCGCCGTAGCCGTGGGCCTCCCGTACAATCCAGTCCCCCTTACCCAGGGCGAAGTTGATGACAGGGACCTTCTCCTCCAGGAGGACCCTGGCATTCTCCGTAGCGCCAGGGAAGAGCAGCGACGCATTGGCGCCGAAGGGCTTGTCCGTGAGTTCCCGGATCCTCCGGATGGCCTTCCTCGTCAGGTCCGCATTGAGGGGTCCCGTGGCGAGGATCCCCAGGCCGCCGGCATTGGAGACGGCGGCCACCATCTCGGGTACGCTGATCCAGCTCATGCCGGAAAGGAGGATAGGGTAGTCGATGCCCAACAATTCGGTGATCCTTGTTTTCATCAAGCCCTCCATTGAGGCGGCAGAGGAGTCTGCCGCCGGATTGTCAGAATCCCTCGGTTCGTGCGATGACCTCGCACATGACCTCGTCCGCGCCGGCCCCGATGGACATGACGCGGGCGTCCCTGAAATACCGGGAGATGAGGGTCTCATTCATGAAGCCCATGCCCCCGAACATCTGCAGGCACCCGCCTGCCACATCCGAGAAGAGCTGCCCGGCGAGGAGCTTGCCCATGGATATCTCCCGGGTGACGTCGAGGCCCTGCATCTTCATGCGCACGATGTGGTAGGTGAGCTGCTTCAGGCTCTCGTTCCTCGCGAGCCATCCGGCCAGCCGGTGCCGCAGCACCTGCCTGGTGATGAGGGGCTTGCCGAATACGACGCGCTGCCTGAGGTACTCCACGGTCATGTCGATCATGTCCTTCACGCTCACATAGGTCCCGGTCAGGACGGCGAACCGCTCGTGCTGGAACTGCCTCATCTGGTAGATGAACCCCTCCCCCTCGTTGCCGATAAGATTCTCGGCGGGCACGCGCACGTTGTCGAAGAAGAGCTCCGCCGTGTCGCTGCTCCGCAGGCCCACCTTGTCGAGCTTCCTGCTCACTGAAAACCCCGGGAGGTTTGTCGGCACCACGAAGAGGCCGAAGGAATGGTGCCCGGTGCCATCCCCGGTCCTTGCCAGGAGCGTGAGAAAGTCCGCCTGGGTCCCGTTGGTGATATAGGTCTTGGACCCGTTGATGACATAGGAATCCCCGTCCCTTACCGCCCGGGTCC